>Ga0224555_1003841_pt1 | contig 14640 bp, 13 predicted proteins | sample 714S23034metaG_FD_180687 | JGI IMG/M metagenome (GOLD analysis project Ga0224555, IMG submission 180687) | Peat soil microbial communities from Stordalen Mire, Sweden - 717 S2 30-34 | ecosystem: Environmental > Terrestrial > Soil > Wetlands > Peat | place: Sweden: Norrbotten County, Stordalen...
GGCTACTCCCAAGCCGATCTCAACAAGGTAGCGCTGCAACTCAATCAACGCCCGCGAAAAACCTTGGGCTTTGAAACTCCTGCGAGTAAACTTCAAGCCAGTGTTGCATCGACCGGTTGAGACCGCCGGTGATTGCGCCAAGTTCACCCAGCCGTAGACGCGCCAACGCGAACTTGCCGATAAGACTTTACAGGCACTTCGACCACAAGTGGCAGAAACGCCCAGCCGCAGAGTTCATGGGATGGCGATTTATCACTCACTGAGAAAAGAGCGCCGCCATTTTCTATATGGCCGACAGCCATGGTATGAGGCTGGCGATGGGCGCGGCCAAGCACTCTCACGTCATCAACTGGTGTCTTGCCGCAAGAATCGCGCAAACCTAGTTGGCTTGTAAGTGATTGATAAGGCTAAACGTTATCATCATTCACGGCTCTGACTATTTCGCCGCTCTGCACAAACCACAACAAAGGAGTCCCGAATTCGGGACTCGATCATCTGCAAAAATGCGTGCAAAATCGCTTCGCTTGTTCCGCCTTGCAAATTCGCATTACCAGTTTTAGATCTTAGGAAAAGCGAAAATGCATGCAAACATCCAGGCTGAAATGCAGGGGAGCATACTTTTCTCGTCACCTGAGTCTGGCGGGAGCGGGGCGCTTGACTCCTGCGACCCTATGGACAAGGTGGGTTGAGGTCTGGAGTCAACGCACCCCTGGATGTTCATCCCGGCAAACAATCCGATGAGCATCGTTGCACCAGTTGCCAGCGGAATCCAGATGCGGAGCAAGTCCGTCTTGAATTCGTGCAACAGAGCATCCAGCGCCCTCGTCCGGCGTTCGAGTGTCTGAACAACATAGTGATTTGCTGACTCGACTTTAGCAGAGAGTCCGCTGTCTCGGTCTGTCAGGTCGCGCAAAGCAACGATGAGTCGCTTCTGGCATAATATCTTTCGTGATGGATGGCCTCCGCACGGAAGAGATCGGAGACTACCTCAACCGTAAGGGCATTGCCGGGCGCGGCGGTCATCACTGTGCACAACCGATCCTGCGCCGCTTTGGCCTGGAGAGCACGGTTCGCGCCACGTTTGCGCTCTACAACACATGCGAGGAAGTGGACGCGCTGGTTGCAGCCTTGTGGGATATCCACCAAGGACGAAATACTGGACTTGCCTAACACGTTGTAACTTACTTCTGCAAAGTGCCAGTCGCATGCTGAGGATGAGACTGGCACTTTTTGTCGCGGGAAACACGCGTTCTAGCTTTCACTCGCCGGGATTCAACACAACGAATCCACCTGAGTGGCTGATATAAATTCTGTGGAAGATAGACGCGGGCAGCAGGCCCACTGCATCGAAAGCAACCCCATCGCGAGACCGAACCACATCCTGGTCGAGTACCATCGTTGTGCCAATTTTTATTGTAATGTGGGAATTGATCAGGATTCCATTTGTACCGCTGCTGGTTGCCATGGAGCCACCCCAGGGCTGGGATGGGAGAGAATCATGACTAGCGGGGAACAATTCCGGCACCTTGGCACCGGTATCCAACTGCAGCTGCATCTTATCTTCGCTCACCTCCATGAACTCGACTGCGATCAGCAGGCGGTTGGTTGTGGGCGAGCCGTGATATTGGCCTATCGTCTCGAATCGACATCGCTCCCCTGCGGGAGGAGCGCCACCGAAGCCCAGCCAGTGCTGCTTGTAGTCGATGAGAATATCGAATTTCGAGAGAAAATCCTCGCCCAGCACACCACGAATACCTGGGGCTAACATTTTTTGCCGCGCCAGCTTATCCACGACTGCCCCCAGGCTGGATACGGAAGCCTCGCCTAAGCGCACATCCTGTAGCTGCACCAGTTTGTCTTGGCGCATATGCAATACCGTGGTTATTGCAACCTCGCCGATGGCTGGAGCCTGCAACTGTCGTGCAAGGTCGGTATCGATCACGGTGCGGGTTGTGCCCGTATCCAGCAGAAAGCTGAAGGGACCGGTGCCATTGACCATGGCTTGAACGATAATCAGGTATCCATCGCGCAGTCGGAACTTTATTAGCTCGTTTGATTGCCTCGCTTGCGCCCCCAATGCTCCGGGCAGAGAAATCACGAGCATGAGAAGAAACCATCGAACTTGAGGACGATATCGCAAAAGGCGACAACATCGAACGAGCAGGAGGCGGGCAGTCAGCATAATTACCTTCCCATCGGCTACACGCGCAAATCACTTGAGCGTTCACTGCCTCAAGAATGTACCTCTTGTCATAGGCAATGTCCACCGAAAGAAATTTCTATACGCATGGGGTCTTCGGCATAAAGAGTGCGAGCGATAGCGATGAGAATCTGAGCGAAATCAGCGAAGATGCGCCGGTCATGCGCCTCGTTGGCCTCTGCCAGGGTGGAGCGCGAAACCTTGCCGCGCAAGTCAGGATGATAGAGCTTGGGGCCTGCCGCCCGAAGACATGCCTCGATGTCGCGCATCCTTCTGTCGCCGTCATACCGCGCGACCTGCGCCAGCCTCGTCGAACTCGACCACCAGCACTCCGCAGCCCTCATGCGGGCAAGTATTCTCGCCGTGCTGCCGCAGTTGATCGTGCAGTGCGCCCGGTAACTTTAATGCCATACTCGCCCCCTTGCATTACGTGTTCTCATCCCAGAAATACTCGCTCAGATACTTGTCGCCCGAATCAGGGAAGATGGTGACCATAACCGATCCCGCGGCCGCATCTCTTGCACCCTGAACCGCGCCAATCAGCGCCACAGCCTAGGAAACACCTATGAGTAAGCCCTCTTCCCGAGCCAGTCTCCGGGCCATCCTGTGGGCCGCTCCTGTTTCGTTGTCCAGTTCCTCGTTGGCGATACTGGCATCGTAAATCTTTGGAATAATCGAGGTCTCCACATGCTTGGTTCCCTCGATACCGTGAAGGGGCGAGTCAGGCTGGAGTGAGATACGACTAATCTTCGGATTCAGCTCTTTCAATCTACGTGCTACGTGAAGTTTCAATCGGTTTTCCGAAGAGGGATGCGCCCGTCCGTCATCATCCGATGACGGACGGGCAAAGTTGAGGAAGGTTATTTCACAAGTTCGATCTTGACGGTATCGATCGTTCCTGTGAACGGATATGGAGCCTTGTATAGTGTGCTGACCGCGGAACCGGTATCCTTGCCCACATCGAGCATTTTCTGGATGAGCTGCGAAAGCCGCCAAAGTGCGCGAAGTGAGCAGAGCCTTCCAGCTTTCCATTGACGGTTAACGTTCCGGTGCCGCTGCTAGCCGCGAACTGACTGCAACCGGAACAAGCCGAGGATGAACACTCTGGCTGGTGCAAGAAGTCTGGACCTCTCAACACCAGCCAGAGCGAACAACCCTGCTGGCACACAATAACCGGACAAGCGACCAAAGCTACTGGTTCTCACCGGCCTTGGTTACATTCTTAAACTCATCGAGCAATGACTTGGAGTCCTTGGTACGGTGAATTCGTCCATTCAAGACATCGTCCCAGGTGATGTAGGGATAGAGATGATGCGCTTTGGCCTGCTCTTCAAATTCAGCTTTCAGCTCAGCCAGTTTTTCGGGGTACTTTTTGGCTAGGTCAATTCGCTCTGTGTAGTCGTCATTCAGGTTGTAAAGCTCCCAGGCATTTTCATCAAAAGGCTGTCTGCCTTGTAGATTTCCAGTGATAAAGCTGCTTGGGTACGGCAGTTCAGCTTTCCACCCGTGATCATAAATCGATCTCGAGCCGAAGATGTAGTAGTACTGCACCGTGTGACGGGTAGGCGCCTTGGCATCGTCAATCGAGTATGCCAAGGAAGTTCCCTCAATGGGCTGCTGCTTGATTCCCCTGATCTCGTCAGGAGCCTTGATGCCCACTAAATCGAGTGTGGTGGGAAGAATGTCAATTACATGACTGTACTGGGTACGAATTCCTCCCTTGTCCTTGATTCCTTTCGGGTAGTAGACGATGAGCGGATTGTGCGTGCCGCCTTCGCTGTTCGCATCCTGCTTCCAGAACTTGAACGGTGTATTGGCGGCCTGTGCCCAGCCAAGCGGATAATTCCCCTCAGTGGCGGCGGGCGTACCAATCTCACCAATTTTGTTCAGGTTGTACTGGATGTTTTGTTGTTCCGTCAGCGGCTTGCTCCACAAAGAGCGATCGACATCTCCGTTCAAGGTGCCCTCTTTGCTGGCACCGTTATCACCAATAGAGATGAAGATCAGCGTGTTGTCGAGCTGTCCGGTCTCCTTCAGGTGATTGACCAGTCGGCCGATCTCAAAGTCCGTGTAGGTAAGATAGCCCGCATACACTTCCATGAAGCGCGCATAGAGCTTCTGCTCTTCCGGCGTCAGCTTGTCCCAGGCCTTGATGTCCGGGTTGCGATCGGGAAGTTTCGCATCGGCGGGAATAACGCCGAGTTTTTTCTGACGTTCAAATACTTCCTCGCGATACGCATCCCAGCCCCTGTCGAACTTACCCTTGTATTGATCGCTCCAGTATCTATCTACCTGGTGCGGAGCATGTGTTGCGCCCGGCGCGTAGTAGAGAAAGAACGGCTTGTTCGGCGCGACCTTCTCCTGGCGGTCGATGTAGAAGATCGCCTTGTCTGTGATCTGGTCGCTCAGGTGGCGGCCATCGGGATGCACGTGCGCCTGATCCTCCACCAGATCCGGATGATACTGGTCCGTCTGCGAACCGAGGAAGCCAAAGAAGTGGTCAAAGCCTTTTCCGGTCGGCCAATGATCGAATGGGCCGGCGTCAGTCGCCTCTTCGTCCGGCGTTATGCCAAACTTGCCCACCGCAAAGGTGTTGTAGCCGTTGTCGCGCAGGATCTCGGCGATCGTACCGGCCGTGGCAGGTACGCGGCCGTCCCAGCCGGGAAATCCGGCAGACATGACAGTGTGTGAAAATCCGGATTCGTGCACGGATGCGCTGTTACGGCCAGTCAGCAGAGCTGCGCGGGTTGGGGCGCAGATCGCGGTCGTATGGAAGTTCGTATACCTCAAACCATTGTTGGCCAGACTGTCGAAGGTAGGCGTTTGGATCAGTCCTCCGAAGGTAGCAGAGGCGCCAAAGCCCACATCGTCGATCAGAATCCACACTACGTTGGGGGCGCCGGCAGGTGCTTTCACAGGTTCCGGCCACCACTCTTTTGACTCGGCGAGGGTTCTGCCAATGACTCCTTGATATGGCTGTGTCGTTTGAGCATGCAGTGCGAGTCTCGCACTCGTCGCAAGTATTAGCGTCGTTGTCAACGCCTTTAGTACGCTTTTCTCTTTCATAGATCTCCTGTTGGTTTAAGTCATTCAGAGATGACTCGGCTAAAGGGGTGTTCATGAGGCAACGATATTCAATCGCCAACGTTCCGCAACCTGTGAAGACGAGGAAGAGAGGGCGAGTGCAATACGCATCTCCACAACTTCGTGCGACAAGCTGCCAGTGGTGTGTCGCATGCAAATGATCGTTGATCCGTTTTTGAAGGGTACGGCTTTAGCCCGTACATAAGGCCCGCACCCTTCATTGGCTCTACTTATGTAAAGCGTGCCTGAATATTGGTTATGGAATCGACGCGGAAGAGCAGTCCTTGCTTGCACTTCCGCGTCGATCGGATTCACGTTTGCAATGCACTTTTTTCGCTTTACTTCAGCTCGATCGTGACGGTGTCGATCTTTCCCGTGAAGCGGTTGGGCGATTTGTAATCCGGACTCACGGGTGAGCCAAGATCGCTGCCGATGTCCAGCGTTTCGCTAAATCTGAGATTCACGTTAGTGAATTGAGCCTGGCCCTCTGGTTGTCCGTTGATCGATAGTTGACCAACCGCAGAGACGGGTTGATGCTGAGAAAACGGTGCTACTTCCGCTTTCTCTGATCCATTCGGAATCAGATTCAGAACGATATGCTCTTTGCCTGGTTGCAAAGGATTAGAAGCAACCAGTTGCCCAGAACGATTTCCGTATGCATTGATCTCGTAAACAACGCGCTGATCCTTGACAAAAAGACTGATGCCACCGTAACGGCTGCCTTGTGCCACAATCACTCCATCGCTGCCTGTAGCTGGCACATCAACATCCGCAGTGATCGTATAGGCGTGTGCACCTAGTTGCGGGCCGACAGCCGGTTGAAGCCGCTCCACGCCCGAACGATAGGTGAAGACCTTCTGTCCTGCTGCCTGGCCGATCGGATAGGATTCGTATGCGGGAAGTATCGGATATGCCTGATTGCGCGTCGCCTCAGCCTCGAAAACCTGCTGCAACTCCTTCAGCTTTTCCGGATACTTGGCGGCGAGGTTGTGTGCCTGGCTGTAGTCATCGTTCAGGTTGTACAGTTCCCAAGGATGATTGCCGAGATCCTTGTCGCTTATCCCGCCTTTGGGGATTCCAGATCCTTCCCATGTTGAGTGGAAGAGGTCGCCGGCCCACCAGCCATCCTTGTAGATGGAGCGGTTGCCGCTGGTGGTGAAGTACTGCACAGTATGATGCGTTGGTTCTTGAGGATGATCGAAGGTATAGGTGAGACTGGTACCTTCGAGTGGGGTCTGCGCAACGCCGTTCACGAGTGCAGGCGGCTTAACTCCCGCGATGTCGTAGATCGTCGGCGCAATGTCGTTCACATGCGAGAACTGAGTGCGCAGACCTCCTGCATCCTTGATGTGACCGGGCCAAGTAATGACCAATGGATCGGTGGTGCCTCCCAGGTGTGAAGCATCCTGCTTGGTTCCTTGAAATGGCGAACTCAGAGCCCAGGCCCAGGCCGCCGCATAGTGATTCATGTACGTCTCGCTGCCCAGCAGATCAGCAGTATCAAGACGTGCTTCGATGGTCAGAGGCTTTCCATTGATGTCGTGTGCATCTGTACCTTCAAGGCCGCCTTCGGCGCTGGCGCCGTTGTCGCCGAAGATCTCCAGCACGACGGTGTTATCGGCCTGTCCCTCTTCGCGAATCGTATTGAGCAACCGGCCAATCTCATAGTCGGTCTGTGCTGCGAAGCCCGCATAAACCTCGGCCTGATGTGCAAGAAGCTTCTTCTGGTCGGGCGTCAGAGAGTCCCATGCGGGCAGTCCGGCGGGACGTGGTGTCAACTCCGCATTCGCGGGGATCACTCCAAGCGCCTTCTGCCGATCGAACGCCTCCTGACGAATCACATCCCATCCGCGATCAAACTTGCCCTTGTATTGGTCAACCCACTTCTGCGGCACCTGATGCGGCGTATGAGTTGCGCCGGTGGCGTAGTAGATGAAGAAAGGCTTGTTCTGTGCAACAGCATCGTGCTGATGCAACCAGTTGATGGCCTCGTTGGTGATGTCCGTAGTGAAGTGATAGCCCTGTTCAGGCGTCTTAGAAGGCTCGACGGGCGTAGTGTCGCGATAGATGCGCGTGTAGTACTGGTTGTCAGCAGCCTGGTTGAAACCGTAAAAGTGCTCGAAGCCCAACCCGGTTGGCCAGCGATCAAATGGACCTGCGGGACTAACCTGCCATGTCGGCGTGTTGTGCCACTTGCCGAAGGCTGCCGTGCTGTAGCCATTCTCCTTGAGAACTTCGGCAATCGTAGCGGAACTCTTGGGTAGGAGCGTATTGTAGCCGGGGTAGGGACTAGACCACTCAGCAATGGAGCCAAAGCCAACTTCATGATTATTGCGCCCAGTCAGCAGCGCGGCGCGCGTCGGCGAGCAGAGTGAGTTTACGTGAAATGAGTTGTAGCGCAGCCCGTCAGCAGCCAGTTTATCGAAGGTTGGCGTCGAGATTGGGCCTCCATATGTCGAGGTCGCTCCAAAGCCCACGTCGTCGACCAGGATCAGCACGACGTTCGGCGCGCCAGCAGGAGCCTTCGGCGGCTTGGGCCACGAGGGATGCAGTGCCTCGCTCTGCGGCGCGGCGACCTCCGCGTGCAGTGCGTTGGAATTGTTTGAATCCTTGTTTTGGGCCCAGGCCGGTGACCAGGTACTCAATGCCATGGTCCCGCTGAGCAGCAGTCCTACTCGTTGCGTATTGTTCATTGGATACTCTCCGTATGACGTTGAAAGCTATAAAGGTTGCAAACAGAAGTTCCTGCTTAGGAGTTCCTGCTTGTCGTGGAGATACCTCACGCGTGAGTTATCTCCACAGACGATTGAGAGAAAGGCGAAATCGCTTCGGCGCAGGATTCGCTAGATCAGCGCATGGTATGACTTCTTCTGCAACGCGGCGGATGAAGCAACCGCGCTTCTCCTGGCTCTAGCCCACTCCATCACCCGCGCCGGCGCTCGATTCTGCTTGAGCTCCGCAGCCATAAAGCGCATATACGGATCGATGTGATGGAAGAAATGCTTGTAGCCAGCGCAGAGATAATTCAGCCCATACTCGCCGGATGCCGTTTGCACAAAGCGATGCTTGGGACACTCGCCGTTGCAAGCAAAGCGCACGTCGCATTCACGGCAATCAGAGGGAAGACCAACTTCCTTTGAATTGCCAAAGCGCGTTTGCTGCGGTGAGTTCACCAGACCCGACAAAGACTTCTGCATAAGATTGCCCAGGCGATTGTCGGGATAAACAAAGTGGTCGCATGAGTACACATCGCCATTGTGTTCGACAACCAATGCGGTGCCGCACGTCGGCGCAAAGACGCAGAGCGTTTGCGGCACGCCATACCACGATTCAAGCGCAACATCGAAGACTTGCACATAGACGCGACCCACATCCTGAATCACCCAATCGTCGAATACCTCTTGCAGGAATCGCCCAAATTGCAGCGGTTCAACCGACCACTCGGAAACGGCCGACTCTTGTCGAGAAAACGGCTTCAACAAGACCAGGCCATTGGCGTCCGGTTGCGTGGCAACCTGCTCCACGATGGGAATGAACTGCAGATACTTACTGCCGATCTCTTTGAGAAAGCGATAGACCTCATGCGGGCGATAAGAGTTTTCGCGGTTGATGACGGTAAGCGTATTGAACTCCACGCCATGCTTCTTTAGCATGCCGAGGCCGCGCATCACGCGAGCAAAGGTTGGTTTGCCGCCCTTGTCCAGGCGATATGCGTCGTGAATCTCCTCTGGACCATCGACTGAAAGTCCAATCAGAAATTTGTGGTGCGCCAGAAACTCGCCCCATGCATCGTCAAGCAGCGTGCCATTGGTTTGAAATGCATTGTCGATGGTCTTACCATTTGCATATTTCTTCTGCAATTCAACAACGCGCTCGAAGAATGGAATTCCCAACAGTGTTGGCTCGCCGCCCTGCCATGCAAAACTTACTTGCTGCGCAGGTTGCGACTGAATGTATTGGCGAATGTATGTCTCAAGCACATCGTCGGCCATGCGATATTCGCGCCCGCTGCTCGCGTAGAGATTTTCCTTCTCCAGGTAGTAGCAATAGGTGCAATTGAGATTGCAGATGGGGCCATGTGGCTTGGCCATGATGTGAAACGGCTTCATCGGAATGCAGCTCTCTTCCTGAATCGCAATGCGGGCGGATGCCCAATGAAAAAGCCCACGAGGCAGAGGCTCGTGGGCGTGGATTGCGAAGATTCAGGCGATACGGATCAGCTAAGACCGTATCAATGCCGCTTTCCCACGAGGCTGCTCGACTGTCGGAGTGACGACAGTGCAACAACAACCGCAGGATGTGAGGCGATGATGCATGGAACGGGGATTCCTTTGTGGAAGCATTCTCCCGCGTGGCGGGAACCAATTCTCAACACGAAAACTGGTTTGATGATGCATGGGGTTTAGGATTCTGTCAAGGGACTGGGGTCCAATCATCAATTTGCATTTACAGGGAAATCGACGGCGATGCTTGACATGTCTTCAGCTTAATGGCCCAATACGACTAAATGCAGAAGCCACTTCCTATTCGGGCAACCTTGGTTCCCGCTTCCGAGCCGACGCTCCGTCGCTCGTGTTGTTGACTTCCGCATACCCTCTCACCCAATCCATCGTTGATATTGTGCGCCAGCCACACAGGTAACGCTGTGCTTTGTCATGGTACGCGGTTGCCAGATGGCTCGTGTTTGGGTGCAAACACTCTCAACAACAACCGAATCTCCACCCCTCTATCTCCGATTTGCAGCGCGAATCGCAGCACGGATACAGAACGAAATTCAATGAAAAGGAAAACATATATGAGTACGAATCTGCAGGTTGTCCGCAAAGAAAAGCGTTGTTGTCGCACCTCCCAATTTCCTGAAGAGGATGCGCCTTTCGTCGTGGGCAGGAGCATCGTACCCATCTAGCGGCAGTGTGTGCAACGCACGCATTGCAATGGTCCACGATCGCATATCGTGGGCCATTTTTTATGCGATCACAAATGATCGCAATTTTTGGAGGCAAGCATGTCTATACAGCTCTTAGTTCGAAATTTTATAAAGCGAAACCTTCCACGCCTGTTGGCAGCCGTGTTCACCATTCTGATGGCTTCGGTACTGCCCGCGCAGATTGTCGAAACCGGAGTCATCACCGGTGTAGTAAAAGACGACACAGGAGCGGTTATCCCGAATGCACCGGTGTCAGTGCGAAGCACGGAAACCGGACTAGCGAACAATACAACCACGGATGCACAGGGGCTTTATGTCTCGCCGCCGCTGACTCCCGGAAACTATGTTGTTGAGATTGAGGTTCCTGGGTTCAGCAACGTAGTTGAGAAGATAAGACTGGAAGTCGGTCAGCGTGTTGCGGCAAATGCTACTCTGGCCGTGGGTACAACAGCCGAAACCATTGAGGTCCAGGCAACTGGCGAACTGCTAGAGACGGAGACCTCGACCGTCGGCAATCTCCGCACCGAGGAAGCTGTCAAGGATTTGCCGCTGAATGGCCGGAACTTCGCAGAACTATTGGGATTGGGCGCAGGCGTTATACCGGCGCAAACCCAGTTGGTAAGCGTTCCTTATACCCAACAACGCGGACCGTCGTCCTATGCCTTCGCCGGCCTTCGTTATCAGGAAAACCGTCTGCTTCTGGATGGTATTGGGGACAACGAGAACCACAACGGTCTCGCCGTGGTGATCTTTCCGCCCATCGATGCCGTGCAGGAGTTCTCGGAAGTGATCACAGACGCCGACGCGCGCTATGGACGCGGGAACGGCGGCACCATCAACCTGGTCTACAAGTCCGGAACTGACAAATATCACGGAGAGGTCTTTGAGTTTCTCCGCAACTCCGCTCTGGACGCGAGGAATTATTTCGACACCGCCGGCAAACCCCCTCTCCGGGAGAACGAGTTTGGAGCCACCTTCGGAGGCCCGCTCTTCAACAGAAAGAACCCCAAGACCTTCTTCTTTGCGGACTATGCTGGAGCGCGCATTACCCAAGGCTTGACCGACGTGGAGACCGTGCCGGATTTCAACTTGACCAGCACCGGCTACAACTTCTCCGCCTATCCAGCAGGAACAATCAAGAACCCCGTAACCAAGGTCGCATACGCCAATAATTTCATTCCTTTGAGCGATGTGAATATAAACTCGACCGGCGCGAATATTCTGAAGTTCTATCAGAAATATGCATCGCCCAACATAGCCGGCAAGACGACCGCCAATAACTTTCTTTACAACCCGGTGCGCACGGACAGCGAAGACGCCTTCGACGTGAAGGTTGACCGTAAGTTCTCCGAGATTGATAGCGGCTTCCTTCGCTATAGCGAATCCTGGGGTAGTCTCAGCCAGCCCGGCATTCTCCCGGTGCCTTTGGTGGGAGCCGTCATCTGCGGCCCCGCGAAGGATCCTGCTCATCAGGCTGTTCTCGGTGAAACTCACATCTTCTCGTCGACCACGATCAACACAGTCCGCTTCGGCTGGTCTCGACTCTTTGTCAACGCTCAGAACTGGGACGCGGGACTGAATCTTCCCACCCTGCTCGGCATCCCGGGCGTAGAGGTTCCCGGCGACCCACTTTCCGATGGACTGCCCGTAATGAGTTTCTCGGGCGACACGACGATCGGGGACGCGGCGAACAGTCCCACGCAGATCGGAACCAACAATTATCAGACCGACGACAATGTCAACCTGATCCGCGGCAAGCACTCGCTGGACATCGGCGTTGAATTAGTCCGCCTCGAGTACAACATGTTCCAGACCGCAGCGGAACACGGCTCCGAGTCCTACGGCACGTCTTACAGCGGGCTGGCATGGACCGATCTGCTCTTCGGAGCTCCCAAGAGCGGAACCTACGCGTACCAACATGGTACCCGCGGCTTCCGGCAGACCGACTTGTCCTTTTATGTGCAGGACAACTACAAGGTCAACAGCAGGCTGACGTTGAATCTCGGCGTCCGCTACGAGAACTTCCTCGGCTGGCCGTGGACCGAAGTCAACAACAAAATGTATAACTTTGTTCCTTCCATCTCTACGACTACCTTGGAACAGGTGGGAACAGATGGCGTTCCGCGGAGCGGTGCGTATGACAACAAGACGAACTTCATGCCGCGCGTGGGATTTGCCTACAAGGTGACTTCCAAGACTGTCTTCCACTCAGGCTACGGTATTTACTACTCGGCGCCAAACGTCACGAATTCGTCTGGTCTGTCGATGAACGCTCCAGGGGTGGACTACTGGGCGTTTAACAACTCGTCCACCTATGGGGCTGCTAGTAACGGTGTTGCTTTCAACTACTCATCGAACGGATATGTTCACACACCCGTCACCTCCGTCAGTGCGCTGCCATCAGGCTTGCCGGTTTATGCCCAGGATCCGCATGCCAAGACGCCCTACAGCGAGCAGTGGCACGCGAGCATCCAGCAGCAGATCCCGTACTCGACCGTCCTAACCGTTGCTTATGTAGGAACCAAGGGAGTCCATCTGGACGATCTGCGCGACATCAACGCGGGTTCGCCAGGCACCACGAACGTTACCACTGCCCGTCCCTACCCATTCTTCGCCCAGATCAACCTGCTTGAGACCGAACAGATCTCCAACTACAACGCGCTGCAGGTCTCGGCCGAGCGTCGTGCGCACGGTTTGACTTTTCTCGCCTCTTACTCCTACAGTCACGCCCTCGACGAAGGTACGGGCAGCCCCGGTAGCGTTCTCAATCCTTACAACATTCGCGCTGACTACGGCGATTCAGACTTGAACATTCCGAATCGCTTTGTAGCCAGCGGGGGTTATGAACTTCCGTTCAGGGCAAGAGGAACGCTGGGAAGCTTTGTGCAGGGATGGCAATTGAACGCCATTCTGAATTATTCAGATGGCCTCCCGTTCTCCGTGTCTTCGTCGAGCGGTGTGGGCGACGGTCTTACCCCCAGGGCAGAACTTCTCCCCGGCTACGGCAACGGATCGCTGCCAAGTGGCCAGCGCACTCTCGGGAAATGGTTCAACGCTGCGGCCTTCGCGAATCCTACCGCTGGGCAGTGGGGCAACTCCGGTCGCAATATTCTTCAGGGACCGGGCACCAAGGATGTGGATTTTTCAGTCTTCAAGAATACGCACTTGACCGACTCGAAGGTTCTGCAGTTGCGTGCTGAGTCCTTCAACCTCTTCAATACTCCGCAATTCAACAATCCGGGCGCTACAGCCGGTTCATCCACTATCGGTATCGTCTCCTCGGCGGGTTCGCCCCAAACGTTTCAAAGAATTTCGCGCGAGATTCAATTTGCGGCGAAGATCACCTTCTAGCTGTCAGGCCCCGAAAAGCCTGACTCACTATAACCGTTGCCTTGCGGCGCTCGGACTCCGAGCGTCGCAAGGCATTGCATTCCCCATGCATCAATTCATCAATACCGTGTCGAGAACTCCCTCACTCGTTTACCTTCTCAACTTTTCCTTGGCCACGTGGAAACTTGATCCAGAGCGTCTTGATACGTTTGTGGATCGATGGCAAACAATACCGAACCGGCATGGACAAATGCATTGTCCTTGACCGGAATATTGATCAGGCGGCCTGTGACCTCAGGAGAAAACTGGATATAATTCGAGCGCACACTGGCAGGATCGGTGCGCGGATGGTGGTCTGTTTCCGGAATACGCATACTCACTTCAAGGATTCCGCCTAAAGCAGGTTGCTTTGACGGACGCATAGGGATGCACCAAGTTGCACAGAATGACGTCTCCATTGCTGCCGTCGCGTTTGGAGCATAAAACTTCTACCCGGCCATTCCGTCAGAATCCAACCGTACCCAATCAAACACGCACTGCTCGCGCGCTAATTCGCTCAGCAACATCATGCCGGTCAAGAACAAATAGACGTCCGAGCCTTCAGCAGCAGCTTTGCCCGCAAGCTTAAGCGGAACCAGCCGAAGAATAACCAGCAGGAGTGCGCCGCCCGAGATCCACCAAACCTCCCGTATGCCACGCGGTTGCACCAGCATAAAAACGATGCTCACAACAACGATCAAAGGCAGGATGATGTGCGCAATCCATGCCGCCATCACCATTTCTTTCCCTTCTTGTTCGGCCCGAGTTGGGTGCCGAGCAACCCATGCTCTGGCCAGGACTCAAGCACGTTATCCTGGTCACGCTCTACGCGCTCCTGCTCCGAGCGGTCGCCAATCACCAAACGAATCTCATCCGTTGCGATCTTTTCGCTGGCGTCTTCGACTTCAACATGCAGCGCATACACACCCTTAACTGGAGAGTGCCAAGTTCTCCGCCTGAGTCACGTTTAATCCCGTGTGAGGCGCAGGTTGGATAGTTCGGTGGCGAGATCGATCCAGCGATCCATGAGCAGCTTCATGGTTTCGTAGTTCTTCAGTTG
>Ga0224555_1003842_pt1 | contig 14636 bp, 11 predicted proteins | sample 714S23034metaG_FD_180687 | JGI IMG/M metagenome (GOLD analysis project Ga0224555, IMG submission 180687) | Peat soil microbial communities from Stordalen Mire, Sweden - 717 S2 30-34 | ecosystem: Environmental > Terrestrial > Soil > Wetlands > Peat | place: Sweden: Norrbotten County, Stordalen...
GGCGCCAGCGAGTTTGAGAGCGCGGAACCGCCCCGGGCGGAGGACAGAATTCAGCGGGGATCGCCCTCATCCTAACCTTCTCCCCCGGGGAGAAGGGACAGATGTCGGACGGTTCTGGTGTTGCGAACGAGCGTCCGGCAAATCCCGTCGCGTGCTTTTCCGCCCCGCGGCGCGGGAATTTCGGCGGTTTATGCAGGCTTGTGCACCCTTGTGCATGATAAAAAGGGCGGGGGCTGGAGTGCTCCCAAAGGTCATGCGAGCTTGAAATAGTTGATACTCAAGGACATGCAACTCGAAACTTGGAGATATTTGAGCGATGCCGTGCAAATGGCTCCGCGGGAGCGTCGCCCTGCCGGGCCGTTTATGGCAGGGCGAGGCGTTCTCCGAGCCGGGCGTGTCTGAAAACTGGGATGAGGCTTTGGAACATGTTGCAAAGGCGCGGGCGCTGCCGTAACTTTCTCGCGCTCTGATTCGGCGGGCCGGATTCGAGCGGGAATTTTGCTCATGAACACTCCGAACCTTATCCTGGCGTCCGCGTCGCCCCGGCGAGCGGACTTGTTGCGGCAACTGGGACTGGTATTTCAAATCGCGCCTGCGGCGCTCCAGGAGGTGGAGGGGGAGCATCTGAGCGCCGGGGAGGTGGCTCAAATCAACGCCTATCGCAAGGCGCGCGCGGTTTCCAAGAAACATCCCGACGCCCTCATCCTGGGCGTCGATACGGTGGTGGCGCTGGGCGGCGTCATTTTCGGCAAGCCGGCCACGCTGGCGGAAGCGGAGAAAATGCTCTTGACGCTGTCGGGAAAGACGCACGTGGTGGTGACGGGTGTGTGTTTGATCCAGTTGCGGTCGCATCGGCAAAGGACGTTTTTCGAGCAAACGGAGGTGACGTTTCGGCTGCTGACGCTGGAGCAAATCCGGCATTATCACACGCAGGTCAGTCCGCTGGATAAAGCCGGCGGTTACGGCATTCAGGAGAAGGGCGACGTGCTGGCGGCGTCGGTATCGGGGTCGTTCAGCAACGTCATCGGGCTGCCGCTGGAACGGTTGGAAGAGGAATTGGCGGCGTTCGGGGATCCCGCGCGGCCGGGATAGCCGGTGATCGCATCGCCATGCAAAAGTACTGGCACGTCATCAAGATCGGCTTCGCCAACACCCTGGTTTACCGCGTGAATTTTTTCGCGCGCGCGGCGTTCAGTTTGATACCGCTGCTGGCGACGATTTACCTCTGGCGCGCGGTGTATCGGGGACAAAGCGCCGGGGTGGGCGGTTACAGTCTGGCAGGGATGACCTCCTATTATCTGCTGGTGACGATGGTGGACACGTTGACGGCGGTGAATGAGGACGACTGGCAAATCGCGGCGGACATCAAGGACGGGAACATCAGCCAGTTCTTGCTCAAGCCGATCAATTACCTGGGCTACCGGCTGTGCCTGTTTGTGTCCGGGAGGATGATTTTTACCGCGGTGTCGCTGCTGCCGGTGGGCCTGTTTGTATTTTGCATGCGCCGCTACGTGGTCGCGCCGCCGGACGGAATGGCGCTGGGATGCGCGGCGCTGGCGACGGTGTTGACGGGGCTGCTGCAGTTTTTCATGTCCTATACGATGGCACTGGCGGCATTCTGGCTGTTGGAAGTCTCGACGTTGATTTTTATTGTGTTCGCGTTTGAGTACATCGCCGGCGGGCATTTATTTCCGCTGAACATCCTGCCGCCCGCGGTGGAAGCGGCGCTGAACTTCACGCCCTTTCCGTATCTGCTGTATTTTCCGGTGAGCGTGTATCTTGGGCAGGTGAAAGGGGCGGCGCTGTGGCAGGGACTGGGGATGGAGGCTGGCTGGACGCTGGTGTTTTACCTGCTGGCGCTGGCGGTGTGGGAACGGGGCATCCGGAAGTATTCGGCCGTTGGAGGATGAAACCAATGCGGGCGCCTTTCCAGCAACTGACGCGGCTGCGGCGCTACGCGGTCATTTATGAGGCGCTCTGGCGCAACTCGGTGGTGAGGGAAATGAGTTTCAAGGGGAATTTCCTGCTTTGGATCGTGGTGGAGGTGTTGTGGTTTGCGCTGCAACTGTGCTTCATCGGCGTCATCTACCTGCACACCGATCACATTGCGACGTGGACGAAATGGGAGGTGGTGCTGCTGGTGGGAGCGAGTCATTTCATTCAGCAGATTTTCCAGGCCTTTTTCCTGACCAATTGCACGCAGCTCTCCGAGTTGATCCGCACCGGGCGGCTGGATTTCATGCTGCTGCTGCCCGTCAACACGCGCTTTCTGGTTTCGCTGCGACAAGTGGACCTGGGGGGATTTGTCAACGCGGCGACCGGGCTGGCGGTGATGGGCTACGCGGCGCGGCAATTGCACGCGACCCCATCGGCGGCGCAGGCCGTGTGCTTCGCGCTGTTGTGCGGGGCGGGCGTCCTGATCCACTATTCGCTGATGTTCCTGCTGGCGAGCGTGGCGTTTTGGACCGTGCGGGCGCAGGGGATCGTGTGGGGCTACTACAGCCTCTTCAACATCGCGCGGCTGCCGGACGCGGCGTTCCAGGGATTTTTCCGGGCCTTCTTCACCTTCGCCATGCCGATGCTGCTGGTGGCCAACGTGCCCGCCAAGCTCTTGCTCAACCGTCTGACATCGCCGGGGCCGGTGCTGTTATTGTTCGGGATGGCGGGAGTTTGTTTTTTCGTGTCGGAAGTTTTTTGGCGGCGCTCCATCCGCCGCTACACCAGCGCCAGCGCTTGAGCCGACGCCACATTGAATAAGCTTGACAAATTATGCTCTCTCTGAGAGCGTCGGGCTGTCGCACAAGAGTGGCGGGAATTGCGGAGGGTCAACTGAATTGGTTATCAATCAAAAGCTAAACGATCTGTCAAACATGAAAATGTCATCTGTTCTCCCTCGAATCATGGCGGCCATCGCGCTTTGCGTGTGGTTTCCTGTCAACCTCAAGGCCGCTCCCCCAAGTACGTGGTGGTGGGATGGCGCCACGCAACCCGCGCCCACTGGCGCGAGCCTCAATGTCACCACCAATGTCCAGAATTGGCTTGGGGATGGCTACTGGGACAACGGTTCGTCGGTGGAGGCTCTCATCGGGTGGAATGACGGAGACTCCGCCATTTTCGGCGGCACGGCTTCCAGCCAGACAATTGGCGCGGATGGGATTACTATTGGCAACATGACCTTCGGAGAGGGGCCGCAGGGCGCGGGCAACAGCGGAACCGCTTACACCCTTTCCGGCGGCACGATTACACTCTCGGCCAATACTGGCATCACGAATAATACCGACACGGTCATATCCGCCCTGTTGGCAGGTTCGGGCAGTTTGACCAAGTGGGGGACGTCCGCGCTGACGCTCACGGCCGAGAACCCCTACACCGGCGGAACGACCGTCAATGCCGGGACGCTCTGTGCCTGGGCCGGCAACACCCCAACCGGCGCCATCGGCGGCGGCGATGTCACGGTCAACAATGGCGGCACGATCAGCGTGGGAAACGACAATTCGTTTGTCGGCGGCTCACACGCGCCATCCAGCGTCATCACCATCAACGCTGGTGGTTTGATCATCTCCACCAACGGCGCCACTTGCCACCTGCAACCCATGGTTTTAGACGGCGGGATATTGAACGCGACCATTGAGAATGACGTCTATGGGAATTGGAATTTCGACTACGGAGTCTCAACGCCCGGCGACGGCAGTTCCTCCTTCATCTTGGGCGGCAATGCCACGCTGACCCAGGGGGGGGGATCGGTGTTCGACATTGGCGCAAACGATACACTGACGGTTTCGACCGCTCTCCAGGATACTTACAATATCCTGAGCCAGGGCTTAATAAAGACCGGCGACGGCACACTGACGCTTACCGCCGCCAATAGCTATTCCGGCGGAACGACGGTCAATAGCGGGACGGTTTTTGCCAACGCCGCCAACAGCGAAATCGGCGCCATGGGCGGCGATGTCGCGGTCAACGGCGGCGGCACGATCAGCGTGGGAGGCGACAATTCGCTTGTCGGCTACTTACCCTCGTCCTACAGCGCCATCACCATCAACGCTGGTGGTTTGATCATCTCCACCAACGGCGCCGCCTGCCACTTGGAACCCCTGGTGTTGAACGGCGGGACCTTGAGTGCGACCATTGAGAATGCCTCCTATGGGAATTGGGAATTCGACTACGGAGTTTCCACGCCAGGCAACGGCACTTCCTCCTTCATCTCGGGCGGCAATGCGGGGTTAACCCAGGTGGGAGGGACGGTATTCAACGTTGGCGCGGGCGACACGTTGATGGTTTCGACCGTGCTCGCGGGTTCTTCGTCCTTCACAGATCAAGGGTTGATCGAGAGCGGCGGCGGCACGCTGACAATCCTCGCCACCAACACCTCCACAGCGCAGTGGATGGTCGCCGCGGGCACCCTCAACGGCACCGGCACCATTGCCGCCCCGGTGTGGGTTCAACCCGGCGGCACACTGGCGGCGGGCACCGCCTCCTCCCTCGGCACCCTTTCCCTCTCCGGCGGTTTGACGCTGGCGGGCAATGTCAGTTTGCGAATCAACAGCATCACGCGGACGAGTGATTCGCTTTCGCAAATGGCCGGTTTCATCTACGGAGGCACCCTGACAGTGACGGATTTGGGCGCCTCGCTGGCGAAGGGCGAAACATTCACCCTTTTCAAACTCGGTGGCGGCGCCTATGGCGGGGGCTTTACCAGTTTCGTCCTGCCGGCGCTGACGCCCGGCTTGAGCTGGGATCTCTCCCAGTTGACGGTAAATGGCTCGATCTCAGTAACCAACGCCACTGGCACGCCGATCTTCAGTCCGTCTCCAGGCACATGTTTAGGGGCGCAAACGGTGACCATCAGTTCCCTCACGCCGGGAGCGATCATCTACTATACGACCAATGGCTCCACGCCGTCCGCCACTTCTTTGCAGGGCGCCGCGCCTGTCGCGGTCTATGTGCCGGAAAACACGACGCTGACGATCAGCGCGTACGCACAGGTCAGTGGCGGATTGGACAGCGCGGTGGTGGCCGGAACTTACACGACGGTGTCGGAGGCAATTTGGACTGATACGAACGGCGGCAACTGGCTTGAGTCGGACAATTGGCAGCACGGCCTAGTCGGGCAGGGCAGCGGAGTGACGGCGGATTTCAGCCAGTTGACTTTGTCTGATGATGTAAGTGTGACATTGAATGTCCCAATCACGGTCGGCCAGTTGATTTTTGGCGATGTGGGGAATAACTATTCCTGGAATGTCAATCCAGGCGCGGCCGACACGCTGACGATGGACGCCACCAATACTCCCGCCATCACGGTGAGCAATCAGTCGGCGACCATCACGGTGAACATTGCCGGCACCAATGGTCTGGCCAAGCTCGGCCCTGGCACTCTCACGCTCACGGGCGCCAACACTTACAGCGGCGGCACCACGATAGACAATGGCACGATCTCTACGTCCGACTTTGCCTCGCTCGGCTCGGGACCGATCCAGATCGGCGCCGATGGAACCAATTCGTTTGGCACCGATGGTTACAATCAGCCGGCCTTTGCCAACGCGGTCAGCGGCAGCGGCGCGTTCAACGTTTGGGGCAGCCCTGGTAATCAGTCCTTTTGGAGCGGGGATTGGTCTGGGTTCTCGGGAACACTGACCCTCGCCGCGGGGGACACCGGGTGGTGGGCGCGGTCGGCCAACACGGGCGGCACCGCGATGCAAGTCAACATGATCGGCGGCTCGCCAGGATGTTTTCTCGGCCTCTACGACAACGAATCGAGCATCACGCGCACCTATAACATTGGCGAACTCACCGGCGGCGTGGGGGCTGTCATTTTCGGTCAACCCAATACCGCAGACAACATTACAGTGTCCGTGGGCGCGCTGGACGCCTCGACCACCTTTGCGGGCTTAATCCAGGACAACTGGAATGGCCCCACCGACGCGTCTTCCACCATAAACTTGACCAAAGTCGGCTCCGGCACGCTGACATTGAGCGGCGCGAACACCTACACCGGCGCGACCACCGTGAGCAGCGGCACGTTGCAGGTGGACGGCGCCATTGCGAGCGGCGCTGTTGCCGTGCAGAGCGGCGGAACACTCGACGGCGCCGGTGTGATCGCAGGGCCGGTGATGGTCAATAGCGGCGGCACGCTCAACGCGGGCGACCTCTCCGGCCCCGGCATGTTGACAATTTCCAACGCGCTGACCTTGAATCCCGGCAGCGCCACAATGATGAGACTCAACCAAGCCGCAGCCACGAACGATTCCGTGTCGGGCATCACCATGCTCACCTGCGGCGGCACGCTCACGGTTACCAACCTCGGCGGGACACTGGCGGCTGGGAACTCCTTCCAGTTGTTCAATGCCGCGACTTATGCCGGCAGCTTCTCGGCTACAAACCTGCCCGCGCTGGGCGCCGGGCTTGCCTGGAACTGGCTTCCGACCAACGGCACACTCGCCGTGATTTCGACGGCGCTCCCCGCGCCCAAGATCACCGGTTTCAGCCACCTGGCCGACGGCTGGTTCAGCCTCACTTTCAGCGGCTCGCCGGGCGCCGATTACAGCGTGTACGCCACCACCAATCTGGCGCTGCCCATTTCAAACTGGATGGTGCTGACCACCGGTTCATTTAACGGAGCGCCCGTGCCCTTCCAGGACACCAATGCCACGAAGTATAAAGCCCGGTTTTACGAAGTGGTTCTGCCGTGACCAGAGTCCTCCGTACTTGATTCAGGAGCGGGAGCCGGGGCCTTGACCCTTGCGGGCAAGGACGGCGATGGCGGCCAGGACCGCGGCCAGCGCGACGGTCGCGCCGCAGAAGAGTTCTGTTTTCCACGAAACGGGGCGCGGGCTTCTGTAAATGGTGATCAGCGCCAGGGCGACCAGCAACACGTCGCCGGCAAAGAGATACCAGCGCGGGAAGTTCCCCTTGGGCGCGGCTTCGGAGGGCGGGGGGCAATGACCCCGGAGCAGAGAGTCAACGCCCGCGCCCACCGGCGCCTCGGTCGGCGTCGTCGGCGCGGCGTCCTTGGGCTTGCGGCCCAGGAGGTGGCCCAAACCCCGGCCCAGAACTGGCTTTGGCATGGGCATCAGCGTGTGAAAAGAAGGCGGGGGAAACAATCTTTTTCTGATGAAATTGACTTTGAGCTTGCGTCCGGGCAAAAAGAGTGGCCAGTTTTGCCGATGAAAGAGCAGATTCTCATTTTGGATTTTGGAGCGCAATACACGCAGGTCATCGCCCGGCGTGTGCGCGAATGCCGGGTCTATTCAACCATTGTGCGCTTTGACATGAGGGCGGAGGAAATCGCGGCCCTCAATCCCAAGGGCCTGATCCTTTCCGGCGGCCCGGCCAGTGTCTATGCGCCCCAAGCGCCCCTGCCGGATCGCGGCATCTTCGAGCTGGGCATTCCGATCCTGGGGATTTGCTACGGCGCGCAGATCATGGCGCATTTCCTGGACGGCAAGGTGGAGCGGGGGCAGAAGCGGGAGTACGGCAAGGGGACCCTGCTGGTGACCGATCCGTTTTCCGCGCTCTTCGCCAACCTGCCCGATTCGCTCCAAGTGTGGAATTCGCACGGGGACAAGCTGACCGCCCCGCCGGCGGGGTTCAAGGCCGTGGCAACGTCGGACAATTCGGAGTTCGCGGCGATCGAGGACCGGGAGCGGAAGTTTTTCGGGTTGCAGTTCCATCCGGAGGTGGCGCACACGCCCAACGGCCGGGAGATCATCTCCAATTTTGTTCATGGGGTGTGCGGGTGCGGGAAGGACTGGACGATGGGGCGTTACATTGACGAGGCGGTCGAGGAAATCCGGGCGGAGGTGGGGCGGGAGCGCGTGCTGCTGGGGTTGAGCGGCGGGGTGGACTCCAGCGTGGCGGCGGCGCTCATCCACAAGGCCATCGGAGACCGGCTGACCTGCATTTTTGTCAATAATGGTTTGCTGCGCGGCGGCGAGGCGCGCGTCGTGCGCGAGGTGTTCGGGCGCAACTTCAAAATCAAGCTCCAATACGAGGACGCCTCCAAGCTGTTCCTGCGCCGCCTCAAGGGCGTGACCGACCCCGAACGCAAACGGAAGATCATCGGCAAGACTTTCATCGAAGTTTTTCAGGCGGCGACCAAGCGGGCCGGCGCGGCGCGCTTTCTGGGCCAGGGCACGCTCTATCCCGACGTGATCGAATCGGTGCCCATCGCGGGCAATCCGGCCGCGTTGATCAAGAGCCATCACAACGTCGGCGGGCTGCCGCGCAAGATGAAGTTCAAATTGATCGAGCCGTTGAAATGCCTCTTCAAGGACGAGGTGCGGCAATTGGGGATGGAATTGGGGCTGCCGCACGAAATCGTCATGCGCCAGCCCTTCCCCGGCCCCGGCCTGGCGGTGCGCATGGTGGGGGAAGTGACCTTCAGACGTTGCGAGATGCTCCGCGCCGCCGACAGCATCGTGGTGGAGGAAATGAAAGCCAGCGGCTGGTACTACCGCATCTGGCAAAGCTTCGCGGTCCTCCTGCCCGTGCGCAGCGTCGGCGTGATGGGCGACGAGAGGACCTACGACTTCACCATCGCCATCCGCGCGGTCGAATCGCAGGACGGCATGACGGCCGATTGGGTGAAGCTCCCCTACGAACTGCTGGAGAAACTCTCCAACCGCATCATCAACGAAGTCAAGGGCGTCAACCGCGTCTGCTTCGACATTTCCAGCAAACCGCCGGCGACCATCGAGTGGGAGTGACTGCGCCCATGCCCCTGGACCGATCCACCGCCAAGAAGAACTTCGCCAAGTTTCTTCAGCGCCGCAAATTGCGGGTGACGGGCCAGCGCCGGGCGATCATCGAGGAGGTCTTTGGGACCGAGGAGCACTTCTCGGCGGAGCAACTGCTGCGCTGGGCGCGGAAGCGCGACAAATCGGTCTCGCGGGCGACGGTGTACCGGACACTGCCGCTGCTGACGGCCAGCGGGCTGGTGCGAGAGATGGATTTTGGCGGCGACCGCAAATTTTACGATCCGAATTACGCCGACCACCCCAACCACAGCCACATCATCTGCCAGGAATGCGGCGCGATTGTGGAATTTGACAGCGAGCGGATCAAGAAGCTGGAGGGGGAGTTGTGCCGCAAGCTGGGTTTTTCCGTCAAAGCGCACCGCCTGCAAATCACCGGCAATTGCCAGGAGTTCAAGCGCCTGGGAACCTGCGCCCGGATGAATCCGATGGCCGAAGTCTGGCACGCGCAAAAAAGCGTCAAGCCCGGCGAGCGTGTTCCCAACCCGGTTTTGGAAGAACGGCAACGCCGGCGGCGATGAAGAATTATTAACTAACCCCAAACTGACCGATGGGTCGTCGCTCCTTCACGTTCAGCGCGTATCCATGATCGCCATAGACCACGCAGGAGGTTCCCTGATCGGTTTCGCGGAATTGCACGACCATCCAGACTTTCCGCACCATGCCATCCTGATAACGAAACCAACTTGGAACCAACGCAAGCGGGCCGAGCTTGGAGCGACCGGTCCTTTCGATGCCGCAGGTGACGATGACCCGTTTCTGTCCTGTGGCCGGATCATCGCCTTCAAACGTCCTATAATCCTTCATTGTGGTCAGCACGGTCAGTAGCTTCGGCCCGGGCCACGGGTTCAAACCAAAAGTGATACCCAACTCGACGAACACCGCGTGGTGCGTCTGGTCATAGGTGTAGGTCTTGTTGTCCCTGGTCCAAACCGTAAAATCTCCCCATTTCGCCAGACCGGCTTCGACCAGGTTGCCGGTCACGTCAGCCCGCGCCCAGACGTCGAGCGGGACGGTTTTGCCGCCTCTGGCGACGGAACCGGTAATCTGAAGGGCTTTATATTTTTTGAGGGCTTCGATTGCCTGTTCCATGGCCCAGGCCGAAGATGTCGAATGAATAAAAGCCAGCACCGCCAACACTGCGATTCCCACTGTGGTGGCGAGCGTGTAACGGGTGGCTTGTTTTTTCAGAAACAGAGCGAACATTTGTCTGAGGGAGCGTTGTGAGCCGGCGGGCGCTGTGGCTGCCGGCGTCACTGCGTTGGCAATTTCACCGTGAACGCGTTCGTCGAGTTTCGAACTGGCCGGCACGCGCAGTTGCCGGAAGATTTGCGGAATATCCTTTCTCTTTTTCATAGGATTGACCGCCACTCCGCGGTGCGCGGCCCTTCCGGCTCATCCAATTTAGCGCGCGAGATTACTTGCCGCGCAACGCCGCCGACCGCTGCTCCAAGAAGGCCAGCCACTCCTTCATCCCGGCCCCGGTTTTGGCTGACACCTCGAAGATGGTGGCGTGATGGCTCACCCGTTTGAGATTGGCAATCGCTTGTTCCCGGTTGAAGTCCGCCGCCGCCGCCAGATCGTTCTTGGTCACCACCACCACGCCGGCCGAGTGAAACATCGGCGGGTACTTCAGCGGCTTGTCTTCGCCTTCGGTCACGGAGAACAGCACCACGCGCAAATCCTCTCCCAGATCATAATCGGCCGGACAAACCAGATTGCCGACGTTCTCGATGAACAGCACGTCGAGATGATCGAGGTCCAGCCGGCTCGCCGCTTTGGAAACCATTTCCGCGTCCAGATGACAAATCGTGCCCGTGGTGATTTGGATGACGGGAATCCCCGCCGTGCGCAGGCGCGCGGCGTCATTGTCGGTGGCCAGATCGCCCACGATGACCCCCGCCCGCAGTCGCCCCGCCAGCAAGGCCCCTGTTTCGCGCAGGAACGAGGTCTTGCCCGAACCGGGCGCCGAAACCACGTTGAGCGTCAGCAATTTCTTGGCGTGGAAAAACCCCCGATTCCGCTCTGCCAGCCGGTCGTTCTTTTCCAGCAACGAACGGTTGACGCTGATCGTCTGCCCGCCATGCCCGTGATCATGCCCGTGATCGCCGGGCGTGTGAGGGTGATGATGTTCCGGTTCGCGCGCCTCGCCGCCGATTTGCGCTCCGCCGCTGTCCAGACCGCATCCGCATTCTTTGCACATATCAAGAAACTCCGCCCACGCATCGCGTGAACTTCGGTTGTCCCGGCAAACTACCCTCGCATCCGCGGGAAAGCAACCCGGAACGGGCGCTTTGCGGCGGCCTCAACAGGGTCAACGAAGCAATTCCAACTTGACGAGTCCGCAATAGATGGCAGGTGAAATTGTCCAGAAATTACTGGCTTGATGCGGCGGCGGGCTTCTACTCTCTGCCTTTATGAAAGCAGCCGTTCTTTATGGGCGCGAGAACATCCGGGTCGAAGACGTTGAGCCGCCCGCGTTGCGGCGCGGCGAAGTCCGGGTCGCCATTGGCGCCGCGCTGACCTGCGGCACGGACTTGAAGGTCTTCAAACGCGGTTACCATGCCCGGATGATCGTGCCGCCCGCACTCTTCGGACACGAGTTCGCCGGCACGATTTGCGAGGTGGGCGCCGGCGTCAAAGACTGGCAGACGGGGGACCGCGTGGTGGCGGCCAATTCCGCGCCGTGCGGCGACTGCTTTTACTGCAAGAACAGCCAGGAGAATCTCTGCGACGATCTGATGTTCCTGAACGGGGCCTACGCCGAGTCAATCGTCATCCCGGCGCGGCTGGCGCAAAAGAACCTGCTGCGGATGCAGCCCAAAACCGGCTTTGCCGATGCCGCTTTGACCGAGCCGCTGGCATGTGTCGTGCAGGGCTGGCGGGAAATCAACCCGCTCCCCGGCCAACATGTGCTCATCCTGGGCTGCGGCCCGATCGGGCTGATGTTTGCGGCGCTGGCCCGGCATGGCCAATGCCACACGACGCTGGCGGGCCGCGGGGCGCGGCTGGCCGCCGCCCGGACGCTGGGCGCCGATCATATCATTGACATTGGCACCGGACACGATTTGGCGGCAACCATCAAGTCTGCAAACCAGACTGTTTTCGACATCGTCATTGAAGCCGTCGGCAAACCCGAAGCCTGGCAGGCGGCGACCCGCCTGGCGCGCAAAGGCGGGAAGATCAATCTCTTCGGCGGCTGCCCGGCTGACACGACAGTTGAGCTGAACACCAACCTGCTGCACTATTCCAACCTGACCCTTTTGTCCAGTTTTCATCACACTCCGCGCGCCATTCGCAGGGCGTTTGAACTGATCGAAAGCGGCGTCATCCGCGTTGGCAATTTCATCGATGGCGAAGCGCCGCTGGACCACTTGCCAGCCCTCTTCCGCTCAATGGCGGCCAGCAATCGCGCGGTCAAGACTTTGATTCGGGCGCATTCGTAGGCGCCGATGTCATTTCGGCTTCGCCCAGCTCATGGGCGTTTGCCTCTTGAATGTCGCCAGGACCGCGTTTTTGTCGCTGAGCAATTGGACCACGATGGTGTCGGCGCTAAACACGTCCGGCGACTTCGATTCTTTGGGGACGCCAATCTTGACCAATTGCTGGCCGGGCCCCTCTTTTACCGGGATGTCGTCGGAAGCAAAGTAGCCGGCGACGGCCGGGTCGGAGGAGTCCTGGATGCGGAGGCGGAGTTTGCCGGAGGGAATGGCAAGGTTATATTTGACAATGATATAGCCGCTGAAGTAGTCGTTCTGTTTGAAATTGTCGATCTCCAGCGTGTTGCCGGGGCTGGCGGCGGGAGCGGGCGCGGCGCCGGGCACGTGCCAGTTCAACAGCATGGTTCCCTGGAATATGTAGGATTTCTGGCCGGAGTCGTCCAGGAGGTAAATCCAGACTTTGTCGGTCGGCAGCGTGGATTGCTTGAAGTTCTGCGCCGCGGCGGCGTTGAGTTTGACCGGGAGCATGACGAAATTGCGGCTTCCTTTGCCAATATCGACGGGAACGCAAGTGAAACAATCGGCGGCCAGCGGTTCGTCCGTGCTCGCCAGATCGACGCCCAGTTTCGGCATCGCATCTTCCTTGTTGTATTGATACTCGACCGCCACGGTCATCTCGGTTCGATCGATATTCCGGTTGACCACGTCTATATTGGTGACTTTGCTCCGCGCTTTTGCGGAAATGGCGAATGGAGCTTTCCTGGGCGCGGGAGCGACTTGCGACGGCGGGGCCGTCGCCGGCGGCTTGGCGCTCTCTGTGGCAAGGCGCTTTTCTTCTTGGGCTTTTGCCTCTTTGGCCTGCTCCTCAGCCTGATGCTTGAGTTCGGCTTCCTGACGGGCTTTTTCCTCCGCCGCCGCTTTGAGACGGGCCTGACGGGCTTCTTCTTCCGCCTTGACGCGCTCGGCGGCGATACGTTTTTCCTCTTCCGCCTTGGCGCGGGCTTCCTCTGCGGCTTTGGCCGCTTTGGCTTGTTCCTCGGCTTGCCGCCTGGCTTCGGCTTCCTGACGGGCTTTCTCCTCCGCCGCCGCTTTGAGGCGGGCCTGCCGGGCGTCTTCTTCCGCCTTGGCGCGCTCGGCGGCAAGGCGCTTCTCCTCTTCGGCTTTGACACGCGCCTCTTCCGCGGCTTTGGCCGCTTTGGCTTGTTCCTCGGCCTGCCGCCTGGCTTCGGCTTCCTGACGGGCTTTCTCCTCCGCCGCCGCTTTGAGGCGGGCCTGCCGGGCGTCTTCTTCCGCCTTGGCGCGCTCGGCGGCGAGACGCTTCTCCTCTTCGGCTTTGGCGCGGGCTTCCTCCGCAGCTTTGGCTGCCTTGGCTTGTTCTTCGGCCTGCCGCCTGGCTTCGGCTTCTTGACGGGCTTTTTCCTCCTCTGCCGCCTTGAGGCGGGCCTGCCGGGCTTCTTCCTCCGCCTTGGCGCGCTCGGCGGCGATACGTTTTTCCTCTTCCGCTTTGGCGCGGGCTTCCTCCGCGGCTTTGGCCGCTTTGGCTTGTTCATCGGCCTGCCGCCTGGCTTCGGCTTCCTGACGGGCTTTCTCCTCCTCCGCTGCTTTGAGGCGGGCCTGACGGGCTTCTTCCTCCGCCTTGGCGCGCTCGGCGGCGATACGTTTTTCCTCTTCCGCCTTGGCGCGGGCTTCCTCCGCGGCTTTGGCCGCTTTGGCTTGTTCTTCGGCCTGCCGCCTGGCTTCGGCTTCCTGACGGGCTTTCTCCTCCTCCGCCGCTTTGAGCCGGGCCTGCCGGGCTTCTTCCTCCGCCTTGGCGCGCTCGGCGGCGATACGTTTTTCCTCTTCCGCCTTGGCGCGGGCTTCCTCCGCGGCTTTGGCTGCCTTGGCTTGTTCTTCGGCCAGGCGCTTGGCCTCGGCTTCCTGGCGCGCTTTTTCTTCCGCTTGAACCTGCGCCTGGCGGGCTGCTTCTTCCGCCTTGGCGCGTTCTGCCGCAAGACGTTTCTCCTCTTCGGCTTTGACGCGCGCTTCCTCCGCCGACTTGGCGATGGCCGCTTGTTCCTCGGCCTGCCGCTTGAGTTCGGCTTCCTGACGCGCCTTCTCCTCTGCCGCAGCTTTGAGGCGGGCTTGACGGGCTTCTTCCTCCGCCTTGGCGCGCTCGGCGGCGAGGCGCTTTTCCTCTTCGGCTTTGACACGCGCTTCCTCCGCCGACTTGGCGATGGCCGCTTGTTCCTCGGCCTGCCGCTTGAGTTCGGCTTCCTGACGCGCCTTCTCCTCTGCCGCAGCTTTGAGTCGGGCTTGGCGGGCATCTTCTTCCGCCTTGACGCGCTCGGCGGCGAGGCGCTTTTCCTCTTCGGCCTTGACACGCGCTTCCTCCGCGGCTTTGGCGATGGCCGCTTGTTCCTCAGCCTGCCGCTTGAGTTCGGCTTCCTGACGCGCCTTTTCCTCT
>Ga0224555_1003843_pt1 | contig 14625 bp, 13 predicted proteins | sample 714S23034metaG_FD_180687 | JGI IMG/M metagenome (GOLD analysis project Ga0224555, IMG submission 180687) | Peat soil microbial communities from Stordalen Mire, Sweden - 717 S2 30-34 | ecosystem: Environmental > Terrestrial > Soil > Wetlands > Peat | place: Sweden: Norrbotten County, Stordalen...
ATTCGTCCATCCGGGATTCTCCTTGAAGTGTGCTTGGCGGCTCACCTCTCGGAGTTTCTTGGATGGACTCCCGTAAATGTCAAACTGCTACTGCCACCCCGGCAGAGCCGGGGGAACTCCCGTTTGAATAGAGAGAGGTTCTAACCCCTGAGGGATTGCAACCATCGGCTGCTTAGTCATTCGTCAATCCCGTCTACAAAACGTTCGCCGAGGCCAGTTCATCGCCCGGATCGCGTGCGCGGTCGGGGGCGTTGCGCAGAATCTCCAGGAAATCCACCTGCTCCGCGCCCTGCGATCTCCGTTTGAAGAATGCCTCGGCGGTCTCCACCGAACTGATCTTCTGCGCAACCGCGACGGAAACCCACTGGTTCAGCGAGACGCCATCCTCTTCGGCGAGCTTTCGAGCCGCATTTCCCAGAGACGGAGGCAGCTGGACCGGAATCGTTGCTCTGCTCATTTCAGCACCTCCCCAACGAAACTCGCGGGGCGCACAACACGCAATCGAAACCGCTCTCATCGTGACCGGCAGCACCATCTTCTCATAAAAGCAACCGATTCAGGTTCAAGGTCTTCCAATCTTCGCTGGAAAGCAACAAAGGACGGTCTACCCTCGGCGAATCGAGGTTCATCGTCTCCCGGGTCCGAAAACCCGGGCCTCGGGCGCCAATTCATTTTTGGATGATCAGACCTGGTCCACCCGTCGAGAGCATCCTGGGGCAAGATTGACTTATGGCGACGCTGGTGCGAATCGATCCGGAGACGCTGCCCCGAGTACTCCTCCTCGACCCGCCGGTTTCCGACGCGGAGTTCGAGACGTTGTGCCGGCAGAACGCCGACCTGCGCCTGGAGCGCACACGGGAAGGAGCGGTGCGCATGAATCCTCCGGCAGGTGGATGGACCAGCAGCGGCAATCAGGAGATCTCTCAGCAACTTGGCATTTGGTGGGCAACGCATGAACGCGGACGGGTCTTCGATTCCAGCGGCGGATTCCGGCTGCCGGATGGCTCGACCCTGAGCCCGGACGCGGCTTACCTCTCCGAGGAGCGGCTGCGCGCCCTGCTCAAGGGAGCGCTGCGCGGCTTTTCGCGGGTTTGCCCGGATTTTGTGGTTGAATTGCTCCCCGAGTCGGATATCGTCGCGGCAATGCGGGCGAAGATGGAGGACTGGATCGCAAACGGTGCGCAGCTTGCCTGGCTGATCGATCCGTACCGGGGCGAGGCGTGGGTGTATCGGCCGGGGATGGGATCTGAACGCGCAGCCTCGGAGACACTGGCCGGGGAAGGACCTGTCGTGGGCTTTGAGTTGAATCTTGCCCGGGTGTGGAAACGTTTCGAGGACTGAGGGCGACTGGGTATCAACTGCCGAGGCGCCCGCGTTTGCTGCTTGTTCAGACGCAAGCAACCCGCTCGCAGCCCGAAAATGTGAATGCCGCCCGAAGGCGGCATTCGAATCCCCGGAGCACATATCGACGGAGCGACAGGGGTTCATCCGGGTGCACTCTAGGAGTATAGCACTGTCCGAAGTAAAGGAAGTAGGATGATCTCGTCGTTTGAATACACCCCCAGGAACCTTGCAGAGTTGGAAATCAGGCTTTCGTTCGACCGGCTACAGCCCTCTCGCACGAATGTTGGCGGAGAAAGAGAACGCGCTATCCGGCTCTACGAGCAGAACACCTTGCTGGCCGAGTCGCTCTACGGCGTTCTGCAAGGGCTGGAGATTGCGCTGCGCAACTCGATTCATGCTCAACTGACCGCGAGTTTAGTACTACAGTTGTATTTGGCTCAATTGAAGGAAAACCCGCAAATGTCCGGGCCTAAAGGCCGCGTTAGTTTGCTCTCTTTCAGGGAGTTAAAACCCCCTGCTCCCTCCGGAATCTCCGAACTACAACTGTAGTACTGACAGAGACGAAAAAGGCAGGCAGCAACCCACACTTTCTAACAGAAAACTGCTTCATAAGCAAGAAATCATCTGCGGTCGAGTCGCCGCTGAAAAATCACGTACCTGCGCAGAGGTTCCCTAAATCACCATCAACAAAGGCCTAACAGCCTGTGGTGCAAGTAGCGATTCCCTTGCATGATCTTGGGCGAGCCATGAACGAATACGCTTCGACGCGAAGCGCCTGTCGTCCTCGGTTTGGCCTTCTGCACGGCGAATGTTGATTCCTGCGGCGAGTAAACAGCCCCGACAAGAACAAAAACAGCCTTCCTCCCAAGTTTTCCCATTCCCGCGGCGTGCCTGCGCCCAGCAGGCGGCGGAAGATTAGGCTCAGATTGAACGCGCCCACATGAATCAACTGCCGCTTGAGAATGTTGCCGTGCTTGCGTAAGTGCGTGCGCCGCATGCCTCGCGTGTCGTAGCAGTGAGCGAAGCTGCGTTCCACCAACTCGCCGCGCTGCCTGAGCAAGCTCTTGCCGTATTCACCCTGCACCCGCCGCCGATTCGCGTACACCGCCTGTTGCTGTGCGGCCTTGCCTTCCCAGTGCCGCCTGCCCTTCTGCTGTCGCTCCGGGATATAGCTGCGCACCTTATAACCCTTCACCCGCTCTACCGCCGCTGCGGAGTGATATCCCTTGTCAGCCACCATCTCTTCGATGCCCGCCACGTTCACCTTGGGCATAACGTCCGGATGTAACTCGACCTCGCGCAGGGCTAACTCCGCCACCGCTTCGCCGGCTTCGCACAGCGTCTGGTCCAGCGTAGTTGTGTCACCCTTATCGGCTCCCTGCAAGGTCACCGCCATCACTGCACCGGTGTCCAGGTCCACCGCGTGCTCGGCTTTATGCGCAAGATGCGTGCGGCCGTCCTTCATCTTCGTAACGCGCGCGTCCGGGTCCGACGGGCTCATCCATTCCTTGTTCGAAGTGCGCTTCTTGGGCTTGCGGTCCAGACGCGCCAGATCTTCTCGCGTCGGCGTCTCCATCCCCGACGCCTTGGCCAAGCTCGTGAGAAACTCCTCGTAACTTGCCCCGGTGTCGCGGCGCACAATCGAGCGCATGGCGGCGTTGGCCTCAAGCGTCGTCGCGTCGATGCCCACCCGCTTGCCCTGGATCAAGCCGCGATCTGCAAGCAACTCCAGCACCCAGGCGAACACCGCGCGGTGCGTCTCCAAGTCGATCAGGCGCCGCGTCCGCGAAATCGTCGAGTGGTCCGGCGTCTGCTCCGTAATCCCGATGCGCACAAACTGCCGCAACGCCAGCGAATCGGCCAACCACCCCGCGATCCCACGCTCGCTGTCAATGCCCTCGAAGTAACCGATCAGCAGCGACCGAAAGTAGATGCCCGGCGCCAGACCCGGTCGGCCCATGCGCGGCGCATAGAACTTTCCGCAAAGCCCTTCGACGATCGGGTCGAACTTCTCAATGTCAAGAAGCTCGTTCAACCGCTGATAAAACGGATGCCCCGGGGACCGCGCCAATTCTACGTTCGCGATCCAAATTTCTTCTTGCTTCTCCTGTGCCTACCGTCTTCCCATCCCCATAACCGAATCCTACCGATGACTCCCCGTACGCACCAGACTTTTCCGCGTCCGCGCATCACGACTTACACCACAGGCTGTTAGCCCTGTCCAATACAGTCAGCAGGCGCTCCAGGAAACTCAGCGCGATCCACGCCGATGATGGGTTATTGGAAATGGGTCGGCACCGAAAAACCCGGGTCACAATCCGTGCTACACTGTCAGTGTTCCTGGGAGAATCGTGTGGTCCAGGCCGCAGTCGCAGGTCTCCAGAAGGCGCCGATACTGCAGCTTCTTTCCACCATGATCGATTCTAACTTCTATTGCGTCGCAAATACACCGAGGGAAGGAAATCAGAATTGGAAATCAGAGGGCCTCATCAGGAAATTTATAACGCAATTCTGCGCGTGTGCTTTGGTTATTTCCGTCGCCGGCGGGTCGCATTCATCTGGAAGACATTGCGGTTGACCACTGACATGAGGGTCCTGGATGTGGGCGGCATGGCACAGTTCTGGGGAGTGGCCGAGGGGATGGGGCTGCCTATCCCTGATGTGACGATTTTGAACATAAAACCGGCGTCCGAGCGTCTGCTATCAAATATGAAGTGGATCGTTGGAGACGGTGGGGACCTTCCATTTCCCGAGCAATCATTCGATATGGTCGTCTGCAATTCGGTAATTGAACACGTTGGAAGCAAGCGCGAAAGAATTGCTGAGGAGATTCTCCGTGTGGCACCTCGGCACTTCGTTCAGACGCCATGTAAGTGGTTTCCCGTTGAGGTGCACCTGATGTCGCCCTTCATTCATTGGTTGCCTGCAAGAGTCCGTGTGAAACTGATCAGATGGTGCACTGTCTGGGGTTGGTTGATGCACCCAACGCCGGCACAGTGTAGAGAGATAGTGGATGAAATCCACCTCCTGACCGCGAGCGAGGTGAGGAAGCTGTTCCCCCGCTCCCGTGTCGTCACGGAGCGCTTTTGCGGTATGCCGAAATCGATCTACGCCATTGGCGATCAGCGGTAGGCGTACGCGGATTGGTGCAGATCTCACTTGGGCAGAATTCGCTCGGCGGGAGCTACTTCATCTTCAGGAGACGCGGTTTGGCCTGTGGGTGCTGACATTGGCGGCGATGGGACAGGGATCGTTCGTCAGCGGGTGAACGGTTGTTGGTCCGACGCAGATTGGCGATATGTCGATGATCCAGCGCCTGCGGCGTTTTGCCCATATCCAAAGCTTAATGATTGATTTCCAGAATATTGCAAAGCTCCCTAATCGAGTCCCTCGGACGTCGAGCTAACTGCGGGTGGTGCGCGGAACAAGCTCTTTTTTCTATTGTTTCAAGTTGTCGGCAAGCTTTCGCAAAGCTGTTTGTCAGTCTTTTGGCTGATATACCCCCGTGCTATACTTGACCTTTAATCCGCGCCGAGGGCTCGGCTACCATGACTTTGACGAGGACAAGGCGACTATGACTTTGACGAGGACAAGGCGACTATGACTTTGACCAGGCGCGAGCTCGTGAAGGGTTTCATTTGTACTTCAGCCGCGACGGCACTGGATGCACAGACATCCAGCGGTCGCGATCTAAAGTCATACTTGGGCCGCTGCGGCGGATACCTTGGCGCCGTCTCCGACAGAGGCGCACTGCAAGGCAACGATCTGCTAAAGAATCTGATCGTACGCAACTTCAACATGTTCACCCCCGAAAGTTCACTGAAGTGGGGGCCCATACGGCGCAGCGAAGACACATATAGCTTTGGGGACAGTGACTGGGTTGTGAAGTTCTGTCATGAAAATAACCTGGCAGTCCACGGGGTTGGTTTGTGTTGGAATGCAGGAAATCCGTCATGGCTGGAATTGACGATCAATAAGTACAACGCCAGGCACTTGCTTACGGACCATATAAAGACGGTAATGGGACGGTATAAAGGGCAGATTGTGTCTTGGGATGTTGTAAACGAGCCGATAGCCACATGGTTCAATCGCCCCGACGGACTGTATACAGGGCCGTGGCTGAGCGCGCTCGGGCCGGAATACATAGACATTGCTTTTCAAACGGCATATGAGACCGATCCGAAGTCTCTGCGAGTCATGAATATTCACCACGTGGAGCAAGACGGGCCCGACGCTCTCACGCGCCAGAAGGCGCTAGCTCTAATTAGGGGACTTGTCAGCCGCGGCGTTCCGATCCAGGCAGTAGGGTTGGAGTCCCATCTCGACGCAGCCCGCCCACTGGGAGGCGACGACCTTCATCGCTTCATCAAGGAGATCATGCAGCTGGGATTGAAGATCCTCATCACGGAGCTCGATGTCTCAGACGTACACATCAAGGACGGAAGCATTGTGGTCAGGGATGCGGCCGTTGCGAAGACTTATTTCGACTATTTGACGGCCATCTATGCAGCTACTGATCCACAACAATTGAGCTTCTGGAGCGTCACTGATGCTAATTGGATCGCCTGGTTTGCGAAAACAAGCCCGGCGTATCGCCGCGCCGATGGGCTCAGCAATAGGGCAGGGCTCCTGGATCGGGAACTACAGCAGAAGCCTGCATGGTTCGCAGTCCAGAGGTTTCTCAGCACGAGACATTGCTAATGCAACGCTTAGTGCGCAAGCTATTGGCTTCCGACTTTGAGAAAAGTACAAGCAGAACTTCTCGATGCATTGCCCGCTTCCTGCAGGCGTTTCATGCCGATGTTTTGCAGTTGCCGCCAAGATTGCGGCTTGCGGCCCATGCGGCGGGTGACAGATCGGCGACTTCCTGAATGGAACTGTTGGCAAGTCCTGGCAGGATCTCGTTCAGGTATTCGCGGACAGGGATCTTGAGCCGGCGGCAGCTTTCAACCAGGGAAAGGATCGCGGCCACACGCGGTCCGGCCTGCTGGCTGCCGATGTGTATTCAGGTTTTGCGTTTATGCACATCTTCGCATAAACGGAAGAACTATCTATTTGTGGGAGCTGATTCCGGAGGCCAACGGGCTGCATTGCTCTAGTCGCTCATCGGATCGGCATTATGCCGAACTCGGCATAGGGCTGTTCATGCCGCGCTTCCGACTATGCCAAAGCGGAGCGCGCTGTTCTACCGTGGTACCGATTTAGGCCTCGACTGCGCGGCATAGTTCTGGTCTCCTTTCTCTGCACTTCAGTGCAGAGGAGAGGACATGACCATAAATGCCTATGGGACCATACCGAAGCTTCAGCGACGCCTGCATGGGGGACCGCTTGGGGTTCACATTGATTTGTATGCAGCGCGGCTGCTGAAGGAAGGCCATTGCCGACAGAGCGCATGGCGCTGTCTCCGAGTCGTTTCTGACTTTAGTCATTGGCTTGAACGCAAGCGGATCGGTCTCGGCGAGGTTGATGAACGGACAGTGGAGAGGTACCAAGTGTTTCGGCTTCGGAACCGGTGCCCATTTTTGAGCGACAAGCCAGCGCTAGACCGTCTGCTGTCTGTCCTTCGCGGCATAGACGCCATCCAGCCTAATACCACAGTTGTAGATAGAAGATCGGCAGGGTCGATCCGCGCTTTCGATAGTGGCAGTACATGGCGCGAAACTGATGTCGTCTTCGCCACTCGGACCAATGCAGCAGGTGTTCAAGGCCGTGCCACCCTCGCCATAGCAATGCGGTGAGCAGATGGCGCAGTTCGGGCACGCTGAGCCGCACCTGCGCGTCTGGAGTTTTTTTCTCCACGAGCCCGTAGTACCGACAGCACTGTATGGGCTAGCAGGGCCAGTGTAATGTGCCGATACCAGCCTTGCCAGTGGCGCACCTCGTAGTGATCCAGTCCGCATTCCCCTTTTGCAGTCTCAAAGTATTGCTCGATCAGCCAGCGTTGGCCGGCCACTCGGACCAGCGTTTCAAGCGTGGCTTTCTCGGTGGGTGCGTAACACAGATAGTAAGCGCACTCTGGCTTCTCTTCGATGCTGCGCCGCACCAGAAGCGCCCGCGCCCAGCCATCCTGTTTCGACAATTGCATCAACGCCCAGTCATAGAGCCGTTCGCCCTTGCTGCCGAAGCCGGCCGAAAGGCGCTTCCATCGAGGTGCGGGCAAACTCCGCGCAATCGCGTCTACTCGATGCTGCATAAAATCTGCTTGCCACAATCGCTGGTCAGAAGCCACAGCCAGCACATAGGCCATCTGTCGCCCTTCCAGAAACCTGCGCAACTTGCTGTCGTGGCCGTACACCTCGTCAGCCGCAACCCAGGCCGCCGCAGCGCCGGAATCCAATGCGCGCCCGATCATGCGTCGTGCCAACTCCGGCTTGGTGGCAAACTCGACAGTGTCCGGAATCCCGGCCGCACGGCGACGATCTCGATCTGCGGCCCATTCCTGCGGAATGTAGAGTTCACGGTCCACCAGCGCTGCGCCCTGGTCACTGCCATAGCAGAGAAACACGCCCACCTGGCTGTTTTCGATGCGTCCGGCCGTACCGCTGTACTGACGCTTGACCCCAGCTGAATGCAGGCCCTTCTTCAGAAAACCTGTCTCATCGACGATCAGCACCGCGTCTGCACTGTGCAACTCTTCGAGCGCATAACTGCGTACACGATCCCGAGCCTGATCGGCGTCCCAGCGCGCACGGTCCAACAGATGCTGGACCGCATAGGGAGCCGCCTCGCCCATCCACTCGGACAACTGCCAGCCGTTCTTGCGCTCACAGCCGCTCAACAAGCCTTGCAAATATGCCAGACTTCGCGCACGAGGCTCTGAGCGCGCAAACAACTCCGCAATCAGTCCATGCGCCCGCAACAACTCACGCTTCCATCCAGATAGTCGCTTCTCCATAGCAAAGAACGAAGAACCACAAACCAGAGCAAATCCAGCTTATCACTTATCTACAACTGTAATACTAGCGAAGATTTGGACCGAAAGCGAGCAGGCCATGCGGCGCAAAACTTCTCGCTACTCAACCGCATAGTGCTGAATCTGCTCAAACAAGAAACTACTTTCAAACGCGGCATCAAGGAAAACGACTCAAAGCCGCATGGAACCATCCCTACTTGCTCAAATTACTGGGAATTTGATATGCGTCGGCCCTGGTATCGGTGGCGCCCCAGTCCTCGATTGCGAGACTCGGACGGCCGGTTCTACCTGCCGGCCTGCTCCAGGAACCGGATCAGCGACTCGATCCCCAACTCAAAATTCTTCAGGTTGAATTTCTCGTTGGGCGCGTGCAGATTGTCGTCCGGCAGTCCAAAGCCCATCATTACGCTGGGCAGCTTCAGGTGCCGCGCAAAGTCGCCCACAATCGGAATCGACCCGCCCGAGCGAATAAAGACCGTATCCTTGCCCCACACCTCGTGCAAGGCCTGCGTCGCCGCCCGAATATACGGATTGTCCACCGGGATCAGGCATGGGTGGCCCGAGTGAATCAGCCGCACCTCCACGTCCACCCCCGCGGGCACAATCTTCTCCACGTAGCTTTTATAGAGCGCATACGCCTTCGTTGGCGTCATCCCCGGAACCAGTCGCATCGACACCTTCGCCACCGCCTTGGCCGGAATCACCGTCTTCGCGCCCGCCCCCGTAAACCCTCCCGGAATCCCGTGCACATCCAGTGTCGGCCGCGCCCAGGTGCGCTCCAGCACGCTGTAGCCCTCTTCACCCACCAGTTGCCGCGCGCCCACCTCCTTGATCCGGTACTCCTCCTCGTCAAACGGCAGGCTGCTCCACGCCGCCAACTCCTCTGGGCTCGGTGGAATAATGTCCTCGTAGAACCCGGGAATCAAAATATGCCCATGCTCGTCCTTGAGCTGCGCCAATATCTGCGCCAGCGCAAAAAACGGATTCGGCGCCGCTCCTCCGTACATCCCGGAGTGCAGATCCGTCTTCGCCCCGCGCACCTCGAGCTCGGTATAAATCATGCCGCGCAGTCCCACGCACAGCGTGGGCAATCCCGGCGCAAACAGCTCGGTATCCGACACCAGCGCAAAATCCGCCTTCAGTTCCGGCGCCTTCGAAGCCACAAAATTCGCGATCCCCTCGCCGCCGACCTCTTCCTCGCCCTCCAGCAGCACACGCACATTCAGCGGCAGCTTTCCGTTCGCAGCCAGCAGGCTCTCCAGCGCCTTCACCTGCGCCACCACCTGTCCCTTATCGTCCACCGCGCCGCGCGCATACAAGTTGCCGTTCCGCTCCGTCGGCTCAAACGGCGGCGAAAGCCACTCGTCCAGCGGATCGGGCGGCTGCACGTCATAATGCCCATACACCAGCACCGTCGGCTTGCCTGCGGCCTTCAGCCAGTCGGCATACACCAGCGGATGCCCCTCGGTCTCAATCAGCCGCACATTCTCCATGCCAATACGCGCCAGCTCCGCCGCCAGCACCTCCGCGGCAAGACGGCAATCCCCCTTGTGTTCCGGCAGCGTTGAAACCGACGGAATGCGCAGCAGCGCCTTCAAGTCCTCCACAAAACGGGGGTGGTTCTCACGGGCAAATTCAATAGCGGTCAGTGACATGCAAGCGCTCCCTGAATCGGATTTCAAGTCAACACAGAAGTATAGGCGCTCCCGCCTCCGCGCAGGAAACAGCGGACCCCGCTCCGATCGCAAACGCGGAACACGACCCGCTATTGCAATTCAGTTTGCGCGCGCGCAAGGTCCTCGGGAATTCCAATGTCAATAAAGTAACCCGCTGTTACGAAGGCAAGCGGGCGAAGCTGCTTGATATGAGGCACAAAGAAATCCGTCTCCAGCGAAAACACGGCAGGCAGATCGTACGGCGCGAACACATCGCGGTTCATGACATAGGTGCCGGCGCTGATCAGCCCAGGACCTGCGTAGCCCTTCTCCGTGTAGCCTGCGACGCGGTCGTGCTCAATCAACACGCGGCCAAACCGTGTGCAATCGGGAACCTGCGCGACCGCAATCGAAGCCGTCACACCGGCATCGACATGGCGAGCGAGCATGTCCGCATACTCGAGATCAACGAATGTGTCGCCGTTCAAAACGAATACGGAATCTGTCGAGGCCCGGGTGAGCGCCATCATAGTCGCGCCTCCCGTGCCCAATGGTTCTTCTTCGACCGCATAGGCAAGTTCCAATCCCTCGAAGTCATCGCCAAAACGGTCGCGGATGCTGCTCGCCATGTAGCCCACCGACAAAACCACGCGCCGCATGCCCTTTTGTCTAAGCCGTTGCAGAAGCAGTTCGAGGAAGGTCCGATCACCCACCGGCGCAAGCACCTTCGGGATGCCCTGGATCACTGAAGCAAGACGCGTGCCGCGACCGCCGGCCAGAACGATGGCTTCCATAGTCAGCGCACCCAACCTGATTGACAGGCGCAGCTCACGGCAGCCTCCACGACTCAACCCTGTTGGCCGTGAAGTGGCAGCCCACCACGCTTCCTTCGCGCGTCGCAGTGAGCGCATCGATCACCCGCAGCTTGTCCTTGATGTCCACCAGGAACATCATGAAACCACCGCCGCCCGCCCCTGAAACCTTGCCGCAGTACGCGCCCGCGGCCTTGGCCACACTGTAGAAGCGCTCGATGCGCTCGTTCGAGATACTGCCGGCCATCTCCTTCTTGGTCTGCCAGGCCGACTCCATCGCCGTTCCCAGTTTGCGAATATCGCCGCGCAGCAAACACTCCTTCATGTTGATGGCGTCGTTCTTGGTGCGGTGCATTGCCTCGATCGCCTTCTGATTATTGCTTTCCACGTTGTGCGATTGCTCGGCGATGATGGCTGCGGAATCGCGCGACTTGCCGGTGTAGAGCAGGATCAGCGAGCTCTCCAACTCCGATACAATCCAATCCTTCACGCGCAGCGGATTCACCAGCACATGGTCGTTGCTGTTGAACTCCATGAAGTTGAAGCCGCCGAATGCCGCCGCGTATTGATCCTGACGGCCACCGCGCAATCCAAGGTCGACGCGCTCAATCTGGTAGGCGAGTGAGGCAATGTCGTATTCACCGAGCGGCAGGCTCAGCACCTCTCCAAACGCCTGCACCATGGCCACAACCAATGTGGATGAAGAACCAAGCCCAGACCCCGGCGGCGCATCGCAGGCAGTGGTCACCGTCAGCGCCAGAGGCTTGCCCTCGTTATACTGCGCGATGATGCGGTTATACACCCCGCTATGCAGCGCGAGCAGTCCGTCTGTTGCAACAGCGGCACTGAGATCGTACTCCACTCGCTCGCCCACATCGGAAGCAACAAAATGAATCCTGCCATCCTGCGAGGGCTCAATCGTGCAATAGGCATAGAGGTCGATGGTCGCATTGAGAACCGCGCCGCCAAACAGATCGCAGTAGGGCGCAACGTCGGTGCCGCCACCGGCGAAGCCAAGCCGCAACGGCGCGCGCGCACGGATCAACATGGATGCCGCTCCTCAAGTCCTGAGTCTAACCGGGTTCTCTCTCGCAACGCCATCCGCTCCAGCCGTGTTAACGGTCCCTAGTAGCGCGGAACACCTTGATCCACTTCAGCCGACCAGGCATCGATCCCGCCCCGCACGCTCTGCGCCAGCTCAAACCCCTGGTTGCGCAGCCACACTGTCACATTCATTGACCGCATCCCGTGGTGACACAACACCACAAACCGCTCGTCGGGATCAAGTTCCTGGTGCGCTCGCGCCGCCACCTCGCCCATGGGCATCGCCACGCTTTTCTCGATGTGCGCCATCATAAACTCCCACGGCTCCCGCACATCGATCAGCCTTGCCTTGCCCTCGCTCAAAAGCGCCGCGGCCTCGCCCGGAGAAATCTCATAATCCAACATGATTCCAGTTTAGTGCCTGTCCCTTTCACCCTGCACCATCGCGACCGGCCCGCTCGCGGCTGCCGATTCCCCCGATTCCCGCACGCAAAGAAGCCCCCCGATTTTCGGGAGGCTTCTCTGTTTGTGAGATTCGGTTGAAAGCAAACTAGCGTCTCAGCTCCGAATCTGGCAAGAGCGGATTCGGACTTGAACGGGCGCGCGTTGAAGAACCTCGGGTATCGACCGGGATTCAAATGGTGCATCGATTGATGGCTTGGCGTGGGCTTACGTGACCGGGGTGACCCGCGTACTTCCCCGTCATCCGCCCTTTATATCGTGCTGGATGAGGAAAGGCAGGTTGGTAATGATCTTCTGCGCCTTTCCCGAGATCTCTTTCGTCCAGTAAAACGTCAATGTGCCGTTCTCCACGTTCACATTGGTCGGTTCCATGTACGTGATCGGATCTCCATTGGGCTTGTAGAGCGTAATCGTTGTCAAAACAACTCCTTCCTCCTTAATCATATTCGAACCGGGCGGCCGGTTTCGGCGATACCTCTTTTGGGGTACGATTCCGGCTCCGTGCCCCCTGCCCGGCCAGCCCCCTCCGCACCCGTGGTTCCGGCCTGTTGGAACCGCCGTCCCGCGACACAGTACTCTTGAAGAGATGCCTCCGATTCTAAATGCTCAGTCCGTCACCAAACAATTCGGCGCCACTCCCCTCTTTCGCAACATCTCGCTCACCGTTGAAGATGGCGATCGCATCGGCCTCATCGGTCCCAACGGCGCCGGTAAATCCACCCTGCTCGCCATCCTCGCCGGCCAGGTCGAGCCTGACTTCGGCGAACTAGCCGTCCGCAAGCGCGCCCGCGCCGCCTACGTCCCCCAGGATTCCCGCTTCGCCCCCGGCCTCACCATCCGCCAAATACTTGAAAAGTCCCTCGCCGCAGCCCATGTCCCCGACACCGAACGCGAAGGCCGCCTTCGTGAGCTCACCGGCCGCGCCGGCTTTACCGACCTCAACGCTGAAGCAGCCTCGCTCTCCGGCGGTTGGCGCAAGCGGCTCGCCATCACCGAGGCCATGGTCATCGAACCTGAAGTCATGCTCCTCGACGAGCCCACCAACCACCTCGACCTGGCCGGTATTGAGTGGCTTGAAGAGTTGCTCCGCGCCTCCTCCTTCGCCGCCGTCACCGTCAGCCACGATCGCTACTTCCTTGAGTCCACCTCCAGCCAGATCGTCGAGCTCAACCGCGTCTTCGCCGACGGCCTCTTCCGCGTCAAAGGAACCTTCAGCCGCTTCCTCGAAGAAAAGCAAGTCTATCTCGAATCGCAAAGCCGCCAGCAGGAAAGCCTCCGCAACCAGGTCCGCACCGAGATCGAGTGGCTCCGCCGCGGCCCCAAAGCCCGCACCACCAAGTCCAAAGCCCGCATCGATTCCGCCAACGAGATGATCGGCCAGCTCAAGGCCATGGACGCCCGCACCACCGTCAACTCCGCCGGCATCGACTTCGAAGCCAGCCAGCGCAAAACCAAGCGCCTCGTAGAATTCAAAAACGTATCCTGCACCATCCCCGCTAGCCCGACTGAGCAGGAAGCAGTTCATGCGGAGGCAAGCGGCGCGGACGCAGTCCGTACGGAGGGAGGCGGGGGTTTCAATCCCCGCATTGAAGCCACAGAGACAACGCGGGCTTTAGCCCCGGAAACGCGCCCCCTCTTCACCGGCCTGAACTTCATCCTCACCGCCGGCATGAAAGTCGGCCTCGTCGGCCCCAACGGCAGCGGCAAAACCACCCTCCTCCGCCTCCTTCGCGGAGAAATCGAGCCGTCCGCCGGCTCCATCCGCCGCGCCGAATCCCTGCGCCTCGTCTACTTCAGCCAGATGCGCGAGCTCGACGACAGCCTCACCCTCCGCCGCGCTCTCGCCCCTGAATCCGACGCCGTCATCTACCAGGGCCGCACAACGCATGTCGCCAGCTGGGCCGCGCGCTTCCTCTTCACCAGCGAGCAACTCAACCAGCCCGTCCGCAATCTTTCCGGCGGTGAAAGAGCCCGCGTCCTCATCGCCAAGCTCATGCTCGAACCCGCCGACGTCCTCCTCCTCGACGAGCCCACCAACGACCTCGACATCCCCACCCTTGAAATCCTCGAAGAAAATCTCCTCGACTTCCCCGGCGCGCTCGTCCTCGTCACCCACGACCGCTACCTGCTCAACCGCGTCGCCTCCACGGTCCTCGGTCTCGACGGCCGCGGACACACCGGCCAGTTCGCCGACTACGCCCAGTGGGAAGACTGGCTCATTGAACAGGACAACATCGAGCAGGACGGCCAGAAGCAGGACAAATCCGGCCGCCGCTCCGACGGCTCAGGCGCCCCGCAGCCAACCGGTGCTAACTCCGCTAACAACGCTAACTCGCCTAAGAAAAAGCTTTCCTATCTGGAAGCCCGCGAGTTCGCCGCCATCGAGCATCGTGTT
>Ga0224555_1003847_pt1 | contig 14610 bp, 14 predicted proteins | sample 714S23034metaG_FD_180687 | JGI IMG/M metagenome (GOLD analysis project Ga0224555, IMG submission 180687) | Peat soil microbial communities from Stordalen Mire, Sweden - 717 S2 30-34 | ecosystem: Environmental > Terrestrial > Soil > Wetlands > Peat | place: Sweden: Norrbotten County, Stordalen...
CGCGGACACCTGGATGTCCGGGAGCGGTGGGGTCACCGGGGTGACGGCGATCATGCTGGCGCCTACGAGGGCGACACTGGCGGTGATTAAGGGGTGAAGGGCTAGCTCCATTGCCGTCTCCTTTGAGTGCTTCCTGGGGAGTTATGAAAGCTGAGGACTGCGCAGAGAGTAGCTTAGAGCAGCCTGAGAGGGCAACGGTTTTCGTGATCTTCAAGATTTACAAAGGCGTCAATAACTCTGCCCAGGGCAGCCTACGGGTTGCCCAGGCCCAAGCTGTCGGCGACCGAAAAGGGGGCGTTGGGGCGGCGGATGCGTCATCTGATCCGTTAGTCGAGCCGCACCGACTTGATCGTGACTTCGGTCGCGGGCTGGCCGTCCTGACCGCCGCCCGCGACGCCGCCCTTGGCGATCTTGTCCAAGGTGGCCAGCCCGTCGGCCTGGCCGCCGCGGGCTTTTCCGGCTTCTTCGCCGGGTGCCGCTTGCCGTCGAGCCCGGTCACCGTAGCGGCCGGCGCGGCCTCATGCGCCTGACGCTCAGGTGCGTCATCGTGACGCACCTGCTCGTCGGCCGCCCGATCGCGACGCACGGTCGGCTCGGAGACCCCGGTCGAGGCTGCGATCGCACGGTTGGACATGCCCTCGCCTGCGAGCATCTCGACGACCTCGCGGCGGGTCTCGACGTCGAGTTTTAGGTCCAGTTGCCCGCCGAGCCGGTCGGCCAGGTAGGCGGTCCACGATGGCCAGCCCAGCGCGGCGTGGATCTGCCCGGCCTTGGCCTGACGCACCAGCTCCGCGAGGTCGGCCAGGTTGCGCCGCGCGGTCTTGACCTTGGCCATGAGCTGCTTATCGAGAAACTCAGCGGCGGCGCGGCCGAGCGGCTCGATCACCTCGCCGTCCCCAGTGCCGGTGACCGGCTTGGCGGCCGCGTTGTTGCGCTTCACGATCGCGGCGACGCGAGCAGTCTGGCCGGGGCTGGTCTCAGTCAGGCCGCCGGGCGATGTCGACGACACGGGCTTCCTACGGGTGGTCATGGTGGTGTTCTCCTTCGTGGTGGTGGGCCTCAGCGGCCCCCGTAGAGCGACGATCAGGCAGTGGGTGGGGCGGTGGCCCCGCGGAGGGCTGCGGCCGCACGGTGAAGAGCAATCCCAGCCATTGCCCGGTCTTCCCAGCCGCCGCGCCGATCGGTGAGCACCTCGTTGCCCCCATCGTCGAGTGCGGCCGCGGCGTCGGTGAGGTCGAAGCCCGCGCGGAGCACATCGAACGCCACGTTGCCGGCGACACGGCGTGCGTCGCGTTCCGGACAGGCCGTCGAACACATGCCCGCCCGCCAGCACTGCGGCGATCGCTTCGAGCATGCCGGCGGCCACGGTGCCGGCGATGCCAAGTAGGGCAGGTAACTCGACCGCGATCAGTCGCGATGCGATCGCGGCGACGTCGTCGGCCAGTCCGGCGCCGCTGCTCACTTGCCGCAGGGCATCACGGTCGGCTTTGCTCATCGGCCGCGGGGAAGCCGGCGATGCATCTTTGGGGTGTTCAGGCACGAGAGCGGCTTTCTGGTCGCCAGCCCCGTTTTGAGTCAGGTCATATCTAGGTCACACTGACGGATCTCAAGCTCTTAAATGGCCTCTGAACTGCAATAACACTGGTGCGCGGTACTGGGATTGAACCAGCTCATTGGGACGCGGCGCTACGTCCATCCACGAGATCGCGCCGATGGATCGTGGATGGCTCGACGGCCCGAGCGCGGCCACCGGCTCGGCGCGAATCGCGTGCTTGTCGGTCACCAGCCGCCCTCGTGCCGGGGCGGCCATACAAGCTGGACGTGCCTCGAATGCGGTGCAACGGTTTACGGGCCGCCGCTAGGCGTCGACTGCCGCGTCTTCGCCGGCCCGGCCGCGGTGCGCTAGGCGCTCATCGAGCAACTCGTCAACCGCACGACTCGGCGGCCCGCCACCATGCTCGCGGATCGACCAACGCACCGCGGCGAGGAGCCGCAATTCGGAATCGATGGTTTCTGGGTCGCGCATAGCCGGCTGGCGTGCCCCCGTTCGGGACCACATTTGCAAGGCAGAAGTCAGGGGTTCGAATCCCCTAGGCTCCACAGTTCACAGCCGCGCGACGGATACGCCTAGGGGCGGGGCTGCACATCGACGCTCGGCGGCAGCGATGACGGCTCCTGTTGCGACGAGCGACGCACGATCGAGAACGCGACCGCGCCACCGGCGAGGACAACCGCCGCCACGCCCGCGATCACCCACGGCCGCTTACCGCGCCGCTGGGACCGCCGGGCCTGCTGAAGCGCTTCTGGCAGACCGGCAACCACCTCCTGGGCGGCCGCCAGTTCCTGCACCAAAGCCTCTTGGGCGCTTTGCAAGTCCCGGGCCAGCCGACCCTCGCGGTAACGGCGGCGCAGGGTGGACGCGCCGGCCTGCGCAGAGTGAACGCCAAGACCGACTACGCCGCGGGTCACGTCCACCGGCCCGACCGCCGTGTAAGCCAGACCGCGGCTCAGCCGCTGCCGCGGGGTCAGCCGGGTGTCATTTCTCGAGCCCATTTCTCGCCTTTCCCGGCCCTGCCGCAAGACCGTGATCGGAATACTTTCAGACTGCCGCCGCCGCCCCGCCCGTGGCCCCGACGGGACGTGAGTTCCGGGGGTACGGGCACCGGATGGCTGGCGGGTCGGACAGTGATGGCAGACTGTGATCCCGTGACTACCAGCCCGATTCAGACCGCCACTGCGACCCTGCACACCAACCGCGGGGACATCAAGATCGCGTTGTTCGGAAACCACGCACCCAAGACCGTCGCCAACTTCGTGGGCCTGGCCCAAGGCACCAAGGAGTACTCGACCGAGAACGCCTCCGGCGGAAGCTCCGGCCCGTTCTACGACGGCGCGGTCTTCCACCGGGTGATCAGCGGATTCATGATCCAGGGCGGTGACCCGACCGGGACCGGGCGCGGCGGCCCGGGCTACAAGTTCGCCGACGAATTCCATCCCGAACTGCAATTCGACAAGCCCTACCTGCTGGCGATGGCCAACGCCGGCCCGGGAACCAACGGCTCGCAGTTCTTCATCACCGTGGGCAAGACGCCGCACCTGAACCGCAAGCACACGATCTTCGGCGAGGTGGTCGACCCGGATTCACAGAAAGTCGTCGACGCCATCGGCGCCACCGCCACCGACCGCGGTGACCGGCCGACCGAACCCGTCGCCATCGAGTCGATCACGATTTCCTGACCCTCCCCCGGTGGGCGATCAGGACCCCGCGTAACCGCTGGCGGTCAGCGCGTCGAGCACGTCCAGCGGGTCGGTGCCGAGATCCCAACGGGAGAGGATGAGCAGCCGACCGTCGTTGGCGTCGATTTCGAGCAGCCGTATTTTGCGCCCGATCCGGCGAAATTCGGTGATCCGAATGATCTTGATGTCGGCACGCCGCAGCCGCTGCGTGCGCCACCATCCGCGGACCTGCAGACCGTCGGCGGTGATTGCCAGTTTTGGACGCGCGCGCCACGTTCCGCCCGCAAACAAGATCAGTCCGGCCGCGGAGATACCGAGCAGAAGTCGCCCCGGCGGGTCTGTGACGACCGTCACACATGAGATTGCCATCACAATTCCGGCGAGGCCGCACGCTGCGATTCCGACGGGAGATGGTGCCCACTGTGTTTGCTGCACGGCGCTCCTAGTAGGGTCTACCACTGCCGATGCGGTTATCCACAAGCGCTATCAACAATGGGGATGAATCACACGCGTGTGATCCGGTGCCCGCACAGTTGCCAGCCCAGCAACGACGCAGACCAAGAATGCGGTCATGATGGGCGCGACGGCGCCTACCGCCACCGCATCGTGAGCAACAACCCGGTGATCATGAAAGCAAACGCGACAGCGTAGTTCCACGGGCCCAGCTCAGCCATCCAATTGAGGAACGAGGGCGCACCAGGGCCCGTGGCGGCCAGTTGGAACACCATCAGCCAGACCAGACCGATGAGCATCAGTCCGCAGAACAACGCAACGAACCACACACTGGATGGGCCGGCCTTGACCTTGACCGGGGTGCGGCTCACCGCGCTGACGGTGAAGTCTGTCTTCTTGCGGACCTTGGACTTGGGCATCGATACCTCGGGGATACGGTATGGAGAGCGGGTGCTAGCGGGTTCAGGGACGAGCCTAACGCACTCACCAGCAGCGAACGGAGAGCCGATGGCTATACGGATCTCCCGGCTGCTGCCCGCGCGGCGAGATCGGGAGGCGGCATCGCGCCGTTCGCCCTGGCGGGTCGGCGTCCCAGTGGTGTGTCTGCTGGCCGGGCTGCTGCTCGGGGCTACGCACGGTGTGTCGCGTGGCGGCGAGATCCGGCGCAGCGACGCGCCGCGGCTGGTGGATCTGGTGCGCCGCGAACAGTCCGAAGTCGACCGCTTGAACACCGAACGGAATCGACTGGCCGCCACCATCGACGCAACGCACGGCCGATCTCCGGACGCGGCGCTGGCGGCCATGCGGCGGCGGTCCGCCGAACTGGCCGGTGACGCCGGGCTGGATCCTGTGCACGGGCCGGGCCTGATCGTGACGCTGAACGACGCGCCGCGCGACGCCAACGGCCGCTTTCCCCGCGACGCATCGCCGGACGACCTCGTCGTGCATCAGCAGGACATCCAGGCCGTGCTCAACGCGTTGTGGACCGTCGGCGCGGAGGCGATTCAGATGCAGGATCAGCGCATCATCGCCACCTCGGCGCCGCGCTGTGTGGGCAACACCCTGCTGCTCAACGGGCGAACCTACAGTCCGCCGTACACGATCACCGCGATCGGAGACGCCGCGGCCATGCAGGCGTCGTTGGCCGCCGCTCCCCTGGTGATTCTCTACAAGCAGTACGTGGTGCGCTTCGGTCTGGGCTACACCGAGCGAGTCTCACCCGATGTCCGCATCGTGGGCTACACCGAGCCGGTGCGGATGCACTCTGCTCAGCCCGCCGGCCCGGTCGGTTACTGAGCCCACCTGCGATTGGGCCCAACGGTAGCCTGACACGATGCAGATCTTGGTCGTCGACAACTACGACAGCTTCGTCTTCAACCTGGTGCAATACCTCGGCCAGTTGGGCGTCGAGGCGCAGGTGTGGCGTAACGACGATGCTCGGCTGTCCGACCCCGCCGCGATCGCTGCTGAAGTCGACGGGATCCTGCTGAGCCCGGGTCCGGGTACTCCGGAACGCGCGGGCGCCTCGATCGATCTGGTGCGTGCCTGTGCCGTGTCGCGCACCCCGCTGCTGGGAGTGTGCCTTGGCCACCAGGCCATCGGCGTAGCGTTCGGCGCCGCCGTGGATCGGGCCCCCGAATTGCTGCACGGCAAGACAAGCAGCGTTTTCCACACGAATACCGGTGTGCTGCAAGGCCTTCCAGATCCGTTCACCGCGACCAGGTATCACTCGTTGACGATCCTGCCCGAAACGTTGCCGGCTGAGCTGGAGGTGACCGCCCGCACTCGCAGTGGCGTGATCATGGGTGTGCGGCACACCGAACTGCCGATTCACGGCGTTCAGTTCCATCCGGAGTCGATCCTCACCGAAGGTGGCCACCGGATTCTGGCCAACTGGCTGGCCGACTGCGGCGAGGTCCGCGACGATGCGTTGGTGCGGCGACTGGAACGCGAGGTCTTCGACAGCCTGGCCACCGTGCGCCGCCATGACGACGACGCGACGGCGTCGCAACGGCGGCTGGCGGCTATTGACCGAACTTCAGCGTGACGCTGCCGTCCTTGTTCTCGCCCTGACCCGCGGCCGGGCTCTGATACACCACCCGGTTGTGTTGGGAGCCGCCCGCATCGACGTCGGAGCCCTTGATCAGCACACCGTTCCAGCCGAGTGCGCGCAGCTGTGGTTCGGCGTCGGTCCAGAACAAGCCCGACAAGTCCGGCATGACGAACTGGTTGCCCTTGGACACCTGAATCTCGATCACCGAGTCGACCGGAACAGTTGCTCCCGCAGGCGGATTGGTGCTGATCACGTCGCCGGCCGGGCGGGGGCTGTCGACGCCGGCCTGACTGAACTTGCTGAAGCCGTACACCGTGAGATTCTTTTGCGCGAGGTCGGCGGTCTGCCCGGTGACATCGGGCACCTGCTTGGTCAACGGACCCGAACCGACGATCACGGTGACCTCGTTGGTGATCGCCGACGTCTGATTGGCCGGCGGGTTGGTTCCGATGACTTTGTCTTTCATCTCCGGCGTCGACGGAGAGTTGGCTTGCTTGAAGCGACCGAACCCGGCGGCTTTCAGTTTCTTCACCGCCGCCGAATAGCTCAGCGATGATACGTCCGGCACCTCGCGCTGCTCGGGTCCGGTGGACACGTCGACCGTGATCAGGTCGCCGGCACCCACCTTCACGTTGGCACCCGGGTCGGTACCGATGACGTGGTCGGGCGGAATCGTCGAATCGGGCTTCTGCTGGGTGCGGGTCTTGAAGCCGTGATTCTGCAGGGCGGCGATCGCGTCGGCGGACGCCTGGTTGCGCACATCGGGCACCTGGACGTTGCGCAGGCCGCCGCCGAACGTGTTGATGAGGATGGTGACGACCACCGTCAGCACCGCCAGCGCCGCGACGGCGACGACCCATCGGCTCACCGAACCAGGGCTGCGGTCACGGGCGAACTCGAGTTGTTGGCGAGGCAACGCATCGGTGTGCGTACCCGCCGAGTCGCCGGAATGCGGCGAGGCCATCAGCGACGAGCGCTCGGCGTCCGTGAGGATCTTGGGCGCCTCCGGCGCCTCACCGTTGTGCACCCGAACCAGGTCGGCGCGCATCTCCGCGGCGGTCTGGTAGCGGTTCTCGGGATTTTTGGCCAGCGCCTTGAGCACGACGGCGTCCAGGTCGGCGGAGATACCCTCATGCCGCTGCGACGGTGGAAGCGGGTCCTCGCGAACGTGCTGATAGGCCACCGCGACCGGCGAGTCACCCACGAAAGGTGGTTCGCCGGTGAGCATCTCGTAGAGCACGCAGCCCAGCGAGTAGACGTCGGAGCGGGCATCGACGGTATCGCCGCGGGCCTGCTCGGGGGAAAGATATTGCGCGGTACCGATCACCGCGGCGGTCTGGGTGACGCTGTTGCCGCTGTCGGAGAGGGCCCGCGCGATGCCGAAGTCCATCACCTTGACCGCGTTGGTGGTGCTGATCATGATGTTGGCCGGCTTGACGTCGCGGTGGATGATGCCGTGCTGGTGGGAGAAGTTCAGCGCCTGGCAGGCATCGGCGATGATCTCGATGGCGCGCGTGGGCGGCAGCGGTCCCTCGGTGTGGACGATGTCGCGCAGCGTGACACCGTTGACGTACTCCATCACGATGTAGGGCAGTGGGCCGGCGGCCGTCTCGGCCTCGCCGGTGTCGTACACCGCGACGATCGCCGGGTGGTTGAGCGCGGCGGCGTTCTGTGCTTCCCGCCGGAAGCGCAAGTAGAAGCTGGGGTCACGAGCCAGGTCGGCGCGCAGCACCTTGACCGCTACGTCTCGGTGTAACCGGACATCCCGGGCCAAATGGACCTCGGACATGCCGCCGAAGCCGAGGATTTCGCCTAGTTCGTAGCGGTCGGACAGGTGCTGCGGGCTCGTCATCGCGGTGTTTCGTGTCGGGGCGACACCGCGCAATACAGAGTTAGCGCGGGCGCCCGCCTGGGTGTGGGCAGCTGGCATTGCCCTCCAGGATTACCCGCTGACCCCCGATTCGTCCAATTTGTTGGATGCGCCGGCGCCGAGCCAGGCTTGCTGGGTGGGCTTCCGGTGTCGGTCACGGTCGGTGCGGATGGTTGCTGCTGGGAATTATTGTTGTGCGAGTTCATCACGATGAGCACGGCGATGATGATTGCCAGGGCGCCCAGGACGCCGGCGGCCCACAGCAGTGCCCGTTGACCGGACGAGAAGGTGCGTCGCGGCGGCGGGGTGCGGTGGCCGCCGGTGGTCGGGCGTGCGCGGCGGACGGCGGGCGCCCGGGTGGTGGCGTTGGCCGAGGCGCGTGTCTGCGCGCCCGACGGAATCGCCGCCGGCGTGGCGCGTCCGCCGGTCGCCGCAGCGTTGGGTCGCGGGGGCCGGTGGCCGGCGCGGACCGCGGCGACGGCGTCAGCGAACGGTCCCCCACTGCGGTAGCGCATGCCGGGGTTCTTGACGAGGGTGGTCTCGATGAGCTCACGCACGTTGGGCGGCACGTCGGACGGCAACGGCGGCGGGGGCTCTTTGATGTGCTTCATCGCCACCGTCAACGCGCCGTCACCGGTGAACGGCCGCTTACCCGAAATCGCTTCGTAGCCAACCACTCCCAGCGAGTAGACATCGCTGGCCGGAGACGCGTCGTGGCCCAGGGCCTGCTCGGGCGCGATGTACTGGGCGGTGCCCATCACCATGCCGGTCTGGGTCACCGGAACGGCGTCGACGGCCTTGGCGATCCCGAAGTCGGTGATCTTCACCTGACCGGTCGGGGTGATCAGGATGTTGCCCGGCTTGACGTCGCGATGCACCAGACCGGCGGCGTGCGCGACTTGCAGTGCCCGCCCGGTCTGCTCGAGCATGTCCAACGTGTGCCGCAGCGACAGTCGGCCGGTCCGCTTGAGCACCGAGTTGAGCGGCTCGCCGTTGACCAACTCCATGACCAGATAGGCGGTGCGGCCTTCGTCGTCCATCTGCGTCTCGCCATAGTCGTGAACGCTGGCGATGCCGGGATGGTTGAGCATCGCGGTGGTGCGCGCCTCCACCCGGAATCGCTCGATGAACTCGGGGTCAGAGGAGAATTCGTGCTTGAGCACCTTGACCGCGACGCGCCGTCCCAGTCGGTTGTCGACCGCCTCCCACACCTGCCCCATGCCGCCGGTGGCGATGAGGCGCTGCAGGCGGTATCGGCCAGACAGCGTCACACCTACTCGCGGGCTCATGGTCCTCCCTGCAGCGCGGCCTCGATGACGGCGCGCCCGATCGGTGCGGCCAGCGCACCGCCGGTCGCCGACAACCGGTCGGCGCCGTCCTCCACGAGGACCGCAACGGCCACCTTCGGAGTTTGCGCCGGCGCAAAGGCGATGTACCACGCGTGCGGTGGTGTGTGGCGCGGGTCGGTGCCGTGTTCTGCGGTACCAGTCTTGGATGCGATCTGCACGCCGGGGATCGCCCCTTTCTGCTGTGTGACATTTTCGGCGCCGACCATCAAGTCTGTTAGCTTAGCCGCGACCTGCGGGGACACCGCACGGCGCTGTTGGTGCGGCGCGGTGGTGCTGATGTTAGCCAGGTCGGGTCCCTGCAGGCTGTCGACCAGGTAGGGCTGCATCGTTATGCCGGCATTGGCGATGGTAGCGGCAACGAGCGCATTCTCCAGCGGCGTCAGCGCGACGTCCTTCTGGCCGATACTCGACATTCCCAGCGCAGCGGCATCTGGAATCGGCCCGACCGTCGATTCGGCGACCTGCAGCGGGATCGGGTCCGGGACGGCGTCCAGTCCGAACGACTGCGCCATGCTGCGCAGCGCGTCGGTGCCGGTGAGCAGGCCCAACTGGACGAACGCGGTGTTGCACGACCGGGCGAACGCCTCACGCAGCGAAACGGTTTCGGCGTCGGTGCAGGGTGCGCCCCCGTAGTTCTCCAGGCTGGCGGTGCTGTCCGGCAGCGGAATCGACGCCGCCGCGGTGAGCTGGTCATCCTCGGTTGCGCCGTTCTGCAGGGCGGCCGCGGTGGTGATCACCTTGAACGTCGAACCGGGTGGGTAGGTTTCGGAGATCGCGCGGTTGGTCGTCGGCGAGAGTGGGTCGTCGCGAAGTTGCTGCCAGGTTTGCGCCTGCTGCTCGGGGTCGTGCGATGCGAGCAGGTTGGCGTCATAGGACGGCGACGACACCAGCGCCAGGATCTTCCCGGTCGACGGTTCCAGCGCCACCACCGCGCCGCGGCACGGTCCGTTGCAGCCCTGCTGCATCGCATCCCAGCCGGCTTGCTGGATTCGCGGGCTGATGGTGGTTTCCACGGTGCCGCCGCGGGGGTCGCGACCGGTGAAGAAGTCGGCCAGCCGACGGCCGAACAACCGCGGATCGGATCCGTTGAGCAGCGGATCCTCGGCCCGCTCCAGACCGCTGCTGGAATAGCGCAGCGAATAGAACCCGGTGACCGGGGCGTACACCGCGGCATTGGGATACACGCGCAGGAAACGGAAGCGGCTGTCAGTGGCCACCGAGTACGCCAGCAGTTGGCCGCCGGCGGTGATCTGACCTCGTTGCCGGGAGTATTCGTCGAGCAGCACGCGCTGGTTGCGCGGATCAGCCCGCAGACCGTCGGCGGTGAACACCTGTGTGAGGGTGGCGTTGAACAGCAACAGCACGATCAGCGCCATGACGGTCACCGAAATCCGCCGCAGGGAGGTATTCATACCCGCTCGATCACCTCGGTGTTGGCGCCCGCGATCGGCGACGTGTTGCGTGAGGGGCTGCGCAACGGGCGCCTGGCGGCATGCGAAATACGCACCAGGATGGCCAGCAGCACGTAGTTCGCCAACAGCGACGAGCCGCCGTAGGACATCCACGGTGTCGTCAGCCCGGTCAGCGGAATGAGGTTGGTGACGCCGCCGACGACGATGAACAGCTGGATGGCCAGCGTGGAGGCCAGGCCGGCCGCCAGCAGCTTGCCGAAGCTGTCACGCACGGCGATCGCGGTCCGCATGCCGCGGACGATGACGATCGTGTAGAGCATCAGCAGGCCGGCCAACCCCACCAGTCCGAGCTCCTCGCCGAACGCGGCGGCGATGAAATCGGTGGCCGCGGCCGGCACGGTATCCGGCTGACCATTGCCGAGCCCGGTGCCGAAGACACCGCCGGTGGCAAAACTGAACAGCGACTGCACGATTTGATAACCGGCACCGTCGGGGTCGGCGAACGGATCCAACCAGGTCTGCACGCGGACCCGGACGTGATCGAAAATGAAGTACGCCGCAACACTTCCCAGCGCGAACAACGCCAGGCCGATGACCACCCAGCTGAACCTCTGAGTCGCCAGGTAAACCACCACCAGGAACGACGCATAAAGCAAAAGCGAAGTCCCCAAGTCCTTTTCGAAGACCATCACGGCGATCGAGGTCACCCAGGCCGCCAGCAGCGGAGCGAGATCACGCGGACGGGGCAGATCCATGCCCAGCACGTGCTTGCCCGCGCTGGTGAACAGTCCGCGCTTGGCTACCAAGACCGCCGAAAAGAAAATCAGCAACAGGATTTTCGAGAACTCAGCAGGCTGAATCGAGAAGCCCGGCAACCGAATCCAGATCTTGGCGCCGTTCTGCTCGGACAGCGACCGAGGCAGCAGTGCCGGTATCGCGAGGATGACCAGCCCGGTCAGCCCGCAGACGTAACCGTAGCGCGCGAGTTGCCGGTGGTCCTTCAACGAGATCACGACGAAAGCGAAAGCGCCCACGCCGACCAGCGTCCACAGAATCTGCGGATTTGCGACGGTGCGGCCACTCCCCTCGGCCAGTCTCTCGTCGAGATCGAGTCGGTGAATCATCACCAATCCCAGCCCGTTGAGCAGCGCCACGATCGGCAACAGCAACGGGTCCGCGTACGGCGCATAGCGTCTGATCGCCAGATGCGCGACGACGAACACCGCCAAGAAACCCGCCGCGTAGTCGAACAGCGCCCAGCTGACACCGCGTTCCTGATTGGCCTGCACGATCGCGAAAGCCGCCGCCGTGATGACGGTGGCGAAGCACAGCAGCAGCAGTTCGGCATTGCGCCGGTTCGGCAGCGGGGGCGTGACGGTGACCGGCGGCTGCGGCTGCGTGGTCATTCCGGCGTCCGGCAGTCGGTTCCCGGCTGAGGTGGCGGCGGGGATAGTGCTGTGACAGTCGGCGCGGCCGGTGTCGGCAACGGGCTCACCGAGGACTCTTCGGGGGCCTGGGGAACCGACGTCACCGCGCCCGGCTCGGGCGCCTGGCCGATGCTCGGCGTGGGCTGCGGAGACGCGGACTGTGGTGTCGAGGCCGGTGGCGACTGGGCGCGCGCAAGCGGGCAGAGCGGCAGCAGCGACTCGGTGGCCAATCGCCGCAACTGCGCGTCGGCCTGCTCGAGCGTGCCCGCCGGAAGCCCGGCTGCTACTTGCGCACGCGCCGACTCGGCCAAGTAGGAGAGCTTCATCAGTCGGCAATCGCGGGTGGCGCCGGCCTGGCCGTACCGGATCACCGACAACTGGTTGCGGCTATTCAGGCAGCCTTGCGAATAAGCCTGGTGCAGCGGCACGCCCAGGACCGACACCTGAATGCCCTGCATGACGGACACCGCGCCGTTGTAGTCGGCGACGTAGTAATAACTGCGGATGACGGTCCGGCCGACGGCCAGCGCCGCGAGCACCAGCAGGATGAGGAGGGTGACCCCGATCAGTATTCGCCGTCGCGACCGGCGCGGCGGCGTGAGCGGCTCGACTTGGGGCACAACGCGTTTGGCGACCTCTTTGCGCGGGCCGATGGCCGAAGCCCGACCTGCCGCGGTGTTGGGTCGGGTCAGCGGGTCATGAACATCGGACTCACCGGATACTGCGCCCGCGATAATCGGCTGGGTGGAGCCGTACTCGTAGTCGACGACGTCGGCGACCACCACGGTCACGTTGTCGGGCCCGCCGCCGCGTAACGCCAATTCGATAAGGCGGTCGGCGCTGTCGGTGGCATCGGGAATCTTCAGCGCGTCCGAGATGGTCTCGTCGCTCACCGGGTCGGAAAGCCCGTCCGAGCACAGCAGGTAGCGATCCCCGATGCGGACCTCGCGCATGGTCAGCGTCGGCTCGACCTCATGGCCGGTCAGCGCGCGCATGATCAACGATCGCTGCGGGTGGCTGTGCGCCTCTTCGCGGGTGATCCGCCCTTCGTCGACCAGGGTTTGGACGAACGTATCGTCTTTGGTGATCTGCGTCAGCTCGCCGTCGCGCAACAGGTAGCCTCGTGAGTCGCCGATGTGCACCATCCCAATACGGTTGCCCGCGAACAGGATTGCGGTAAGAGTGGTACCCATCCCCTCGAGGTCGGGCTCCATTTCCACCTGCGCGGCGATGGCAGAATTGCCGGCGTGCACCGCGGCGTCGAGCTTGGCGAGGAGGTCGCCACCGGGCTCGTCGTCGTCGAGGTGGGCCAGCGCGGCAATGACCAACTGCGACGCGACTTCACCGGCGGCGTGCCCACCCATGCCGTCGGCCAGCGCCAACAATCGCGCACCGGCGTACACCGAGTCTTCGTTGTTGGATCGGACCAAACCGACATCGCTGCGCGCCGCGTAGCGCAAGACCAAATTCACGGGCGCAACTCAATTACCGTTTTGCCGATACGCACCGGCGTGCCAATGGGAACCCGTACCGCCGTCGTCACCTTTGCCCTGTCGAGGTATGTGCCGTTGGTCGATCCTAAATCTTCGACGTACCATTCCGAGCCTCGCTGGGAAAGCCGCGCGTGCCGCGTCGAAGCGTAATCGTCGGTCAGCACCAATGTGGAGTCGTCGGCGCGTCCGATCAGCACCGGCTGGCCGCTCAACGTGATACGCGCACCGACCAACGCGCCTTCGGTCACGACGAGATAGCGGGCAGCGCCTCCGCGCTGTCGCGCCGGCAGCAAGGTGCCCCGCAACGTCAAACCGCGTCGCACCATGACCGCGCCGGTGGGAGCGTAAATGTCGGTACGCAGGATTCGCAGGACCGACCAGATGAACAACCACAGCAACATCAAGAAGCCGGCGCGCGTCAGTTGCAGCACGAGTCCCTGCATCTGACGTCCTCTCCGTCCTGGTGCCGCGTACTTCACGTGCCCGGATATAGCAACGTCACGATACTTGGACGGCGATCGATGCGGGGTGAAGCTGGATGGCTTCGCGACCTACGGGCTCAATGGATGTGGACGACGATCTCCGAATGCCCCAGCCGGATCACATCGCCGTCGGCCAACTGCCACTCCTGCACAGGCGCGTTGTTGACGGTGGTGCCGTTGGTGGAGTTGAGATCGGAGAGCAGTGCGACCTGGCCGTCCCAGCGGATCTCCAAGTGGCGACGCGACACACCCGTGTCCGGCAGCCGGAACTGCGCGTCCTGGCCGCGGCCAATGATGTTGGCGCCCTCACGCAACTGGTAGGTGCGCCCGCTTCCGTCGTCGAGCTGCAGGGTGATCGCAGAGCCAGAAGAGGAGTAGCCGCCCTGCCCGTAGCCGCTGTAGGCGCCGGCTTCGGCGGGCTGGCCGTAGTCGTAATCGCCACGTCCGGGCTCGGCGTACCCGCCGCCGGGGGCGGCGTATGTCTGGCCGGGGGCCTCACCGTAACGCCCGTACTCGGGCTGCTGGCCGTAGTCCTGCCGACCGTATGCCGGCCCGCCGCCGTAGCCCTGCTCGTAGCCGCCAGCCTGCTCGGGATGCGCCGACCGCTGGTCGGGGGCGCCGTAGCCGCCGTCTTCGTGGCGCCCCGGTCCGCGGCCGTAGTCGGTGTACTCGCCATAGCCCTGGCCACCGGGTTGGCCGTAACCGCCCTGGCGGTAGCTCGGGTCGTAACCCTGCCCGCCGCCGTAACCGGCAGCCGGCCGCTGGTCATATTGCGGCGGGTAACCGCCTTGGTCCGGATATCCACCGCGCTGGTCGGGGTTGCGGCCCTGGTCG
>Ga0224555_1003851_pt1 | contig 14602 bp, 13 predicted proteins | sample 714S23034metaG_FD_180687 | JGI IMG/M metagenome (GOLD analysis project Ga0224555, IMG submission 180687) | Peat soil microbial communities from Stordalen Mire, Sweden - 717 S2 30-34 | ecosystem: Environmental > Terrestrial > Soil > Wetlands > Peat | place: Sweden: Norrbotten County, Stordalen...
GGCGGCCGTGATTTATCCATTTTTGTTTTTTTTTAATCAGTTAACCAGTTCACCATAATATGAAAATATACATGCCTTTAATTTGACTTAAGGCCGTTCCGGTGTTATATCTTCTTATGTAGCCGTTAAAGAAAAATTTTGCGAGGAGAATAACATGGCACGCTCCAATTTGCGTGAACTTGTTGATGCCGGGCTGATAATAAAGCGGAGGCAAAATATGCGCAGTATGGTAAAAAGCTGCGCGATTTCCGGCCGCAGTCTTAAAATAACGAATACAGTCCTCTTCTTTGACGATGAACACCCCGAGTATGCGGAAATATTTGATGAGTTTGTTTCTGTATGCGACGCCTCAAATGTGAATATTATAATAGAAGGCGCGGATGATGACGGCCTGCTGCCCTCGGATTTTTTGAAGGAATCAGTTAAACATGGTGAGTATCAGGGGTAAAGTTAAAAGTTAAAATGCAAAACCAAGAAGTATAACTTAAAATTATAAACCAACGGCAACTTGCCGTCTTTTTTTGTTTTGCCCTCAATTTAAAAGCTTACAAGCTGTAATTTTTGGTTTTGCCTTTTAACTTTTGCCTTTTCCGCTTGCATAGCGCCGGTTTGTGTATTAAACTGTATTTGAAAGAAAGTTTAACGCGGGGTGGTCATGAAAAAAGAGGCTTTAACGGCTTATCAGGGATTTAAACTGGCGGGTGAAGCGGCTTTGAGGATAAAAAAAACGTCGCCCGCCCTTCTGGATGAAGATTATGTTGAAAAACTGCCTGTTGCCATCCTGGAATCTGTAAAAAAGCACAACCCCAAACTGCCACAGGACACCGCGGCTTTTTTGCTTTATTTTACCGGAAGCCTTTCAGAATATTTTTCCGGGGAATATGGCGGCCAGACAGAGGATAAAAAAAATGCGGCAAAAAGTACATGCGAAGGTTTGAAGGCTTTTGGGGCCGCTTATGATTATCTCATGGAAAATGATCCGGCCATATTCAGCCAGGAAAAGGCGGTCATGCTGGCTCCGGCAATTACCGGGTTTATTGATTCAACAAAATATAAAATATCACCGGGCGCAAGGGAGTTTCTTGACCAGCTGCTTGGTTTTCTCTCTTTTAACCTTGAAAAGGGATTTATCCAGTATGACCCCGCTAAAAAAAGCGTTCCAAGGCAGATGGAACTTTTTTAGGGGATATTCTTTATCAGGAGGAAACAATGGCTGACGAAATCAAGTATGAACTTGTTAAAACGCTGGGCGCACTCGGGGAAGGCTCAAAGGGATGGAAAAAAGAGGTAAATATAATAAAATGGAACGACAGGCCCGGGAAAATTGATATCCGTTCATGGTCCGGGGAACACGGAAAAATGGGAAAGGGAATAACCCTTTCAAAAGCGGAATTAAAGGCCCTTCTCGAATTGTTCAAAACAATGGATATTGAAACACTGGAAATTGAATAAAATAACTACTTGACAGCAGAACACTGTTACGCTATGCTTTATTCATAAGAAAGTATGTGTGTAATATAAAGGTTTTGAAGTGGTGGCGGTACACGGGAATTTTTTTTAATTTAATAGCGTAACAATGTTATGTTACGCAGAAAGGATAGAAAATGGATGATGATTTGATATCAAAAAAGGAACTGCTTGAATTGAAAGGAATTTCTTATGGCCAGCTCTACAGGTGGAAAAGAAAGAACCTTATCCCCGAGGAGTGGTTCATCAGGAAATCAACCTTCACAGGACAGGAAACTTTTTTCCCCAGGGCCATGATACTCGGCCGGATAGAAAAGATAATGGATATGAAAGAGGATATTTCGCTCAACGACCTGGCAGGGGTTTTTTCCCCGGGGATTCCCGGGATGAAGATTAAAAAAACGGAACTTGTGGAAAGAAAGATTGTTACGCAGGCGGCATTGGAAATTTTTTCTCACAGTTTTCCCGGCGATGGAATGGATTTTGACGGGGCGCTTATTTGTTACATGGCGCAGAGACTTTTGTCTTCCGGCGACATTACCGCGGATGAATGCGCCGCGGCTGTCGGCTGCATGAAGGACAATTATACCGCTTTCAGCGGAAAAAACTGTGAACTTGTCATTCTAAGAAAGCTCGGCGTGGCGGTCTGTCTTATCGCGGCGGCCGCCGGGGAAGTGCGTTTTGAGGGCGGGGCAAAAATAATTTTCAGGGAATCTATAGGCGCCTGCGCCCAGGAGTTAAAACTTAAACTTTAAAGGAGGTATTTTTTTTATGCCGAAATCAGGGAACGACCTTAAGGTTAACGGAAGTATGAGGCTATCCGGCGGCGTTTATGACAATGCCGCGGTAAACGGAGCGCTGGAAATAAACGGCGCGCTTAAGTGCAGGGAGCTTGCGGTTAACGGAATGCTCAACGTGAACGGGAATCTGCATGCCGTATCCGCGGTGATACGCGGCAGGCTCGACGTGGAAGGCAATATGGAAGCAAAATCGCTCGATACCAAGGGAAAAACAGACATTGAAGGCGATGCAAAAATAGGCGAGATTCGCATAGAGGGGGCGCTTGACGCGGAAGGCGCCGTGGAGGCCGATAAAATAACCGTCAGGGGCCATTTTATGTCGGAAAAAGGGTGCAACGCCGAGGAATTTACCGCCACGGGCAGGTTCAGGATTGAGGGGCTGCTGAATGCGGAAAATATAAACTGCGAGCTTTACAGCAAGAGCTACGCTGAGGAGATAGGCGGCCGGGAAATAACAATCAGGGAGGGGCGGGGGCTAAACAATTGGCTGAAAAATATTTTTCCCGGTTTTAACATCCTTGACGGGCGGCTTGTCGCCGGAACAATCGAGGGAGATACGGTGAAAATAGAGAACACAAACGCGAATATAGTGCGCGCCACCGACGTGACGATTGGAGAAGGATGTGAAATAATGCTGGTTGAATACAAGAACAGCCTGAAAACTGCGCCGGGTTCAAAGGTAAAGGAGAGCAGAAAAATATAGAAGGAGGCGGCCGTTTATACCGCTAAACTCATGGTATAGAACGTGGTTTTCCGGCAGTATAAATACATTCAGAGGCAATAAAATAAAAATGGAGGTAAACATGAAGATGAGTTTTTTATCAAGCGGAATTTTCTGGGGTGCGGTTCTGGTTTTGTTCGGGATATCGGTTCTGTTAAAGGCTGTTTTCCACATTGATATTCCCGTATTCAGGATACTTGTGGGGCTCATAATAATTTATTTCGGGTTAAAAGTTTTGACCGGCTGGCACGGCTTTTCATCGGTAAATTCGGCGGTCTTTTCGGACTGTTCCATTGCGCCCGGGGATATAAAGGGAGACTATAGCGTTGTTTTTGCGAAAGGTACAATGGATTTATCCAATGCCGACATTAAAAACAAGTCCGTGACCGTCAGGGTTCATACTGTTTTCGGGGATACAACCATTTATGTGGACAAAAATATGCCGGTTAAAGTTCAGGCGGAGGCGGTTTTTTCAGGCGTTAAAATGGCGGACGGGAATTTGGTATCAATAGGGGATCTGACATATCTTTCTCTTTCTTATAAAGAGGGCGGAAATTGCCTGATTATAAAATCGGATACGGTATTCGGCAGTTTGAAAATAGTAAACAAATAGGGATTATGGCACAATGTTTGGCCGGCAACTACACTTCCATATTTACCTTGATTTCCAGCGTAATATTTGCTATATTATGGAAGTAACAGAAAGAGTTTTGCAGGTGGTAGAAGTAGAAAGAGAACTTGCTTGGAACAGTTTTCGCAAGGTAATTGTTTCTTAAGTGGTTCTACAGTTTCTGCTTTTACCCGGGCTCATGAAATTTAAGGAGCCCGGGTTTTCGTTTTTATTGTCGTTCACCAGACTGTAAAAGTATTTTCAGGGCTGCCTTGCAGCCCTTTGTCATTATTAAAAACAGGAGATTTTACCCAATGGAAAAGATAAAAAACATCGCGATAGTGGCCCACGTAGACCACGGCAAGACAACGCTGGTTGACGCCATGCTCAGGCAGGCCGGGGTCTTTAAATCATATCAGAAGCTCGAAGAGCGGGTAATGGACTCCAACGACATAGAAAAAGAGCGCGGCATAACCATATTTTCAAAGAACGCCTCATTCCGTTACAAGGATTATAAAATAAACATAGTGGACACCCCGGGACACGCGGATTTTGGCGGCGAGGTACAGCGTATATTAAAAATGGTGGATTCGGTTCTGCTTGTCGTGGATGCCTTTGAGGGTACGATGCCGCAGACAAAATATGTCCTGAAAAAATGCCTTGAGCTAGGTCTGATGCCGATAGTGGTGATAAACAAGATTGACAGGCCCAACGCCAGGCCCGACGAGGTTTTGAATATGGTATTCGACCTTTTTGTGGAATTGAACGCTGCTGACGAACAGCTTGAGTTCCCGGTAGTTTACGCTTCGGCACGCGACGGGTATGCCAGGTACCGCCTGAGCGACACGAACATGGACCTGATACCGCTTTATGAAATGATAATCAATCATGTGGAAGACACAACAGGCGACGACGGAAAGCCTTTCCAGTTTTTGACGTCCGCCATTTCCTATGATAATTACCTTGGTAAAATGGGAACCGGAAAAATACACAACGGCACCGTAAGGCAGGGGCAGGAAGTGGTGCTCATGAAACGCGGCGGCGACAGGCTGCTTTATAAAATAACAAAAATATTCGGCTTTGAGGGTCTCGCTAAAGTGGAAATGAAGGAAGCCTTCGCCGGCGACATAGTCGTGCTGGCGGGCATGGAAACCATAGACGTAGGAGAAACTGTGGCCGACAGGGAAAATCCGGTGGAACTTCCGACCATAGATATTGACAGGCCGACGATGTCCATGACCTTCCGCGTAAATGATTCTCCTTTTGCCGGCAGGGAGGGAAAGTTCGTCACTTCCCGCAACATCAGGGAAAGGCTTTACAAGGAACTTCAGACCAACGTTTCAATAGTGGTTTCCGACGGCGAGACGCAGGATTCTTTTGTAGTAAAGGGCAGGGGCGAACTGCAGCTTGCCATATTGATTGAAAATATGAGGCGCGAGGGTTTTGAACTGCAGGTATCCAAGCCCCAGGTTATTTTTCACGATAAGGACGGAGAGAAACTCGAGCCGATTGAACACGCCATAGTGGATGTGCCGCAGGAACATGTGGGCACGGTTATAGAAAAAATGGGAATAAGAAAAGGCAATATGACAAATATGATACAGGGCGGCGACGGATACACGAGGCTTGAATTCATGATACCGACACGCGGGCTGCTTGGTTTCAGGAACGAATTTATGACCGAGACGAGAGGGACGGGGATTTTAAACCATTCCTTCCATGAATACGGGCCGTACCGCGGCGATGTTCCGACCAGAACCCGGGGTGTGCTGGTGGTCATGGAAGAAGGGCAGTCTGTGGGTTATGCCATGGACAAGCTCCAGGACAGGGGACAGTTTTTTATAAATCCGGGCGCAGACGTGTATGAGGGGATGATTGCCGGCGAAAACAGCCGTGAGAACGATATGGTAGTGAATGTCTGCAAGGAAAAAAAGCTTACAAATATGAGGGCGTCGGGCTCCGATGACGCCATAAAACTTGAGCCGCCGCGCAAATTCTCGCTCGAGCAGGCAATGGAATACATAGCCGAGGACGAACTCCTTGAGATAACGCCTTTGACCATTAGGCTCAGGAAAAAAATACTGGAAGCCAATAAGCGCAAAAGGGCTGAAATTACGGCTGAAAACAAGAACGCCTGAGGGTAAAACAGGCGGGAATAAATAAGCATTAAACTTTTTCCGCGTATAATTTCTATTCGTATTTGTTGACAAAAACCCCTCTTTTGGTTATAATTTTCCATATTTTTTATTATCCTGCGTAATAATAAAAAACACTATATATATTATTGTAATTCTACCGGAGGTGGACTGTGGGGCTTTATTTCGGCCATTTGATTTACTGGTGGTTCATGTCTTTAATTATCGGCGTTATCGCGTTCCCGATAAGTTTTTTTCTCTTCAGGAATTCCTACGACAGGGGGTACATGTTTTCCAAGATAATCGGCCTGTTTTTAATAGGATACCTTTCCTGGCTCATCGGCTTCCTTAATTTCTCTGTTTATTCCGTGCTGTTTGTCATGCTGCTCATCGCGGGCGTTTCCGCATGGATATTCATGAAGCAGGGCGGGGAGATAATGGATTTCTTTTCCAAAAAGTTCGCGATGATAATTATAACCGAACTATTTTATTTCCTGGTATTTTTCAGCTACGCTTTTTCGAAGATGTACCACCCGGACATACAGGGACAGGAAAAATTCATGGACTTCGCCTTTATGAACGCGGTGGGAAAATCAAGCCATATGCCGCCCTATGACCCCTGGATGGCGGGCAGCGGGCTGTACGTCAGCTATTATTATTTCGGCTATGTCATGATGGGGCTCATTGAAAAACTTTCCATGATACCAAATGGCATGGCTTACAACGTGGCGCTGGCGTACCTTTACGCGCTCTCCGCAATCGGCATCGTGGGACTTCTTTTTAACCTGACAAAAAATTATGTGGTGGGATTTTTTGCCTTTGCGTTCCTGCTTCTGCTCGGGAATCTTGACGGGCTGCGGCAGCTTATGCATCTCAAGGGCGGTTTCATTTCCGGCTTTAACTGGTGGAACTCCACAAGGATAATGGACTATGAAAATTATGACTATACCATTACGGAATTTCCATTTTTTTCGTTCCTGCTGGGCGATATGCACCCGCACCAGATGGCCATACCGTTTGTGCTTTTAGCCCTTAATATCGGCCTGACGTTCATCAAGACCGAAGCGAAGGAAATGTTCCGGGCGACCGTGGAAAACCTGGGTTTTATAATTTTTGCCGGGCTGGTGCTCGGCGGCCTCTGGTTCCTGAATTCCTGGGACTTCCCGACATACTTTTTTGTGACGGCGCTGTGTGTTATTTCAAACAAGTATTCCAGGGATGAAAAACTTGAATCATCATATAAGGATATGCTGTATACGCTCGGCCTTATCCTGGGCGTGGGAATCGTCGCATACCTGCCGTTCACCGTGCTGTTTAAGTCGCAGGTAAAGGGTATCGGCCTAGTCATGGTAAACACGAAGGTTTCCGATTATATAATAATTTTCGGGATAATGCTTTTCCCGGTGCTTTCTTTTATTACCGCCAGGATATTGAACTGGGTCGAGTCTTTCAGGATAAATTCCTCCAAATCAAAAAAACGCGAACTTTTCTGCCCGCACTGCGGGGCCCAGTTCAGGGAAGGCAAGAACATTTGCGGCCAGTGCGGTTATGTGATATCCGGCGACGAGCTTTACCTGGGAGGGCTTGATGTGGCCCCGAAAAAGACCAATGAAACGGCATCTTCGTTCTTTAAATTTCTTTCGGACCCGGCCGCTCACAAGGACAACAGGGTTTATGTTTACTCGTTCACGGCTGCCGGCATAGCCCTTGCGCTGACAGTTTACAAATCCGTAATCGACAAGGTCAACCTCGGGCTGACCACTGGAATACTCACGGTTATTCTTTCTGTGCTGATACTGCTTCTGGTCACCAGGACCGAGCTGAAGGAAAACCAGTTTATCCTGATACTTGTTTTCACGGCGCTTTTTGCGACGTGGGGCACTGAAATATTCAGGGTTGTGGACGGCTTTAATGACAATGTGAAACTGCGCAGGATGAACACCGTATTTAAATTTTATTATCAGGCATGGATAATGCTTTCCGTTGCCGCGGCTTATTCGTTTTTCTGGGTAAACCATTTTTACCTGAATTTCAAGAAAAAATATATCCGTTACCTGTGGAACACGATTTTCGGACTGCTTATAGCCTGCGGGCTGCTTTATACCATAGGCGGCACTGCCGTGCGCACGGATAATTTCCGGAATTACATGACCCTTGACGGGACCGATTTTTTGCGCAGTTTCGAATATGACGGCAGGATGTCGGCTTACGGCGACTTTCAGGCGATAGACTGGATAAAGCGCAACATAAAAGATACTCCGGTAATACTTGAGGCGTGCGGCGGATCCTACACCGAATACGCAAGGGTATCTTCTTTTACCGGCCTGCCGACTGTGATTGGATGGCCGTGGCACGAAACGCAGTGGCGCGGCACAGGAGACGAGGCTTCGCGCAGGGAAAACGACGTGCGGACGATTTATGAGACGCCGGATGTGAACCTTGCGGAAACACTTTTGAAAAAATACAATGTGAAATATGTATATATGGGCGCCCTTGAAAAGGATAAATACGCGGCGAGCCCGCAGGGGCTGGCAAAATTTGCCGGGATGGGCGACATAGTTTACGCGAACAAGATGGATACCGTAATATATAAACTAAGGGATTAACTATTTTTCAGGAGGATTAAAAATGGCTGATACTATCAAGTGCCCCAAATGCGGGGAAGAGAATCCGTCCGGCAACAGGTTCTGCGACAGCTGCGGGGCGAAGCTTGTCCAGGCGGCGGCGCCTGTAAAAGAAGAGGCCTCAAAGCCGGCGGATAAAAAGAAGATAAAAATACCGGGCAGGGAACCAAAAGAGGCTAAAACACAAACCGGAGAAGCGTATTTCGGCGAGGCTGTTATACCGGCCGCTCCCGGTACCATCTTCATAAACTGGGAAATCGTGGCATGGGTGATAATAGTCATCGTGGCTTTTGCGCTGCGTTTTGCTTTCCTTGGAGACAAGCCGCTCCATCACGACGAATCAATGCACGCCTTTTACGCCTGGAAACTTTTTAAGGGCGAGGGGTATTCATACAATCCGATGATGCACGGGCCCTTCCACTATCACGCCAACGCCCTGGTATATTTTCTATTCGGCGTTTCTGATTATACGGCGAGGGTGGCCCCGGCAATATGGGGAATGCTTGGAATATTTCTTTTAATGGCATTCAGGCCGTATCTGGGAAAAACAGGAACTTTGATAGCGGCCCTTTTGATGGCCATATCGCCGATGTTCACATATCAGGCGAGGTTTATCCGCGAGGATATTTTTATGGCTGTGGATACCATTATGATCTTTATCGGTTTGATGAGATACTTTGATTCGAGGAAACTGAACTGGCTTTACCTGGCGGCAACAGGTCTTGCGCTGGCCTGGGCCACAAAGGAAGCAAACTACATAACAATGTTCGTTTTCGGAACTTTCCTTATAGGCCGATGGTTCTGGGAATATTCGCTCCGTTCAATACCTGAAAAATTTGAAAAAGAGGGTGTTGTGTACAGGACCGTCGAGTACTGGCTAAAGGACGGGAAAAAGGATTTTATAAAGGCACTGGTGCTTTTTGTGCTTATACACGGTTTCCTTTACTTCGGGAAAAACGGACCCTTCTGGCCAAATTTCTTGTCCAATTTGAAACTTATCTGGGACGGATATGTGGGCGGTTTGGTTTACTGGATAGGCCAGCATGGCGTCGAACGCGGGAGCCAGCCGCTCTATTTTTACGCTCTGCTCATACCACTTTACGAACCGGTTGCAGTGGTTTTCATGCTGATTGCGTCGGTTTATTTTATCATCAACCAATCAAAAAGGACATTTTTTAACATGTTTTGCATATACTGGTGGATTATGTCGCTTATTGTTTACTCATGGGCCGGCGAAAAAATGCCCTGGATGGCCATACATATACTGTTGCCAATGATTATACTGGCGGCCCAGATGATAGCGGATATTATCAAAAGCAGGGATATGGGATGGAAACGCGGAGCAGGTATAGCATTGTTCGTCATCCTTGCCATGTATTCCATCCACAGCACAATGTACCTTTGCTTCTACGGAAAAGGCGCCAATCCAAAGGAATCAATGGTCTATGTCCAGACTTCTCCGGACGTGCCGCTGGTCTCGGACAAGATAATGAAGCTCGCAAAGGATTTAAAGGGCGAGAAACTCGACTCAACCGATTTCCGGGCATTTGACCCGCATAATATGGAGATAGTGTGCGAGGATTACTGCACATGGCCCTTTGCCTGGTATCTGCGCGATTATAACAAAATCGCGTATGACCCGAAGAATGTCCCTGACAGCGAGATAGGCAAGCCTGTCATCCTTTCCGGGATTGAGGAAGCCGCGCCGGGCCATGACCTCGACGTAAGGGCGAGGCTTACAAAAGACACAAAAATGCCGGACGGCTCCATTGTTTCCTACGTCGGCACGCGGTATAAGCTCAGGGAATGGTGGGCGCCTGATGAAAAAAAGTGGTGGGATGCGCCGCTTTTCAGCCAGACAAACGTTCCGGGAAAACTTGAAATGCTCTGGAACCGTTACATGTACAGGGAAGTCTGGAACGACCTTGGTTCGTACGATTTTGTGGTATACGTCAGGAAGGATCTGATGAAATACTGGACCGGAGGGCTTGAATAATGATTGATTTAACTGTAATGTCAAAGCAGGAAAAGATACTGATAGCCGCGCTCTTTTTCTCGATAGTGATACTGCTTTTGTTGATGTTCAATCCGGACAACGTAAAAAATGACAGGAAAATAGCAGCGGAACCGCAGAATATACTTACGCAGGGCGGCGCTCCTGGAACTGACAGGGGATTTTTTCAGGCGCCGAAGGATATGGCTGTGGATAAGGACGGTGATATCTATATTGTCGACTCCAACAACAACAGGGTGCAGAAATATAACAATTCCGGCGCGTTTATACTTTCATTCGGAAAAAAAGGCAACGAACCCGGTGATTTTAACGGCCCCTGCGGCATAGACATGGGGCCCGACGGAAATGTTTATGTGGCCGATACCTGGAACGGCAGGATAGAGGAATTTTCGCCGACCGGAAGCTTTATACAGATGATGGGACAGAACCAGGGGCTCTGGGGGCCGCGCGATGTGGCAGCCGACAGGGACGGAAATGTTTACGCCCTTGATACCGGCAACTGCCTGATTTATAAATATGACAAGGCGGGCAGGCTTCTTCTTACTTTTGGGAAAAAAGGCGGGGGCAAAGCAGACGGGCAGTTTGAGGAGCCTTTTTCCATCAAACAGGGGCCTGACGGCAACATGTACGTAGTGGACAGGAAAAATTTCAGGATACAGGTAATAACGACATCGGGAAAGTTTGTGCGTTCCATTCCGGTAAACGGATGGTCCGCGGAACAGATAACCAAGAACGGATGCCTGATGGAACCGTACCTGGACATAGATATGAAAAACGGGAAAATAGCTGTGTCGGACTCGACTAACCGCAGGGTGCTTGTTTACAGCCAGTCCGGCAGCCTTATTAAAACCATTACAGCGGATAAGAACAAAGCGGCGCTGATGTGCCCGCTGGGGGTTGTTTTTTATAACGGCTCCATACTTGCGACCGATTCGGCCACATCAAAGGTGCTTACGCTCGAATATTAATATTTAAATAAATGTCGGAGGGCAACATGGCAAAGAAAAAGTTAAGGTCCAAAACAAAGGCTAAATCAAAATCACGGAAGGCCCCGAAAAAGAAAAGGGGAAGCCTCGGGGTGCTGATAATCACGGTGGCCATAATAGCGCTGGTTATCATAGTGTCCAAGGTAAAAAGCGGGCCGGCCGTTAAATTTATTAAGTCCCAGGTATTGGCAGAATGGGGGGTTTCCGGCGATAAAAAAGGCGAGCTGGATTCGCCGCGCGGCATTGCGCTCTCTCCGGACGGCTTGGACGTTTATGTGACCATATTAAATACAAACTCGGTGGCAAAGTTCAAGCTTCCGGCAAATCCGGCGGATGACTGGACTTTCCTTACGGAATGGGGCGGCAAGGGGTCCAAGGACGGGCAGTTCAACGAGCCGTCGGGGATTTCCACGGATAAGGACGGGAATGTTTATGTGGCCGACGCATGGAACGGCAGGATACAAAAATTCAGCGATACGGGAAAGTTCATACTTGAGATAGGCGGGCAGAAGGCCGGGTTTTACAGCCCCAGGAACGTAATGGTCAATAAGTTTGGAATTGTATACGTCGCCGACACCGGGACGAGCCGTATTCACAGGTTTGACACTGATGGCAACAGGGTTGGCAATCCAGCCGGCGGATCGGGCAAGGCGCCGGGAAAATTCATGGAAGATTTCGGCATAGCCCTGGATTCGAAAGGCAGGATATATGTGGCGGACGCGGGCAACAGGCGCATACAGGTATTTTCACCGGATTTGGTGCCGCAGGCGCAGATAAAGGTAAAGGCATGGGACGCGAACCTTCCGTTATGGCCGATGCTGGCAATCGATTCTCAGGACAGGCTTTATGCCGTATCATCCGGCACACAGGAGATAATAGTTTTTGACACAAAGGACAAGAACTTTAAATATATAGGCACAATCAAAAGCGATATGAGGGACAAACCAATGTTCACGAATCCGCTTGGCGTTGCCGTTGACGCGCAGGACGATCTTTTCATAACCGAGATATCCAGGAACAGGGTTATGAAAATTAAACCGGTATTTGAGTGACATTCAGGTTTGCATTAAATGGAGAGTAAAGGCGGTAAAGACGGGCTTATCAGGGATTCTTTCATATTATTCGCCGCATCATCCCTGGTAAACCTGTCAAATTTCGTATTCCACAGTTTTGCCAGCAGGATGCTCGGCCCGGACGAATACGGGGTGCTGGTGACGCTGCTTGCTTTTATTGTCATTGTGGCCATGCCATCACAGGCGCTCCAGATGACTATAGTAAAAAAAACATCCATATTCAGGGCTCATGACAGGCCTGGAAGCATTGAAAAGCTTTTCCGCATGACATCGGTATGGTTCATTGTGATAGGACTGGGGTGTTTTCTTGCTTTTGCGGCTGTGGGTATTCTGCCCGGCGGGCTGAAGAACTTTTTTCATATACAAGACCCCGCGCTCTATTATATTCTTGGAGTGATATCTGTTCTGATGCTGGTTCTGCCGGTGGTGCGCGGCATTCTCCAGGGGCTGCAGAATTTTGTCGGCCTCGGCATATCGCTTGTTATTGACGCGGTTACAAGGCTGCTCGCCCTTTATGTGCTTGTGAAGGCCCTTTCAGGGGGTGTGAGGGGCGCCATCTCTACGACGCTTGCAGGCGGATTCGTTTCCTATGTAGTCGGGTTTTTCCTTATAGCCTATATATTCAGGTATAAGGAAGATAAAGAAGAAGTAATTAAAAAATCAGACCTTTTTTCATACGCCCTTCCGGTATTTTTTTCAATGCTGGGTTTCGCTTTTTTAAGCTACATAGACGTCTTTATGGTCAAGCATTTTTTTAACAGCCATGATGCCGGGCTCTATTCCGCAACATCAATGATAGGCAAGGCTTTTTTGTATTTTCCGTCAGCCATAGCCATGACGCTCTTCCCCAAGGTTTCCGAGGGCCACGAACTGAACAGGGGGACAAAGGCTCTTTTATACAAAAGCCTCGGTCTCACGGCCGCGATAAGTTTCGCCGGAATAATATTCTGTTATTTTTTTCCCAGAATCATCATCGGGATTATGTTCGGAGAGAAATTCTACGCCATAGACGGCGTCGTGAAATTATTCGGGGCGGCTATATTCCCCCTGGTGCTTTTTAATGTCGCCATGAACTACGCGCTTGCCGTTCACAGGTATGCATTTATTTATTTTACGTTTGCGGCGATAATAATCTATTCGGCGCTTTTGTGGTTTTTTCATAATGATTTTTACCAGGTTATAAGCATGCTTTTCGGCGTAACATCGGTGCTTTTTATACTTACAATGTTCTCCCTGCGGGGTGAGGGTAAAATGGTGCAAAATGCAGTTTAAAAAGCTGTCTATCCTTATGCCGATGTATAACGAGGAACTCTCGGCCGCCCGTAACATAATGGAAACAGACGCCTATTTCAGCGGCAGGGGGATTGGATACGAGATAATAGTGATGGATGACGGGTCAAAGGATTTGACCTATGACAGCGCGGCAAAAGCCGGCAAAGAACATATAAAAGTATTTAAACTGCCGGTAAATGAGGGCAAGGGCGAGGCCCTGCGCACGGCTTTCAATAAAAGTTCCGGCGACCTTGTGATGTTCCTGGACGGCGACCTTGACATACACCCGCGTCAGTTTGAGGCGCTTTTTGAGGTAATGAAAAAAGACGGGGCGGACGTTGTCATCGGGTCCAAACGCCATCCGCTCTCGGTTCTCAATTACCCGAGGAACAGAAAAATACTTTCTTCCGGTTATTTTTTTATAGTTAAACTGCTGTTCGGCCTGCCTTTAAAGGACACCCAGACGGGGATAAAGCTTTTCAGGCGCGAGGTGCTGGAAAAGACATTTCATAAGGTGCTTATAAAAAGATACGCCTTTGACCTCGAACTTTTGATACTGGCCCACCACAGCGGATATAAGATAAGCGAAGCGCCTGTTGTTGTGGATTATAAGGGAAAATACGGCCACATTACCATGAAACTCATATTTAAAATGCTCTGGGATACGCTGGCGGTATTTTACAGGCTTTACATCTTAAAATATTACGATAAAATAAGCTGAGAATAAAATTGCGCAATATTGCCGCCAGGAGAGAAATGTTGAAAACAGTTTCCATAATAATACCGGTGAAAGAGGTCAACGACTATATAGCCGAATCGCTCGGCGAAATAAACAAGCTCGATTACGGCCTCAAAAAGGTCGAGGTAATTGTACTGCCCGATTCGCCATCCAGGATAAAG
>Ga0224555_1003857_pt1 | contig 14596 bp, 13 predicted proteins | sample 714S23034metaG_FD_180687 | JGI IMG/M metagenome (GOLD analysis project Ga0224555, IMG submission 180687) | Peat soil microbial communities from Stordalen Mire, Sweden - 717 S2 30-34 | ecosystem: Environmental > Terrestrial > Soil > Wetlands > Peat | place: Sweden: Norrbotten County, Stordalen...
TCCCATTTCAGTCCGCTATTACAAAGATCAACTCAACGTTTCCCTGGCCCGTCCAACCTGGGACAAAAGCCTCGACACAAAATCCCGCGCGTCGAACGGTTTGGTGATGTAATCCACCGCGCCGAGGTCAAGGCCGCGTTGCCGGTCGTTTTCACAAGGTCGCCCCGAAACAAAAACGATTGGGGTATGGTACGAAAGATGCCTTTGTTTGAGTTCGCTGCAAATCTCAAACCCGCTGATGTCGGGCAAATCCACGTCCAGCGTGATGAGGTCGAATTTGTTCTCCCGCGCCAGTTCCATTCCCTTTTGCCCGGTATTGGCAACCCGCACGTCGCAACCGGCGCGCGACAGCACATTCACCATCATCATCGCCACCGGCGTGTCGTCTTCGATGATGAGAATTTTGGCTTTGAAGGGCATAAATTAGAGCGAAATTGCCACAGGGGCATAACACTACCGATAGAGGGGTGTATTTGGCAAACAAAAAAATGGATTTTGAAGTGCTTTGAAAAATCCGACGCTCAACCGGTTGTTGTCTCACTTGAAGCAATTGAGGCGAATGCATGGCCTGACCCAGGAAGCCTTCGCTGAAAGGGCGGGAATGTCCTACAAGTATTACCAGGCTGTCGAAGCCGGGCGAAAGGAGCATTTGCGGTTATCTACACTGGAACGGCTGGCGCAGGCATACGGGCTGGAAGTTTATGAATTGCTGTCACCAGAATTGCCTCCTTCAGCACAACCTAAGCGGCATCGCGGCAAAAAGTTAAAGCCCAAAGGTGGAAAATCCCGTTAAGGCTTCGGTCTGCGGGCGGCGAGCGGGGAAAGTGCAGCGCAGGTGGAGAGACGGCGGGAACGTAGCCGGAGCGCAACGCCGCCGCCGAGCCGCAGACGGAAGCCCGCCGTTGTTGCGGCCAATCTATTGCCGCTTGTGACGAGCGCGATTTTTGCGAAGCGGAACAGGCGTCGTCGCAGGGAAAACGGGGCGACCGCCAAGCCTGTGGCACTGAAGCAAAAAGCGCGTTGGTCACGGCGGAATAAGTGCTGTCCATGTGTCCGTGCTGCTTGAAAAAACCACATCCAATCTTTCGCACAGGCAATCAAGTTATCGCCACTTGATGCAATGATCTTCCAGAGCGCGTATCCAAGCGGGCCAAGGTCGTTCGCCAAAACTGGACGTGGGGATAGCGCTCCGCCACTTCCAGCAGCGTTGAGTCGCTGCCAACGAACGGTTCAACGTAGGCGTTGCTGTCGATGAGCAGATGCAACATGAAATCAAACGACATAAAGACTGCTTTGACGGCACGGTCAACGCCATCCCGAATGGTACGTCCGTCAATTTCAGCCTCGATAATTGCAGCGGTCTGGTTTGCATCAAGGCGGCTTCTCATTGAGCCGCGCTTCTGTGTACTGTGATTGGCATTTATTTGGCAAAAAACATTTAAGGAGAAGGCACCAAATTCACAAAATGTTTCTTGGCAATTTTCGGCGATAGGCGTAAAACGGAAATGTCGTTGGAAAAGCTTCAAACCATCTAAAACCGATGCAAAATTTTTAATTCAGCAAACGATGCCGGAAGGAGAAAATCTATGAAACTAAAGATGCCTAAATTAACCATCGCGGCGATGGTGATTATGCTTTTTGTAAACTCATTTCCGCTAACGGCGCTGGGTCAGATTGCGGACAATTTTGCTTCTGACAGCAGCTTGAATTCGTCGCTATGGACACAACAATCCACCTTTCTTAATGCAGTAGCAGCGAATCTCGGATTAACATTTATCACACCTACTCTCAGTTTCGGTTCTGCTGGAATGCAGATGACCGGCGTCAATGGCCTCTATCAGTTTGCGGGAATTCAGTCGCTTGCGGCGTTTGCCCCGCCTTTCACGTTAAAAACAACAGTGATGGGCACCCTCTCGTACGGAAACGCTTTTTTGGTTGTTCTTGTGAACAACAATTTAAGTCAATGGCTCGAAATAAATGGAGACCTCATTCCGGAAACTTGCTATCAAAATGTTTGGATAAACTATACGGGCAGTGGCATCCCGTTCTCAAGCTTAGGAAACGCGCTCTACGGAAATCCGAGTCTTGGCGTTTTCTACACGATTCAGATTACGGTGGATGTGAGTGGCAATGCTTCAGTTTTGTTGCTTAACTCAAGTGGAGTTGTTCTTGCGGCGCGGAGCGGTCTGCCTGTCGGCCAAGGACCATTCTACGTAATATCGGCCCAAAAAGAGGGTTGGCCGTGTACCAGCGGGCCTCTCGCTGCGACTTGGCAGTCCATTAGTGTCACATCAGGAGCGCAAACGCCAAGCGGCGTCACTGGAAATATTTTAAGTTCTTCGGGACAACCCATCGCCGGAGCTTCTGTGCAAATTGGCAGCAACTTTGCAACCAGCGGAAGTGATGGCAGCTACGTAATCACCGGTTTGGCAGCCGGGACTTATCCCGTCACGGTGAGCGCGACAAGGTACACAACTTTTTCCAGCACGTTGACGATTTCGGCATCGGCTCAAATCTCGCAAAACTTCACGCTGAACCCTGCGCCCGCTTCCGGTTCACTGCCCACAGTCACAGTCAGTACGAAATATAATCCCGACGGCCAAACTGTAATTTACTTTTTGGACGGCGTGACTTTTCCGGTCACATTCACGGCTAATGTGAATTGGGCCGGGCATCCAGCGGGGACAGCGCAATTCATCACGCCAAACAATGGCATCTACCAAGTCAGCGCCAATGGCGGGAACACGGCATCGCAGCAAATTGATGTGGGGCATGCTTTTGGTCCCGGCGGCAAATTGCAAGTGCAGGCCGTCAGCAGTGACGGAACTTCTTCCATCGCCACGGTTGCCAATTTTGCTGTCATGCCAAACACCTTGGTATCCAACCCGAATGACTTTTCAGTGATTGATGTGGGCAACAAATTCTATTACTCATTTCTTGCTACTCCTTTTCCATTCTTGGATACAGACATAAGCACTTCAATTCCCGATGATATTCCCATTTTTGGTGGCGACAACGGCGGCTTACAATATACGCCAATAGTCGTCGGAACGGTGAATGGAAATGCCGCAACTTTTACGTCCAGCGGAGTTGGATTCGATGCCACTATCAATTTAGCGGCAATTGACCCAGCAGCGGACGGTTTGGCTGTCAATGCCGGCATTTCGCCGCAGTCCGGTATGAATCTTTTTGAAAATTACAATCTTTCTTCAACGCAATGGCAATTGAGTGGCGGTGGCATTAATTTGGATGGAAGTGTAGGACTTTCATATTCCGTTCCAATACCGCTTCCGCCGGAAATTACAAATTATGTCCAAGTGACGGCTGAAGTGGATATGGATGTTCCATTCGCCGGAACATTGAACGTGGTTAATCTAAATCCGCTAACGTTGAATGGCGTATTAAGTGTTACTCCCACCGTAACTGGCAAACTTGGAGCAGATGTAACAGATGTATTTACGGTGGAAGGTTCAATCAGCGGCGGAGTCAATTTCAATTTTCAATACCCACAACAGCCAACACTGAAAAGCTACGATCTTTCACTGTCCATTAGTGCCAGTCTTTATGCCTTCGGATGGGATTATTTTGATTACAACCCTAAGCCTTGGACTTGGCCAAATCAAAACGCAGGCGCGCAAGTTCAAAATTTATTGATTAGCATACCCAGTTCGCCACATCCTTGGCCGCGCGACTACTTGAAAAATCCTTCGTATGCTGCTTTTCACAGTCAAAGGGTTTCAACTCAAAGCATTAAGCCGCTGGATTTAACACCGCCGAGTACAACGCAAAATCCATCACTCTATGCCTTACAAACGGATGTGCTGCCCTTTTCCGAATCCAGCATCGCGGCCAGCGGAACGAATTGTTACGCGGTCTGGCTTTATGATGATCCAAACCGGAGCGCGAACAACCGGACAGTGCTGGTTTTTTCCAAGTATGATGGAACAGTGTGGAGCGATCCAACGCCGGTTGCCGAAGACGGCACGGCGGATTTTCATCCGCAGTTAAAAGAATTCCCAGACGGTTCAGCAGTCGTCGCGTGGGAAAATGAAGGGACTGTTTTGTCAACCAATGCCGACTTTACCGCCATGACGACGAACTTGGAAATTGCAACGGCCTTTTATGATCCGGTAGCCGGACAATGGCAACCGATGCAACAACTCACCACAAATAGTTATCTGGATCGAACTCCACGAATTGCCGGGCCTTCCGAAAACAATTTGATACTCGTTTGGGTCGCCAATTCGAACAATGATTTAGAAGGCAGTGCGACCGCGACCAATCAGTTTTTGTTTTCCACTTGGAATGGTTCAGCCTGGAGTGCGCCGCAGACGTTCGCTGCCGTACCATATCCACTAATCAAATATGATTTGTCCTATGATGGCACGAATGCCTACGTCGTGATGAGCTTGGATTCGGACAACGCATTAACGAATGTGAACGCTCATGAGTTGTTTGAAGTGGTATATCAGAACAGCACTTGGGGCGGTTTGCAACAATTGACGAGTGATTCGGTGCCGAATGACAACCCGCAAATGGCGATTGACCCGAACGGGCATGTGGTGTTGACATGGCTCAAGGGCGGCGAGGTGTCGAGCGTGGTAGATTTCAATTTTGCGAACCGGCAGGTCGTCAGCACAAACCAGTATTCGAGCAACTTGGGCGATTTCAAACTGGCTAGTAGCAGCGATGGCCGGTTGGCCATTCTGTGGGCTGCACCGTCACCGCAATATCCGTCGGATTTACATGTGATATTTTACGACCCAATCTTTGAGGTTTGGGGAAGCCCCCGGCAACTGACGGCTGATCCCGAGACGGAGATGGAGACCGCCGCGACGTTTTACAGCACCAATCAATTGATTGCATTGTATGATCGCCTTGACATGTCAACCAACGACATGGGCGGGACTTTTATCACCAATGCCGATTTGTATGTGCTGCAATATGAACTCACGAACAATTTGGTGTTGGTAACCAATTCGCTGACGGTTTCGCCCGCCAATCCCGCGCCAGGCGACACGGTGACTCTGTCGGTGACGGCGGAGAATTTGGGCGACAGCGCAGTTTCAAATGTTTTGGTCGCATTTTATCAAGGCGATCCGAACAATGGCGGGACTGAAATAGGTCAGACGAATCTGGCCTTCGTGTTGGCTCCCGGCGCAACCAACGGCGTGAGCATCCCGTGGATCGTGCCGGCTACAACGAATCCTTTACCTGTTTATGCGGTGATTGATCCTGATCAACAATACCCGGAAAGTGACTTGCAGAATGAAGAGATCAACAACACGTTTGTCGAGCCGGATTTGGAGGTGCAATCCGTGACTTGGAGCCAAATCACGAGCAATTTGTTTTCAGTCACGGCAACTGTGATTAATCAGGGGACGATTGCCAGCCAGCCGGGAACGGTAAGTTTCATGCTTAATTCCCTGACCGGCACAACGCTGTTCTCAACGAACATTGCCGGTTTGTCGCCGGGACAATCCATTGACGTGAACTTCATCTGGACTGTGCCGAGTTTGGGGAACGGCTTGACTCTGTTTGCGGTGGTCAACGGCGGCACGAATTCTCTGGATTTCAATTCACAAAACAACGTGATGCAAGCAACGATTCAGCCAAACATCGCAGTAGTGAACGTGCTGCTGGGGCCGGTGACGTTGCTGTCTGGCGGTGTGTTGCAGGTTTCCATGATGGGTTTGGCCGGACAGACTTATCTAATTCAGGCGTCCACTGATCTTGTGAACTGGACTACACTGACGACCTTGACGCTCACCAACGGCACAGGGCAATTCACAGATCCTGCGACCGCCAGTTATCCGCAACGCTTTTATCGGGCGGTTGTTTTTTCGCAAGTGCAACCTCAAATGGGATCGATTCAACTGATTTCGGGCAGCATTGTGCAAGTTACGGTAAAAGGTTTGCCGGGGCAGCCCTATATTATTGAAGCTTCGACGAATCTGGTGAATTGGGTGACACTGACAAATGTGGTTCTACCCACCTCCGTTTGGCAATTCGTTGACCATTCGACGAATTTTAACCAGCGGTTTTATCGGGCGATGATGCCGTGAGTTTCAAAAACATTAAGCAGACAATTTGACAAATTTCACCGTGCAAGGCAGCACGAATTTGGCGTTCAAGAATTGGCTTGAGAGAGCAAGACCGATGAGCCTATGCCATCTTGTAACGTAGCGCGTTGGCATTGCTATGACAAGGCTTCGGTCTGCGGTTGGCAGCGGAAAAAGCGGAGCGCAGGCGGAGAGACGGCGGGAACGAAGCCGGAGCGCACCGCCGCCGCCGAGCCGCGGACGGAAGCCCGCCGCTGATGTGGCCACTTGAATTGCCGCTCGCGACGAACGTGCCCTTTGAGCAGCGGAACGGGCAAGGCTGGTAGGGAACAGGGCAGCCGTCAGCCGTGAAGCGGAGCAAAGGGCACGCTGGTCGCGGCGAATCTGAACAGTAAAAAATCACGCATTGACTTTTCCCTGTTAAAAATCTTAATTGCCCGCCATGAGTTCATTACTGGCAAGTCTATCATCAAAACAATTGCGTCGCGCCGCCGACCTAAAGGATAAAATTCAATCGCTCGAAAATGAGCTTGGTCGGATTTTGGGTGCTTCGATAAAACCCGTTGCTGCTGTTGCTCCGAAGAAAAAACGCAAAATGAGTGCGGCCGGCCGTGCGAAAATTGCGGCGGCAGCTAGGGCGCGTTGGAAGACAGCCAAGGCTCAGGGGAAGAATTCGCTCTAACCCAGGCCCGGCTGACATCGCCGGCCCGGATTGGTCCTGTACCCCAAACTAGACGAAGGCCCTGGGTCTTTCGAGAGGCAAAATGGCGGCGCAACAAAAAAGGCACTCTGAAATAAACAGAGTGCCTTTGAAAATGGGAGCCGGTTTTACTTCGTGCCGAGGATGGCGTCCTTGGCAGCTTTGGCCACGCGGAACTTCACGACCTTCTTGGCCTTGATTTGGATCGTCTCGCCAGTGGCCGGGTTGCGTCCGATGCGGGCTTTGCGATCGACCAGCACCAGCTTGCCGAGACCGGGCAGGGTGAAGGTGTTCTTGGCGTTCTTGTAGGCTAGTTCCGCGATGAATTCGAGAATTTCCACCGCTTGCTTTTTGGTGATGCCGTTCTTTTCAGCGATTTCAGAAGCGATTTGGGATTTGCTCAGGGCTGTAGCCATAAATTTGGTCCGTTCGTTTGATTGTTAATGGTTGGTGTTGACGGCGCATTAAAGCCGTTCTGGAACCCCTCGCCAAGTTAAAACCCTGTCTTTATTGAGGAATCTGCGCCTTTCGGTCGGTGAATATCCGGGGAACAACACATGAATAGTTGCTTTCCGCCTGCCCGGACAGGGATTGGGGACATTCAGTTCCTTTGAACGACAGTCAGGCCGGGTGCATCCTGTGACTACAAATAATCACAGTATGACAAAAACGCCTGAATCTCTAAAGACTGCCACCGGTCAATCCGACCAGGTATCGGAGCCTGCAATCCCAGCACCAGAAATCTCTGGTTCTCCAACGCAAATAATCTGCGACCTGGCCGAGGCAGATGCCTTTGTTGAACAATATCGCAAGCCGCATGTTCCGGTTATGTCTGCCTTTGGCGCGGGGCGATTGCATGTCTGCCGGTTTTATGGTTCATGGGATCTGAATCAGATGATTTCAGAGAATGCCGCCACCCTGTTCCGATCCATCCGCAAACTTTCTTCCAAAGACGCCAAAAACACCACGAAGGAATGGGATGATCTCACCTTTCAGTTCGGCCCCCGGGCATTTCTTTATGCCGATAAGGACCGGATTATTGGTTTCGCTGCCACTCCGATTGAAGCTGAACGTCTGGTGACACAGTTTGGCAAGAAATACCGCATGCCCATACCCCCGGCCTCGGACGGCGGGGTTTTTTATCTTATCCAGCAGGAAGGAGACAATATCAAAACCAAAGAAGTCTCTTTATCTTCCGACACGGTTCTCAAACCGGAAGCCCTTGCCCTTCATTACGGCAGTGGCGGCGGAGAATGGCATCGGAGCTTTGTCGAAAAACTTTGTAGACGACCCAATGGCCTCTCGATTTTTGAGGGAAAGCCGGGCACGGGCAAAACCTTTTATCTTCGTCACCTCATGGGCGAACTCAAGGAGTCGCACCGATTCTATTTCATCCCGACAGCCGCGATGGGCATTCTTTCAAAGCCCGATTTTATCGGCTTCTGGACCGATCAGCGATGGCATCATTCCAATAAAAAGTTCGTCGTCATTCTGGAGGATTCCGACGCGGCGCTGATGACTCGCGGTTCTGACAATCGCGAACAGGTAAGCGCACTCCTGAATTTGTCGGATGGAATGCTCGCCGATTTCCTTCGCCTTCAAATCATCTGCACGATCAATTGCTCCGCCGCCGACATTGATCCGGCGCTGCTTCGTCCCGGTCGTCTGCTTTGCCATCGCGTATTTGGCCGGCTCGACTACGCCCAAGCTGCCCGCCTGGCCGGAAGTCTTGGCCGGAAATTGCCACAAGCCCATGATTACTCCCTCGCCGAGGTGTTTGCCGGACAGGACACCGACGAAATTAACCGCCCGCGAATTGGATTTGCGGCTTGAAAAATATGAAAACCAAAAAACCAGGTGTGAATCGGAAGCCGGATGGAAAACGAAAAGGAACGTTGCCTCCCGCCGAACCAAAGCCGGTGCCAATCGAATTAAAACCGTTGGCAGTGCGCGAGGCGGAAGAGAAGAAGTTGCTGTCCACGGCCAAACACAGGCTGCCCGAATTAAGGGCGCTCCTGGCCTCCGTGTCCGACCATTGGGGTTACGAAGATCCGATTTACCGCTTTTATCATCATTCGTTCAAGGTTCTCCGCGCTCAAACAGCCACGTTGAAAATCGGCGAAACTCTGCAATCGCTGGCGCCACACCTCAAGTTGAATCCAGACTTCGTCGAAATCGTGGCCGAAGGCACCTCGAAACCGCCGTCATCAACTCGCGCGATCATCGAGGCATTCTTTCATGCCCGTCACCTGCTTCTGATGCTCTGCAAATATACCGAAGAACTGCCTGAACCGCCTCCGGCGTTGCCATCTGGATGGGCAACGGTGTTGTATCTTTACAACATCCGGTGATTTGAAGCATAAAACCTCCTGCACCCGATGAACTTCGTCAGTCTTGACTTTGAAACCGCCAATCCTTCGCGCGTGAGCATCTGCGCCGCCGGACTGGCCGTCTTTGAAAATGGTCAACTGACGGAATCGCCTTATTGGCTGGTGCGGCCACCCAAAGGCCACGGCTGGTTTCACGACGACTTCATTGAATGCCACGGCCTGACGCATCTGGATGTTTTGGACGCCCCGGAATTCCCTGCCATTGCGAAGGAACTGGTATGTCGGTTGGCTGGCGATGACCTCGTGATTGCGCATAACGCATCCTTCGACATCGAGCATTTGCGCGTGACGCTGGAGTATTTCGGCCTGCCCCGACCGGAGTTTGATTATATTTGCACCTGTCAGCTCGCACGGCGCGTCTGGCCGGAACTGCCAAGTCATGGGCTGAAAGCACTGACCGCCCACATTGGCCACCAATTTAATCACCACCACGCCCAATCCGACGCCGAGGCCGCCGGACGTGTGCTGCTGGCGATGATGAAACAGGTCAACGCTAACACGCCACGCGAGTTCTTACAAAAGATAGGAATGGAGCCGAAGCGGCTTTAGTCTAAATCTCTACTTTGGCCACACCAACATCTTTATCTTCAAGCACAGGTTGAAGTTGCAGCCATATCTCATCCGCGACGTTCTCATTTGATAATGTTTTTTGTAAAACCCAACTCATTATCCAGTTATTGAATTCGACTGTGTCCTTGTTTGTGGCCTTGCAAATATTCCTGAAAGCTTCGACATTGGTGTAGTCTTTATTCACGCCATAACACAAGGGATGCCCTTTATCTTTCCAAAAAGTAGTCCAAACCCCGAAGTAAAAGATGTCTTTGCCTTTTTCGTTTTGGAAATAGATGGCCTTCTCCTCGCAGCAAAGGTCTCTTCCACTGTGACGCTGACAGCATTTGTATGCTCGGCTTTTAGAATAAATCTGGCCTATTAGTTCATCCAGTTTTTCCAAAACATTCGGGATTTCATTTGTGAACATCATATCAACCTCCTCCTTTGTAAATTTAATGGGTTTGGGTCTATACCAACTTACAAGCATCTCGTGAAAATCGTTAAAAAATGGATTTAGTTCCTTAAGATCACTTTCCTCGATTATTTCAAGAACGTCCTCCCAGTAAAGAATGGAGGTATTGATGCGATTACTTGATGAGTCCTCTTTGATATGACGGAATTTATTTTTGATGATATTTTCACAAATCCAACCTTTTGGAACGAGAAAAACCAGCCAACGCTCCGCATAATCTTCTGACAACCCCAGCAGATGTGAAAAGTATCCATCTGGCTGATTTTCAGTCAGTTTGCAACACAGATCAGTCTTGATCTCCACTAAAACATATATTCTGTCGCCATTTATAACTACATCTGGCCGACCATTACCGCTATCAAGTGTCCTTTGAGTATCGACGTCTTCATGTTCGATTTGATCAGAAAAACAAGATTCGGGAAGTAATCTGGCAAGAAAAGCGCACCGAAAAGATGCAAACCTCATCAAGTTGCAAAGCAACTCTGTTGTGGAGTTTTCATCATTTACCAGCTTGTAAAAAATATTTTGGTCGCGATCCATTGCAATATCCTGTGCCTATCTTCACAGACACGGAAAGCATATCGCGGATCAGTCAAAAGAAAACATTTATGTGGAAACTAAAGCCGCTGGCATCTCCGGCCTGACGGCGGCAACCTGTTTCCGCCACCCGGCGGGCGCAGGCAAAGGTAAACACGTTTTGTATCAGGGAAGTGAGAAGGCAAAATATGAGTGCCAGCATTGCGGCATTAGCAACGCCAGCCTTATGAATCTGACCGCCGCATCCTGCCCGCGTCATCCGCTCGGACCCAACAAAGGCAAGCACGAACCAGCGTTGTAAAACGCGGTTGGAGGTTCTCGCGGACGGACACTAACGGACGGCGCAGCGCGACCGTCCCTACCAACTCTACCCATTATTCTTTGAATTCCGCGCGCAGCCGGCTGATGCGCTTGGGGCTGGTGCGAACATCCCATCCCAGCCCCCGGCAGATGAACTCATGCTTCTTATCGCCCTTCAAGCTGAGGCGGCGGACTTCCTCGTCAAGCTTGCGGAGTTTTTCGGCGTTTTGCATTCGTTCGGCAATACCTTCGGCCAAGGCGGAACCCTGGCGGCCGTGGACGCGAGTGCGATGAAGTTTGGCAATGGCATCCCACCGAATATCCCGCTTCGGGTCAAATGACCAATAGGCGGGAATCTGAATCATCGTCCCGTAGGGTGTGAGGTTGACGGCGAGTTTGAGCAGGAGCGGTTCGTCATGCTGCATCCCGTAGAGATTCCACCGCAGACAAAACGCATCGAACGCCGCTTGAAAGGCTTCTTCCGGCCGGCGCAGGTTGACGGAAAATGACGGTCGCAAATTGCGCTCGGCGGTCATGGTCCGGCGGATCACGCCTTTATGGTCGCCGTAGGATTGGACATCGAAGGCGGCTTTGATGTTCTCCCATTGGCGGCGCAAATCATGGTTATTCCGGTTGGCTAGTTCGTTCTGGTCATATTTGGCCTGGGTTTTGACGAGATTTTCGTAGCTGCCTTTTTGGACCTGAAATTCGTGGCCGGCCACGGCGGTGCAGATGGCTTCACCCGGCGGCTCCGGCAGCAGTTCAATGATCAACCGGTGCCGGGTGTTGAGCCGCTTGCCCTTTTCCAGAACAGACAGGCAATCCTCCAGCACGTCCTGGATGTTAAACGGCCAGAGGGTGGTCGGGACAAACATCCAGTCGTAGAGGCCACGGAGCGTTTTGACGGTCAAGGCGTCCAGCTTTGCCGTGACAGCGTGATAATGACGGACGGCTGGCTCCGCCCAATCGGCGCGGTCAAAGGCTTGGGCACGGATTCTTTTCAGGTCGAGAGCGAGGGCTTTGGTCATGGCGCTACGGTGGCGTCGAGCATATCCCGGCATAGGAGCAAATCCAAGTGCCGAGAGGCTCGGTAAACCGACCCTCAGAAATGCTGAAACAGGTGGAGTTTTTCAACGTGAACTATTACAGTAAATGGGAAAAGTAAATTCCAGATGCGGAATGGATCCGTATCGGACTACATGCGATTCCTTGTGCGGCACTCGAAAAGATTTCTCAATTTTCATGAGGCTTCGGTCTGCGGGCGGCGAGCGGGGGAAGTGAAGCGCAGGCGGAGAGACGGCGGGAATGGAGCCGGAGCGCAACGCCGCTGCCGAGCGCAGACGGAAGCCAGCCGCTGATGCGGCCAATCCGTTGCCGCTCGTGACGAGCGCGGGCTTTGCGAAGCGGAACGGGCATGGTCGAGCGGGGAAAAGGGCCGACCGAAAGCCCGTGCAGCGAAACAAAGAACGCGTTGGTCACGGCGGATTCGAGTAGGGGCGGAAGTCGCCCCCCCGACTATATGGCTCGCTTGTGATGTTTATGCAGCGAAAGTGAAGCCTGCGGAACGGTGCGGAATAAAGCTCGCGAGGGAGCGCTGGTGGGCGAGCAGAATCTTCCTCGTTTCAAGGCGGAGTCCGCTGGCGGGGGAATTGATGCGAGGAAGTTTCTGCGAAAGAGGAAATTGATGGTGGAACAGCGGTTGGGCGGCAGTTACCAGCATTACATGGCGATGGGCTTGTGAAACTTCAGGGCTGCGCGCAAGAGCTGTCTCATCTGGCCGTAAAAACACCGCAGTTCACGATCGAGCTTTTCGGTCGGCTAAGTGAAAGTTTTTCAAGCGGGCAAGTTCGACCTGGAGTTTCTCGACTTGATTGAGGGTGAGATGGGAGTTGCGGGTGTGGGTTTTGCACCCGAGAACCTTGCGGATGAAAAGTGGGAAGGCGCGGCTGTGCGGGGACATGGCACGGTGCAGGACTTCGCGGGGCAATCGGTAGCCCAGTTGGCCGCCCGTGACCACGCCTTCCGGGTGGCGGCAGGCATGGGAACGCCACGTGACGAAGGCAGCGTGTTGCTCGGGAGTGGCGCGACAATAACCGAGGTCGCCGTTGGCGATCACCCCGACGATTTCAGGATTGGGAGGCTGGCGCTTGAGGCGGCCCTGTTCTAAACAGTCGCAGAAGACGTAAGCGTGAAGTCTCATGGGCGCGAGGTTGTTCGACTTCTTCTTTTTGGAAAGCTTGTTTGGAAAAAGCCTAGATTTCATGGTTGAGGGCGAGGTTTGTGGATGATTAAGGCACTTGTCAAAGTTTTTCAGGATGTAAGCGGAATTATTTTCCATTGGACAGGCATTGTCCGGGGCGTGTGATAATGTGATGGCATGTGCGGACGATATACGGCGGCGAAGGATTTTGGCGAGCTGATCAAACTGATGGGCGTCGTCATGGCGCGGGTGCCGTTTTTTGCGCCGCGTTACAATATCGCGCCGACACAACTCGCGCCTGTCATTTTCCATGATCACAATCAGCCGGCGGTGAAGCTGATGCGATGGGGGCTGATTCCGTCCTGGGCAAAGGATGAAAGCGTCGGGAATGCGCTGATCAATGCCCGGTCGGAAACGATTGAAAGCCGGACGGCGGTTCGTGAGGCGTTCAAGCATCGGCGGTGCCTGATTCCGGCGGACAGTTTTTACGAGTGGCAGGAACGCGACGGCAAACGGCAACCGTTCCGGGTGATGCTGAAAAGCGGCGAGCCGTTTTGCTTTGCCGGTTTGTGGGACCGGCGGGTCAAGCCGCCTGCCGTCGGCAAGTTTGACACCGATCTGGACGAAGCGCCGGCGAGCGAGACGATTGAATCGTTCACCATCATCACGCGGGCGGCGAACGCGGCCATTGCACCGTTGCATGACCGGATGCCGGTCATCATAGCGCCGAATCATTATGGCTGGTGGCTGAAAGACGATGACGCGCGCAGTGAATCCCACAAGATGGCGCTGGGGCATCCACTGGAGGAGCCGTTGAAGATTTATCCCGTCAGCGACCTGGTGAACAGCCCCAAAACGGATGATCCGCGCTGCATCGAACCGGTGCGGATTGACCGGGACTTTTTCGAGCGGCAATGGTGGGGCGATGAAGGGGAAAGCTGAAAATGCTAAAATTCTAGGAGCGACCCTTTCCGCGGGGGTTGTGACTAAACAGGTGTTGTTTTTTGAACAGGCTTTGCTTCTAACTCCTTTATCTGGGAAGGAAGTTGGTTTCTATGTTTTTTCTGATGATATGCCTCAACAACATTGGCAATGTCTTCTGTTGTGCTTATGTAAGGGACGCCCAAAACTTCTTTAAGAAAATGTGGGTCAAGACGTTCAACACCAAATTCACCTTTCATTTCAGGTCTTCCAATTAGCTGGAAGAAACCATCTCCGCGTGCGTAACGCATTCGTCTCCTGCCATGGACTTTTTTAAAGCCCGCCGTTTCTGAGTTCGTGACCTCAAAGCAGGGAATCAATACGCTACAAGGCTGAGGGGCGGGCATGGTGGAGGGAGCCCGCAGGGCGACCGGAACCATGCCCGCCCCTGGCGGCTCAAAA
>Ga0224555_1003859_pt1 | contig 14590 bp, 7 predicted proteins | sample 714S23034metaG_FD_180687 | JGI IMG/M metagenome (GOLD analysis project Ga0224555, IMG submission 180687) | Peat soil microbial communities from Stordalen Mire, Sweden - 717 S2 30-34 | ecosystem: Environmental > Terrestrial > Soil > Wetlands > Peat | place: Sweden: Norrbotten County, Stordalen...
CGGCAACACACGATCGTCCGGGAAACCAAACTTCACCCCAAGGAACGGAACCCCGAGCAGCACCAGCAGCGCCACGACAGCTAAACCAATCGGCACGGCGCGGCGCATCACGAACTTGGTCGACCGATACCAGAACATCTGCTCGACCGGTTTACGCACGGGCTCGGGGCGGCGCAGCACCCGACGCGCAAGCCGGCGCACATCCAGCGAGTCCAGCCGCGGCCCTAGCAACGCGATCGCGGCCGGTGTCACCACGATGGCCGCGACGGCGCAGAATGCCACGGTGGCGACGCCGGCGTAGGCGAACGACTTCAGGAAGTACATCGGGAACAGCACCATCACTGTCATCGACAACATGACCGTGGTCGCCGAGAACAACACTGTGCGGCCGGCGGTGGCCATGGTCCGGATTAGTGCCTCGTCTCGGGAGGCACCGTCGGCCAGCTCGTCGCGGTAGCGGCTGATGATCAGCAGGCTGTAGTCGATGGCCAGGGCCAGGCCCAGAGCGGCGCTCAGGTTGAGCGCGAAGGTCGACACGTCGGTGCTGAACGTGATGAGCCGCAGCACCGCCATTGTGCCGACGACGGCCAGCCCGCCCAGGGCCATCGGTAGCGCCGCCGCCAGCAGCCCACCAAACACCCAGACCAGCACTAGGAAGCTAAACGGGATCGCGATCGCCTCCATCACCAGCAGGTCGCGCTGGTTCTGCTGGTTGATTTGGGCGTACTCCATCGCCGAGCCACCGGCACGGACGGTGACGCCGTCACGGTCGTGGACGACTTCCTCCGACAGGACTTCGGCGTTTTTCTGCGCGGCGTTTTCGCCGCCTTTGAGGTTGACCACGATCAACCCGGACTTGCCGTCGGTGCTGACCAGATCGGCGGCGGCCTCCGGCGGCGCGGTCCACGCCGAGGACACATTGAATACCAACGGCGACCGTTGCAGCTGGCCGACGATATCGGTGCCGACCTGGCGGGCCTGTTCGCTGCGGGCGCCTCCGGGCGCGGTCACCACGATCAGGATCTTCTGGTCGCTCTGCCCGAACTTGTCGGTCAACAGCTGGTTGGCATGGGCCGACTCCGCCGTCGGATCATGAAACCCGCCGGCGGACAGGCTCTTGGCGACTGGGATGCCGAAGATCGCGGCCCCCACCAGCACCAGAACGGCCACGGCGATGATTCGCCGCGGCGCGGCGATGGCCAGTCGAGCGATTCCCTGCAGCATGTTCGCGTCCTTCCGCCGCCGGTGCCGATCGCGCATCAACGATACGATAGCTATACGATATCCGCGATAACTTACCAGTGATAAGTTATGGGCGCCCAAAAACAACACCTGTCGATAGATACGAATGTGGGTGCCTGGATGGTTCACTGCGATGCGGCAATTGAATCTGGTCCGCGCAAGCGCCGATCGGCTGCGGCAGCACCTGATGAGATGACTCGCGCGCAGGGCCGGCTTCGCATCGCAAGCGCGTTGGACTCCGGTGCGAGCGGGTCAAGCCGAACGTGTAGGCGTGCTCACCTGCGGCGTTGCGCCAGGTCCGGATCGGGATCTGGCTTTTCAGCAACGACCCCGGCTTGGTGTGGCTGCGGCCCTTGAGCTCGCGCTTGCGCCGTTCCGGGCGCCAGGCGGCGGTCGATGGGGGCCGCCGACATGCCCACCAGCAGCGTCGCGGTCTGCTCGTCGATGTCCAGTTCCCCGTACCGGCGCAGCACCGACACCAGCTCGCCCAGCTGCGGCGCCAGCCGCTTAGCGGCCGGCATTCCCAGCACAGCCCAGCAGAATTATAGTGCCGCAACAACTTTCGGCCCGTACTTCGGCGGTCGCGGAGACCTGGACCGCGCCAACTTCGGCCGAAGAGCGACCCGCAACGCCTTGCGCGCGTGATCGCGATGCCAGCCGGTCGTGGCGCACAACTCGTCGAGAATCACCGCCTTGCCCGACCTGTCCGCCCGCGCATAACGAGCCGCGATCGCCTTCGTCACAGCCTTGCGTTGACTCATCGTCAGTCCCATCGTCCGGGCCAACGGCGCCGCACCGGATTCGCGATCTCGAGACGCCGCTACGCGGGCATTCTCAGACGAGGCAACGAAGGTGGCTACGCGGGCATTTTCGACGAGTCAACGCGGGTCCTTTGCCGGGCCGTACGAAGCGGACTAAACTTCCAGCTCTAAGCGATCCGGTTGAACCTTTCGGCCTAGATCTTCGTGACCAAGGGGTGGGACCAATGAGCGTCATCGCAGGTGTGTTCGGTGCGTTGCCGCCGTATCGCTACTCCCAGCGTGAGCTCACCGACTCGTTTCTCAACATCCCAGATTTCGAGGGCTACGAGGACATAGTTCGGCAGCTGCATGCCAGCGCCAAGGTCAACAGTCGCCACCTGGTCCTGCCGCTGGAGAGGTATCCCACGCTGACCGACTTCGGCGAGACAAACCGGATTTTCATCGAAAAAGCGGTGGATCTTGGCTGTGCGGCGCTGCTGGGCGCGCTTGATGAGGCGGGCCTGGCACCGCAGGACATCGACCTGATCGTCACGACGACGGTCACCGGTATTGCGGTGCCGTCGCTGGATGCCCGGATCGCCGGGCGGCTTGGGCTGCGCCCCGATGTGCGGCGGGTGCCGCTGTTCGGCCTGGGCTGCGTGGCCGGGGCGGCGGGAGTGGCCCGGCTGCACGACTACCTGCGCGGTGCGCCCGACGGCGTCGCGGCCCTGGTCTCAGTCGAGCTGTGCTCACTGACCTACCCGGGATACAAGCCATCGCTGGCCGGTCTGGTCGGCAGCGCACTGTTTGCTGACGGAGCAGCCGCGGTGGTGGCCGTCGGCGAGCGTCGCGCCGAACAGGTTGGTGCCGGCGGGCCCGACATCCTCGATTCCCGTAGCCATCTCTACCCCGACTCGCTGCGCACCATGGGCTATGACGTCGGCACCGCCGGGTTTGAGCTCGTGCTGTCGAGGGACCTGGCGACTGTAGTCGAGCAATACATCGGCGAGGACGTCACCACGTTTCTGGCCACGCACGGCCTGAGCACCACCGACATCGGTGCCTGGGTGACCCATCCCGGTGGTCCCAAGATCATCGACGCGATCACCGAGAGCCTCGACCTGCCCCCGGAGGCCCTGGAGCTGACCTGGCGTTCGCTTGGCGAGATCGGCAACCTCTCGTCGGCTTCGGTACTACATGTGCTGCGTGACACCATCGCCAAACCGCCACCCAGGGGAAGCCCGGGGCTGATGATCGCGATGGGTCCCGGATTTTGTTCCGAACTCGTGCTGCTGCGCTGGCACTGATTCGCCGCTGATTAGGTGTTGGAGTATGTGCCGCTGTGGGACTTCCCGTCGTACCGTAGGACATCGCCTTGAGGAAGTGACGGCAATGGGACGGCGAAAGTTTGACCGGGAATTCAGGAAAGGCGCGACGTGCGGTGGCCGGGGCGAATGACCCTGGCCGCGCCGAGGCGTTCAACTCAACTGTCGACTTCGAGTTGCTCAGGCGCCGATGTCTTTCATCATCCCCACGCTTCAAATGGCCGTTGCGGCAACATTGCGGTGACTATCGTCTGGCTCGACTTTCGCAGTTTCGGGGGCTCGGTGAGCGTCTGCGCTGGTTGGCTGTGACTGCTGTTGTCCGGCGGCCTACGAACTCGTCGTCGAAGGCGAAAGCTACCGGCAACGCCAGAAACCCGGCATCACCAAACCCGCCGACCGAACCGGCTCAGAGTGACGCCGTGGCCATGAAAAAGGACGCCCTCGGCCATCTCCTCGTCGATCCTGTGGTGGCTACTTGAAGATTTCGTCCAACCAGTCGAACTCGACCTGGTGCTTAAGGCTCGGGTTATTCATCTGGCAGTGAGCCTCGCCGCCCTCCACCGAGAGAACGACGCGTTCCGATTTCGGGCAGGTCAGCTTCTCGTAGAACTCGTGGCCCGCACTCACCATCTGCGATCCTTCGCCCTCGCCTGCGAAGTTCAGGAGGGGACAGGTGATGTGCTCCTCGAGGCCGGCCAGACGGTAGGTGCCGAGGTTGTCACAGAAGGCGGCCAGCGACTGACCGGCCATCCCACATCGATCCTTGAGCCCCGAAACGAGGACCTGTTTCATCGGTTCGGAGAGGTCAGCCTTGTCCTCGAGGTCATCGCCGTATGGTTCGTCGGGATCGAGGCCGAACATGGCCATGATGATGGGCTTGAGTTCCGGAGTTAGCGAATTGGCGACCACGGCGGTGATGCGCTTCTCGTACGCCGCAGCGCGCGGAGCAAAGTATCCGCCCATGCTGTGCCCCGTGATTGCAAGCCGCCCGGCGTCGACGTCGCCACGGGACACGACGTAGTCGACGGCATAGCGCGTCGGCACCTCCCAGTCCGGGCGATAGGTCAACTCTGGATCCAGAGCGGCTGACGACCATCGGCGGAGGCGCATCAGAATGAGGAACGTCGACGATCCTGATAGCCGGTCGTCAGTGCACGGGAAGACGCCGTCCGTGGTGCTGGTGCACGGCGGCTGGTTCGGCCCGTCGTGCTGGGATGCGGTGATCGCCGAGCTGGAGACGCTCGGCGCCGCCGCGGTCGCTGTCGAGTTGCCGTTCAACGGCTTCCACGCCGATGTCGCCGTCGCTCGCCACGCGATCGAGGCCGCCGGGCCGCACGCCATCGTCGCGGCGCACTGGACGTCGCCCGTGTGCGAGTGGCGTCGGGCAACGTCGCGGATGGCGATAGCAAGGCTATTAGCTGCGCTGGGTGTTGGAACCGCCTATCAGGTCCGCCAGCGTGGATTTCGTCATTGACCGTCATCTGCTTCGTCTGGGTGAAGTGCCATCGCGATTAACGCGTCAGGGCTTAAAGAGTCGATGATGTCATCACTGACAGTTGGATCAGGAAGGAACTTTTCAGATTCGCCGGCTAGTAGTAATAGTTTATCGAGCAATCCGGTTCTTCGAAGCTCGTGGAGGGGAATCTTTCTTAGCGAAGACCAAATCTTCTCATCGTCCGATTCTTCGTGATCGCCGTGCAGCAGTTGTTGACCGAGGTGTTCGGCTAACGCTGTTGGAGTGGGATAGTCAAAGATCAGCGTGCGCGACAGTGCTAATCCGGCCAGCCCGGTTGCGGTTTTGAGGCGGTTGCGGAGTTCGACCCCGGTCAATGATTCAAACCCGAGGTCCTGAAAGGCACGCTCGGCATCGATGTCTTGGCTGCCTGAGTGGCCCAAGACGGTCGCCGCATGCAAGCGCACCAACTCCACCAGCTGACGGTGCTGCTCCTCGGGGGACAGCGCTTGCAACTGCTCGGCAAGGTCGGCCGACCGACTTGCCATTGGGGACAGCGCATTTCCACCAGCCCCCAACCAAAATCGGCGTCGGACAAACCCGTAGGTCGGCAACTCCACTCGACGGGCTCCCAAGCCGGTCAACACCGCCGGCCAATCCACCCCCACACCGGTGGTGAACAATTGCCCGGCCGCGCTGAGCAGCGAATCGATTTCGGGACGGTCCTTGGCCATCGTCACCACCGAGGTGCCCTGCTCGGTGCTCAACGACTGCTCCACGGCTGCGCTCAAACCAGCACCAGGACCCACCTCCACAAACACCCCAGCCCCCAGCGACTCGGCCAGCCGCACCCCATCAACAAAACGCACCGGCCGGCGCACATGCTCAACCCAATACTGTGGCGACCCATATCCCGCACCGGCCAACTGCCCAGACACGTTGGACACCAACCCAACCCGCGGCTGCCCCGCCGACACCCCCGCCACCACCCGGCCAAACTCCTCCATCATGGGCTCCATCAACACCGAATGAAACGCATGCGACACCGCCAACCGATGCACGCGGCGACCCAACGCCGCCAACCGATCCGCCACCACACCCACCGGGCCCTCAGGACCCGAAATCACCACTGAATTCGGGCCATTGACCGCCGCAACACCGACCCCCTCGGTGAGCAAGGGCGCCACCTCGTCTTCGCTAGCGGCCACCGCAACCATCGCCCCACCAGCGGGCAGTCCAGCCATCAACTGGCCCCGAGCCGCCACCACCCGCGCCGCATCATCCAGCGTCAATACGCCCGCCACATGGGCCGCGGTGATCTCGCCCACCGAATGACCCATCACCACATCGGGCACCAAACCCCACTGCCGCCACAACGCCGCCAAGGCGACCTCGAGGGCAAACAACGCCGGCTGGGCAAACTCGGTGTTTTGTAGCAGGTCTGCGTCATCACCCCAAATCACCCGCTTGAGCGGCAACCGCAGCTGACCATCCAACGCCCGCACGGCCTCATCAAAAGCCTTCGCAAACACCGCAAACCGCTTATACAACCGCGCACCCATCCCCAACCACTGCGCACCCTGACCGGGAAACACAAACGCCGTCTTGCCCACCGAGCGCGCCCGACCCACCACCACACCCGCACCCGGCTCACCAGCAGCCAACCCCGCCAACCCCGCCATCAACGCCTCACGATCGCCACCCACCAGCACCGCCCGATGCTCAAACACCGACCGCGTGGTAACCAACGACCACGCCACATCCACCGGACCCAGACCCTGATCCGCATCTAGATGTGCCAGCAACCGCCCCGCCTGATTCACCAACGCCTGCTCCGACCGAGCCGACACCACCCACGTCACCACCGCACCACCGCGCTCAGCAACAACGCCTTCCGACTCCACTGGGGGCTGCTCAACAATCACATGCGCATTCGTCCCGCCCATTCCGAACGACGACACCCCCGCCCGCCGCGGACGGTCCTCCACCGGCCACGGTGTCAGCGTGGTGTTGACGTGCAGCCCAAGTGTTTCCAGATCAATCTCGGGACTTGCGCTGGCGTAGTTGAGACTTGGCGGAATCATGGCATTTTCGATTGCCAGTACGGCCTTGAGCAGGCCCGCGATTCCTGCGGCGCTTCCGGCGTGCCCGATGTTGGTCTTCACGGATCCCACACTCACCGGACGATGCTGACGCTCGGCGAATATTGCACCCAGCGCCCTCGCCTCGACCGGGTCGCCGATTTCGGTTCCCGTGCCATGGGCCTCGATGTAGTGGACGTCGCTGCTATCCAGGCCAGCGCTGGAAAGCGCACGCCGGATGACGTCGGCTTGTCCTGAAACCGAGGGCACGGTCTGGCCGGCGGCGCTGTGCCCGGCATTGCCGACAGCGCTTCCTCGAATGATTGCGCGGATGCGGTTTCCGTCCGCGAGGGCGGCGCGTAATGGCTTCAACAGCACGAGGGCACCGCCTTCGCTCCGTACGTAACCATCCGCACGCCCATCGAATGCATAGGTGTGACCTGACGTCGACAGTGCACCGAATTCTGTTTCAAGCATTGCTGTTTCGTCTGCCAGGTTGAGGTGGATCCCACCGGCTATCGCCAAGCGCGACTCACCTGCGCGTAGGCTTTCGCATGCGAGGTGGACTGCGACCAGGGAAGACGATTGACCGGAATCGACGGTCATGCTGGAGCCGTGCAACCCGAAGGTATACGAGATCCTGTTGGCGATCATTCCCCGGCTGATGCCGGCAAACGACTGGTGATCAAGGTTGTTCGCCGCATCGCGAAGCGTCAGGACGGCGTAGTCATCGGTCATCGCTCCGAGGTAAATCGAAACCTGCTCGCCGCGTAGCGTTTCCGGCACGACGAATGCGTCTTCGAAGAGTTCCCAAGTCAATTCGAGCGCCAGTCGCTGCCGGGGGTCCATCGCGCAAGCCTCGCGTGGCGATAGGTTGAAGAAGTCCGCGTCGAACTCAGCGACGTCGCCCGGCAACTGCGTAACTTCGAGTCCGTTGCGAATGAGACGCCAGAAGTCGCGGGGGTTGGCAGCGGCGGGGAACCTGCATGCCAGCCCGATGATTGCTACGTCTGTCGGTTGCACGGCATCCTCAAGTCTTTCCCTGCGGGGATCTTAGGGTCCTAGTTCTTCGTCGAGGATGGCGAAGAGTTGGCTTTCGGTGGCGGTGTGGATGTCGTCGTCGGAGGTGTCGTCGGGGTGCGTGGTCAGGGTAGTGAGCAGGGTTTGGAGGCGGCCGCTCAGCAGTGTTTTGTCGTCGGGGTTCCAGTGGGGTTGGTTGAGTAGGGTCTGGAGTTCGCGGATGATGTCGTTGAAGCGGGCCATCAGGTTGGGTTGATCGCTGCCGGTGGTGGTGGGGGTGCTGTCAAGTTGGGTGTCGAGGTGCTCGGCCAGGGCGGCGGGGGTGGGGTAATCGAAGATCAGGGTGGGCGATAGAGTAAGTCCGGTCGCGGTTTTGAGGCGGTTGCGCAGTTCCACGGCGGTTAGTGAGTCAAAGCCGAGGTCTTGGAAGGCGCGGTCGGCGTTGATGTCTGCGGTGCTGTGGCCTAACACGGTAGCGGCGTTGCTGCACACCAGGTCCACAAGTTCGCGGTGTCGCTGCTCGGCAGTCAGGCCCTCTAGCCGTTTGCGCAAACCCGTCATCGACGCCATCGTGATGTCAGTGTCGTCGATGACGCGTCGGGCCGGGCGGGTGCTCAACTGGCTCAACAAGGGGGGTAGCGCGGCGCTGTTACTGGTGAGTGCGGCCTGATCCAGGCGGGTGGCCACCACGACGGGACGCTCGCCCAGCATGGCGGTATCGAACAGTTCGAGCGCTTGCTCGCTGGACAAGGGGGCCAGCCCCACCCGGCTCATGCGGGCTTTATCGCGATCCCCGAGGTGGGCAGTCATCGCGCTGGCTTGTTCCCACAGCCCCCAGGCCAGCGACAATCCGGGGAGTCCGCGAGCACGCCGACGCGCGGCCAGCCCATCGAGGAAACTGTTGGCCGCGGCATAGTTGCCCTGACCCGGGGCGCCCACGATCCCGGCCATCGACGAAAACATCACAAACGCCGACAAATCCAGATCCCGGGTCAGCTCATGCAAGTTCCACGCCGCATCCACCTTGGCCCGCAACACCGTATCGATACGTTGAGCCGTCAACGACGCAATCACCGCATCATCAAGCACCCCGGCAGCATGAATCACCCCGGTCAACGGATACTGCTTGGGCAGGCCCGCCAACAATGCTGCCAGCGCGGCACGATCAGCCACATCGCAGGCCGCCACCTGCACCTGCGCGCCCGCTTGCGCTAACTCGGCCACCAACTCGCCGACCCCCTCAGCAGCTTGGCCACGACGACTGGCCAACACCACATGGCGCACCCCATACCGACTCACCACATGACGAGCCAACAACCCACCGGCCATCCCGGTACCGCCCGTGATCAAGACCGTGCCCGCAGCCAATCCACCACCGGGGCCATCAGGCAGGGTCAACACCACCTTGCCGACATGGCGAGCTTGGCTCACAAACCGGTAAGCGTCCGCGGCACAACGCACATCCCAGGTCTGCAACGGCAGCCGTTGCAACACACCAGCCTCGAACAACCCGGTCAACTCGTCCAACATCCGCGCGATGTGGTCGGGGCCGGCCTCCATCAGATCAAACGCCCGATACCCCACCCCTGGGTGAGCTTCGGCAATGATCTGCGCGTCCCGAACATCGGTCTTGCCCATCTCGATGAAACGCCCACCACCAGTCAACAACCGCAGCGACGCATCCACGAACTCACCGGCTAGCGAGTTCAGCACCACGTCCACGCCGCGGCCCTCGGTGACCAGCCAAAATTTCTCCTCGAACGCCAGCGTGCGCGAATCGCCAATATGCGTGTCGGCAAAACCCATCGCGCGCAACGTATCCCACTTGCCACGACTGGCAGTGGCGAAAACCTCCAACCCCCAATACCGAGCCAACGCCACCGCTGCCATACCCACCCCACCCGTGGCGGCATGAACCAACACCTTCTGGCCGGCCTTGACACCCGCCAACACCGACAACCCATACAAAGCCGTCAAGTACACCGCCGACGCACTCGCGGCCTGCACCAACGACCACCCCGCCGGCACTACGGTCACCAACCGCGCATCAACCACCGCCTCGGACCCCACCACTCCGAGCAACCCCATCACCGGATCACCAACGGCCAACCCGGTGACACCCGGTCCCACCTCGACGACCACGCCAGCACCCTCGACGCCCAACTCCCCACCACCGGGATACATTCCCAACGCCACCAACACATCCCGGAAATTGACCCCCACCGCAGCCACCGCCACCCGCACCTGCCCAGCAGCCAGTTCCATCGGCGGGCACGAATGCACCACCAAATCGTCGAGTGTCCCGCCACCGCCGGCGGTCAACCGCCAAGGTCCCTCAGGTAACTGCAATGCCGGATGCGGGCTCGCCGGCGTCAACCGGGCGCCATACACCACGCCTGCACGAACCACCAATTGCGGTTCACCACAACCAATTACATCCCCGACATCGACCGACCCGTCCGAATCCACCAACACCACCCGACCCGGATGCTCGGCCTGTGCCGAGCGCACCAGCCCCCACACCGCCGCACCCGCCAGATCCGAGACGTCCTCACCAGCCAACCCGACCGCCCCACGAGTCAGCACCACCAGCACCCCAGACGCCTCACCAGCCAACCACGACTGCAACATCCCCAACGCTTCATGAGTGGCGGCATACACCGACCCCAGCACATCCCCACCGCCAGGACCCAACTCCCACACCACCATGTCGTCACCGGCAACACCGTTGGGCTCCAACATCACCGGCGACCACACCAGCTCCAACAACCCCTCACCAGCAGTAGGAGGAGCTGATGCGGCGGCCGACAACTGCTCAGCCGACACTGGACGCATGACCAACCTCTGCACCGACAACACCGGCAGCCCCACCGGATCAGCCACTTCCAACGACACAGCCCCAGGACCAGCCGGTGCTATCCGGACCCGCGCCCGCGAAGCACCCGCGGCATGCAACGAAATCCCCTGCCACGAAAAGGGCAGCACCGTTGAGTCCTGCTCGTCGGCCATGCCCATCGCATGCAACGCCGCGTCCAACACCACCGGATGAATCCCAAAGCCGCCCACCGTTACTCCAGCGTTTTCCGGCACGGCCACTTCGGCGAAGATTTCGGTTCCCCGGCGCCACATCGCCCGCATGCCCCGAAACGCCGGACCATACTCATAACCCCGCCCAGCCAACCGCTCATAAGCGCCAGTCACATCCACCGCCATCGCACCCGCCGGCGGCCACACCGACAAATCCGCGGTCGACGCCACCGACCCCGCGCTCAGCACGCCCTGCGCATACAAGACCCAGCCCGAACCCGACTGAGCACCACGCGAATACACCGACACCGCCCGACGCCCCGACTCACCAGCAGCACCTACCACCACCTGCAGCTGCACCGCATCAGCCGCCGGCAACACCAACGGAGCCGACAACGTCAACTCCTCCACCACCCCACAACCGACCTCATCACCAGCCCGAATAGCCAACTCCACAAACCCCGCCCCTGGAAACAACACCGCTCCAGCCACCGCATGATCGACCAACCACGGCTGATCATCCGCCGATAGCCGGCCCGTCAACACCACCCCACCCGAATCAGGGCGCTCCACCACCGCACCCAACAAACCATGCTCAGCCCCCACCAGCCCCAAACTGCCCACATCCCCCGAACCCACCGATCCGGCCGCCAACCAAAACCGCCGCCGCACAAACGCATACGTCGGCAGCTCCACCCGCTGCCCACCCAAAGGGGCAAAGACCGCTCGCCAATCCACACCCACACCCGCCACATGGGCCTGCCCCATTGACAGCCAAAACCGTTCTAGTCCACCGTCATCGCGGCCCAATGACGGAATGACGATGGCGTCGTCAGCAAGATTGCGATCGCAATCGGCCAGAGTTGCCACGATTTCCTCGATGCCGGTGATCAAGATCGGATGCGGACTGGATTCGATAAACACCCGATACCCGGCGTCGCATGCGCTGCGTACCGCCTGCTCGAACTGCACCGTGTGCCGGATGCTTCGGTACCAGTAGTCAGCATTCAAACCGGCGGTGTCCAACTGCTCACCTGTCACGGTTGAGAAGTAGCCGACCGCGGAAGAACGCGGCTCGATGCCGGTCAGCGCTTCGGCGAGAGGCTCGCGGATCGCGTCGACCTGCACGGAGTGGGATGCGTAGTCGACATCGATCTTGCGGGCACGAACGTTGTCAGCCTCACAACGTCGGATCAGCTCCTCTAGGGCGTCCGCGTCACCAGAAACCGCCACTGCTGAAACACCATTTACTGCAGCGATATTCAGTCGCTCTCCCCATGGAGCCACCAACTCCTGGGCTTGCGGCAGCCCGCACGCCACCGAGACCATCCCGCCCGCGCCTGACAATTGCACCAGCAGCCGGCTTCGCAGCGCCACCACCCGGGCGGCATCTTCCAACGACAGCGCTCCTGCCACATATGCCGCTGCGATCTCGCCCTGCGAATGACCGATGACCGCATCGGGGACCACGCCCACCGAGCGCCACAACTCGGCCAGTGACACCATTACCGCCCATAGCGCCGGCTGCACCACGTCCACCCGGTCCAGTCCAGGCGCACCTGGCACTCCCCGGATGACGTCGATCAACGACCACTCCACGTGCTCGCCCAGTGCCTTGTCGCATCGGTGCATGTGTTCGGCGAATACCGTCGAGGTATCGAGCAACTGGGTTCCCATACCGATCCATTGCGAGCCTTGGCCGGGAAACACGAACACCGTCTTGCCCACCGAGCGCGCCCGACCCACCACCACATTCGCGCCCGGCTCACCAGCAGCCAACCCCGCCAACCCCGCCATCAACGCCTCACGATCGCCACCCACCAGCACCGCCCGATGCTCAAACACCGACCGCGTGGTAACCAACGACCACGCCACATCCACCGGACTCAGACCCTGATCCGCATCTAGATGTGCCAGCAACCGCCCCGCCTGATTCGCCAACGCCTGCTCCGACCGAGCCGACAACTCCCATGCCACTGCCGGCTCAGTGTCACCACGTTCAGCCGCAACACCTTCCGACTCCACTGGGGGCTGCTCAACAATCACATGCGCATTCGTCCCGCTGATTCCGAACGACGACACCCCCGCCCGACGCGGCCGGTCCTCCACCGGCCACGGCCGCGACTCCGTCAACAACGACACCGCTCCTGCCGACCAATCCACATGCGGCGTAGGCACATCCACGTGCAACGTCTGCGGCATCACCCCATGACGCATCGCCTGCACCATCTTGATCACCCCAGCGGCCCCCGCCGCAGCCGAGGTGTGACCCATGTTGGATTTGATCGACCCCAACCACAACGGCCGGTCCACCGGCCGATCCTGCCCATACGTCGCTAAAAGCGCCTGCGCCTCAATCGGATCCCCCAACATGGTCCCCGTCCCATGCCCCTCCACCACATCCACATCAGCCCCACCCAACCGCGCATTGGCCAACGCCGCACGAATCACCCGCTGCTGCGACGGCCCATTAGGCGTCGCCAGGCCGTTGGAGGCGCCATCCTGATTCACCGCAGACCCCCGCAGCACCGCCAACACCGGATGCCCCAACCGCCGCGCATCAGCCAACCGCTCCAGCACCAGCACTCCGGCGCCTTCGGAAAACCCGGTCCCGTCGGCGGCACCCGCGTATGCCTTGCACCGGCCGTCTGCGGCCAGCGCTCGCTGCCGACTGAACTCGATAAACATCGCCGGTGTGGCCATCACCGTCACGCCACCGGCCAGCGCCAGATCACACTCGCCCGACCGCAACGACTGCGCCGCAAAATGCATCGCCACCAACGACGATGAACACGCCGTATCCACCGATACCGCCGGGCCTTCCAACCCCAGCACATACGCCACCCGACCCGACGCCACACTCAACGTCGAACCGCGCAGGCCGTACCTCTCCAGGTCTCCGGGCACCCGCCCCTGGCCCCCGTACGAACCGTGGAACACCCCGGCGAACACACCCGTCGACGAACCCCGCAACCCCAGCGGGTCAATCCCGGCTCGCTCCAACGCCTCCCATGACACCTCCAACAACAAGCGCTGCTGCGGATCCATCGCCAGCGCCTCGCTAGGTGCGATCCCAAAAAACGCGGCGTCAAAATCGGCCACATCTGCCAGAAATCCGCCCCACCGGGTATACGACTTCCCTACCGCGTCGGGATCCGGATCAAACAGCCCCGCCAAATTCCAGCCCCGATTAGCCGGAAAATCCGACACCACATCACGGCCCTCGACCACCATCTCCCACAAGCCCTCCGGGGAATCCACGCCACCGGGATACCGGCAACCCATCCCCACCACCGCCACCGGTTCAGTGGTCAAGGCGAGATACTCGCGGTTCTCGCGCTTCAGCCGCTCGTTTTCCTTCAGAGATTTGCGGAGGGCCTTGATGAGCTCTTCTTGAGTGCTGTTCATAGAACCCGGCCTCTCGTGTCACTCAAACGAACGGGTGCAAAGCTGCGCGATAGACATGGCGATACTGCCGCAACGGTCGAGAGTTGAGTTGAACGCCTCGGCGCGGCCAGGGTCATTCGCCCCGGCCACCGCACGTCGCACCTTTCCTGAATTCCCGGTCAAACCTTCGCCGTCCCATTGCCGTCACTTCCTCAAGGCGATGTCCTACGGTACGACGGGAAGTCCCACAGCGGCACATACTCCAACGCCTAATCAGCGGCGAATCAGTGCCAGCGCAGCAGCACGAATTCGGAA
>Ga0224555_1003860_pt1 | contig 14586 bp, 15 predicted proteins | sample 714S23034metaG_FD_180687 | JGI IMG/M metagenome (GOLD analysis project Ga0224555, IMG submission 180687) | Peat soil microbial communities from Stordalen Mire, Sweden - 717 S2 30-34 | ecosystem: Environmental > Terrestrial > Soil > Wetlands > Peat | place: Sweden: Norrbotten County, Stordalen...
GCGAAAGACAAGCGTATCGGTGCCTTTGACCAGCTCACGCACCAGGATTACGTCTCCTGCCTCTTGTTTCACTTTTGAGCCAGTCACGGCGATGTCGTCGCCCTTGGCGAAGGTGACACCGATCTCGTCCTGGAAGGCTTTTGGGCATACATACACATGTAATTTGTCATCGCCGCTTTTCAGGATCAGCTCCGTGATGTCAAGCTTGGCACCCCAGGGAAGCTGATTCACTTCGTCGACTTGTCCTTTGGCTTTGGTTTCGGTGTGAGGATCATACTTGGGCGGGGCATTCGCACCCGTGGCCGTTTTCTGCGCAACGCCCAGCGCCACCAGGAGCGCTACAAATAAGACGCAAGCCAAAAGCGCACGGGTGGATCGAGGGCACGACGTGGTGCGAATCCGATGGATGGGCACGGTTCCTCCTTTGGAGGGTAAGAACCTCTGACTTCCATAATGCCGATCGCTATGAAAAGGAACTTACTAGCAGTGGAGAAAGCCGACAGCCGGAGCGGGCCTTGCGGATGGGGGTAAGAAAATAAATTATGGGATTGGCCCCGACCAGCTCGTCCCCAGCCAACCGCGATTGTCTGCTTGTGCGAGGCAATTCGTCAATACGACTTGAAACAAACAGGGAGTCAGCACTCCGAGCTGGAATCCGATGCCAAGACAAATCCCCTGCCCGCTAGCGAATGCGCGGCAAGGAATCATCAAAACAATGATCAAAACAACCGTGGCGGACGCTACGGTCCGCCGCAGCTACGCGGTTCTTCGTCCGGTCACAAAATGCAGAATTAACGAGATGATTGCGAATATCAGCAGCAGGTGAATCAAGCCGCCGGCAACGTGGAAAAACGTGAAACCAATGATCCATGCGATCAGCAAAATCACAAATAGAATCGTCCAAATGCTCATCAGCTTCTCCTTTTTTCGGAAGCCTCCCCATCCCGAGTAGAGCCTCCGATTTGCCCTCAGCGCCGCTGAGCGCTGCGTTTGGTCACAGCTCCGAGCCTAGTCTTGGCCGCCCGGCATGTCATTACCGCAGACGGGGTAGGAAGGCTGAAATATGGCTGTACGGAAGGTAGATGGATCGTAGTTGGCGATTGCTTTTGGAGGAAGGCCAGGTGCCGGTTCTCCCAGTGAACCAGCACCTGTTTGGGGGCGTGTACTTGAAGAGGATTCCAACTTAAATCACCTGGGCACGCCTCACAATACCGTGAGCACTGTATTTGCTGGCCTCACAAGAGGGATTTTAGATCAGCGCTTTCTGTAGTTCGGCAGCTTCTACGGCGGGGAAAAATCTGGCTGCCCCCCAGGGATTCGAACCCCGATAACCTGCTCCAGAGGCAGGTGTCCTAGCCGTTGAACGAGGGGGCAACGAATTCATTATCCAACGAGCGCGAGAGGCAGTCAATGCGCAAAGCGGTAGCCTGTGTCGATGCTCAGTTGCCGGTTAACAACCCGTAGGGCCGTTTTAGTCCACCCCTGGTTTTGTGCTCCGGCCGCGCGCTCGCGGTAAACTCTATGGTTATCCCGCAAGGAGATCTCCATGGTCACCATCATCGAAACTGCTGAATCCTACTCCGAACTTGTCCGCAAGGCATTGGAGCCTGAGCAGTGTGCGCTCGTCGTTGTGGATATTCAGGAGAAGCTGTTGCCCCCGATTTTTCAAAAAGAACAGTTGGTGAGGAATTCGCAACTGTTGATCCGTGCGGCGGCGGTGCTGAAGATTCCTACGCTCGTGACCACGCAATATGCCAAGGGGCTGGGACCGACTGTTCCTGAGGTCGCCTCCCTTCTGCCCGAGACGCAAGCGATTGATAAAGATCGCTTCTCCTGTTTTGGCAGCGATGCTTTTTGTGGCGTTCTTCGGGGCTTGCCGGGAACCCGCAATACTCTTCTTTTATGCGGCATGGAGAGCCACATCTGCGTGGCGCAAACCGCCCTGGCGGCGCTGCGCGAAGGCTACATCGTGCATGTCGCTTCAGATGCTGTTGGCTCGCGAACGGAATGGAATTGGAAGATCGGTCTGGAGCGAATGCGCGACGCCGGGGCCGTCATCTCGTCAGCTGAGATGATGATCTACGAACTGTTGCGCTCTTCTGGGTCGGCGGCGTTCAAGGAAATGCTGCCGCATTTGAAGGGGTAAGAATTTCGCGACATTCGCGATAACGGAGGATTGTCACTCGCGATAGCGGAGGATTGTCATTCGCAATAACCGAGGATTGTCATCCCGAGCGAAAGCGAGGGATCTTGGTGCTCTCCTGCGGCGGCAGCTCTGATTGTGCAGGCCAGAACCAGGGTCCCTCGCTTCGCTCGGGAGACAAGGGTGCTCGGGATGACACTGGGGTTTATGTTTCCGGCGCTTCCTTCTTCTTCACCCGGACTACGGTAATCTTCGCGATGCCCTCGTCAAACGTAGGCGGCTTTAGTTTCGCAGCCATGCGGCGCATTACGTCTTCGGGAACGACCCGGTCGCGGCGCTGGTGGCGCTCGATGCAGACTTCCAGCGGTACGTCGAAGAAGACAGCGTGCACCTCGTATTGGTAATCCTTGGCCAGCTTGATCCAGTGCTGGCGCTCCTGCGGTGTCAGGTTGGTGGCGTCCACATAATTCATGGGGCGCTTGGCAATCAGCCGCGCCTTCAGCATGGAGCGCAAATTGGAAAAAACCAAATCCTGAAAACGCTGCTCGCGCACATCATCAAAAAGCAACTGGCGCACCACGTCGCTGGAGAGCGGAGCCAGATTGTGGCGCTTGAACCATGAACTCTTGCCCGATCCCGGCAGACCGATCGCCAGCACGACCACGCCTTTGGGCGCACGCTGCGTGGCCACGGGGGCCCCGACCACCGGCGCGGCTGGCGCTTTCGGCACGGCTGCTACTGCAGCCTCGACTGCAGCGGCTTCGGGCTCGGCCGCCTCGGGAGCCTCTTCTTCGTCGCTTACCGGTTCGTCAATTACCGGCAATCCCGGGATCGATCCTTTCACGGCGGCCGGGGCAAATGCCTGGGCGACGGCTTGCTCGCGTCCGCGACCTCCGCGTCCCCGCCCACCGCGACGGCGCCGGCCACGGCCGGAGCTTTGGCCTCCAGAAGACGGTTGCGAAGGGGAGGCGCTTGCCGGTTGCTCGTCAGCGACGGGCTCTTCTGTTCCTTGCTCTTCAACTTCAACGCTCGCCGGGCCAGCGTGCTGGCTACCTTGCTCAGGCTCCAAGCGAGCGACGGATTTTTCTGAGGCATCCGCGCTTTCGGCCGAGGTCTCGGCCTGCTGCTCGGCGTCGAAATAAGCGGGCTGCAAGGGTGGGGGGACGGGTTGGTCGGTAGGCTCTTGCGGAGTTTTTTTGCGGCGCGTTAGGCGATCGCGCATCCATTTACGCATGTACGGCTTTTAACACAGAATCGAGGGTTGGAGCAATCCGTCGGGTCCCCAGGGAACCTTCTGCGACAGCCAGTCCGTGTCCCCTTCGGATTATCCTGAATAAAGGCCGCACCGCGGAGTTGGCGGAGAAACCCGCGGAGAAAGCCATTTATATGTCTGCAAACATCCCAGCTTCGATTGGCGGGCAGAAATACATCTCTCTCGCTACGTTCCGTAAAACCGGAGTGAAGGTGGCTACGCCGGTGTGGTTCGGCGAAGATCCGGAAAAGCTTTATGTGATGACGCGCAGCGATATGGGCAAGACCAAACGGATTCGCAACAATCCGCATGTGACCGTTGCGGCTTGCACCATTCGCGGAAGAGTTACTGGACCAGAGATCGCGGCATCGGCGCGCATCCTGCCGCCCCAGGAGCATGCCCATGCGCGAGAAACCATCAATCGAAAATATTGGGCAGCCCGTTTGCCGCTGATCTGGAGCCGGACCGACACCTATCTCGAAATCACCTTTGGCGAGGCGGCCGTCAAGGATCAAGCTCTCACACTTTCGTGACCGGTCGTTCCTCCCTGGGAAACCGAGTTCGCCGAATCATGGCGCCCATCATTTACGTCGCTTCTTTCACCTGCTAACATCATCTGTTCGTTATTCGACCCAGACAAATTCTGATTTCGCTTTTCAAAAATTGCACTTATACATATGGAGGCTCCATGGCAATTAAAGTTGGCATCAACGGCTTCGGACGCATCGGCCGCAATGTGTTGCGAACCTCACTCAAGGACCCCAGCCTGGAATTTGTAGCCGTCAACGATCTCACCGATCCCAAGACGCTGGCGCATCTTCTTAAATACGATTCCATCCTCGGAAATCTGCCGAACGATATTACGGCGGGCCCAGACAGTATTTCGATCGACGGCAAGGTCATCAAGGTTTTCAAAGAGAAAGATCCAGCGGCCCTGCCTTGGGAGTCCGTAGGCGCGCAGGTTGTGATCGAGTCGACGGGACGCTTCACCGACGCCAATGAGGCCAAAAAGCACCTGCGTGGCTCGGTGAAGAAGGTGATCATTTCCGCTCCCGCTAAGAATGAGGACATCACCGTGGTGCTGGGCGTGAACCAGGAAAAATACGATGCCGCGAAGCACCACATTATTTCAAACGCTTCCTGCACCACGAATTGCCTGGCGCCAGTCGCGAAAGTGATCAACGACGAATTCAAGATCGTTTGCGGGACGATGACCACAATTCACTCCTATACCAACGATCAGGTGATTCTCGACTTCCCGCACAAAGACCTGCGAAGGGCGCGGGCGGCGGCTATTAATATGATTCCGACTTCCACCGGCGCAGCCAAGGCGCTCAAGCTGGTACTTCCCGAGCTGGCGGGCAAACTGGACGGCTTCTCCATGCGCGTGCCCACGCCCAACGTTTCCGTAGTCGACCTGGTGGTCTGGGTGGAGAAGAAAACCACGAAGGAAGAAGTCAATGCGGCGTTGAAGAAGGCATCCGAGAGCGGGCCGTTGAAAGGCTACCTGGGCTACGAAGCCGGAGAACTGGTGTCGTCAGATTTCAAAGGCGACTCCCGGTCATCGATTGTCGACGCGCCTTCGACCCTGGTGGTGGGCGGCAACTGCGTCAAGGTGCTCTCCTGGTATGACAATGAGTGGGGATATTCCTGCCGCGTGCGGGACCTGATCCATTACATTGCGGATAAAGGTTTGTAGAGGGTGCCCCATGTCTCGCTTGTTTTGCGAGACATGGGATTTGCGGCTATCCAGAGCGCGGGCGGGGCGCCGCGCTGCAACCGCCGGGCGTGTCCCTCGGGCAAGCTCAGGGCGGGCTCTGAGCGAAATCAAAGGAACGGCGGCTCCGGCAACAAATTTGTGACAATCTTTTGCGACAATCTTTTTTGTGACAATCTTTTTTGCGACAATCTTAAGGACACACACACTAAGGACGACCAGCCAATGTCCAAGCTATCCATTCGTGATCTCCCACTCAACGGCAACCGTATTTTTATGCGCGTCGACTTCAACGTTCCCCTCGAAGACGGCCGCGTCATGGATGACACCCGCATTCGCGAAACTCTGCCCACAATTGAGTACGCGCTGCGCCACGGCGCAAGACTGATTCTGGCTTCGCATCTGGGGCGGCCCAAGGGCAAGCCGAATCCCAAGATGAGTTTGAAGCCGGTGGCCGAACGGCTGCGCATGGTGCTCGACAAAGAACTGGCGCGCGGCGAGAACGTAGGCTTCTGCCCGGATTGCGTAGGGCCAGAGGCCGAAGAAGTCGCCATGCAGTTGGAAAAGGGGCAGACGCTGCTGCTGGAAAACTTGCGCTTTCACCCCGAGGAGGAAGCGAACGATGAAAAGTTCGCCAAGCAACTCGGAGCCCTGGCGGATTTCTATGTGAATGATGCCTTCGGCACGGCGCATCGCGCGCACGCTTCCACCGTCGGCATCACGAAGTTCGTGAAACAATCGGCGGCCGGTCTGCTCATGGAAAAAGAACTCCAGTATCTGGGCCGCGCGCTCGAAGCGCCAGAAGAGCCATTTGTCGCGATCCTGGGCGGTGCCAAAGTCAGCGACAAGATTGGTGTCATTCGCAATCTGCTGACCAAGGTGAATTCGCTCATCGTCGGCGGCGGCATGGCTTACACTTTCCTGAAAGCGCAGGGAAAGGAAATTGGCAAGTCGCTGCTGGAGGCCGACAAGGTCGATCTGGCGCGGCAACTGCTGGAAGAAGCGAAGCAACGAAATGTGAGATTCCTCTTGCCCATCGATCACATCGTTGCCCTGAAAGCTGAAACCAACGCCGTGCAGCAGTTGATTGGCGAAGGCCAGCCCATTCCGGCCGATCGCATGGCGCTCGATATCGGACCGAAGACCATCGAGCTGTTCTCGGAAGAAATTTCGCGCGCCCGCACCATCGTTTGGAACGGGCCGATGGGAGTGTTCGAGGTTCCGGGATTCTCTCGGGGAACCTTCAAGGTCGCTCAGGCGGTAGCGGAAAATGTGGGCGCAATTTCGATTGTGGGCGGCGGCGATACGGTGTCCGCAGTGCACGCCGCCGAGGTCGCCGACAAGATGACCCACATCTCCACCGGCGGCGGCGCTTCGCTGGAATTTCTCGAAGGCAAAAAGTTGCCTGGAGTAGAAGCACTGACGGACAAAAAGTGACGACACTCGAGACGGCCGTGCGCGATTTCACAACGCGAATCGTATTGGATGGCGGCCGTACGATCGAGTTCCACGGCCCTGCCGACATTACCCGTGAGACCACCGACGCCATTGTGAACGCAGCCAACTCTTCCCTTCTCGGCGGAGGCGGCGTCGATGGCGCGATTCATCGAGCTGGGGGCCCGGCGATCCTCGCCGAATGCAGGCAGATCGTCAGCAAAATCGGCAGCCTGGCCGCGGGAAAAGCTGTAATCACGACCGGCGGCCGGCTTGCGGCAAAGCATGTGATCCACACGGTTGGGCCGATCTATCGCGACGGAGATCAGGGCGAAGCCGAAAAACTGGCCAGTTGCCATCGCGAGTCGATTCGCCTGGCCGATGAGCACGGGCTGCAATCTTTGTCGTTCCCTGCCATCTCCACAGGCGTTTACGGCTATCCGCCCGTAGAAGCCGCGCCGGTTGCGATCTCCGCCAGCATCGAATCCCTGGTCTCGGCAAAGCATGTAAAAACGCTTCGGTTCATTCTGTTTGACGGTGAAGATCTCGATACCTACGCGCAAGCCGCAGAAACTTTCTGCAGTTCTAATTCTGTTCATCCCTGCAAAATCGAAAAGGCCCATTCATGAGAAAGAAACTGATCGCCGCCAATTGGAAGATGTACAAAACTCCCGAACAGACCGGAGAATTCTTTCGCGACTTCTTGCCCTTAGTCTCCGGCCATGATCGCGATGAGATTGTGGTTTGTCCTCCCGATATTGATTTGGCCACGGCGCTGAGTGCGGCCAAGGGATCAAGCGTCGCCATTGGCGCGCAGAATGTCCACTGGAAAGCGGAAGGCGCGTTCACGGGAGAAACTTCGACCGCGATGCTGTTGGCCTTGGGCGTGACCCACGTCATCGTCGGCCACTCGGAGCGTCGGCAGTATTTTTGCGAGAGCGACGACACCGTCAACCTGCGCTTGAAGACCGCGCTGGAAGCGGGCCTTATCGCCATCTGCTGCGTGGGTGAAGTGCTTGAGGAACGCGAAGCTGGACTTACCGACGACGTGTTGCGGCGGCAATGCGTGCGCGCCTTTCACGCGATCTCGGCAAAGAAGGCGGCCAAGCTGGTTGTCGCGTATGAGCCGGTGTGGGCCATTGGCACGGGAAAGACGGCGACTCCAGAACTGGCTGCCGAGGCCCATGCCGTGATTCGAAGTGAAGCCACCGAAGTTTTCGGAGAAGCGTTTGCCTCGCAGCTTCGCATCCTCTACGGTGGATCGGTGAAGCCGGAGAATGCCTCTTCTCTTATGGCGCAGGAAGAAATCGACGGCGCGCTGGTCGGCGGAGCGTCTCTCGATCCGAAATCCTTTGCGGCGATTTTGAAGTACTGAGAGAACAGCTCCTAAGCTCATAGCTCCTAGCTTCGGCCCGGAGGACAGCCGTGCGGCTATCGCCACGGAGATCTGGTGCGATTACTACATTGTCTCGCGGAGTGCCGCTCTATCTGTTAATCTTCTCTGCTCGTGAATTCCCTCATTTAAATTTCTGACCGAAGAGAGCGTGGATGACGGAGACTGTGCGTCCTGATCCGAGCCGTTTGTACCGCTGGCTGGTGCTGATCGTGGTCAGTCTGGCGATGTTTGGCAGCTATTACGCCTACGATGCGCTGAGCCCGCTGGCCGACGTGCTCAAAGAACAACTGCACTTCACCGATGAGAATATCGGGCTGCTGCAAGCGATTTACAGCTTCCCGAACATTTTCACGGTCTTGATTGGTGGATTCATCATTGACCGCATCGGCCTGCGGAAATCCTTGATGATCTTCGGCCTGCTTTCTTTTATTGGCCCCGCGATCACGGTGATGTCCGGGCACCTTTCTACGATGGCTGCCGGGCGCCTCATCTTCGGCATGGGAGCGGAGTCGCTCAATGTGGCTGTGACCACCGCTCTCGCGCGCTGGTTCCGCGGCGAGGAATTGAGCTTCGCCTTTGGGCTAAATCTGACAGCATCGCGGTTGGGCACGTTCGCCGCGCTGAATTCTCCGACCTGGGCCCGGTCCGCCTACGCCAACTGGCGTGATCCTTTCATGATTGCGCTCGCTTTCTCGTCATTGTGCGTAGTGGGTGCGGCCATCTACTGGGCCATGGAAGTCTGGGCCGAAAAGAATTACACCCTGGGAGCGGTTTCCACCGACAAGGTAGCTTTCTCCGACCTCTGGAAATTCGGCGTCAGCTACTGGCTGATCGTGGCGTTGTGCATTGTTTTCTATTCGGCGATCTTCCCTTTCCAAACTTTTGCGGTGAAATTTTTTATGGAGGCGCATGGAACCTCCCGCGAGTTTGGCGGCTTCTTATCGAGCATGCTGACTCTGTTCGCCATGATCGCGACTCCGTTGTTTGGCCTGTGGGTAGATCGCATCGGCAAACGCGCTTTATTGATGATGGTCGGCTCGGTTTTGCTCATTCCGGTGTATTTGATGATGGCCTACACGCAGATCAATCTGTACATCCCGATGGCGATGATGGGCGTGGCGTTCTCCTTGATTCCGGCGGTGATGTGGCCGTCAGTGGCCTACATTGTGGATCAATCCAAGCTGGGCACGGCCTATGGCTTGATGACGATGATTCAGAACATTGGGCTGTTTGGCCTCAACTTGCTGATCGGCTGGGCAAATACTTATAGCGGCGCCGATGCGTCGAATCCCGCCGGATACCGGTTGGGCATGTGGATTTTCTCCATCCTTGGAATACTAGGAGTTCTGCTCGCCTTCCTATTGCGGCAGCGGGAAATGGGCCCGCATGGGCATGGCTTGGAGACGATCACGACCAAGACGCCCAAAGGGGCATAGCGCAGCCCTACCAATTTTAGTAGAGTGCGACTCTTGAGCCGCATTCGGGTTTGCAATGTTTGGAAATCGATTCGCCCAAGCTTCAGGATGCAAAGGTTTTGCGGCCAGTCGTTGGCACCCGGAATCGAACCAGGAGCGCATCCGCGGATCGGTAGAAATACTCTGATATTCTGGAAGTGCGAGGGCCGCCCGGTCCTTACCAAAGTCATGCAAACGATACAACAGAAACTACTTATGCCGCATCCCAGAGAGTGCGGCCGGAAAAGGCAGCTTGACGGAGCCACGAGAGCGACTAGCTACAGATCTTAGCGAAGCCGAGGCCATCGAACGGGCGAAGCAAGGCGACGCGGGAGCGTTCCAGGCGCTCTATGAAAAGCATAAGCGCCGGGTGTACTCGTTGTGTCTCCGCATGACCGCCAACACGGCTGAAGCCGAGGATCTGGCGCAGGAAGCGTTTCTTCAGCTTTACCGCAAGATCGCGACGTTTCGCGGGGAGTCGGCATTTTCGACCTGGTTGCACCGGCTTTCGGTGAACGTGGTCTTGATGCATCTGAGGAAGAAGAGCCTTCCGGTGGTTTCGTTGGAAGAGACAACCCAGGGAACGGAAGACGATTCCCAGAAGAAGGATTTCGGGGCGGATGATGTGGCGCTCGCCGGATCCATCGATCGCATGCAGTTGCAGAGGGCAGTCGACAGTCTTCCCCCGGGCTACCGCGCGATTTTTGTTCTTCACGATATTGAAGGTTACGAGCATAATGAGATCGCTAAAATTGCGGGATGCTCGATTGGCAACAGCAAGTCTCAGTTGCATAAAGCACGCATGAAATTGCGCGACCTGCTGCGAATGAATAGAGCCGAAAAGGCCGGAAAATCGAAGGCAGGGTAGGAAAGCTCCGGTGTGGCGCGGGCACTCATGCCTGCGAACTTCATCGACGCCGCAGGCAGCGCGGGCAGAGTGCCCGCGCCACACAAAGTATCACTACAAAGTATCACTTTAGTAGTGCAAGGCTTGGGGAGAGGTCATGAATTGCGTTGAGCTGGAACAGAGCTTGGCGGAAGTGGACGACGGCAGTAGCGCAGAGCAGAGAGCCCATCTGCGGGCGTGTCCGGCGTGCTCGGCGCTGGTGAAAGAATTGAATTCGATTATCGAGGCGGCAGCCAACCTGCAGGCTGCCGACGAACCCAGTCCCAGAGTCTGGAATTCCATTGAAATTGCGCTGCGGAAGGAGGGATTGATCCGTCCGCAGCGCCCGCCAATCTCCTCCTTTGGAGCGCGCTGGGGAGCCGTGCGCTGGCTGGTGCCCGCCGCAGCCATGCTGTTGCTCAGCCTCGGCCTCTACTTGCACCAGCAGCAAACTCCCAACCAATTCGCCGTGCATGAAGTGACGGCACCGGCGGCGGTGGTGAAAACTCCAGACTTGAATGACGACGAACTGATGCAAGTGGTCGCGGAAAACGCGCCGGCGATGAAGATCCAGTACGCCGAGAATCTGCGGCAGGTGAACCAATCCATTCGCGATGCGCAGGGCCTGGTGCAGGAAAGTCCAAATGACGAGGACGCTCGCAGTCTGCTGATGGTCGCCTACGAGCAGAAAGCGATGCTTTTTCAACTGGCAATGGACCGGTCTCTGCAATAATGCTGACACGTTGGGATAAGGCTCGGGGGAGTCGTATATGTTGAGCAGTCGGGCGGCAAAGTTTCTCGCCGTGGGCGTGGTGGTGGCGGGCACATTGGTGGCCGAAACCAAGAAAGAGTTCCACTTCACCGTCGGGCCCAGGGCCGGTGTGTCCGTGATGAATCCCTATGGCTCGATTTCGGTCAAGCCCTCGACCAACCGGGCCGTTGTGGTCAATGCGATTTTGCACTCCGACAAGGTCGAAGTGGATAACAACCAGAGTGGAAACCGCGTGGATATCCAATCGCACCTGCTGCCCGGCGCCGATGCGGATTCTGGCCGCGTCGATTATGAAATCCTGGTGCCGCCGGATGCGAATGTGACGCTGCATTGCAGCACAGGCAGCCTGCGTGCCGAAAGGCTGCATGGCGATGTCAACCTCGAGGGCGCCGACGCGACCGTGGATGTGCGCGACGTTTCCAACGCACACGTGCACGTGAAGACGATGAACGGCAATGTGAACCTGGACAACATCCAGAATGGCCACGTCGAAGTCGATTCGTTGAGTGGAGACGTGACCATGAAGAGCGTGAATGGCCCGCTGGTGCAGGTGGTTTCCACCAGCGGCAAAATTTTCTACATCGGCGACTTCGGCAACAGCGGTGAATATCGCTTGACCAGCCACAGCGGCGACATTGAAGCCACGATCCCGGAATGGACCGCCGCCGACGTGAGCGCCCGCTCCGTCAAAGGCGAAGTTCACGACGACATTCCTTTGCTCCCGAAGAACCACGTCTGGTTCCCCGTCGATAAGGGACGTGCCTTTGCGGGTACCATGGGACGAATGGCGGTCTCCTCAACCGTGGTCCTGCGCAGCTTCAGTGGTAAAATTCACCTCAGAAAACGCTCCGAAAAACAATAGCGAAAACCAAGCGCAAACCGGATCGGCGTAAGCGGCATTCCAGGCAGCCGGGCAAAGCGGCGGGTAGCAGTGTCGCCGAACTCGCGTCTCCGGCCCGAACCCGGAAGCTGCAAGCCGTAGTTTTGATTGGCTTCATGGGGGCGGGCAAGAGCAGTGTGGGTCGCATCCTCGGCGAAAGGCTGGGCTGGACCTTCGAGGATCTCGACGATCGCATCGAACGGCGGGAGCGGCGCACGGTAGCTGAGATTTTCCGCGATTCGGGTGAATCGGAATTCCGCCGCGCCGAACATGCGGCTCTGCGGGATTTGTTCAGCGAGCTGCGAACCGGCGGAAAAAAAATTGTGGCCCTTGGCGGCGGAGCGTTCGCGCAAGAAAACAATGCCCGGCTGCTCGCGGCCGAGGGCGCCCGAACCATATTTCTGGACGCCGGGGTTGACGAACTGTGGCGCCGCTGCCGCCACCAAGCCGAGCAACCAGGAAGTGAGCGTCCATTGTTGGGTAGCGTGGAAACGTTCAGAGATCTTTACCGCAAGCGCCGGCCAAACTACTTAAGAGCGTTGTTGCGGCAAGACACCGATGGTAAGAGCATGGATCAGATCGCGGCCGAGATGCTTCGAGCTTTGGGCCTAAATCCAGAACCAACAGATCCACAACCAGAACGATCAGGAGAATAGTCGTGACTTTAAGGGCTCGGTTGCTATGGGGAATGGTGCTGCTTTTGGCCTCGGCCGCAATGTTGTCGGCTCGCGACAAGAAAGAAAAACCGAAATCAAGCCCAAGCGTCGATTCCGGCGTCTTCGGAGTTTATGTCCGAGGCCAGCGCGTGGTGAACGAGACCTTCAGCGTGCAGCAGGAGGATGGCGTCAGCATCATCAAGTCCCACCTGCAGGAAGTTGGCACCAGCGGCGAAGGGCAAAAATCTGAGATGCGCCTGACCAGCTCCGGCGAACTGCTGCGCTATGAGTGGACGAATGGATCCGGCTCCCTTTCCGTGATGCCCAACAACGAATTCCTGCTGGAAAAAATCACCACCGGACCATCCGCCAAACCGGCGGAACAGCCCTTTCTAATGCCGAATACTTCGGTGATCCTCGACAACAACTTTTTCATCCACCGCGAAGTGCTGACCTGGCGCTATCTGGGGGCGGATTGCCATCCCGATCCCGGCGGCATGAAATGCTCGCAAAGTGATGAGTATGGGGTGTTAGTTCCGCAGGATCGAATCTCCATTCGCGTACGCATGGAGCTGGTGGGTCGCGAAAAAGTAACCATCCGCGGGGTGGAACGCGAACTGCTCCGCCTGAATCTCAAGGGCGATGAGTTTTCCTGGGCGCTGTGGGTCGATGACAAGGATAATTACAAATTGATTCGCGTGTCCATTCCTGACGCGAATACCGAAGTCGTCCGGGATTAAAACAGGCAGTGCTGGGCGAGATTTGATACCGTGTTAACGGGGTAAAAGTTTTGCCACTGGCGGATGCACGAACGGCGCGGGTCCTGATCACAGTGCTGCTGTTCGCGCTCGGCTTGGGCTTTCTCTACGCCGCGCGGCAAACCCTGATTGCCTTCCTGTTTGCCATCTTTTTCGCTTATCTGATGAGCCCGCTGGTTTCTCATTTAGAGAAACCGTTGCGCGGACGAACTCGCGCCATCGCGGTAATTTACCTCTTATTACTCGGCCTGCTGGTGCTCTTGTTTGTGGCCATCGGCCCGCGCATTGGCCGCGAAGGCGCTCGCCTGGTGAAAACCCTGCCCGCCATGTCCCAGCTCAGTTCGGGAGAGATTGCGGAACAACTGGGACAGCAACACGGTTGGAACCTTCGAGTGGTGAACCTGGTTCGCGATTATCTCGCTAGCCACAGCGACCAGATCGCGAATATGGCGCAGATCGTGGGCCTGCACGTGGCCGATGTGGCGAAAGAAGCGTGGCTGCTGGTGGTCGTTCCGCTGTTGTCGATCTTCTTTCTCAAAGATGGGCGCGCTTTCAGCGATGTCTTACTCGGCTCGGTGCAGTCGCGGCCGCAACGGGAATTTTTGCAGGGCGTGCTCAGCGATATGAACGAGATGCTGGCCCACTTCATTCGCGCACAACTCACGCTCGTGGCGCTGACTTTCATAGCCTATGCGTCGGTTCTGGGCGTGATGCGCATGCCCTACGCTCTCGTGCTTGCCGCGGTGGGTGGCTTGCTTGAATTCATTCCCGCCCTGGGGCCGCTGGTCGCCGCAATTACGATTATAGGAGTCGCCCTGCTGACGGGATATCAGCATTGGCTGGCGCTGATTATTTTTCTCGCCATCTGGCGCGTGATCCAGGATTACGTTTCCTCGCCTCGCATCCTGGGACACAGTCTGGAACTGCATCCCTTGGCCGCCATTTTCGGAGTGATGGCAGGCGCCGAAGTGGCCGGACTTCTCGGCATTTTCCTTTCCATTCCCGTCATGGCTAGCCTGCGAATTGTATTCCGCCGCTGGCGCCTCTACGGCGAGAAGAGAAAGGCCGCGGCGATGAAAGAGCACGAGATCGAACACCGCCGCGAAGTGGCGTTAAAGAAATAAACGATCTCTAGCCTGCTACCGCCGCCACTTCCTCCGTTTTCTCCACACTTACATTGCGCAGGAATTCCGCCGCCGCTTCCGGCAGCACGGTATTAATGAACATGCCGGAGCCCA
>Ga0224555_1003862_pt1 | contig 14578 bp, 8 predicted proteins | sample 714S23034metaG_FD_180687 | JGI IMG/M metagenome (GOLD analysis project Ga0224555, IMG submission 180687) | Peat soil microbial communities from Stordalen Mire, Sweden - 717 S2 30-34 | ecosystem: Environmental > Terrestrial > Soil > Wetlands > Peat | place: Sweden: Norrbotten County, Stordalen...
CTGGAGTTGCCGGGAGACGCCGTGCTCTCCTCGAAAGAAAAACTGGTGATGGCTTGCTCTTTGCCATCTTCCCAAACTTTGAAGTCTTGCTTGGCGAGATCGCGAATGTAGTTTCCTTTTTTATCGGTGACCACGGAGTCGACAAGAACTTCACGCGTTTCTACACGAAGCACGTCGGGGTTGGACTGAGGTTCGGCGGCGGGCTGTTGCGCGTGCGCCACAGCGTGACTGGAGCTTAGTTGAGACAAGAACCAGCCCAATGTCAGAGCAACCAGGATAGTGAGAAGCAGTCGTTGACCGCGCATAAAACCTCCCATGAACGAGTCGCTTTACTAGCGAATCTTTACTTCGCGAATCTTTACCTAGCGAATCTCGACCGTGCCATTTTCCGCTGACATCATTTGCCCTTCTGCGTCCCTTACCACCAGGCGGACCAAATATGTGCCGGGCTTAACGTCGAAGCTTTCCTTAAGGGTGATGCCGGAGCCCAACTTGTTTGCCAGAGTGTCATCCTTCCAGTGCATGGTAACGACCTTTTGCGTCGCTTGAAGGAAATTTCCGTCGCGACTAAACAAAGCGGAGACGCAAGTGAGGACGTTGTTGTTTCTGCCATCGGCTTTTCGAAAGCGTAAATGCTGAACATCCACGTGGGCTAGAACGGTCAGTTTGGCATCGTCATCGCTGGCTTTGAAAAACTGCGTGTGCAGCTTGACCGGAAGATTGTGCAACTCTTCCTGGGAAAAGGTTTCATCTTCTATTTCCTCTTTGGCCTGTTCCTCGGGATTGGGAGAAGTTTTCGGCGCGTAGTAGCCGCGACGCGATTGCAAGACCAGCTTTTTAGGGCTGTTGAGCTTGATTTTGAGCGCGTGAAAGCTGCCATCAAGTTTGAGGTTCTGGGGGACAAATGCGAGCGCGTAGGAGTACTCTGGCGTCTCGGCGACGCGGCGAAAGCCTTCATCAAAATCGTTGTTGTTGTGAAAGAAAATGCCGCCGGTGCTATCGGACAAAATGGCAAGCAGGTCGGCCTGGGCGGAAGCGGCAGCATTTTCGATCAACGACTTTTGTCCTAGAGCCGCCGGACCGGCATTGACGATGCCGGCGGGGTTACGACTGGCGTCGGCGAACGCAGCGGGGACATACAAGCCGCGGGCATCGAGCGTGTTGACGATAATCTCGGAGCGCACCGCGCGATCGATCAACTGGTTGAGTTCATATTGCAAATCGGGAGTAATGAATCCTGGCGAAACCAGAACGACGGTGCGCTGGCCCGGCATATAGGAGAGATGTTGAACCACGTTGGCGAGTGAACTGAGGGCGATGTGGCTCTCGTGCGACCCGGCGTTTAGAACTTCCTGGCTGATGGCGTTGACCTCGACGGCGGGATTCAACGTCACGCCCTTAACCGAGGGTTGGCAGACTGCCGATTCCTGCAAGGCAACCTGCAGAGCCACAGGATCGTTCTTGTTGATGATCTGATCGGCCTGGTAGTAGCCGATATCCGGACACTGTTGTATGGGATTGCCAGCGACCGGGTTCGGCCGCAGGTTATTCAGGGCTGCGTGCAATTGAGCGCGATCATCGGTGAAGTCGAGCGGCTTAAGGCCGGAGGTGGTGAAGATGGCGGCGCGGTCGGTGGGCCGCAGCATAGCGAAATGACGTTCGGCAGCTTGCCGAAGCTGGGCAAGATCGCCGAACGCAAGGTGGACATCGTCGAAAACGTAGGCCACAAAGCGCTCGGGGATGGCGCTCGTGACGGTGGGGGAGACAGCGTCGCCGGGAAGGTTGCCGGAATTGTCTTCGGATTTTTGGCGGGCCTTCGCCGTGAGACTGCCGGGCTGTTCGACATCGAACTGGGTGATGACTTGCGGCTTTCCTTTGTCGAAGATTTGAAAATCTTCTTTGCGAAGATTGCCGACGGCATGTCCCTGGGCGTCGCGAACTACGGCGCGAACGACTACTAATTTCACGTTGACTTTGAATGTGGTGGGTTCGTCGTGGGAGGTGAGTTCCGAGGACGTTTGCCCGGTTTCAGGCTGGGCGACCGGTGGGGGTGGGGTTTGCGCTTGCGCACGCGCTTGGGATGGGATGAACAGAGACCACAAGAGCGGAAGCGCGAGTAGGAACGGAGCGGTGGCCCAGCCGGGAGATTTCGCACGCCGCTGAGCTGTGGACACAGTATCCATAGGGCTCGAAAGATCGCCGCAGGGGAAATAAGGGCGGGCGTCGAATACGGAAACAAGTGTACACCCGCGTTGGCGGGGCGTTAAAGGTCGATCCAGGCAATTCGCACCAGGTAGTAGTGGCTCAGTTTGAATTTCTTTGCGGGCGTCATCCTGAGCGCAGCCGCTTTTCCGGCGGAACGAAGAGCCTGCCCTGAGCGAAGTCGAAGGGATCTCCCCCACATGCCTTTGTATACGGGAGATCCCTTCGACTTCGCTCAGGGCAGGCTCCTCACCCGGCTGAACTGCGCCGGGTTTCGGGATGACGCCTCTCCAACGGGGACAGATTCAAACTGACCCGCTGCCATCCAGGTTAGGTCGATCCGGGTTATGTCGATCCGGGTTAAGCGCAGGTGCGTTTTCAGTACCAGCCGATGGGTTGCTCGTTGAGATTGATGTAGACCTGTTTGGTTTCGAGATATTCTTCGATGCCCCAGGGGCCGAGTTCACGGCCGAAGCCGGATTGTTTGTAGCCTCCCCAGGGGGCTTCAACGTAGGTGGGTTGCATGTGATTCACCCAGACGATGCCGGCGCGAAGGGCTTTGACCGCGCGCAGGGCTTTGAAAATATCGCGGGTCCAGACAGCGGCGGCCAGACCGTAGGGGGAATCGTTGGCAATCTTGAGCGCGTCTTTTTCGTCGTCGAACGGGATCACGGCGGCGACGGGGCCGAAGATTTCTTCGCGAGCGATGCGGGCGGAGTTGTTTACGTCAGAAAAAATCGTGGGCTGAACGTAATAGCCTTTGCCGATTTTTTCGGGGCGTCCGCCGCCGGACGCGAGTTTGGCTTCTTTCTTGCCGATTTCGATGTACTCGTTGACGCGGTCGTATTGTTCTTTGCTGACCAGCGGGCCCATCTTGGTTTCGCGATCGAGCGGCGGCCCGAGCTTGATCTTTTTTGCTTTCTCCGTCATGGCTTCGACGAAGTTCTTGTAGATCGACTTTTGCACCAGGATGCGGCTTCCGGCGGAGCAGACTTCGCCTTGATTGATGAAGACGCCGAAGAGAGCGCCGTCGATGGCGGCTTCGAAGTCGGCGTCAGCGAAGAAAATATTGGGCGATTTGCCGCCGAGTTCGAGAGTGACTCGCTTCACGGTGTCAGCGGCTTGTTTGACGATAATTTTTCCAACGGCGGCGCTGCCGGTGAAGGCGATTTTGTTCACGTCGGGATGCTGGACGATAGGAGCGCCGCAGGATTCTCCGAAGCCGGTGACGATGTTGACCACGCCGGCAGGCAGGCCGCAGTCGGCAAAATAGTTGGCGAGTTCGAGAGCAGTGAGGGGAGTTTGTTCAGCGGGTTTGAGGACGCAGGTGCATCCGGCGGCGATAGCGGGAGCCAGCTTCCACGCGGCCATTAGAAGTGGATAATTCCACGGGATGATTTGTCCGGCGATGCCTACCGGTTCTTTGAGTGAGAGGGACATGGCGTTGTCGGGAACAGGATTTACGTAGCCGACTACTTTGGTAGCGAGGCCGCCGTAGTATTCGAAACAAGTGGCGGCGTCGTTGATGTCGAATTCGGCTTCGACGATGGGTTTGCCGGTATTGCGGCATTCGAGCTCGGCGAGCGCAGCGAGATTGGCGCGGATTTTCTCGGAGAGACGAAAGAGGACGCGGCCACGCTCTTGCGCGGTGGTGGTTGACCACGGGCCTTCTTCAAACGCGGCCTTGGCGGCGGCTACGGCACGGTTGACATCGTCGGGGCCGGCCTCGGGGACTTGGGCAATTATTTCTTCGGTGGAGGGATCGTAGACCGGAAAAGTTTTCGCCGACTTGCTGTTTACCCATTCGCCGTTGATGTACATCTGGTAGGTTCGGACCTCTGTGGTGACTCCGCCGGGCATTTGTTTTGACCTCCTAGGTACCTCAGGGGCTAAAGCCCCATCCACATTGCGACTCTTATCACAGCGCTGAAGCGCTGCGCCACCCAAAATCAGAAACCATAGCGAGCTTCGCTCGCTGGACAGCCGAGGGCGGCTGTCCCCACATAAATCAACTCAACGGCGAGCTTCGCTCGCCGGGACAGCCGAGACCGCTGTCCCCAAAAGAACCTGTTGCGCAACCTTGTGGCGGCCGTAGACGAAGAAGAAGAATGCGGCCAAGGCCAGAAAGAACAGGGTGAATCCGAACATCTTGGTTTCATACTTCCACAAGGAAGTGATCTGCTTCGAGGGAAAGAACGCCAGCACGATTCCCAGAAGGGTGGTTAGAAATCCGCTGGCGCCGGCGAACACCAGAGTGGGACGGCTATAGTGCGCATCGCCCAAGTCTTGCCGGAAAGCGAATTTCAGCAGCGCAGCAAACACGTACAGGAAGGGCACCAATTGCAGGACGACGGCTAGCGACAGCATGGTTTGGAAGGCTTCCTGAACGCCGCCGGAAGCGTAGAAATTGATGACGATCAATATAAGCGAGACTATTGCCTGCACGATGAGCGCGGCATATGGCGTGGCGTACTTGGGATGCACTTTGCCCAGCCACAAGGGCATGTAGGAATCGAGGCCGGCGACGAAAGGAATTCGCGCCGAGCCGCCCATCCAGGCCGAACCGATGCCTGCGATGGAAAGGCTCAACATCAGCGCGAACGGCGTAATGATCCAGGCCACGCCGACTTTGCCTGCCATGTGGCTGACGGCTTGCACGATTCCCTGGAGCACATTGATGTCGTTCTTACCCACCGCGATGAGCAGTGTGAGAGTTGCACCGATGTAGAGCGCTCCGGATAGTACTCCGCCCCAGGCGACAGCGCCGGGCAGCGTCTTCTGCGGATCCTTGATCTCATCGCCCATCACGGAAGCGAGTTCGAGACCGACGAGTCCAAAGCAGATCACGCCGAAGGAATTGAGAACGAACCACGGATCGCGGGGAATGCGAAAGTCCGCGCCGGTCACGGTGGTACCGAAGCGCGACCACACGGTGGCGCCTAATCCAATGAGAACGGCAGCGGCGAGAAACGTGCCGATGGCACCGAGGTTATTGAGCCACTTCCCGACACCGAGGCCGGCAATGTTGAGGATAGTGAGAAGGGAGAGCAACCCGAGAGACGCGACCATCGCGAAAGTCTTGTTGTCGGCCAGGCCGGCGTGACCTGCGCCCAGCGCAAAGACCGAGACGCCGACGAAGTAGAGCATGACCGTCGGCACGTAGAGCATGTTGTTGGTCCAGTAGCACCAGCCGGAGAGAAATCCGTGGAAGTCGCCGAAAACTTCTTTCGCCCACAGATAGACGCCGCCTTCGCCAGGATAACGGTGGGCGAGCTCGATGACGGCGATGCCTTGCGGCCAGAAGAAGAGGATGAGGGAGATGATCCAGAGCCAGATGGTGACGCCGCCGTTGGCGGCGATGGAGGGGACGACGTTCAGGTTGAAGACGGCGACTACAAAAAGGAGGACCAGATCGCGGCGGCCCAGGGCGCGGATGAGGTGGGGCTTGGGTTCGGATTGGACGGTCGTAGACAAGTTGCGCTGTGGGAAAACTCGCGGCTAAAGCCGCTTCATGTTTGTACATTTGCGGCACGGCTGAAGCCGTGCCCCTTCAGAACTGAACCAGAGGCGGGCAGAGTGCCCGCCCCACACAAGCAACCTCCACACAAGCAACCTCCACAGGCAAGGTCCGCGCAAGGAACTTTCACGCGATCAAAAATCACTCTAGTGCGCGGCCAGGACTGGCTGGCCTATGCGCTCCTGCTGGGCTTTGGCTAGCGAAGCAGCTATGTCATCGAAGGCAGATAGATGCTTATCGATGTCGGCTTCGGTGTGCTGGACGGAAATCGTCCACTGTTCATCCCACCAGTAGGGCTGCGGCATCACGCCGCGGTTGACCATGCCGAACCAGTAGTGACGCCAGAGGTCGATGTCGATGGCGGTCCAGTCGCGATAGTTGACGATTTCTTTCGGATAGAACATGAGAGCGCCGTTTGCGCCAGCTTCGGCGATATAGGCTTGCAGACCGACTTTGGCGATGGTCTTACGATATCCGGCGGCGAGTTTCTTGCCGAGCTTATCAACCTTGGCGTAGTTGTCGCGGGTGAGGACCTCGCGGAAAGTCGCGAGGCCCGCAGCCATGGAAACGGGATTAGTGTTGTAGGTGCCGCCGTGGAAAACTTTGTGCTGCGAGATGAGATCCATGACGGACGCGCTGGCGCCGAAGGCGGCCAAAGGAAGGCCACCGCCGATGGACTTGGCGAGGCAGATCATGTCGGGTTTCACGTTGAAGTATTCGCTGGCCCCGCCCCAGCCCAGTTTTGCGCCGGTCTTCACTTCATCGAAGATCAAGAGCGCGCCGTATTTGTCGCAAAGGTCACGTAGGCCTTGCAGGAAGCCGGGTTGCGGCAGGCAGAGGCCGACATTCATCAGAATGGGTTCGAGAATGATGGCAGCAATCTCGCCGGGATTTTCCTTGAAACGGCGCTCAACCGAACCGAGGTTGTTGAAGGTAGCAATCTTCACGTTGTCGATCGCGGACTTGGGGACACCCAGGCCGCCGGTGACGGCCGTCGGGTTTTCGATGTCGCCGTATTCGGGAGCGTGCGGCTTGACGCTGACCAGAGCGGAGTCATGAAGTCCGTGATATGCGCCTTCGAATTTAATAATTTTGTCGCGGCCTGTAGCGGCGCGGGCGAGGCGGATGGCATGCATGGTGGCTTCGGTGCCGCTGTTGCCGAAGCGGCACATCTCGATGGGAAAGCGGTTGCAGATCTCTTCGGCGAGTTCCCATTCCATGTCATGGGGCATGCCGAACATGGTTCCGGTGGAGAGACGTTTTTCGACGGCCTTCATGACCGCGGGATGGCAGTGTCCGGCCATGAGCGCGCCGAAGGTGAGGTTGTGATCGATGTATTCGTTGCCGTCGAGATCGCGGAATTTGCTGCCGCTGGCTTCTTTGACGAAGATGGGCCAGGGCTCGTAATGGCGATAGTTGCTGGCTACGCCAAGCGGAATGCGCTTGAGGTTTTTCTTGTACGCTTCGGCGGATTTGGGAGTGCGGCGCTCGAAGGTCGAGAGCTCTTTCTGCAAATCGGGGTACATCGGGGTCTCCGGGTGACTCAAGCCCGCACTGCTGGGAGGCGGGCCATTAGAATGCCGGGCGGCGAACCGCCCGGGTACTGCAATAGTCTAATCCTTTACGCTAGTTCTTCCCGCTAATAGAAGAACTTTAAAGCGAACTGCAACAGGCGCGGATCGCCGGCCGAGGTGATCTTGCCGAAGGCGGTTGGACCGTCCTGAAAGTGGCCATCCGGATTCGAATAGTTCGTGTGATTGAAGAGGTTGAAGATTTCTGCGCGGAACTGTACGTACTTCGTCTCGCTGAGAGGGATCTTTTTGTGCACCGAGAAATCCCAGTCGTCGAGTCCGGGACCGCAGCAGATGGTGCGCTGGGTGCCGTTGTTGAATGATCCGAGCGGAGGATCGGCAAAATCGTTGGGGTTGAACCAGAAGCCTGGGCCGGAGAGTCCGCTATACGTCGTCTTGGGATTGAGTTTCTGGAACGGGGCGACCAGACTTGGGGCTTCGGTACCGAGGAAGAACAGGCTGTTGATCAGTTCATAGTCATCTTCAGTATCGAGGCGGATGGGAAATCCACTCTGGAATTGGGTGATACCGGAAATTTCCCAATCGTCCAACACCTTGCCGGTGAAGCCGGAGTATTTGCGGATGGGGAGTTCCCAGTCATAACTGACCACGAAGCGCTGTTTGGAGTTGAAGATCGAAAGAGCGCGGCTGGCGCCGTAGTTGAACGGGTTCAGCGTTTCTTCAAAGGTGGAACCGTCGTCAATCGACTTGCTGAAGGTGTAGGCTGCCTGGAACTGCAGACCGCGGGAGAAACGCTTCTGCAACATCATCTCGAGCGCGTTGTAGGTGGAGTTGGCGATGGTGTCCTCGGCGAAGATATCGGTGAAGACGGGAATGCCATCGACGGGGCAACCGACGGAAGTAACGGGATTGCAATTGGGAGAGGAATACGGTCGCAGGCCTACGAGATTGATGGTCTGGCCGGTGCCTGTGAGAATACCGCCGGTGGGCAAGTGGAAGGGAAAGCCAGTTGGGATGGTGACGCTCCACTGCGAGTCTTCAGCCGTCGGGGCACAAGTCGCCTGATTTCCATAGGACGTAACGTTGGCAGGATTGGCGGCCGCGATGCTGATGATATCCAGACAAGACTGCGGATTGGAGGGGTTGATGTCGTGGGAAGCCAGCAGGCGATGGCCCTCGGAGCCGACATAGCCAATCTGCAACATCATGTTGTTGCCGAGATCGCGCTGAATCGTCAGATTGTATTGACTGGTGTACTGCGATCGAAGATGGGGCTGGAAATCACCGTAGAGATCGATGGGGCGGAAAAAGGACAAGTCAGTTGGCTGACCTTTGGTCGGGTTGATTATGCCATTGAACGGATTCGGAGCCGTGTAGTCGTCTTGATTTACGAACGGAGTATTGAAGAAAACATCATAGACCTCAGAACTGCCGCCAAAGGGGGGCTCAGCGCCGAATTGAGCGTTTACTAATTCTTCGATGGGGTTGTAGAAGAGTCCCCAGCCAGCGTGAATGCTGGTTTTGCCATTGCTGCCAAAGAGCCAGCCCAGCGCGCCATTGGAGAAGTTGGGGCTGTAGGCGATTCCAAAGCGGGGAGCGAAAGCCTTCCAATAAGTAGACGTCAAACCGGCGGGAACGCCAGGGTCACCGGGAACGACCAACCCGGTAGGCTCAGAGCCGGTGTTGGCGCAGGTGGGATTTGCAACGCCGTAGCTTTGCCAGTAGGAAGCGCTGGTGGTGATTCCGCAAGGGTAAACCGTGGAATTTTGTCCGGGACGGAATGTTTCAACGTGGCCGGCGATATCGATAGCTGGAGGAGTAAATTCCCAGCGCAATCCGTAGTTCAAGGTGACGTTCGGTTTCAGCTTCCAACTATCCTGAACAAAGGGAAAGACAGATTTGCTGCGAAGGTCTTCGCGTTGACCGGAGCCTTGAAGATAGGTGTCGGCCAACCCCAGCAGCATCTCCGCATAGTTATCGCCGTCTCCGGGCAGGATGGAATTGGGACCGGTGTTGTTGAAAGTGTAGTCACCGTTGACGTCGAAGTAGTAATACTGGTCGAAGCGGGTGCGGCGGATATCGATTCCGAACTTGAGAGTGTGCGTGCCTTTCACCCAAGTAAGACCGTCCGACCATTGGAAGCTATTGCCGACCTGGGGAAGAAAGCCTTCCCAGTTGTTGCCGAAGCTGGCGCCTCCGGCGACGCTCACGTAGGGTACACCGGTGAGGTTCGCCGGCAGTCCCGGCGTAATGCCCAACTGGGGCGCTGAGCCAAACTGCCCCGCGATGGAGTTCGGCCCGACGTTTGAGTCCGAGAGGCCGGTGAAACAATAGGCAGCGGCCGCGCCCGTACAAGTGCCTGTAACGGAGCCCGTACTTTGCGGTTGCAGAAAACCCAACTGACCTTCGCGCATGTAGACGAAGTGAGCTTCATTGACCACTGCGTTCGAGATGGTCCAGGTATGGGCGAGGTTCCACTGCTGGTAGCGGAGATTGTTGTAGTTGCCAAAGCCCGGAACGTTGGCCCCGGCTTCTTCGAAGTTGTTGTAAGGCTGGAGTTGGCGGCCATCATTGAAGTAGTAGTACGCCGTAAAATTCTGCCGGTCACTGATGCGGTGATCGAGGCGCGCGGTGAACTGATCGGCGTTGTCGGTTCCCACCGGAACGGCCTGATATAGACCGGTCTGAGTCGAGGGAACGAATTGTGAAAGCAGGTTCGCGGCGACTGGATCCTGGCATGGCGTGGGTATTACGCCGTTCGGAAAGACCTGCGACCACGCAACTCCGGACCACGTGTTACCGCCGCCAGCGGTGTAAATTCCATTTGGAGCCAGTCCCAACGCAGTATCACAACCGGCACGTCCGTCCAGGGCTTGCGCGACAAATGGGCTGGTAATCGAGCCTCCATTTGCAAATCCTCCGACGCCAGAAAAGTCTCCGCCCTGCTCTGCAGGAGTGGGCACGTTCAGCAACGGGCCCGGCTGGCCGGCACGGATGCGGCGTCCTTCATAAGAGAGAAAGAAGAATGTGCGGTCTTTTTTAATAGGACCGCCGAAGGTGGCGCCGAACTGGTTCTGGTTGAGTTGAGGGGTAACCGGATCGGGGTAGCCGCGGGCATCGAGAATGGTGTTGCGGAAATATTCGTACACATTTCCGTGGAAGGTGTTGCTGCCGGACTTGGTAATTACATTGACGACCGAACCCGAGTTACGTCCGTATTCGGCGTCGAAGGTATTGGTGATTACGCGGAACTCATCGACTGCGTCGGGCACGGGCTGAATGGTGGGAGTGTTGACGAACTGGTCGTTGGCGTCGCCGCCGTTCACGCTGAAATTGTTGGCGCGGGTGCGGCCGCCATTCACGGATACGGAACCGGCATCACTGGATCCGAAAAACAAGCTGCCGCTGGAGCCGAGCTGGGCCTGCACTCCGGGCTGCAACTGCAGGAACTGATAGGTGTCGCGGGTATTGAGGGGAAGTTCGTTCACGGAGCGGTCATTGATCACGGCGCCGAGCTGGGTGCTGGTGGTATCGACTTGAGGAGCTTCGGAGGTAACTTCGACGGTTTCTTGCGATCCGCCGATCTGAAGCGTGGAGTTGAGCGTGACCACCTGGTTGACGTCGACGATGACGCCTTTCTGCACGTTCTTCTTGAAGCCGGTCAGCTCAAATTGGACGGTGTAGGTGCCGGGAACCACATTGACGAAGCTGTAGTCGCCGCTCTCGTTGGTGAGGGTGTCGTGGGCGATGGATGTTGCTTCGTTGGTCAGAGTGACCTTAGCTCCGGCGAGAACGGCGCCGCTGGGATCGGCGATGCGACCCAGAATACGGCCGCTGGCGCCTTGAGCGGAAAGCAAAGTTGGCAAAGAAAAACAAACGGCGAGGGCGAGGCAAATGGCGGTCCAGCGGGCTCGCATTGACGGCATGGAACCTCCAGGCATCTGGCGGACAGGTTGAATTTTTGAAAACTTTTGCGAAAACGTTCCCAGAAACTTTCTCAAAACGATCGGTTGTGTCCAGCAACAACCTTGCTATAATCCCGCAAGGTTAGAGAAGCGGGTAGCGTGCTGTCAAGGACAAAAAAAGAGCTGCTTCTCATAGAAAATTCTTATCGCGGCGAAGCTTCTCAGCCGAACGTATTTTGTTGAACATGCTACTTCGGACGCAGCCATGAAGGCGAGCAGCGCGGAATCGTACTGGAAGATCGGAGACGTGGCGCGGCGGGTGGGAGTGTCGCCATCGGTGATCCGGTCATGGGAAAGTTTGGGGCTGACGCGGCCCCGGCGCACCAAGAGCAGGTATCGCCTGTACACGGCAGAGGACGTCAAACTGCTGAAGCGGGCGCGCTTTCTGCGCAAGGAGCGCGGACTGAACGCGGCAGCGATTGTGGAATTGCTGCGACGGGAAGGGCGCGCGCGTCCTGCGGCCAATGGAAGCGCGGGGATGATTGGGTCGCACTTGCGGCAACTGCGCGCGAAACGGCGGCTTTCGTTGGCGCAGGTAGCGCGGAAGGTGGGCATTTCCGTGGGATTTCTGAGCGCGCTGGAGCGGTCGCAGATGAGCGCGTCGGTGGGAACGCTGCGCAAACTGGCGCGGTTCTATAAAACCAACATTCTGGATTTTTTCGACGCGACGGGCGCGACTACGCGGCGGGTGCAACCGAAGCAAAGAAAAGTGCTGGAAGCAGGTCCGGGCGTGCGCATGGAGTTGCTGGCCTGGGGCAACACGGTGATGGAGCCGCATTTGTTTCGCGTGGCGCCGCGAGCGGGCAGCGGCGATTCTTACTCGCATGCGGGAGAAGAGTTCCTTTACGTATTGCGCGGGGAACTGGCGATTACGTTGGAGGAAGCCGAGTACCGGCTCAAGGCCGGCGACAGTTTTTATTTTGAGAGCGCGACGCCGCATCACTGGAACAATCCGGGACGGGCGGAAACCTGGGTGCTATGGGTGAACACGCCGCCAACGTTTTGAGTGGGGAGGAGGAATCATGAAACTGCGACAAGCGGTGATTGGGCTGGCGATGCTCGCGGTGATCTTGTCTTCCACTTCGTGCAAGAAGAGGACGCCCACGCTGAGTCTTCTGGTGTGGGAGGGATATGCCGATCCTACGTTCGTCAAGGCTTTTGAGGAACAGCATCACTGCAAGGTGTCGGCGTCGTACATGGGATCGAGCGACGAACTGGTAGCCAAGCTGCGCGGCGGCAGCGCGGGAAACTATGACGTGATCTCGCCCTCGAGCGATGTGGCGACTTCGATCGCAATGGGGGGATTGGTGGCGCCGCTGGATCTGGCGAAGATTCCGAGCTATGGACAATTATCTCCGCAGCTTACTTCCCTGCCCCTGGTGCGGGTGAAAGATCAGGTCTATGGTGTGCCTTTTATGTGGGGGCCGGACCCGCTGATTTACGACACGACTGTATTCGCGCAGCCTCCTGATAGCTGGAATGTTTTGTGGGATCCGAAATACAAGGGAAAGATTTCGGTGTGGGACGATTTGTCGACGGTGTACATGGCTGCGCAGGTGCTGGGGTACGACAAGCCCGATCCGTCGCAGCTCTTTAACTTGTCTGACGATCAACTGGAATCTGTGAAAAAGAAATTGTTGGAGTTGAAACCGAATATTCGAAAGATGTGGTCGACCGGCGGTGAGTTGACCAATCTTTTTCAGAATCATGAAGTCGTCGCGGCCATGGGCTGGCCGCTGATGACGAACCAACTGCGAAAAGTTAACTTCCCGGTGGGAGAGACGATTCCGAAAGAAAACACGACTGGGTGGATCGATCATTTGATGGTTACCGCGGGTAGCGAGAATAAAGAGTTGGCATATGAATTTCTCGAATACATGATCGAGGCGCGGACGCAGAAGAAGGTAACGGAGGTGACGGGATACACGCCGGCGAATCCGCAGGCGGCGCAATATATGACGGCGGCGGAAGTTAAGAGTCTGCATCTGGATGACGTGGACAATTATCAGAAGCGGCTTTACTTCTGGCAGAACGTGCCACGGCGGGCGAAGTACAACGAGATTTGGAATGAAGTGAAGGCGGCGCAGTAATCACCGGCTTCCGGCTTTCGGTTTTCGGCTCTGGGTAAGAACAAGAATGATTACTCGGACATTGCGATTGCTTCTGCGGCTGACGGCTTGGATCGCGGGACTCTGCTCTCGGTCCGAAAAGTAGCTAAGAATTTCGGCAAGAACATCGTGTTGCGGGACATTTCTCTTGATGTGGCGGAGGGAGAATTCCTGACGATTTTGGGCGAGAGCGGATCGGGCAAGACTACGCTATTGCGAATCATCGCGGGCTTTGAAATGGCGAGCGCAGGCGAAGTTTGGATGGGCGACGAGCGACTGGACCGGCAACCGCCTTACCGGCGGCGTGTGAATACGGTATTCCAGCACTACGCGCTGTTTCCCCATCTCACCGTCGAACAAAATGTCGCTTACGGACTGCGGGTAGCGAGACGGCCCGAGGCGGAGATCAAGTCGCGCGTGGGGGAAGCGCTGGAGAAAGTGAGAATGTCCGCCTACGCGAAGTCCAAGCCATCGAAGATCAGCGGCGGCCAGCAGCAGCGGATTGCGCTGGCGCGGGCGCTGGTGAATCGTCCCCGGCTACTTTTGCTGGATGAACCGCTTTCCGCGCTGGACGCGAATCTGCGGCGGCAGATGCAAGTGGAATTGAAGTCCTTGCAGCGCGAGGTGGGCATCTCGTTTATTTTCGTGACCCACGATCAGGAAGAAGCGATGGTGATGTCGGACCGGATCGCGCTGCTGCGCTCTGGCGAACTGGAGCAAGTGGCAACACCGCGCGAGATTTATGGCCGGCCGGCGACCGCTTATGCAGCGCAATTTATAGGGCATACGAATTTATTGAAGGGCGAGGTAGGCGCAGGAGTGGTGCGCTGCAATGGTTTGACCTGGGCGGCAAAACTTCCCGACGGGCCAGTGCTGTTTTCACTGCGGCCGGAGAACATCCGTTTGGTTGGCGAGAGTACATCGACGAGCGGCGATGTACGAGTGCGTGGGCAGGTACGCCACCAGGCCTTTCATGGCGCGACGGAATTAATTCGCGTGGAATGTGATGACGAGTTGGTGCTCACGGTGCGGACTTCGGGGAGCGGTGGCGTACTCGGCGAAGTCGAGTTGGAGTTTTCTCCCAAGGATGCGGTACTGGTGCGCGAGTCACCGGAAAGAAACTGACTCTTCATGTTTTCTCGGGCTTACAAAGCGGCGGTCACTCTGCCTCCATTGATTTGGGTGACGGTGTTTCTGCTGACGCCGTACTTGCTGATGTTCTGCTACAGCTTCTGGTCGGTATCGGCAGCGCAG
>Ga0224555_1003863_pt1 | contig 14574 bp, 10 predicted proteins | sample 714S23034metaG_FD_180687 | JGI IMG/M metagenome (GOLD analysis project Ga0224555, IMG submission 180687) | Peat soil microbial communities from Stordalen Mire, Sweden - 717 S2 30-34 | ecosystem: Environmental > Terrestrial > Soil > Wetlands > Peat | place: Sweden: Norrbotten County, Stordalen...
AAGGCTGCTGTAGGTCTGGTTGTTGGCGGTGTAGAAGGTGTCCGCGCCCGTAAGGGCCGTCTGCAAGTTGGCCTGCGCGGCAGTGTTGTTGGCGGTCTTGGTCACCGACAGGAACGTCGGAATCGCGATCGCTAGCAGAATACCGATGATGAGCAGGACGACAAGCAGCTCGATAAGCGTGAAGCCCTCCTCTCCCGCCTCTTCCAACCTGAGGCGCCGCGCACGGAACCTCTCGACATGTCTCATGAAGCCTTCCTCCTCGGGTCAATGGAAACTGCTACCAAGGTGAATATCGGCGGCAGCTGTGAGAACTTTAGCCCAATTCTGACACTCTGCGTGACGTAGCGACCTCCAGTGGCGACTACTTCTCGTCAGCCGTCGCCCGCCCTTGCATGCGCTTGCGCATTACTGAGCAACGCGCGCAACGACGCTGACATGTTCGGGTCGTGCACCGCCACCGTGAGAGCCAGCCGGTAAAAGTGGACAGCTTGACCCCAATCGTGATCCATCCCGGCCAACTGACCGAGACCTTGGAGCGCCTGTGCATACCACTTGTCACACGAGAGTGCACGGTAGTAGTCGGTGTGGGCAAGCCCGTGCTCCTTGACCTCGACGTCCGCACCCGCCAAGAGCGTCCAAAGCGTTGGGTTCCTGGAGTCGCGACTCACGGCGACGGCTGTCCATTGGCGCGCTGCAGCCAAGTCGACCGGAGCGGCGGATACACTGGTCAAGCTGTCGAACGCCTTGATCTGCGCGAGTTCTAGCGCCGGATCGGGCCAGTAGGGCAGCAGTCGGTTTGCATCCTTCGCAGCTGCAAGGTTGAACGGCCGGCCGGGACCGGAGTTCGTTCCGTGGAACATGTAGGCGTCCCCGGCCACCATCGTCACCCCGAGAAACAGCGCCAGAGCGAGCGCAACGATGGTCGTGATAAGAGCATAAGGAGCTACGACACCGCGGTTTGTGTGTGGGCTGTCACTCTGCAGAGCATCCTTGTCTGTCACTTGGCGGGCGGTGTCGCCTGGTGGCCCTGCTGGTCTCCAACGCACCGCTGTTGCGGCGCCGAGGGCCAGAAACGCGAGCGGGAGAACGGCCACGTTGAGCGGTTCGACGAGCTCGACGGCGACCATCGCCGCGGCGAACCCGAGAAAACCGCAACGCGCTGCCATTCGAGCTGATCCGAACAACCAGACCAGAAAGCAGCACAGGCCGAGAAGGCCGGTCGTCACAGCAACCTCGACGAAGATGTCGTGGCCGTCGGTCAGGATCTTGCCCGCCAGCACGTGCTGGTAAAAGGAAAGTGTCGCGGTCGAGTCCATCGCAGTTCGCAGCTGACCGGGACCCACACCCAGCAAAGGGTGATGTAACACGTAGTGAGCACCCTCCAACCACACGCGGAGTCGAAGGCCAAAGGTGGTCTCGGAGGTTCCCGACGTCAGGCGCGAGCCGAGGCCGGAGCCACGACCCAGGTAGGCAATGCCGTATCCGACCGCAATGAGCAATACGAACGTCCCGCCGCGACGAACCCCGTAGGTGTACAGCGCATACAGGACCAGCAAGACAAGAACCGCCATGGCCAAGCGTTCGAATGTGAACTCCAGCCCGACCGCGAGCAGCAGGACAACGGCACCCCACCGCAGGGGCGACCGGCAGGCCCTTCCCAGTACGAGCGCGAGCCCGCCGAGCAGGAGAGCCTCCAAGTGGATCGGATTCCCAAGGAACCCGTCCGCTTGGCTGCCGTCGTACAGGCTCAAACCCGGGGTCGAAAGATTTTGGACGATCTGGAAGATGGCAACAAGCGCGTTGCCAGCCGAGCCAACGATCAGCCCTACCAGAAGCCATCGACGATCCTTCGGGCCAAGTGAGGCCCCGATCGCGAAGGCGCCGGCGGCACCAAGCCAGAACAGCCAGCCCGTACCCCACAGGTAAAGACCGAAGAACCCTACGTTCGGCGACGGGGAGACAAGCGCCGACACGAGCGCTACGGCGAGAAACGCAACTGCGGCTCGTGCCGGCCAACGAAGCGGCGAATTTGCCCTGACGAGACGAGCCATGGGCGCGATGCCGACCGCGGCGAAAAGGAGGAGTACAGCGACCTTAGGTGTGAAGGTCACCGAATTCACCTTGGGCGAAAACGCAAGGCAGAGGGCGGCCGCGCCGACGGCAGCGAACACGCCAAGGCCACTGACACCGCCGAAGCGCTCCTCCGGTGGCAACCCGCGCGACCCTGGCATCTCGGGCCCAAGTACCGCGACTACATCATTGGCACCGCTGACAGCTTCTTCTGGGCTTGAATGGTCGGTGATGAGTCGTCCGGTCAAGTGGCTCCTTCCCGTCCTGACGCTAGCCGTAGTCATCGCGACGGAAGCGGTTCATTCACACTACGTAGCTCGGCATATCTACTCGTTGACTGAAGAACCACGTTTCCGATGGATCCTGATCTTCATTGCCCTGATCTGGACAACCAGCTACGCAGCCGGACTTCCGGACTGGGGTGGTCGCCTTTCGCGTCGGTTCGCCAGGGCCTTTACCGCGCTCATGGCTGCCGACATCGTCATCTCGGTGCTGCAGCTTTTCACCGGCGCTCAACTTCTTCCGCGCTTCGTCGTCTTCGTCAGCTCTGCGATCCTGGTGCCGGTCTTCGTGCTCGTTTCTGGACTGTCCGGTGCGACCCAGCGCAGGCGCGCGAACCTCGATCGGGTGATCGCGATCGTCGCGGGTGAGGAGTCGGATCGCCTAACCCGCGACACTCAGGGGCTCACCGAGCGACCAGCACAGCTGATCGCAGTGGCGCGACCCGACGACGTGATGCCAACACCTGAGCAACCTGGGCCCCTAGCGCAGCTCGTGAACACTGCCAACGCGAACCTCCTGGTACTCGATCGGGAATCGCAGCAACGCGAGGAAATCGTCGCCCAGGCCGCAGAACTCCACTCGAAGGGCGTACGGATTCGGACACTCTCGCTCTTCTACGACGTCTGGCTGGGCAAGTTGCCGATCTCGGAGCTCGAGCGCATATCGCTCTTGTTCGACATCAACGAGATTCACAGACCCGCCTACGCGCGGAACAAGAGGGCCTTGGACCTTGCGATCGCATTGGTCGGAATGCTGGCCCTTGCTGTAACCGTGCCGATTGTGGCGGTCGTCGACCTACTGGGTAATCGCGGGCCCCTCTTCTACAGTCAGCCTCGCGTGGGCAAGGACGGCGCCGTGTTCACGATTCACAAGTTCCGGACGATGCGCCCTGGGGGTTCCTCCTTCGAGTGGACGGCAGCAAACGACCCGCGGCTTGGCAAGGTCGGTCGGACGCTTCGGCGCCTCCACGTCGATGAGCTCCCACAGATGTGGAACGTCATTCGCCACGACCTGTCGATCGTCGGGCCACGGCCTGAGCAACCGCACTACGTCGAGTTGCTCGCCAAGACCATCCCCTTCTACGAACTGCGCCATCTCGTGCGTCCGGGCATCACGGGCTGGGCACAGATCAACTACGACTACGGATCGAGCGACGTCGACGCCCTCGAGAAACTGCAGTACGAGTTCTTCTACCTCCGCCACCAGAGCCTGGGCCTGGACTTGCGGATCCTCGGCCGGACGTTGCGAACCATCTTCGAGGGAAGAGCCCGCTAGTCCTCGGTTGGTCTCGGTCATGGTGCCAGGCAGCCGGACCTCTCGTTCGATGCCCTGCTGAGGCGCCTGACTGGGGTCCGGTACTGATGTCTGCAACCGCAACGCCCTACTCGTGGCTTGGTGCTCGAACACGGACAGAGTCGCGCCCGGCTGTTTCGCGTAGTACCGCCCGAGCGGCCTCGAGCCCTTTGTGGAGCCGCGCGCGCTGCAACGCTGATCGGTCGAGCGCGGCAGCGCCACCGAGCGCCAACAGCTGTCCGGTCACCGACCACCAGAACCAACGCATACGGAGACAACCGGTGCGAGCCCTCACCCGCCGTGCCCGGTTCACCATTTCGTCATACGTGAACTGCGGCATCGCCATGCGGTTCACCGGGGACTGCAGGTGCTCGATTCTCGCTTCAGGCGTGACAAGAAGACGGCCTCGTTGGCGGACGCGGTATGAGAATTCGACATCCTCGCCGAGGCCATAGCCCTTGAATTGCTCGTTGAAGGAGAACACCTCGAACACGACACGCCGGAAAGACATGGAACAACCGCTCAACCAGTCGACCTCGGTCACCGACTGCACATCAACAACCACTGGGTTCCGTCCTGAAGGCAGCACTCGTCCCGTTTTCGGGCTGTCGAGCATGAACACGCGCTTGGTGATAGGGACGCGGTGGCGATGGAGATTGGTGATCAGGCCGCCGGCGCCGAGAACTTCGCCTAATTGGTCATCCGAGAATTGGCGGAGTATCGACTCGACGTAGCACGAGTCCAAGATCGTGTCATCGTCGACGAAGTGGACGATGTCAGACCGTCCAGCGCGTATCCCCGCGTTGCGCTGTGTTGTCAGCCCTGGTGTCGCAGCCTGGTAGATCAACCGTCCCGAGAGCGCGCCAGCAGCGTAGCGGTCGACCACGGACCGCGTGTCGCTATTCTCGCTCGCGTCGACGACCCGAACCAAGTTGGGAAGGCGGGTTTGCCTCGTGACCGAGGCAAGGCATCGCTCCACCTCCCGAGGACGGTTGAGCGTGCAGATGATCAGCTCATCGAAGAGTGGCATGTCAACTCGGTCTTGAGGAGGCGGACTCATCAAATCAGCAAAACGGCCTCGGAAAGTTCTGGCCGACCCACCCATAGGGCCGCGCGGACACAGGCTCCCGGTGCATGAGCCGCATCGTACCGGCCACTGACAGTACGTCCCTTGAGAAACGCGAGGATGCGCCAACACCGAACTGAAGGTTCCGCCGCTCGGGCCGCTGCCTCCTACACTGAGTCGGTGCGCCTTGCCGTGTACGCGGACCTTCTCTACTGGCAAGACGACGATACGGTCTCGACGTCCACCGCCTTCGTCTCGTGGCTCGGCGGGCTAAGCGATCACGTCGACGAGCTCATCGTGTTCGGCCGCACCCACCCCGTGCCCGGCCGCGGGGACCACAAACTTGCTGGCGCCAACATCAAGTTCGTGCCGCTGCCCTACTACGAGAGCCTTCACCGAATCGCCAAAGTAGCAGCCGCGACGATGCGTTCAGCGAGGCTCTGGCACCGGGCACTCGGCCGGTGTAACGCAGTGCTGCTCTTCGGTCCACATCCTTATGCCGTCGTGTTCGGACTGCAGGCGAGATTCGCCCATGTACCCGTGATCGTCGGGGTGCGTCAGGACTTCCCCCGGTATCTCGCGCACCGCGCCACCGGATGGCGGCGACCAGCAGCCGTGATGGCCGGCCGTGTTCTCGAGTTCGTTCACAGGCGCCTGGCCCGAGGCGGTGGAGTTGTAGCGATCGGTCATGAGATGGCCGGCCGCTACACGAATGGCCACACACGGGTACTGATGACCGGGGTGTCCTTGGTGCGACCTGCGGACCTCGTCCCGCTGGAAGATGTGCTCTCTAAGCCTTGGCCGGGACAACACGAACTTCTGGTCGCAGGCAGGCTCGACCCGGAGAAGAACCCCCTGTTCCTGGTCGAGGTGGCGAAGGCGCTGAAACCAACCGGGCCGTGGCGACTTGTGGTGGCGGGCACGGGATCGCTAGCAGGCGAACTCGCCGCTCAGGTGAAGTCCGAGTCGCTGGACGACGTCATCGCCCTGCTCGGCCGATTGGATCATGGCCACCTGTTCGAGCTCTACCGGCGGTCGACGCTGCTCCTGCACATCTCGCTCACCGAGGGGCAACCTCAGGTGTTCTACGAAGCTGCTGCAGCCGGTCTTCCGATCGTCGCCACAGCAGTCGGAGGTGTTCCTGCGGCACTGGCACACGGAGAACGCGGCATCCTCGTACCGCCGAACGACGCCGACGCGATCGTGCGCGCGATATCGAAGCTGAGCAGCGATCCTGAACAGCGTTTGGCCAGGGCCAGAGCGGCCTGGGAGTGGGCGGCGAGCGAAACGCTTGATGCCCAGGTTGCTCGCGTCGCGAGTTTCATCCAACTGATTGCCTCTGTGACAGGCCAGCTACCTAATCGCCAGCGCGCACGACGTCGCCGAGGGCGCTCCGCCAGCCGTTACTGAAGCGGCGATAACCGCCTCGGCGGGCTTCGCGCAGCACTGTCGCCGCGCGCCGGGCGCGCTCCGGCGGCAGTGAGCCGCGGGTCCGCAGGTGAGCGATCTGAGCCTCGAGGATCTCATTGTCGTCGGGGTTGGGCACACCGGGACGGAGGCTGCCCACGCGTGCGACAGCAGCGTCAAGAAGGTCAGCGCGGCTCAAGAAGCGGCGAACTCTTTCGTGTGACACGCGTTCGGCAAGGGGAAGTGTCTCACGCAGCCCGACGGTGTTGAGATCGTGGAGGCGGTACTCGACGAGACAGTCCGCGACGATCGCGATCCCAGTGACCGCACTGAGGACGAGGGCGATCCACCAGTCGGCTTGCCAGTCTGAACCGAAGGGCAGCACGAGAGCAAGGGCGCTCCGTCGGATGGCTAGCGCGTGGCTCGCCACTGGGTTGCGACGGGCAATCTCCACCATTGCCGCGCTCGATCCTGACGCCAGAACCTCACGGGCAGCAGTATCCAGCCCCGCCCGCTCGAACAGCGAGCCTTCGAGAGGTCGCCCTTCACCGTCGATCAGCGATGAATTGCAAATGGCGGCGCCGGAGTCCGGAAACCTGTCGAGCGTTCTGGCCAGCACCTCGATCTTCGCCGAGTCCCATATGTCGTCTTGGTCGCATGGGAACACGACGTTGCCCGTCGCTCTCACGAGTAGGCGTTCGAGGTTGGCAGCAGGCCCGAGTCGACGCTCGCTCGGCAAGATCTCGACCGGAAACGGCGCGCCCACAGCGAAATCGCGAAGAATCTCCGACGTGTCGTCCGACGATCCGTCGTCACCGACTATTAGCTCAGTTGGAAGAAAAGTCTGTGCAGCGAGACTGAAGAGCAGGTCCTTCAGATAGCGGCCGCCGTTGAAGGTGCACAGGCAGACACTTGCCGTCATCCTGTTGCCTCCTTGCCCGGTGCTGCCACTCTTCCGATCCCCAATGGCACCATCCGGCCCGCCGTATGAGAGTCCATGCGCGCACATCCCTTCGAAGAGCCCGCAACCGACGAAGGAGACCGTGCACCCGTAACACTACGAGTATCACCCACTTAACAACTGATGTGGGACGGCCCTGTCAAGACCACTGTTCGGCTGTTTTGAGGGCGCGCCGGACGAGACGTTCGGCACTTGGACGATCTCTGGCAGGCGGTGGGGACCCGGTGTCAAGGCCCGCAGCGAAGCGGTGACCTGTTCTTGACACCGGGGTGGCGGCTGCTACGCAGGCTCCCCCGTTGCAAAAGGCGGCGGACGGACGAGAGCTCGACCACGCGCCGGAGCGATGCATCGGGACCTGCCGCCAAACTGATGTACGCGGGTTTGGACCGCAAGAGAGCGTTGCGCAGGTAGGTGCCTCACACTGGGGGCGCCCGTGACGATGTCGGGCACAGTTGTTTCGAGGGTCGACCCTGCTGCGGCGGTGCTCCGGCGCGTGGTGGAGACCTTGTCCGCCAGGTCCGCGACGGACGAGCGGGGAGGAGCGGTCATTCAGGCAGCCATCTCCGCCCAGCAGAAGCCGGCGAGCTCCCGGGCGATTGCGGTGACGACGACCTTGCGGTTCGACTTCTTCTCGTCGAGCCGCCGGAACTTCTTCGAGAGATGGAGCTGGGCCCGCCATGACCGGGCGATGAGCTCAGGGTCCGCGCCACGTTGGCGACGCTGGAGGGTGACCCCGATGCAGGGCTGACCCTTGTAGACCCAGGCCGATTCGACAAGGTGGGTGCGCAGGTGCCAGTTCCCGGCGTGGGTAATGCCGCCGCGCCAGGTCTGCTGGCCGCTCGAGTGCTCCGAGGGAACGAGCCCGCAGAAGGACATGAACGCGCCCGCGGTCGGGAAGCGCCGCCAGTCGCAGACCTCGCTCGCGATGGTGAGTGCCCCGAGCTCGGTGATGCCCCGATAGGCCGAGAGCCGGGCGACCCCGGACGCGAACGCTTCGCGGGCGTAGTAGTCGCCGAGCTCAACCTCGATCGCTCGCAACTCGGCTTCACGGGCTGACAGCGCGCCCCGGTAATGACCGAACGTCGCACGCAGTGCCGGCTCATCGAAACGCTGCGCGGCGAGCCACTGCTCGTGTCGTGCAGTCCAGTTCGAGCCCTCCAAGTAGACCCGGCCGTGTCGGAGCAGAAACTTGTCGAGCCGGTGCTGGGCTCGGACCCGGTCGATCACCATGTCGGTGCGCGCTCGGCAGAGGTCGCGCACGGCCTCTTCGGCCGGGCTCGGCACGTTCACCGCCGTGAGCTGTCCGGCACGTAGCAAGTGTGCGAGGCGCCGCGCGTCGCGACGGTCGGTCTTCACCATGTCGCCCGATGCCTTGGGAATGAGCGACGGTGCGACGACATCGCAATGAACACCCAGGCCTTCGAGGTGCCGGGCGAGCTCATAGCCGGTCGGTCCTGCCTCATAACAGGCGGAGATCGACCTGCCGGCGCCAAGGCGCGAGACGAGTCGCCGGACGGACTCTTCGTCGGTCCCGAGCCTGTCGAGCACTGGCGAGTCCGAACCTGGTTCGAGGACTGCGGCGGTGATCGAGAACTTGTGGACATCGAGGGCGAGAACGGTCGAGTTTGAGGGCACGCTGATCATGGGACGGTCGGCTCCTTTCAGATCCGCTTGTTGGCAACTTCCGCCCATGGTGGATGATCCACGTATGCGCGGAACGGGCCGGCCGTCCCATACTCACTGGGCGCTGAGATCGGCGATCTCTGCGTCTGCCGCTCGGAGAGTGGGGATGAAAACGGATCGGCATCGTCAGGCAGGGCACGCTTCGCTCGAAAAACGCGATCGAGTTCATGATCGAGATCTGCCGTGATCACTCAACGAAGGCGAAGCGCTGGCGCGACGGGCAGATGGCACTGCGCCAGTGCGCAGCACCGCTCGACTACAACAGGGAGGACGTCGCCGAAACATCACCGGACCGCCAGCGAACAAAACTCCGGACATCCTCCGGCGAACTAGGCTATTGAGAGCCAGGAACGCCCCGCGCTTCTATGCAGGATCAGCTCTAGCCGTCTCGAGGATCTGTCGTGACAAACCGGCGTGACGCCGCCATTGGCACCAATCGGACGACGGTGGCCAAAGTCATCCGGTCCTCGGCGATCTCGACCATCGTCAACACTCTGGCGGCGCTATTCGTGCTACCTAGGGTACTGCACGGCGTCAATGTCACTCGTTACGGTGAGTGGGCAACCCTAGCGGCGGTATTGGCGATCGGGCAGTTGGCCGAGTCTGGAGTTGGTACCGAGATCGCTCGCCGGGTGGCCACAGCTCACGGCCAGGGGGACTTGCAGGGCGCCCGACGCGCAGTGCGACAGGGGACGACCGTCTTGGTCGGCATCGCTGCCCTTCTCGAGGTCACCGGTGTGTTCGTGGCTCATCCCGTCGTTAACTTGGTGTTCACGACCGTCTCCACCGGCCAGCGGGGCCAGCTGACCCTGCTGTTGATTGGGATGGTCTCGCTCCTGGCGGTAGGACTGGTGGGCTCCGGCTACTTCGGCATCCTCGTCGGCCTGCAACGTACCGACTACGGGAACTGGAGCGGGATTGTCTCCATAATCGTCGGGGCCGGGGTCACGGTGGGCGGCATCGCCCTCGGTCTCGGCCTCTGGGCACTGTTGCTGGCCGACTGCGTACAGTTGCTGGTGAGTTGGGTGGGACCGGTCGTCGGGATGCGACGGGTCGTGCCCGACGTTCGCTTCGGATTGACGAGAGTCACCACTACCATCGTGCTCGGTTTCATTGGCATGCCTGCCATGATCGTGATCGGGTCGGCCAGCAGTCTGTTCGACTCGCAGGTTGACAAGCTTGTGCTTGCCCACAATGTTGGTCCCAAGGCATCGGCTATGTTCCAGATCGGCTCCCAGATTGTGCTCTCAGCTAGGGGCGTAGCGCTGATCCCCCTTGCCGTCCTCCTGGCGGGCACGGCGGAGCTCTACCGCACAAACCCGCATCGCCTTCGACACCTGGAAGGCCTGGCCGGGCGGAGCACTCAGGCCATCGCCAGCGTCACAGCCGGGGGGTTCTTGATCTTCTCCTCGTCTTTTCTACGGGTCTGGTTGGGGCCAGGCTACGGGGGAGCAGCGCTGTCGCTACGTTTCCTGGCCATAGCGGTCCTGCTCAACGTGTGGTCGGCGCCATGGTTTTATTACGCTGTTGGCAGGGGTCGCTACCACTACGTATTGATAGGGGCGGGCGCCAACTTGGTCGTCAACGCTTCGGGAACGATCTTCCTCACCACCCGCATAGGACTCCTCGGCGCCCTGATCGGTTCAGTGGCCGGCAACGCTTCGGGGAACATAGCCGGGTGGCTTGTGCTGCGCCGATGGGAACGCCGGCACTGGTTGCGACCGGCCTTGCGAGCTAGCGCAGTAGTGGCCACAGTGGTTGGGCCAATGCTGGCCGTAGCAAACCGCATCCCGGCCTCCTGGCTTGGGCTAGCCGGATGGGGGTCCATCTACCTCGCCGCCTGTAGCATCATGTTTCTCGTGACCCGCTCCCTCCCCGTTACCATCACCCTTACACCTCGCGGCCGCCCTCGCATGAGTTGGTGGGCTGAGCCGTCGGCCCGCTCCTAACCATGGCCCGCGGTCAAGAAAGCCAAGAAAGCAAGCCTCACCGATCAGGCAACCACCCTGCAAGACACGCCGCTGGTTTGCGGTCGCTCCCAACCGCTCCTATTTGCCAGTTTCTGCAATCTCGGTTTGACCGAAGTGTGGGCAGTCAAATACGTAGCCACGAACCACCTGACGGTGTTCAGTCCGCGTTGCAACGCGGACATCTGCTCGCTGAGCTCTGTTACAACGGCTTCGTCGTGACCGCGAGCGTTATGCGCAGGGGCAGACGGGGGGTCCCGTGGGAATGGCCGGAAGGGCACGTCCGCTGGCTGGCCACGAGCGTGCAGGGGCGTCTGTGGTCTCGGGCGCTGAAGCATTTTGGTGACACGACGGTCCGGACCCGGCTGCACGGCAAGGTTGCGGAGATCAACTTCGGACATCCGTATCCCATTCTTGCCCAGCTCTTCGAGACCTACAACGAGCCGTTGGTGGAACTGGTACGAGCCACGGCAACGAGTGCTGGCCACCCTGCAGCTGTGCTCGACATCGGCGCCGGTGTGGGCGACACGGCCTTTCTTCTTAGCACGCGGTGCCCGTCAGCCCTCAGCAGTATCGTCGCAGTGGAGGGTAACCCAGATTTCCTTCAATACTTGAACACGAACCTGGCGCGACTCGACATCCCCACCGCGATAGTGCCATTGCTGGTGAGCGACCGGTCGGGAGACGTACCTCTTCCGGTTCGTGTCCACGAGGGGACCGCATCTCTCACGGGAAAGCTCGGCGGCGTGGCTACCACACTTGACACGCTCTGGGAACAGGGCGTGCTCGGGTCGCCGGATGTGGTGAAGATTGACGTCGACGGTTTTGACGGCCGCGTTCTCGCTGGAGGCACTAAGTTCCTCAGTTCGGTGCACCCTTCGGTGATCTTTGAGTGGGCGCCCATATTCCTCGCGGCCACAGGGAATAGCAGCGACCAAGCGTTTCAGGTACTGAGCGAATGTGGCTACAACCGTTTCATCTGGTACGACAAGTTCGGACGCTTTGCACACGTCAGCGCATGCGCCGACCATACCGACCTCGAGCTACTGAGAACTATTTGCCTGGAAAGCACTTTACCTGACTGGCATTATGATGTAGTAGCTCTTCCGGCTGACAGTAACGTATCGCTGTTTTGCCTTGCCGCGTTACCCAACGTGCCAAACTGTTCCGGTCGCGCCGCAAAGGGCGCACTGTCTCGATGGTGGCGGTCATGAATGCAGGTCCCCCTATCACGGCTTTTTTTAGAGTGTGCGGGACATGGGGAGACGAGTCCGCTGTGTGGATACCGCGTTCCTGACTATAATGGAGAGTCCCTTCAAATACACGGTCCACGGCCCGGATGTACTTGGTAGACGTGCCGACGCGAAGAGTAGGCTGGACAGCGGTCCGATCCGAGCACTATTCGCAAGCCACAGCTCGAGGCTGTTTGGTGGAGCCGAGCTGTATCTGTTCGAGTTGGTTCGCGCCCTGGCTCAGACAGAGCGGGTATACCCGGTGGTGTCAGTTCCGCAACAGGGAGAGTTCACCGATGCCCTCGCCCGAGCTGACATACCGTTCATAGTCGTCCCGACGCCGCAATGGACTCCATCAGACCCCAGGGCCTTCGATGGCACACACCCATGGCGCCGTGCGCACCTCACTGCCTCCCTACTGGTCCGAGTTCTGGTCTACGCCGCGGTCATCCGGGCAACGCGGCCAAATGTTGTCGTGACGAATACGGCGACCATTCCCACGCCAGCGCTGGCATGCGCGCTCCTGCGCAAGCCTCACATCTGGTTGCTGCATGAGTTTGTGACCCTGGATCACCACTTTCCGTACCTGCTTGGTGAGCGAGTCAGTCAGCACCTGATCGGACGGTTGTCGGTCTTAGTCATCGCCAACTCGTCGGCGGTCCGCCAGCACTTCGCACCGGGGGTGCCGCTTTCGAAGTCCCGCGTCATTCATCCCAGCGTATCCGCCGGTGCTCGCGAGAACCGAATGACTCCCGGAGAGCTGCGCGTCTTGTTGCTCGGCAACCAGACTGCTACCAAGGGAACCGAGTTGGCAGTGCGCGCGGTTGCACGGCTAGCGTCGGAAGAACCGCGGTTCCGCGTGGCATTGAGGCTGGTCGGTCCTATCGCACCCGACTACCGACGCGCCATGACTAAGCTCTGCAAAGAACTCGCGGTGTCGGACGCTGTGACGATGTTCGAGTTCACCGCCGATCCCAGCAGCCACTTCGAGTGGAGCAATGTCGTGCTGATGTGTTCGGAAAACGAGGCCTTCGGCCGCGTGACGGCGGAGGCACTGAAGTGCGGCCGCCCTGTCGTCGGGACACGCAGTGGCGGTACCCCCGAGATTGTGACCGACGGCGTCGACGGTCTACTGTTCGATCCCGGCGATTTCCTTGACCTGGCCTCCTGCCTGAGCGCGCTAGGTAATGACCAAGACCTTCTCGCGACCTTGTCGCGTGAGGCCAGAGTCCGCTCATCAGCACGTTTCCTGATGGAGGACGAGGTGGAGCAGTTCTCGCAACTGCTGGCGAGCGTCGCTGCAAAGGAGGCCCGTTGAGTCCTCGCCCGGTGCAACTGTTTTATTTCAATCGCATTTCGTCGATTCTGCGTCGCTTGCATGTACCACCGGCCCTCGTCGATCGCCTTGCACCACTCGTCATCGGATCTGACGTCCACGTCCACGGCGACGCCGCCCAATGCAACGTCGACGGATTTCACCTGACCTTCCCGCGGCGCTTCCTCCCGCACTTCGTGGGGTCGCCGTACGAACCAGAAACCATCAGATGGCTCGAAAGTCACCTTCCGCCCGGAGGGGTGGCCATCGATGCCGGTTCTCACGTTGGTTACGTGGCAATAGTGATGGCACGCTGCGTTGGCGCACAGGGACAGGTTTTTGCAATTGAGCCGGCCGTCGAGAACGTGTTGCAGATCGTCGGGAACCTACGGCGAAATGACCTGTGCAACGTCGAGATCCTCCCAGTGGCGCTCTCTGACCACGCGGGTGCCGCTCGGTTCAACCTGAATGAGTCAAGTGATTCCTTCGGCTTCTACGACCATCCCAATACCGCCACGACCGCAACGCGGATCGTGCCGACGGTCACCCTAGATGACATCTTGAACGACATCCGCCCGCAGCGGCTTGACGTGATCAAAGTCGACGTCGAAGGAGCCGAACCCGAGGTACTAGCTGGAATGTCCCAGACGATCGCGCTCCATCGCGACGTCAAACTGCTCGTGGAATGGTTTCCGGCCGCGTACCTGAAGCGCGGAGTTGCTCCGGATGTGCTGCCACGGCACCTCGCCTCGCTCGGATACGACGTGTCGCTGCTGGACCCGTCACACGGCGACTACCGCAGCGTCGAAGTCGTCCTGGAAGCCTTGCAGAACGGCGAACTTCCACCAGCCTGGTACTGCAACCTTGCCGCGCAGCGGTAGTAAGCGAAAGGGCGCTCGCCGGCCGCGTCAAGATCTCGGGGCGCCGTTTCCGATCGTCGCGCACTCGGTTGCGGGTCCGTCCTGGAACCTGCCACGTGGGCGAGATTGCCGCACCGTTTCCGCACCGGTTTGAACAGGCGGCCCCAACCGATGTCCTGATTTGTGCCCCTTACCGACCCGCTGGGCGATCCGCAGCGCAGAATCTCTTCGTCGGCGACGACCCGACGCGGCTGATTCGAACGGTGGCGTGGCTCGGCCTCTCCCGTGGGCCCGCGGTCAGCGACAGCCTGCGCTCTCATTGCACTATGACAGGAGGAATCAAGTTGTCAGACCTCAAAGAGAGCCCCTGCGACATTGTGTTGCCGGATCGCGGCGCTACCTGCCTCTCTCAGAGCAGCGTTATCTATGACGAAGGAA
>Ga0224555_1003866_pt1 | contig 14567 bp, 15 predicted proteins | sample 714S23034metaG_FD_180687 | JGI IMG/M metagenome (GOLD analysis project Ga0224555, IMG submission 180687) | Peat soil microbial communities from Stordalen Mire, Sweden - 717 S2 30-34 | ecosystem: Environmental > Terrestrial > Soil > Wetlands > Peat | place: Sweden: Norrbotten County, Stordalen...
GTCAGCGCGAACGGGCCTAAAAAGTTTGTGCCGATGGTCATTTCAAAACCGTCGACGGTGTCGGTGCGGTGCTGGCTCAGGCCCCCGGCATTGTTGATCAAGATGTCGACGTCGCCGTCGAACTGGTCGGGGAACGCGCGCACTGACGAGAGGTCGGCGAGATCAAGTTTGGCGATCGATGTGGAGCCACCGATCTCGGCGGCTCGCTGGGCACCCAACTCGGTGTTGCGGACCGCCAGGATCACGTGTGCGCCCGCGCGTGCGAGAAGGCGCGCGGTTCCAAGGCCCACCCCATTGGTCGCCCCGGTCACGATGATGCGTTTGCCGGTCAGGTTGCCGAGCCGGCTCGGAGACCATTCTGTCGTCACTCTGCGACACTAGCGTTGCCACACCACAGGTCACCGAGCGGCTGCAAAGAGCTCCCGCACGGCGTCGGGGATGGGTGCCACGGCATCGACGCCACGGATCGCCACCTGCAGCAGATAGCCCGGGAGCACACACAACAACGTCTTCGCTAAGACGTCGGGAGGCAGCACCGTAGCTGTCGGCGCGCTGGCTCTTGCGCTCTCGGCGAGTGCCGAACCGGCCGCGTCAAAAGATTCCCGCAGCCGCGCGGCCAGCGCGGGGTTGCGTAAGGCTTCCGACCACACCACGAGCGCGATCGCGGCAAACCCATCCTCGGCGTGGCGCGCGCTCACGAACTCCAATGCCGCGGCCAAGGCCGCGCCGAGGTCGGCGCCGTGCTGAACCGACTCCTGCACGATCGCGACGATCTGGTCGAGGTTCTCCTCGGCGATGGCGACGATCATCTCGTCCTTGCTGGCGAAGTAGCGGTACACCGCGCCGGATGACATGCCGGCCTCGCGCACCAGGTCTTGCATGGACGTTTGGTGGAAGCCGTCGCGGACAAAGCAGCGTCGGGCGGCGGCCAGGATGTGGGCCCGCCGCTCATCGCGGTACTGCGCTGAGATCTTCGGCACGACGACCAGGCTACCAAAAAAACATGAACGTTCACTCTTGACAGCGATCCCGTCGTGGCACAGAGTGAGGAACATAAAACGCGAACGATCATTCTCGGAAATAAGGAGGGACGATGTCCGACTCACCCGACTTCGGCACATTTGGCCGCTTCACCGAAACTCCGGTCGAGAGCATGCCTGCAGAAATGAAAGCCGCTTACGACTTCACCCGCCACCTGCGCGGACTTGTTCCCGGTCCGCACAAGATCTGGCTGGCTAACCCCCGGCTGTCCCATACGATCGTGCCGACCGGCGCGTACTTTCAGACGGACTCGACGCTGACGAAGGCGGAGATTGAGATCGTCACTAATCTCACCACTGGCCGCTGGCGTGCGCCTTATGCCAACTACGAGCACGAAAAGATCGGCGTTGAACAGGGTGGCCTGGCGCCGGAGACGGTCGAGGCTTTGATCAGCGGTCACCCGGTGTCATTCGACGATGCGCGACAGCAAGTCGTCTATGAGCTGGCCTCCACCCTGGTGGTTCCGCGCTACGTGCCGCTGGGTCTGTACCGGCGCGCCAATGCGCTGCTGGGTGATGCCGGAATCGTCGACGTCACCGTTCTCATCGGGTGGTTCACCGCCGTGTCAATGACGTTGGCGGCGTTCGACGTTCCCGCCAACGCCGAAGGATTGGACCAGTGAGCGGCAACCTGGGCGGCCGGCTGCCCCTCGTCGACGCCGACACCCTGGATGCCGCGCAGCGTGAACTCTTCGACTACCTCCGGGCACGGGTCGTGCCGTGGGCCGACGCCGCCGGGTTCCGCAGCACGACCGCGGACGGCACGTTCATCGGACCGTTCAACGCCGCCCTGCGCAGCCCGGCGGTGGCCGGCGCCTTCCTCCAGCTACAGGCCAGCGAAGAACGCCACACGTCGTTGTCCGACCGCGTGCGGCAGGTGGTGATTCTGGCCGTTGGCGCGGTGTGGGCAGCCGACTACGAGATCTACGCGCATTCCGCGGTCGCCCGCCACAGCGGTATTACCGACGACGCCGTCCGTCGCCTCGCCGCCGGCACTCTTCCCGACACGCTGAGCGACGAGGAAAAGATCGCCTACCGCTTTGCCCGGGAACTCTCGACAACCCACCGCATCGACGACTCGACCTTTAACCAGGCCCGAAAAGCTTTCGGAGACTCCGGAATTGTCGACATCATTATCCTGGCTGGCACTTACTACACGGTCTGCGGTCTCCTCAACGCCTTCGAAGTTCCCGCCCCGTCTGAAACCCCCAGCTGAGAAAGAGGATCCCCCATGTCGATGACCCCAGTCCCCGCAGTCACGTTGACCCCGGTTGCCTACTTCCCGGAAAGGTACTTCCTGGAAAACCTCGCCGTCCGCGCCGACGGCTCGGTGTTGGTCACCGCGGTGCTGCAAAAGGAGCTTTGGTGTGTGCCTGGTCCCGAGCCTCGCGGCGAGGTCCGCCCGGTGCTGGTGCATACCTTCGAGCACATGGTCTCCGGGATCGTCGAAGTACAACCCGACGTGTTCATCGTCTCCGTCACCGACGCCTACGCAAGTCAGCAATCCCATTTGGCGCGTGTCGATTTGACCACGTGGACGCCTGGTGAGTCGGTGTCTCCTGAGATCATCTTCAGCTTTGACGATCAGAGGACCGGACTCAATGGCAGCTGCTTGATCGGGCCGGGCGTCATGCTGGTCGCCGACAGTTTCGCCGAATTGATCTGGCGAATCGACCTGGGCCCAAACGCCAAATCCGCGACGGCCCGCGTCTGGCTGGCCCACGACACGATGGCGCTGGACCCCGACAGCGGCGTCCCCTGGCCACCCCAGCCGGGCGTGAACGGCGTCCGCTTCGGCGCCAAGAGCGGTTACCTGTTTTACACGTCGACTGCTCAAAAGGTCTTCATGCGCGTCGCCGTCGACCCGGAGACACTGGACCCCGCGGGCAACGCCGAGTTCGTCGCGGCCATCGACAACGCGGACGACTTCTGCCTCGACGAGGACGCCGGATTCGCCTACGTCACCCGGCATCGTGCTAACACCGTCGACCGGGTGCCGCTCGAGCCCCGGCACGGCAGCGAAGTCCGTCACATCGCCGGCGACCCGTTCGACGAAGTCCTGGTCGGCCCGTCCAGCGCCGTTTGGCGCCGCAGCCCCGGTGACCGTGGACGGGTGGCGTACGTCACGACCGATGGCGGTACCACCGCGTCGCCCGACGGGGTCGTGCGCAAAGCCGCACTGCTGCGTCTCGAATTGCACCCACCCGGGGCCTGACCTGCGGCTGGTGGAAGCGTCCGGCGGCCCGGCGTAGGCTGCGAACGGAGGCGAGATGTCGTTTCAGATTGCGACTTCTGCTTCGTAAACGCTTGTGAAACTTGATCTTTCATTGAAGGAACGTACATGGAGACTGTGCATAAGACATTGCCTCCCGCGTTGCAGCGGGCGCTGGACCTACTCGTCGACCCACCGGCCGAACCGGACGTCAGTAAGGGCTATCTCGACCTGCTCGGCACACCAGCCGCCGAGGACGGCGACCCGGCCAAAAACAACGGCGCCATCCAGGCGGTGTGGGCATCACCGATCGGGTCATTTCTCTACGACAACGCGCAGGCCCTGACCCGCCGGTTCATCGCGGCATGGCAACTCCCCATCGACTGGTTGAACATCCCACCGGGCGGTATCGCGTTGGACGTCGGATCCGGTCCCGGTTCCATCACCGCGTCGCTGGCCCACGCCGCCGGACCCGACGGGCTGGCATTGGGTGTTGACATCTCTGAGCCGATGCTGGCCCGCGCGGTGCGCGCCGCGGCGGGTCCACAGGTCGGCTTCTTGCGGGCAGACGCGCAACGACTCCCGCTGCGCGATGAGACCGTCGATGCTGCGGTCTCGATCGCCGTGCTCCAGCTCATCCCGGACCCGGCGGCGACGTTGTCCGAGATCGCCCGAGTGCTACGACCCGGTGGGCGGCTGGCGGTGTTGGTCCCCACCCTCCGTCCTCCTTTTGACCTTTGGCAGAAGCTGCCCAATGGCGGGGCCCACGTGTTCGGCGAGGACGAAATCGGCGACATCCTGGAAGACCACGGCTTCCTCAGCGTGCGGACCAAGAGCGTCGGCACTTTTCAATGGGTACGGGCCAAGCGCGGCTGACATTGCGGCGGGCCGGTGGGTCATCAGGCCAGCGGATGGTTTTCGCGCACTCCGCGGTACATGCCCCACCGGACCACACCCGGCATCACCACCCGTTCAACCGGCCACGACGGGATGCGAAACGCGTGGCCGGTGGGCAGGAAGACCTCCAGCCCGTCGGGCTGTATCCCCAATAGCGATCCCCACCGCCGCCCGGGCGCCCGGAACGTGCGCAGCCGGCGACCCGCGAAGTCGGCGCGGATGTTGTGCGCCACCAGCGCATCACCGCGATTACGCGCGGAGCTGCGCAGCGGGTCGGTGGCCGCGACGTCCCCGACGGCGAACACACCTCGACGACCGGGCAGCCGCAGCTCGGGTGTCACGCGCACGAAGCCGTGCTCATCGAGCAGCTCGGGAGGCAGCCAGTCGGTGTTGGGTTGCACCCGCCCGATCGCCCAGAGCACAGCTTCGGCGAAACCCGGTGGTTGCCCAGTGCTCCAGTGGACCTGTCCACTGGTGATGTCATCGCCCGCAAAGCCGTTCGAGACAACCGCACGATGCCCAGGATGAAGACCCACTCCCAGGCCGGTCAAGCGGTCGTGGACGCGTTTCCAGATCCGTGAGTGATACTCGCCCAGCGGGCGCTCTCCGGGGAAGTACAGATCGATTCGCTTGTCCGGCCACGTCGCTGCCATATTGGCGGCGCTGCTGACCGCTGCCGCACCGCCGCCCACGACGATCACTGAGGCGGCCGCGGCCAGGCGATCGTGTGCAGCGCGGAGATCGGCGCCGATCTCCGCGGCCGACTGCATGGTCGGCTGGCGCCAGAAGCCGTTGCTGACTCCGGTGCAGATGACCAGCGCGTCGTATCCCTCGGCGAATGTTGCGCCGTTGTCAGTCCGGCCGGAGACCGTTTGCGCGGCCACGTCTAGGCCGGTCAGCGTGGCCTGGATGATCCGTACCCGATCCAGACGACGGAACCTGTCGAAGGGGATCCAATAGTCGCGGGCCCAATCGCGGGGGCGAGACAACCGGACGCCAAGCTCCTGGCCGCTCACCAACCCCGGCTTGACCGAGATGCCGACGACGTCGGCGTGGCGGGAGAGCCGAATCGCGGTGAGGATACCGACGTCCCCGAGTCCCGCGACGACGACACGTTTGCGGCTCATATCGTCGACGCTGTCACAGAAATGGGTTGCAACATGGCGGCCAGATCAGAATTCGTTGGCTCGCTGGACGTTTCACGAGCCCGGAACGTTGCGGGTGATGACGACGCAATCCATCTGAGCCTCCTAAACGGGAAACTGTGACACGTTCTAGATGGGTATCGATCGGCGGGCAGCGGCCACGGGCCGCAGCGCGTTGAGTTTGTTCGTGACGCTATCCGTCATCCGAGTGCGGATTCCGAGCAGTTTCCTTCATTTTCGAAGCGCGTCGATTGCCGGCTTCATGCTGAAAGCCACAAGGCCCGTTGAGAGGAATCCTCGTCATGACTCATACAGCCGACGCGGTGTCGATGACTGACACGGCGTTCGATCCGACCGTTGCTCTTGGCGAGCTGCTCGCCGATGTCGGGTTGTCCGTCGCCGACGCGGGCGGCCGGGTGACATTCGCCGGGCAGGACCCGATCATTGCGGCCCGTCACCGACTCGGCGCGGCGATCGGTATCCCGATGATGGGCAACGCAATTGCCGCGGCGACGATGCACCGCCACCGCGGCGGGCCCGGCCAGTACCTGCACCTCGATCTTCGCCAGGCGATACACCACATCAACCCCAGCTTTGCCTGGAAGCCCACCCTGGCTGGGGAGTTCCCGTCGATCGCGCTGGTGCTGGATAACCCGTTTGCGCTGCTTCCCTACCGCACCCGCGACGGGCGCACCGTGATGGCTTCGGCGGTTTACCCGCATCAAGCAGCCAACTGGTGTCGCTTCCTCGACGTGCCACCTGACTTCACCAAAGTCGCTGAGGCATTTACCAATTGGGATGCCTCCGAGCTGGAAGACGCTGCCAATGAGGCCGGTCTGCCGGCGTGTATGGCCCGAAGCCCGGAGGAGTGGCTGGCGCATCCGCACGGAGCTCTGCTGGCCGGCCAGCCCGTCATCGGGCTGACTCGGATCGGCGACGCGCCACCGCGCGACCTGGGCCCGTCCGATCGGCCGTTCGGCGGTGTGCGAGTGCTGTCGTTCACCCATGCCGTGGCTGGGCCCACGGTGGGACGCGTGCTGGCCGAGCAGGGCGCCGACGTGCTGGGGGCGACCCGTCCAAATGATTTCGAGCACGACTGGGTCTACTTCGAAGCCAACATCGGATCATGCAGCGCCTGGCTTGATTTGACGAAGGAGACCGGAAAGGCCAACGTCGACCGACTGTTGCGCGACGCCCACATCGTGGTCAACAACCACCGCGGCCTCAAGCTGGAGAAGCTGGGCATCGATCCCCGAGAGCTTGCGCAGACCCATCCCGGGCTGGTGCACGTCTCGGTCACGTGCTACGGATCGGCTGGGCCGTGGGCGAACCGAGGCGGCTTCGACATGAACGGCTCGGCGGCCTCCGGCTTGATGGTCATCGAAGGCGGCCCCGACCATCCCCAGCTGCCGCCCACCGGGCTGATCAACGACTTCATAACCGGCTACATGGGCGCCCTGGGTGCGGCTGCCGGGCTGATCAGACAGCAAACCGAAGGCGGCAGCTGGCACGTCACCGTCAACCTCACCCGCAATGCCATGTGGTACCAGACGTTGGGCTTGGTCGACCCCGCCGACGCCGGCTGCGACGGCGAACACACCATCGGCGTACCCGACGCGTACGACGCCGACACCCCGATGGGTCGGGTCCACATGCTCGCCCCACCGGTCAGCTTCAGCCACACGCCACCCCGCTGGCCCGATCCGATCCTGGTCCCGCGCGGATCCAGCCCGGCCGAATGGTCCAGCCTCAGCCGCTCGAGCACGCGACGTTGAGCGAGAATTGTCGTTGTGGGAGATGGTGTCGACGAGCTGGACATCGCTTTGCTCGATGCGCTGCACGTAAATCCGCTGGCGAGCTTTGAAGAACTCGGCACGGTGTTGGAGGTCTCGCCGGTCACCGCGGCACGGCGGTGGCGCCGCCTGGTATCCACCGGTCGGGCCTGGGTGTCCTCGGCGCCCGGCTTGCAGTTGCCGATGAGGGCGGCGTTGTTGGAGGCCGAGTGCCAACCCGGCGCCGCGCCAGCGGTGGCTAGCGAATTTGCTTTGGTACCACAGGTTTTCAGCGTCAACATCACGACGGGCAAAGACAACCTGTACGCCCTGGTGGTTGCCGCCGATCAGCCGCTGCTGGCTGAATTGATCGTCGACACGCTACCGGCAGTCGCGGGACTCAACCGGGTGCAATCGGCACTCATCACGAACTTGTTCAGCGGCACGCGCTGGCGGCTCGGCGGTCTCAGCCCCGATCAGGTTCGGGCGGTAACACCCGAGTCGGCGAAACCCAATCCAGCACATGAGTTCGATGACTTCGATCGCGAGTTGTTCTTGGCGCTGCAACGCGATGGACGCCTCAGTTTCCGTGATCTCGCCGCGGTGGTCGGGCGGCCCGAACCCACGGTGCGACGCCGCCTGGGTCTGTTGACCCACTCCGGAATGCTGGTGTTCCGCACGGATTTCGCCCGGGTAGAAGCAGGCTGGCCGACCGCGGTGGCGCTCAAGCTCAGCGTGACCGGGTCAGCGGTGACCGCGGTGGGGCGCACACTGGTCCGTTACCCCGAGACCAGGTTCTGTGTTGCGGTTGTAGGCGGCGGAGTGGCAGATCTTTTCGTCACGATGCAGCTCCACAACGTATCCGACCTCGACCCGGTGATTCATCGACTGTCAGCCGAACACCCCGGCGTCGCGGTGCTCGGCACCCGTGTGGTGCTGCGCTCCGTCAAATCCTGGGGACGGCTACTGGGGCCCGACGGCCGCGCACAGCACGTCATTCCCGTCGACCTGTGGGCTCCGGTGAATAAGGGCTGACGCCCGCTGTCAGAAATGGCCAGGCAGCCGATTCAGATTTCTGACGGCACAATGAGCCGGAAGCTTCCGATATTAGATACAAGCGATCTACAATCCGGCGTGTGATGACCCCGTCGACCCCCTGGGCAAACGAACGTGGGCAACTACCGCAGCGGTTACGGATGCGAAGTCAGATCGTTGGCCGCAGGCAAGCACGACGGCTCAGTCGGCGCTTCGCGCGCGTCGGCGTGACAACCCCGCCGGAGCGGCTTCGGCTGATGCTGGCGGGCGCACCCGCCGCGCGCGCGGAGGTGGCGGATTTCAACTTCGCGCTGATAGCGACCCAGCTGAAGCGTGAACAGTTCGTCGCGAAGGTCCGGCGTCTGAAGCGCCGCGGCGCACGGTCGCTGATCTTCGTGGGCCTGGTTCTTGTCACGCTGAATTTCCTGTTCTGCATGGCCTACGCCCTTTTCAGCTTGACGCTCGAGGCCTCGCCCCTGTGAGTTTCGTCCTCGCGCTGGCCGAGAACGTCTCAATTACCGGCGCTGGGGAATATGGCGTCAGCGAGCTCGAGGATTTCCTCGCGATCCGCGGCCAAGATGAACCCTGACTGGATCGTCGAGTCAAGCGACGCGGTGAAGCGTTCCAGATACTCCGCAGCCCCGCCTGGGTAAAGCCGGCGCACGGTCGCGGCGTCGAACTGTTCACCGGAGCCGAAGATCGACGACATCGTGCTCTCGTCGCCCCCGACACCGGATGTCCGGGCGATCGGTACGTCCACCCACGGTGTCCTGACGCCGCCCTGCGCGAGCCCATGTGCGTCGAGAACGGGCTGGGCGTCGCTCAATTCAAGAGGTGCAGCACTGGTTGCAGGCCGGCCCGTGCGCACCCAGTCGCAAAGCTGCGACAACGCCGCCTGCAGAACGTAGTGGTGTTGCGGCGCAAAGTTGATGAAATGGTCCAGTTCCTGACCCATCAGCACGTTCGTCGGCGCATAGGCCGCGACGATGTCGGTCACTGCCGCAGACCCGGTGTCGATCGGCGCTACCTGAATCGTGTAGTTGTCGGCATGAGCCGTGGCGGCGATCTCCCAAACCCGAAGCCGTTGGTTGTCAGGCTGTCTCGCGCTGTGATAGCCCTGCCGCGGGCCGCCGAAGAGGTCTGTTTCGGTGATGATCGTGACGAGCGGGACACGCAGATCGGCACGAAACGCGACGCCCTGGGTCATGTTGCTCTCCAGCGCATCGAATATCGAGCCACCGTCCAGCGGTGCGGCGGGCCCGAATCGCGAATGCACCAAGAAGCCGTCGTAAACCTGGGCGAGTGGCTCGACGGCGTTGATGTACGTCGTCAGGAACAGCGCCGACTGCGACTCGCCCAGCGCGATGATGTGTTCGGCGCGCAGCCCACGCAGAATCTCGTCCCGCTGTCCATCCCTGATCAATCGCCCGGCCTGGGTAAAGATGTCGTAGGCGTAGGCGTCGCCGGGATGGTGCAGGGATGAATACCGCTCAGGATTCTGGCTTTTCAGCGACATGTCCAGGCCCATCATGTTCGCGCCGCCTTCGATGCCGACGCGTTGCGCCGACACCGCGACGTAGCCGTAGCCGGCGCGAATCATCTCGCGGTGCGCCATCATCCAGACTGCGGGCGCATCGATGCCGCCGCTGACATTGAGCCACTCGACGAGCATTCTCCCGTTGAACCGGGCCCGATCGGTCGGCGTCAGCACCACTATCCGGGTGGTGAAGTCCGCGGCACCTGACGGCGTCACACTCCACCGGCCGTCCGGGCTGAGCTCGGCCACAGAACTGTAGGACGACGCCGTACCAGAGATGAAGAATTCCTCGGCGACATAACCCACGCTGGCTATGTCGAAGGCGCCCAACAAGAGTGCGGGCTTCCCGGGCACAGGCGTAAAGGTTGCCGCATCGCCACTGATCGGCACGTGGGCATCATAGCGCCGCCGACCCCGCCGTTCGCCGCTGTGACAGAGTTGCTCCCGATGACGTCCAACAGCGATCGAGTGAGTGGGGAACACCCCGTGATCGTCGTCGGCGCAGGGATATGCGGACTCGCGACGGCCTACGAGCTGGCGCGCCGCGGCGCGCAAGCGGTCGTTATCGAGCGTGGTGAGCCGTTCGCAGAGCAGTCCGCGGGATTAGCGCGGATCTTCCGCATCACCCATCGGCGCCCCGAGTTATGCGGGCTGGCGATGCGGGCCCGCGCAGGCTGGCAGCGCTGGGAGGCGGAATTCGGCGCCGGACGGCTTCTTGGCTCCGAGGGCTTCATCACCGCCGGCGCCGGCGAGGACGTCGCGACGGCGATGACCGAGGCCGGCGCCGCATTCTCCTGGCTTGATCGGCGCGACGTCTCGGCGCGGATCCCGTTTGTGGCTGCGCCCTGGGAGAGCGGGGTTTTCGATCCACTGGGCGGGAGCCTCCGCATCCGCCGCGCGCTGACCGCCTTGGCACAGCGAGTCAGGATCCGCCGTGGCGAGGTCGTGGCGATCGACGACGATGGCGCGACGACGCTGGCCGATGGCACCGCCGTGCGAGGCGATCGGGTGCTCATCTGCGCAGGTGTGCAGACACCGGCGTTGTTCGGCCCGCTCGACGTGGATTTCGCTCCGCACACTCGCTTCACCTATCAGGGCGCTGACGCGACCGGTGCCGCGTGCCTTTCCGCGCCGGAGGGCTACGGGTTGCCGCTTGGCAGCACCGGGCGTTGGGCCTTCGGACAGGAGGTGCCCGATCCGGCGACTGTCCGCGCGCTCTTCCCGTCGCTATCACCGGTAGCCCAGGTGGATTGCGTCACCGTCCGCGCACCTTGGCTCGACGCCGGTGGCGACGGGTGGACGGTAGCGCGCCGCGGCCGCGTCGTCGCCTTCGTCGGCAGCAACCTGATGAAATTCGGTCCGCTGCTCGGCGACCTGCTCGCTCAGGCCGTGCTGAGCGACGAATTGCCCGACGACCTGGATCTGACTCAGCTGTAAAGCAATGCGGTATTACGTGTTTCAACTCGGCATCCGCACCGCGGCTGCGACGGCCGCTGGCGCTTCGGATTGCGGGTAGTGGCCGACGCCGGGTAGTTCGGTCACCACGGCGCGCGGCAGGACCTTCGTCGCCGCCTCGATGACATGGCGTCCCGACACAGGGTCGTCGAGTCCCCACACGAGCCGCAGTGGACCGTCCCAGTCAGCCAGAGCCTTCTCCCACCGAGTGTGATGGTCAGCGCGTTCGGCGTTGTAGCGGATGAGCAGATGCGCAAGCTTGTGGCCGTCATGCATAGATACGCCATACCAGAGGTCGTCGAACCCGGTGTCGGTGAGCTTTGACCCGAGGACAGCGTCGAGCGCGGAGCGTAAGCGATTCGCGCTGATCCGGCCGGCAAGAAGCTTGCCGATGACCGGCAGGATCAGCAGCTTCTGCATGCGCGTCGGCCGGTAGGCGCTGTAGACGATGCCGGAGTTCAACATGACAAGGCTGTCAATGGTGAAAGCGAGCCGGCCCGCCAGTGCTCGGTCCAGAAGTTCTTGGGCGACGATGCCCCCGTAGTCATGGGCGACCAACCGCACGGAGTCCAGGTGCAGGTGCGCGGCCAGATCCTCGACTATGTCGGCTGATTCGGCGACGGAGTAGTCGTACGGGTTCGGCTTGTCAGAGGCGCCGTAGCCAAGGAAGTCCAGCGTGATCACGTCGTGGTCTCGCTCAAGGTCATTGGCGACTTCGGCGTAGTCATAAGACCAAGTCGGGAATCCGTGGAGCATGAGCACCACAGGACCCTGCCCGCGCCGCCGGAAGGCGATGCGATGCCCCCTGCGGCTGATGAGGGTCTGGCATTGGTCGATCCATTCCCGCGCCCGGGGAGCATCGGTCACGCTTGCGCCGCCTCCTGACGTGGGTCTGTGGCGCCACACTATCGCGTGCTCCTGGCGGCGGGTCCGCCGTCAGTCGGACAACTTGACCGCATACAGGTTGTGGGTGCCCTGTAGGCCTTTGAGTTCGACCTCGCGAGGTGGACAGAGCTCGATATCCGGCCGGCCGTCGACCGCGTCGCGCACCGATTCGCTGACGAGGATCTCACCACCATCGGCTTGTTCCGCCACCCGAGCCGCCATCGCGACGTTGCGTCCGAAAAGGTCGTCACCGCGCCTGACCGACGGACCCACATGGATACCGATCCGGACGCGCACGCCCTCCCAGCGTTCTGCGTTCTTGAGCAGCGCTCGTTGCACGTCGACACCGCACAGCACGGCTTGCCCAGGATCGGCGAAGGCCATCATGAATCCGTCACCTTGATTCTTGACCACGTGGCCGCCATGGTCGTCGACGAACTTTTGGATGAGCCTGTTGTGCCGTTCCAGCACCTTCATCCATCCCTGGTCGCCCAAGGCTTCGTTGTGCGCGGTGGAATCCTCGATGTCGGAGAAGGCGATCACGACATCGCCGTCGGCGGTGAGCCTGGCGAGATCGGGACGTTCGACCTGCGCCCAGCCTGCGAGATCTTCGACCGAATTCCTGAATGTGGCGCCGATGCCTTTCGTCATCAGTGAATCGGCTGTCTTCCAAGCGGTTCTGACGGCAAAGGGCGCGACCCCGGGCCGCCGCCGGCGGCGCCTGGTTGTGTTTCTGCGGCTGCGCTCGAGTTCGGTTCGTACTCCCTTGAGCTGCGATCGCGACACGATCAGCAGAATTCCGAGCGCGATCATGCCGCCGAACTCGACGAATCCGACCGCGGCCAGCAGCCCAGTCACGCTCATTGCTCGTTCCCTGCCGCTGCGGCCAATGCCATTTGCCGATTATGACGGTAAGGCACCTCAGCGCTTAGGGGCAGATCGTTGCATCGCCAGACCTACGGCTGCCACAACCACGTCGGGTTGGTGGATCTGGACGAAATGGTCGCTGCCGGTCGCGAAGACGTGTGGTGTTTGCGGCCGCAGCGCAATGAGATCCGACGTGCCCTGCTGCCATGCCTGTTCTAATTTCGCGCCCTGCTCGGGCGGGACGGTCGCGGGAATCCCGAATGCCTCGGTCCTCGACAGCACGACCGTGGGGACGGGCGGGAACGAAGGAGCTGCGGCGACCTGCGCGACGCTCTTATCGATGTCGATCACCTCGAACGAAGGTGAACCGGTGAACTGCGGCAACGGTTCATCCAACGCTTGCCGATACACGGGCCAGTCGGATCCCATCAGGCTCGGGATCTCGACGGCGAAGGCGTCGACGAACACCACTGCGCGCACCTGGTCGGGGTAGGTCTGGGCGTACAGCCGGGCAAACAGCCCGCCCAGCGAGTGCCCCACCAGGATGTACGGGCCCGGAACACGTGCGGCGGCCAGTAACGCATGCAGATCGTCGACAACGTCGTGCGCGGTACGTGGCATCGGCACCGGTGAACTGCGGTCGCTGATGCTGGGTGGGTCGGGATAGCGCAAGGTCCCGGGCCGGTCGTAGGCGCAGACGCGGTGATCCCCGGCAAGGGCAGGCAGCACAGCGGGCCCCACGGCAGGCGCGGTAGCGTCGGAGTAACTCCACGGATCCGATGAATTGTGGTAGCCGGATTCCAAAATGACTGTCGGGCCGCCCTTTCCGTGACACTCGAGATAAAGGTGCCGTCCGTTACCGATCTCAATCGGACCGGCTAAGTCGCCGTGTGCGCCCGAGTTCACACCGCATCCGACCATGGCGGCTAGCAACACGATCGTCACAAGGAATCGACGGACTCCGTCAGCAGTCGCCGAAGGATGAGCCGGAAGCGGTCGCCGGCAGAATCGATGCCGTCTGCGACCTGTCAGGCCGCCACCACTTTGCGTCGCCGGACACCGGCAACCGGTATCGGGCTGTTGCCCACCACGCTCAACCCGGCCAGGCGCCGCCACGAACGGATGGCGTTGCGGGTGACCTCCAAAATCCGCGCGGCGCCGGCATCGCCGTTTGCCAGCCTGTGCGCACGCAACGCGTTACCCGTTACTGCGTCGAGGGTGTCCCAATCATCGGTCTCGACAAGAGAAGTCGATTGAGACGCCGCCCGCACGGCATACAGTTCGGCGCCCTCCGACGTCTCACTGGCTGTGCGGGCGCCACGAGCGGCGCTGTCCCAGTTGACAATTGATGGCACGTCGCCAGGCGCGAATGTGCGATGTAGCTCCGCGACGTTGGTGATCGCCTCGGCCGCCGCGCCGCCGGCGTAGCGAACCACCCCCCACGGTGGGCTGATCAGCAGCTTGGTCACCCAGATGTGCATGATGGCGTCGGCGACATCAGCGGTTCCCACGGTCAGCCAACCGAGGTCGAGCACCACAAGACTGTTCTCTGGCGACAGGTAGCCGTCAGGCCCGGCCAGCAGGTCATTGCACAACTGAACGAACGATGCCAACGGACGAGCGGAGGTCGCCGGGAAGTCGGTGATCTGCTCGTCGCCGTTGATGTACGAAATCACGTTCATGGCACACCCTTTGCCCGATCCCGGCTGGTGGGATCCCCTG
>Ga0224555_1003868_pt1 | contig 14566 bp, 6 predicted proteins | sample 714S23034metaG_FD_180687 | JGI IMG/M metagenome (GOLD analysis project Ga0224555, IMG submission 180687) | Peat soil microbial communities from Stordalen Mire, Sweden - 717 S2 30-34 | ecosystem: Environmental > Terrestrial > Soil > Wetlands > Peat | place: Sweden: Norrbotten County, Stordalen...
GCCTCGCATCCGGCCGAGATCGCGGCCAGGGCGTCGACGACGCTCTCGGTCAACACGACCTCGTCTCTGGCCGCGCCCTCGTTGAAGATCCCGCCCGCCATGCCGGAGGCGAACAAGAGCGCCGAGTCGTCGTTGTCTGTAGTGCGCCGGGCGCACAACCCGACGATCTCGCCCCCGGGCGAGCACACCGGCACGACGAGCGATCCCACGAAGTGCTCGTGACCCGAGCTCCGGTAGATGCCGAGCGCGATCAGGCTCTCGCGCAGGTGCTTGCCCGCGCTGCGGTTGCGCTCTGGGAGTCTCAGCCCGAGGGAGCGGTCCGAGAGCCCGAGCGAGAAGCGCTTTGCCACAGAAGTGCTGATCCCGAGACCCAACAGGGCCTCCCGGCAGGGATCGGAGGAGACGAGGCACTGGCGGTAGTGCTCGACCACGGCCGCGACGAGGCCCGCCTCGCTCACACCGGTGTCGCAGAGCGGTTCTGGCTCCATCGCCCCTCTCCCTCGGTCTAGTCGTATGCTCCTAGTTATTCTAGGCGTATAGTAGACGAGTTGTCAAGAGGGAGGTAAGCTCTCGACATGGAGTTCGGTGACGAATTGGCGCGGATCCGTCGTGAACGCGGCCTCACCCAGGCCGGGCTGGCCCAGAGGATCGGGGTGCACCCGAGCCAGCTGCACCGCTACGAGGTCGGAGAGGCACAGCCGACCCTCGATGTGATCAGGCGCCTGTGCGTGGCGCTGTCTGTGAGCTCGGACGGGTTGTTGTTCGCGGACGACCCGCGCGCTCTTGTCGAGAACCGCCTCAGGATGGCCCTCGAGACGACGATCTACCTCTCCGAGCACGAACAAGCCGTCATCGCCGAGATAATCGAGAACTTCGTCGCCGCCCGGGTCGCAAGAGAGCGCCCCAACCAGCGCCGGGGACCGGTCCCCAAGAAAAAGCGCGAGAAGGACTGAGCCCCGCGGACAGAGCTGCCCCCGCCCTCCGACGGTTGGCGCCGTGCCTGGTCACGCGAACGCCTCGCTCATGATCTCCTGCCATCCGACACGGCGCATCTCGATCGACTCCCGGGCCCACATCTCGGCGATGAGGTGGTCTCCGGGGAGCCCATAGCCGATCCCGACGTAGCGCCAGGTGCCGATGACGAGCTCGTCGGCACGACTGGGTTCCTCCGGTGGGGCTCTCAAGAGGGCCTGGCGGCGTTGGTGCTGAAAACGCCTCCGGCGGAGGGCGCCGAAGCTTGTCGAGTAGTGACGGGACTTGGTGATGGCGTTGCCCTTGAACCCGAACCCGTGGGCACAGCAGCGAAGCCCGAGGAAGCGGAGCTCTTGTCGTCGCGAGAGCCGCCAGGCGCACTCGACGAGGCGCCGGTGATGAGGAGAGAGCCCGCTCGTGCGAAGGGCCGCCACCTCGGTCGCGTTCTTGAGGCGCCGGTCGAGCACACCGGTCGACTCGGTGGACTTGGAGAGGTACTTGGCCGCGTAGCGGGCGGCACGCCGTGCTGCTGCCGGCGAGTCGATCGGGCTCACGTCCAGCTGTGAGCCCCAGCGGGCGTGGTGGACGACGCCGTCCAAGCGAATCGGATGCACAACCGCCACGGCCCGCGATCCCACCATGAGGGCGGCCCCGAGGAGCTGGGCGGTGATCTCGGACGGGGGCGGGACGATCCCGTCGCCGATACCGTCCGCGCGCACGACGAGGTGGAGGTGGACCGCCCCTCGCGCCTGGTACTCGACCACCTTTACGAACGAGAGCCTGACATCGTGCTTCAGCTGGGACGGCGTCGTCTCCAACAGGCGCGCCAGGGCCCGGAAGGTGTAGATCGTCGTTCTGCGCCAGAGCTCCGGGAGCAGGCCGTGGAACACGACGTGCTCGTCGTAGCGGTAGCACTCCGGGCAGATGGGCTGGCCCAACAGAGGATCGTCGCGCTCGTGGTGCGAAAAGCAGGCGAGCTTCGTCCCGTGAGGGCAGTTCTTCGCAGGCGAGGACGGATGGCACGGCCCGGGCCCGGACTTGGCCCGCGTGTGCACGGCGCCGAAGGACGGGGCTGTCAGCGTCGCGAAGACCATCGGGTGGGTGGCGACCGACTCCGGCACTCCCTTCCCGCCGGCGAGGCCTGCCATGACGAGGTGGCGGGCGTCGTTGCGGTAGACGTCCGAGCACGCCGGGCAACGGGTCTTGCGCCGGTTGCCGCACGCCTTGAAGACGAGACGCTCGTCTCCACAGTTGTCGGTGATCTCGCCCGTGGCGGTGTCGACGTAGTCCTGGTGCCCAAAGAGGCGGACTGGGTGCGAGCAGTTGTGGGCTTGGCGGGACTTCGCCTCGAACGAGTCGAGGCCGCCGTCGAGTCGCGCCCGCGCCAGCATCGCCTCGACGAGCTCGGTCGTGTCGCCCCTTGCCGGCATGTGCGCAAGCTAGCAACTCGCTGTAACACCGGGAAGCACGATTCCCTTTGATTTCCTGGCCTTAGCGGGCTCGAGCGGTCTCGAACGGAGTCCTGCGGACGCCGGCGGACACGAGCGGACGTCCAGGACATCTTTCGGCACCTGTTCTCAACAGGCCTCCCGATCCCGGCGAGGCGGCCGATACCACACGTCCCTTTCCCAGCTGAACACCATCCGAGCCAAGTCATCTCCGCTCGGGCAATTCCCGATGACCGCTGCTTGCCAGCAGCCGCTTGTGTCCGAGACAGAGCAGAGGTGCCGTGTCCCATGAGACATGGTGAGAGGAACATCGAACAGTGACTGTGGGGACCTGCGGTTCTCCTTTGGAATTTCCTCTTTCCAATGAGACTCAGGGCTCGCGGTCGGCGTCGCCGACCTCGAGCCCTGTTCTTGAACAGAACATCAGGTCGTTCCCGTGACCGACGATGTTGTCGGTGACGGTGACATGCTCACCACAGCACGAGCCCAGACCCGTTCTCCCAGGTGAGAGGCCACGTTGTGATTTCCGCCATTACCCTGTCGAGCAGCTCCAAGGTCACATCTTCTGACCGATCGACTCCCTGCGCGCTGGCGAACTCGACGAAGTACCCGAGGTAGCGGCACCGGCAGGTGATCGTCGTCCTGGCGTAGTTGTGGATCGCCATCCACTTGAGGTACTCGCGTGCATCCATCTCGATGGAGGTCATGACCGCCTTCTTTCGAGACGGCCAACGAGGGGGCTTGGCGGGACCGGACTCCGCCGCCGGTTCGTCCACCGTGGATGGTGCTCTCCCTGCCTGAGAGCATCGGCCTTCGATGAGCCTCGGATGAATCCCGGGAGGAACGCAACGAAGGCGGCCGCGCGCCTAGTGACCGGTCACCCGGCTGCGCTGCTCAGGCCGTCTCGTGTTCCTCATCCGGGGCGCCGTGTCCACGACTCCCAGGCCGATCATGGAATTTGATCGGCTCGAACTGGCCGACGGAGTTGGCAGCTACTACGACCCCGCAGTCAGAGAAGACTATGCCGGTTAAGGCAAGAAGCTCTTCATAACTCGCTCAACTAGCTGCAGTAGTTCGCGATCTCTTGGTCGGCAGGGATTTGCTGACGGTATTGGCACCAGTAAGGCCACTCGACAGGGAACTCGTCGATCTTGGCAGCGATCACCTGTACGAGCATCCCAGGAGCGACACCTTCGTATGTCATCCTCGTGCCCACGGCAAGCGCACCGTCTTCCAGGAGATTCTTGGTCAGGGGCGGATCGACAACGAAGGTTCTTTCCGAGCTGTACACCTTGACAGCCGTCACCGTGGCTATGAAGGACGACCTGTCGGGCGAAGAAAGAAGCTTGACCTCCAAGCTGATGTGGCAGCCCAGGGGAGGAGCAGTGCCCTCGCAACCCGCGACCGAGCCGATATCTTCCTGCCCTCTCGACCGAGAGCTCACTGTGAGGGACTCATCCGGCCCATGAGACCAAGTTCCCAGGAGGTCCTGCGGGACCGGCCTCCCGATTGAGACCTTGCGACCAGGAATGACGTGGACACTCCGGAGGACCACTTTGGCGCCTCGAAGCGAGCTCTGATTCTTGCCAGGGACTACAAAGAGGAGCCAGTTAGCCCAGCCGTCTAGCAAGGCCAATAGGTAGCTCTCCTGTCTCGTACCTAATGCTGCCGTCCCAGAGAGCATAGTTACCCATATACCATTGATATCCACGAGGTGCGTTTGGCCGGGTTGGTCAGCAAGCACCGGTACCGCTGGCGGCCCACCGTGCGCGAACACGACCAACGTGTCACGGGTGACTGACGGTGCCCCGCAGAGCGAAAGGGCTGCGCTCATTGGGCCAGTTATGACCTCGGACCTCTCGACGACCCCGCTGCAACTACTAGACGTTGGAGCTCGCACGACCCAACTTGCGGGCACGTTGATCGCAAAGCTTCCCGACGCGACAACGCGTGACATGGTCTTCCGCGTTAGCTGCATATGGAGGCGTCTTCCCAGATGTTGAGAAGGAGCCGCGCAAGCCCCGACGACGAGGACTGAAGACGCGACTATCGCGACCGTTGCTGCCGACACGAACCTCCCTCTTACCTTCATAGACAGAACCTCCGGTTGCTCTCCTTGCAGTGCGCCACCCGGAAAGCTTCCGAAACAATCCTCTCGGGTTTCGTAGCTCGTTCTCACCAGAGTGCGTACGCTGCCTCTGCAAAATGCTGTCGATCCGGCAAATCCTGCAGTCCGCTTGGGTTTGTCGGCGTGACGGGTGCGACGGCGCCTTCGTAATACCGCGCGACATTTTCGGCGGCTGAGGCTGGATTGGGAGCAGACCGGATCGGGCTGTTCGCCCAAGCCACCTCCCGCCAGCCCGCGTCTTTGTGAAAGGGGCCGATACCGAGCTCATCGCTAACGAACTCGAGTTGCAAGGTGAGATCGTGCGGAACTGCGCTGGGCTTGACATGCAGGTCCGCAGCAAACGCGAATAGCTCGGTAGACCGTGGCGGCAGCCACTGTGCGATGCCTACTGGTTCAGAGGGGGCACTACTCGGCAAGGGCAAGCACACCCCAGTGCCTCCGAGGCAGTCCGGGTTGACGCCGGACTCCACCTCAAAGTTGCCAACGAACCCCGCGGCTTGGGCTGCTGTGAAATGGTCGATCGTGAGGAAGTAGGTGAACGCGGTCTTCGCGTTCGCGTTATGCCTCAAAATGGCTTTGCAGTTGCTTGGCGACCCACACGAGATATCACCAGTCGGGTCGGTGCCGTCAACGGGGTCGTCCCCCGCGTATCCAAAAGCCTCGAGCGACTCCTGCACCTCCGGATCCACGCTCAGGAACTGCCCCGTCTGCGGGTCGTAGTAGCGCCCGATGAGGTAGACGATGCCCGACAGGTCGGTGTACGCGCCCGCGAAGCCGAACGGCGTGTAGCTGCTCAGACCACCCGCCGTCTCAGGATTGCCCCAGGCGTCGTAGTCAACAGAGCCACTGAGAGACCCGGAGGAAGCTACGGCTCCACGCACCGACCCCAGACTATCGGCCACGAGGTAGACGATCGTCCCAGTCGACAGGTTGACCTGTTCTGCGGGCGTCCCGCTGCCGGCGAAGATGTACGCGTTGGTCGAGTCCATGAGCAGGTTCGGAACTGCCGAGATCGTGTTCCAGACGAAGTTCTGTGTGATCTGAGAGCCCCCGCTGGGCGTTGAAGTCTCCGATGTCCGCCGGCCGTCGCCGTCGTAGGTGGCCGCGCTCATGTTTGCTGCCGTATTCGAGTAGGACGTGAGTTCCCCGGCACCGTTCCAAGTGCCTGAGGCGATGGTCGTCGAGCCCTGCTTCGCCGACAGCCGCTCGCCGTCCGCGTTGTAGGTGTAGCTCGTCGTCGTGCCCGAGAGCACCGACGACGTCAGCTCGCCGGCGTGGTCGTAGGTACCCGTGGCACCGGGCGGGAGCGTCGTAAGGTTCGCCGAGGCGTCAAAGCCGTAGTTGAGAGTCGAGCCCGATCCCGGAGTCATCGAGGTCACGCGGCTTTGCGAGTCGTAGGTATAGTCGGCCGGCGACTTCGGGGAGCTCGGCGTGTCCGTCTCGGCGAGGATCGCCCCGGACGGCGCGTCGGTGTACGAGAAGCCGAGCAGGGTGGTCGAGCCGCCCACGAGGTCGATCGCCGACGGGGAGTCGGTCGCGTCGTAGGTGGTTGCGATCGAGTCGCCCGAAGAACCGAGCGTCTCTGAGTACTGGAGACCGTCGGCGGTGTTCGAGATCGAGATGGTCTTGTTGTTGAAGTCGGTCACCGAGGTCAGCAAGTCCGCGCTGTCGTAGCCGTAGGCGACGGTATCCGTGGTTGCCCAAGACGCAGTGCCCGGCAACGGGTAGGTGATCCCGGTCACTTCCCCGTCGGCGTTGTAGCCGTACCCAACCGTCTGGCTGGCGCCGTTCTCGGCCGAGGTGAGCTCACCGAAGGGGTCGTAGATGAAGCTCGAGGAACCGCTGGCATCGCTCATCGCAATCTTGTTGCCGTCTGCGTCGTAGCTGTAGCTCACCGAGTGGGCCGAAGAGCCGGAATAGCTGATAGATGCCTCAAGGTTCGTCGGAGAGTAGGTGTAGGTCGTGATCACCCCGATCTCGTCGGTGCTCGTGAGCTTGTTGCCCTGCGCGTCGTAGGTGTACGACGTCGTGATCCCGCTCGGTGCCGCCGTAGTCGCTGGCAAAGTGGTCGACACGAGCTCACCAACCGAGTCGTAGCTCGACGTCGTCTGGTAGGCGGCCTGCGTCGGGAACGAGGTCGCGCTCACGATCCAGGGAGAAGAGGTCTCACACGTGGCGACTCCCGCGGTGTTGCCGTCGGGCGCCACGACCGCAGTCGTGTCCCCGTTCGGGTCGTAGCAGTAGCTCGTTGTGGACGCGGCAGTGGTGCCGTATCCGGTCGTCACCGTGGCCAGCTCTCCGCCGGCGTCGTATGTGTCCCAGGTGTCGTCGTTCGGGCCCCCGCTGCTCGTCGGCGGAGCGATGGTCTCGATCAGGTTGCCCGCCAGATCGTAGGTGTAGGTCGTCGTCTCGTCGCTGGGTGGAGTTGTTATCAACGGCTGGGCACCGTTGCCGGCGTCGGCGCCGGTCATCACGTCGCCCTGGCTCTGGCCGGACGGCGCTGGAGTCGTCATCACGGTCTTGTCGCCGTTGGCGTCATAGGTGTAGGTCGTCGCATCCGTGGCCAGGCGCACGCCGTAGCCGGACGGGTAGCTCTTCGGGCACGAAGCCGGCGTGAGCGAGTTCGCCGCAACGCCCACGGGTGGAACGGTCTCGGTCACGTTCCCCGCCCCGTCGTAGCAGGTGAGCGTCTTGTTCCCGTCCGGGTCGGTGACAAGGGTCTCCTCGTCATCCGCGTTGTACGTATCCGTGGTCGTGTAACCGCGGGGGTCCTTCACCGAGGTCAAGTTGCCGTCGGCGTCGTAGTAGTCGTAGGTCGTCCGCGGCGTTACGGTCGGCCCGCTTCCTCCCGTCCCACCGGCTTCGGTCGTTGAGGTGACCTCACCGTCTGAGTCGTAGACCGTCACTGTCGTGTAGTTGTCGACGTTCGCTCCGGAAAGGTTGCCGTCGGGGACCACCGTGGCGGTCTGCTCGCCGTCCCCGTCGTAGGAGTAAGTGGTCTCGGCCAGCTGCGAGCCGTTCCCGTCAGGGGTGGTCGAGGAGATGAGATCTCCTGCGGAGTCGTATGCGAGCTGGGTGACGATTCCGTCGGCGTTGATCGTGGCGCAGGCAAGGGAGGGAGATGGTGGCGTGGCGGTGCAGGAGATCTGGGTGCTGTTGAGCGTGATCGTGTTTCCCTTGTACAGCGTGTAGTTCGTCCGCAGGTACGAGGCCGTCTGGGCCCCCGGCTCATAGACACCGGTCGTCGTGTAAAGGGCGTTCCCGTAGGTGTCGTACTCGGTATAGGTAACACCCGCGGGCGGGGCGGACGAAGGGGGCGTGATCGTGCCACCGGGGGTGACCGGCGCAGGCCCTTGGAGGCTGGAGGAGCAATTGCTCGTGGCCGTGGCCGTTGCGTCACAGCTCGGCTCGTCGAGCGAGGTCGACCAGGTCGTCGTCGTCTCTCCCAGCGGGTTGGTCTCCGAGGTCTCGTTGCCGTGCTGGTCGTAGGTGTAGCTCGTCTCCTCGGGCGCTCCGTTCGCGCTCACGTCGCCGTTGGTGCTCCACGTATCGAGCAGCGTCCCGGTCGTGAGGTTCGGCCCGTAGCTCGCATTGGAGACGAGAGTCGACCCGATCGCCCCGGACCACTGCGACTGGGCGCCGAGGGCCCCGGACTCGTAGTCGTAGACGGTCGTGCTCCCGTCAGGATTGGTCTCGGTTACCGTCCCGTTGCCCGTCGAGGCATCGAGGTTCGAGTAGTTGAAAGTCGTGACGAAACCCGACGGGTCGGTCTGGGATGTCACCTGTCCCGAGGCGTTGTAGACGTTCACCGTGGCGTCGCCCGCGTCGGGGCCGCCCGGTTGGGCATTCGGCTTTGTGATCGTGAGGAGGTCGTTGACGAGGAGCGGGTTGCCGGTCGTGCCGCTGCCGTAGGTGTAGGACGTCACGCGGCTCATCGGGTCGGTCACCGAGGTCAGGTCCTCAGAGCCATTGTAGGCATAGGTCCAGCGCCGCCCGAGCGGGTCGGTCACAGAGGTGACGAGCGCTGCGGAGTTGAGCCCGAGCACGAGCGCGCGACCGCCGGCGGAGGTGACCGTGTTGCACGAGGAGGCCGTGGACGGACACTCGCCCGAGCCCGGAGAGGGGCTCCCGTAGCTGAGGGCGACGGTGTCCCCATCGGCATCGGTCTCCGACAGCAGCCGGCCTGAGGCGTTGTAGATGAACGGGTCCGTCGGATAGGGGGAGAAGGCGTAGGTGCCGCTGCCCGAGTTATAGGTCAACGAGTCGGTGAAGTACTGGGGAAGGGCGCAATAGCCGCCAGCCACGACGTACGGCGAGGTGCAGCTGCCGGCGACCTGAGGGTAGAAAGTGACCTCGGCGCCGGTGGGCTCGGTGACGGTCACCTCGCCCGCTGCGGGCGAAACTGGGAATGGAGACGTCCCTGCGTTCACTTCCCGGATGACGTTGTTCATCTCGTCGGATATGTAGAAGCTGTCCGAGGGACCGAGGACCACCGCGCCCGGAAAGGCGAGGTCGGCCGAGGTGGCCGCGCCGCCGTCTCCCGAGTAACCATTGGTGCCGCTGCCGGCGATGGTGTAGATGTCGCCGGAGGTCATGTTCTGTGACCACTGCACCCCGTTCGCGGCCGCCACCTCGCGGATGCGGTTGTTACCCGAGTCTGCGATATAGAGGTCACCCGCCGGGTCGACTGTGACACCTTCTGGTTCACCGAGCAGCGCCGAGGTGGCCGCGCCGCCGTCCCCGCTCGCACCCAAGCTGCCCGACGCGCTTCCAGCGACGGTGTAGACGTCGCCAGCGGTCATGGGAACGCCCCACTGTGTCCCTGTCGAGGCGGCCACCTCCTGGATGCGGTTGTTTCCCGCGTCGGCGATGTAGATGTCTCCGGCCTGATCCAGCGCGACGCTCGTGTCGAAGTTGAAGAGCGCCGAGGTTGCCGCCCCACCGTCGCCTGAGGTGCCCCAGGCACCCGTGGAGCTGCCCGCCACGGTGTAGATGTGGTTAGCCGTCATGGCAATCCCCCACTGGGTGCCCGAGTGGGAGGCGACCTCCTGGACGCGGTTGTTCCCGGCGTCGGCGATGTAGAGGTCCCCGGTCGAGTCGAAGGTGACGCCCGCCGGCGAGGAGAGAAAAGCCGAGGTGGCGATGCCGCCGTCGCCCGAGGAGCCCGGATAGGAAGAACCGGCAACGTCATAGATATCATCGACGGTCATCGAGATCCCCCACTGGGTGCCCGAAGCGACCGGGACCTCGAGAACCTGTGTGAGATTTGTCACATAGAGGTCGCCCGCCGAGTCGAGCGCGACCCCGAAGACGGAGCCGATGGAAGCGCTCGTGGCGGGTCCCCCGTAACCGCTCCCAACGTTCCCCGTGCCTCCTCCGGCGACGGTGTAGACGTCTCCGGCGGTCATCGAGATGCCGAACTGGGTGTGGCTGGAGGCGGCGATCTCTTGCACGCGGTTGTTGACGTGGTCGGCGACGAAGAGGTCGCCCATGGTGTCGGTGGCGATCCCTTTCGGGTTCCACAGGCCGGCCGCGAGAGCCGAGCCGCCGTCACCGGTGTCGAAGAGGGTCTCGCCGTTGCCCGCGTAGGCCGAGATGTCGGTCGTCGAGGCAGAGACCTCGCGGACGCGGTCGTTCCCGGTGTCGGCGATGTACATGTTCGAGGAACTGTCGAAGGTGACCTGGTCTGGCTGGTTGAGCAGGGCCGAGGTGGCCGCGCCGCCGTTGCCGGAGTAGCCGTAAAGCCCTGAAGCGCTGCCGGCGACAGTGTAGATGTCGCCTGCGGTCATGTATACGCCCCACTGCATGCCGCTCGAGGCGGCGACCTCCTGCACTCGGTTGTTCCACGTGTCCGCGATGTAGACGTTGTTGCTGCCGTTCGCCGTCGTCACCCCCTCTGGGTAGTAGAGCAGGGCCGAGGTGGCAGCGCCGCTGTCACCAGTGTGGCCCGATGCGCCTGTCGAGCTGCCGGCGAAGGTGTAGATGTCGTCGGCCGTGCCGCAGGACCCGCTCGACGAGCAGACATCTTGCACCCGGTTGTTGAACGAGTCGGCGATGTAGAGGGTGCCCGACGGACTCTGGTCCACGCCGCCCGGGTAAAAGAGCAGGCCCGAGGTGGCGGCGCCGCCGTCACCGGTATGGCCCGAGGCGCCTGTCGAGCTGCCGGTGATCGTGTAGATGTCACCGGCGGTCATGGAGTCGCCCCACTGCGTCCCGCTCGAGGCGGCGATCTCCTGGATGCGGTTGTTGGAGGTGTCGGCGATGTAGAGGTTGTTGTTGCCGTAGCCGGTCGTGACGTCTTCGGGGAGCGAGAAGTAGGCCGAGGTGGCCGCTCCGCCGTCCCCCGAATAACCCTGGCTCCCAGACACGCTGCCGGCGATCGTGTAAATGTCACCGGGCGTCGTCCCGGACAGGTAGGGCGTGGTGGTCCCTGCCGCCACCATCTGGATCCGGCTGTTGTCCGTGTCGGCGATGATGAGGTCCCCGTCGCTGTCGAGAACGACGCTGTCGGGATTGTTGAGGAGGGCGGCGCTGGCCGGGCCTCCGTCCCCGGCGTAACCCCAGATGCCGGTGGCGTTGCCGGCCACGGTGTAGATGTCGCCGGCGGTCATCGCGATGCCCCAGTGGGTCCCGCTCGTGGCCGGGATCTCCTCGACCCGGTTGTCCAAGTCATCGGCGATGTAGAGGTTCCCGCTCGAGTCCCTGTAAACGCCAAAGGGGTTGAGGGGCGAGCTTGTCGCCGATCCGCCCTGGCCGTCGTCTGTCCTCAGGCCGGCGATCGTGTAGATGCCACCGGCGCTCGGGGTACCGAAGCTGAGCGAGCTCGCCCAGCTGTCCGTCGAGCCGTAGCCGAACGCGCCGGGCGTGCCGGCCATGGTCTGCTGCTCGGCGAGCTGGGCGTCGTAAGTACGGGTGAAATCGAGTGCGGGGCCGTAGGTCGGGATCGAGAGGTCCGTGCTCGACTCGGTGAAATCGCCCGTTGCCGGATCCACCGGATCGGCCACGAGGGCGCGGTTTTGCGAGTATCCGAGCGCGGCAGGATTCGAGCCGCCGTAGGTACTGCTGAGGGGCACCTCTCCTCCCGTCGAGGGCGAAAGTGCCAGGGTGCCGGCACTCGGCGCCGAGCCGACGAGGACATAGGGCTGGCCGGTCACCCCGTCCGAAGCCGTGAAGTCAACGGGCGTCGCTCCGGCGTCAAAGCCGAGACCGGAGAGCGCGCTCGGCCAGGCGTCAAAGCTCGCCTCTACCGAGCACGCAGGCGAGACCCATGGACCGAGCGAGCTCGATTGGAGCTTGGCGAACTGGTTGCTCGCGACCGCTACGAGAGTGTTCACGGTACCGGAGTTGGGACAGGTCGCGGACTGGCCCTGAACCGCGAATCCGCCCCCGTCCACATGAGCGAGGAGCGGCACTGCCGTGTTCGAGCTCGCACTCGAGTACTCGCAGTTGAGCGATACGTAAAGCCCGGTACCGCTGCCCGAGACGGCGTAGGCGATCGCGTCATCGATGAGAGTGGTCCCGCTCGCGCCGGCGTACTCGGGAGCCGAGCCCACCACGGCAACGTTGCCTGTGACGGCCGGGCCCCACGTCGCCGCCGTGCTGAGGGCATCGGACGGGACTGTCGTCGCGCACGAGCCGTTGCTCGGGTCGCCGATCACGATGGCCGAGTAGGAGGCGAAGTTTGCCTCGGTGAGGCTGTCCCAGGTCGATGGGCTGGCGACCGTGACGCTGTAGCCGTCGGCCGTCGCCGCCTGGGCCTCTGGGCTTGAGGTTCCCCCGTTCACACTCGTCGACAAGATCAGCACCGTTCCAAGCGAGGACGCACGCGCTGGGGGCGCCAACGCGATAGGGATGGCAACAAGCCAGATCGCGGCCATGGCGACACAGAGCGCGACAGAGGCGACGCCCCAGCTCCGCCTCCGCGGCCGCTTCGTCCGAAGCCGTGCCGCAAACCCGCTCCGGGTCTCTCCTCGATCGCAGCGATCACTGGCTGCTGGACGCGTTTTATTAAGGCTGGTCATCTCGGGAACTCCTACGCAGAGTGTCCGAATGGACACAGAGAGTGTCGTAAACCGGTAGCATCGAGAAGTCAAGAAAATGCGTGAATTCACGCACTCGAGGGTTGCGTGACCGAATTCCTCAACTGGGTTTCTCCCGTCATGGGTCGCTTACGGGAAGCGCCAGAGCACGACCGAGCTGACAACGAGCAGCACAAGGGGCCTACGCGGCCCAAGTGGTTCTCGATCGTCGGTAGCACTCTTCGCCGCTGGGCGATCTTTCCCCCCAACGAAGAGCGGCCGCGAGACGTGAGAGCTCAGCGGCTCGGCCACGAACGACCAGAAAGGAGTCGCCACCGTGTTCAAAGACGAAGAGTCAGCCGGTGGGGAGATTGTCGTCCCGATCTCGTCCCTGCACTTTGGCGAGTCCCCACGACTCGTACCAGAGGACCTTGAACACGCCCGCATGCTCGCCGAGATCGAAAGGGGGGTGCTTCCCCCGATCCTCGTGCAGGCCGAGACCATGACGGTCATCGCCGGCCGCCATCTCGTGCTAGCCGCGCGGCTGCGCGGAGACAGCTCGATTCGAGCTCAGGTGTTCCACGGGAACAAGGAGGAGGCATTCATCCTGGCGGTGAGATCCAACTCAGCCCACGGCAAGCCGCTCAGCTTGCCCGAGCGGCTCACGGCCGTCAGCCACATACTTGAGTGCCGGCCTGGCCTATCTGATCGCAAGATTGCCTCTATCTGCGGCCTGTCGCCCAAGACAGTGGCCGACCGGCGCAAGCTCACTCCCAACACAGTTCCTCGTGCCGGCGTCAGGGAGACCGACGGCACGCGACGACTCAGTTCCCAGGTCACCCGAGAGAAGGCGGCCGAGCTGATGCGCGCCTTTCCGGGCGAGTCGAACCGAAAGATCGCCCGCGACGTCGGGCTCTCCGAGGCAACGGTGCGCGATGTTCGACACCAGATGGAACGGGGCAGCGGCGATTCGAAATGACGCTCTAGTGAGTTCTGCCCGCCGCTTGCTCGTAATGCCCGAGCGATGGTGGTGAGGAGTCGGTCCTGGCGCGCCCTGTGAGAGTACCCATTTCTGTCCCTTCCACTATTCACGCCGGATCGGGAACCTCGAGGACGTCGCGCCGTCTATGTGGTTCACTGGTGTTTGAATGCCATGAAGAGGGACCTCCCCGGCGTGAACATTGGGTTCTCGTCGGAACCAGCACCAAGGAGGCCCCCACACAATGTTGCATCTTGGACTTGACCTAAGCAGAAAGCGACTCGACGTCTGCGTGCTCAACGAGGCTGGCACAAAGCTCGCCGTCACCCAAGCCCCTCCCGATCTCGACGGGCTCCGTCACCTCGCCAAGGAAGTGGCGGCCCTCGGCGGACCGGTGAGCGCGGCCATCGAGTCGATGAACGGCGCCCGCTTCGTCCACGACAGCCTCGAGCTCATGGGATGGGACGTCGAGATCGCCGACGCGCAGAAGGTGAAGGGTCTCGCACCACTTGCCTGCAAGACCGACAAGATCGACGCGTGGGTCCTCGCCGAGCTCTCCCGGCGTGATCTCGTGCCGGCGATATGGCTCCCGGACCCGGAGATCCGCGCCGAGCGGGAGCGGGCCCGCTTCCGCCTCCATCTTGTGCGCCATCGGGTGATGTTGAAGAACCGTATCCATTCGAGCCTGCTCGCCTTCGGCAAGCCCTGCCCGGTCTCGGACCTGTTCGGAAAGTCCGGTCGCGAGCTGCTCGGTCGCCTCGAGCTCCCCGATCCTTGGACGAAGAACATCGCCACAGCACTGTCGATGATCGACGACCTCGATTCTGAGATCGACGCTTGCGAGAAAGAGCTGCGATCACTCGGAGCGGACCATCCCTACGTCAGCCTGCTGCAGTCCGCTCCTGGCATCGCCTGGGTCCTCGGGTTCACGATCGCCTCGGAGATCGGAGACATCTCACGCTTCTCGTCTCCGAAGAAGCTGATGGGCTACACCGGGCTCTGCCCGCGCGTCTACCAGTCC
>Ga0224555_1003869_pt1 | contig 14566 bp, 18 predicted proteins | sample 714S23034metaG_FD_180687 | JGI IMG/M metagenome (GOLD analysis project Ga0224555, IMG submission 180687) | Peat soil microbial communities from Stordalen Mire, Sweden - 717 S2 30-34 | ecosystem: Environmental > Terrestrial > Soil > Wetlands > Peat | place: Sweden: Norrbotten County, Stordalen...
CGCACTCGGGGCACTCGTAGACCGTCCCCGCCTTGCGCGGCCTGGCGGCGGGGAGCTGCGGCGGTGCCAGCTCGGGCTGGTGGCGACGGCGCCAGGCAGCCTGGCGGCAGGCGTCCGAGCACCACCGCCTCGCCCGGCCGTCCGGCAGCGGCTCGCCGCAGGCCGCACAGCGTGCCGTTACGCCAACGTTACGCGACGGCATGGCCGGCCTCTCGATCCCGGACCGATGTGTTTGGACTCGAGACGGGCGTCGGCGTGTACGAACACCCCTTGGGATTGCAGGCTTGTATCGCTGAATACGTCCGCCGGTACACCCTCGGTGAGTTTGCCGGACTGTTGAGGAAGGCTGCTCACAGGCGTCAGGCTAATACCACGCTCGCCTTGGGACGAGTAGCCGGGGGGAATCTCACCCTCCAGCTCTTGCAGAAAAGGACGTGACAGTTTCCTGTCGCCAGGTCCGGTCGGCGTGACGAATTTCTGCTTGTCACGTCCGCGCCGGAGCTCACGCCCGGCAACGTGGCATGTCAACGATCGTGGCAGACGCGCGACGCAGCTGCTCAGAGGTTGGTTCGTAAGCTTGTGCCCTTCACCGCCTGCCGCCCTTCGCCTCTCCAAACCCCGCACACGCCTGGAGGAGCGACTTGTCGCCGCGATCGACGTTTTGGTGCCCTTCACCTACCCGTGACGACTCGCAGGTGCGCCGGGTACCGCGATACGCGGCTCTTCACCCTATGCGCTGGCCCCAAACGCGATTGCCGCTTTCGTTGCATGAAGAAAAGCCTGACCAAAACGTGCGTCCGGCTCCAGGTGGTTACCTTCTCCCCACTCATTCCAGGCATTGATGAACACGACTCCCCGAGAGTGCCCTTCATAACGGTGTGCAACTTCGTTGCTGCGGCGCAACGCCTCGCTCAACCACTGTTGGTAAACTTGCGGCGACTGACCGACGAAGATCACCGCGTCGCGCCGACGGCGCGGTGAGTTGTCGAAGCCGGGAGTCACCCCTGGCCAGCGCGGATAATCGGGCAAAGCTGCTGTCATTGCTCGCGAAGCGAGATCTTGGTACCGCCACACGTGATGCGAGTATCGAGAAGACAGCCGCCGGACACGGCGCCGAACGACAAACTTCCACAATGAATGACCAGGCAAGGACGCCATCGCGGAATGGGGTTGGAACTCTACGGCCGCATCGAATCCAATCGGCCGCGGATCTCCGGTCTCGGCGGCGCTCTCGATCCGCAAAAGGTACAGTCCTGGTAGCCCCCAATGCTCAGCTTCTCGTCGCCATATGTCAGTCGTCGCGACCGGGTCGGGTAGTCGCGCGCTGCGATAGACAGCGAGTACGGGCTTCCCGTCATGGCACAAATACCGGTCGTCGCACAGTGCCGGGCGGAGCGCCCGGATGTGCGCGAGATCGTCTGTCAAAGAATAGCGCTGTTCCATGAGAATCTCGTTGTCGCCCCCGTTCCATCCCCGAGTCCAGTTCTCGTTAGCCCATACCAGGAGGAACGGGAAGTCGGGCTTCTTGGTGCGGAGGATCTCATTCACGGGGCGCTCAAGCAGTCGGCGACCGTTGAACCAGTAGTGGTAATAGGCGAAGCCACCGAGCCCGGCGCTTATAGCGAGTTCGGCCTGTCGGTCACGTACTTCGGGAACTCGAAGGTCGTAGAAACCGAGATCAGCTGGCAAGTGAGGTTGATAATGCCCTCGGAATTGCGGTCGTGCCCTGGCGACGTTGGTCCACTCGGTAAACCCTGGACCCCACCAAGCGTCGTTCTCTGGAATGGGGTGGTACTGAGGAAGATAGAACGCCACCGCAGTAGTCTCGGCAAGTTCTCTCATCCATTCCTCCGATCACTTTTGGGATTGCCCATCTCGACGGAGAGCTTGATTATGCCGCTTGAGCCCGCCGGGCCGCCATTATGGGACTGCTACGTCCTCGGGATGGCACACTACGACGGGGTTACGGTGCGACGGTGACCAGCAGGGTCGTGCAGGCGGCAAGCCGAATATGGCCTCAGCAGACACGGACTGTCGCGAACTGGCAGCGGTACGCTCGAGCTGCTGTCCTGAAGGGTGACCTGAACGTCGGTTGGTGCCCAATCTGTGAAGGCCGAACCGTGTTTGTTTGGACGGACCCGTGGCTACGCGACCACTACCGATGCGTCCGATGCCACTCGATTCCCCGCTGGCGGGCGCTGATCCACGTCATCGAGAACCGCTTCCCCGCATGGAGGTCCGGCAGTATTCATGAGGTGGCGCCGTCCGGGCCGGCGTCAAGGAAGCTGGCCGAGGCGGCCGACTATTCGTCATCGCACTTCTTCCCGGGGGTGCCTCTCGGGTCAACGCACGACGGGTTCCGATGCGAGGACTTGCAGCAGTTGACCCTCCCCGACGGATCGTTGGACCTGTTCGTCAGCCAGGATGTCATGGAGCACATCCCGCGACCGGAGCGGGCGTTCGCTGAGATAGCACGTGTGCTGCGGCCAGGGGGCGCCCATGTGTTTACCGTGCCGATCTATGGGCGCCCCGAGACGCTGGTCCGAGTCGAGCCGGACGAAACGGGAAACGTACGGCTGCTGATGGAAGCCGACTACCACGGCAACCCGGTCAGCGATGAGGGATCGTTGGTGATCCGGGAGTGGGGCGCTGACATAGTTAATTTCGTCCGTGAGCACTCGGGGCTTGAGACTGAGGTGATCGAGCTGCATGACCGGTTCCGCGGGCTGGACGGCGAGTTTTTGCAGGTGTTGGTGAGCCGGAAGCCCTAGAACCCGTTACAGCCGCCACCCCCGTTTTTCTCTCCACTTCACACCTACGTCCGGCTCGTGGCTGAGCATTCTCGACGGCAACACGAATGCGGTGCTCTTCGCTCAGGTGCTGCGAACGTCCCCAGACAGCCCTTTTCGGGAGAGAGGGGACAAGGACGAGAAGGCAGGCGAAAGAGGGGGACAATGGCCGCCGACCCACACCCCGCCCGACCCACCCACCATGATCATCGGGCCGCAGCCCCGAGTCGAAGAGGCTCCCTTCGACGGCGAACGGTGAGCTGTCGCCGACGCTTTCCCAGGGTGACGCTCCGTAGACAGCTGGCGGCCACACAAGCGCCCTCAACTGACGTCGTCTGCGGACGATCTTGACGACGTGCCAGCCGGTCATGCGGTCGCGCCGATCAAGGCCCCCGCGGGAGGAGCTGCCATCGCCAGGCCGACGGTTGCGTACCCAGGAAGCGACACTTGAGGCCGAGGTCGACCTTGACGGCAGCGGCTGGACCAACGTCGATGGGGTTCGTACTGTTGTAGGCGTACACACCACATATCGCTTTGCGGGCACCACGCGGACATCGACAGTCAGCCCAGGCCGGGTTGGACATCCTGGTCAGCGGCCTGCGTTTCCCAGCTCTCCCCAGAATCGCTTAGGAGCGCACGAATCGTCGAGGTCGATACCTGGGGTGCGGGCAGAATGGGGCCCTGAGACAGGGAGAGCGGGATGAGTGCGAAGGTTCGAGTGGTCGTGCCCCTGGAACGCTCAGCTGAGTCGACGCCCCTCGTATCGGTCATCATACCGACCGTTCCCCGCGGCGCTTACCTGACCGAGGCTGTCGCGTCGGTGCTCGCACAGACAATGAGCGACCTTGAACTCCTTGTGATAACCAACGCGCCAGGGGTGGACTGCTCTAGCTTGCCAGCTGATCCTCGCCTCCGTGTGTTTGATCAGCCGTTGCCTGGCAAGGCATACGCCGTCAATCTCGGCGCTTATCATGCCCGCGGCAAGTGGCTCGGCTTTCTGGATCACGATGACGTCTGGGAACCAGACAAGCTCGAGCATCAGCTGCGGCTCTTGCGAGACTGGGAGGGTATTCCAGCGTGCATGACACAGTTCTGTCAGATCGATCGGGACGGCCACGTAACGGGCCGAGGCAGCGGCCAGCCTGTCACACTGAGCAATCTGCATGGCATGAAGCTGTCGTTCGTCTTCAGCAGCCTTCTCGTGGACAGGGCGCTGTTTGTTACTTTGGGAGGACTGGATCCCTCGTATCGTCAGGCTGGGGATCTTGCCTTCTTGCTGCGACTTCACAGCTTGGGTCAGTCCGCGTTCGTGCCTCAGGACTGCGTTGCCTACCGCTCGCATGCTGAGAACATGACCCATACTCGGCTCACTGAACAGCGTCGCGAAGGCGCACGCGCTCTCGCCGACGCCCGGCGAGCAGCGGCACGCCGACACGATTGGACTCTCTGGCGCCTCTCCTGGCGGGGGTCCATCCTCGTGCGCAGATGGTGTGCATCCGATCACATGCGAGCCGCCGCGGACGATTGGGCGGCCAATCGCCGGAGCGCTGCAGTGGGTCATATCCTGGAGGCGCTGTGTGCTTCGCCGCCAGATGTCGTCCGGCTTGTCGTCACTCGAGGTGCGGAGGTTCTTAGTTCGGGCGAACAGTCGGCCTAAGTGGCACTTACGGCGATCGCGGGTCCCGTTACCCCCTGAAGGTCTTTAAGGCGGGCCAACTTCACCTCGGCCATACAGGGGCAAGGAACATTCAGCAGCAGCAGCGGCCAGATCGGAAAGGCGCGAAGGCGGCAACACGGCGCTGATCCAGTACTCTGCACCCGCTGCCGAGTCCGGGACATGTCCGAAGGTGTGCACTGGGCGGATCATGCGATTCCTGATCCAGAGTCCGCTGGGCTCCAGTTCGACAGCTATATATCCCCATCGCGCCAACAGCGCGTTCATGGAGTCGACCTCTTCGGACGTGACCTCGGTGAAGATGATAGGACCGTCCGATGCTACGGTGCGATCCGCTCCCCGCAGTACCTCGCAGTCGAAGCCTTCTGCGTCGACGAGGATCAGGTCGACTGGAGCGGGCTCAGACTCGCGAATCGCGTCGATCGTCGTCACGGGCACCTCGAAGGTCTGCTCGTGCTGCCGACGGTAAGTCGCGGACAGGGATGCCGACATCTCGAACGGCCAATTGTTTGCGAGTGGCGGCGGGACGTGAAGTGGCATAAACCCTTCTTCCGATCCCGCGGCGACAGGCCAAACTACGACCCGATCGGCGACGTTGTTCAGTTCGAGGTTCTGGCGGAGGCGCTCAACTGCCGGAGGCCACGGTTCGACCGCATCGACACGGGGGCTGTTGGACTCGAGCCCGAGCACGAGGCAGTAGAAGCCGGTGTTCGCACCCACGACCAGTGCTCGCTCGCTCTTGCGCCCGAGAGCTGTTACCAGTCCGGAGACGGGTGTCTCGTAGCCACTGGCTTCGTCCCACCACAGCTGCGCGGCAACCTGGTCCCACGGTGAACCCACGAGCATCCTGAGGTGACCGCCGAGGACTCCGAGTGAGTCCAGTGAAGCTGTAACAGTTTCTGGGAACACACGCAGGCGAACAAGCCTCCTGCGCAACCGGACACGTGAAGGCGCTTCAGCGGCGCGCAGCCAGAAGCGCGCCGTGTTGCGGACGAACTGATGCAGAAGCTCGGAGGACGCCCGCCTTGCGAGCCGATATGCATGGCCGCGTCTGCTCAGCATCCCTCTTCATCTCCTGGGACGCACAGGGAGGGCGCTCTGTGGGCGAAGGGTTCTCGTGAACGGATTTTGACGCGCGCGTGTGAGCCAAAGAGTACGCAAGAATCGCTGACCTTCAGGGCATACACCGGGTTCGAAGCTAACAGAGAAGGGCGCGCTCAGCACGGTGTCGAGAGAACCGAACGAGCAACTGTTCCGGTCCTTCCTGATCGCCTTCCGGAAGTTCGTGAGTAAGAAGGAGGATGTCTACGCAAACCGAGTAAACCACCTGCTCATGGAAGAGGTACGGTCGGATGAACTCAGAGGCCGCCTCATAGCCGAACGGCAGAAGTGGCTTGACGCCTGCAAGGTCGGTGCCTTCCAGCTTGTCGAGAATGGTCGTGTGCTCGAACCCGAGCAAGTCATGGAGCTATGGATCAACGGCAGTATCTTCCACAACGACCGGCGCATGGAAGAGGCTCTTGATCGACTCAACCCTTTGCATCGACTGATCTCCAAGCACGCCTGTGAATGCCGATCGAAAAGGGGCTCGCGCGCGGTCGGTTTGCCGGTACTAGGACACTCCCCGCTGTTTCAAAGGCTCCTGAGCCATTCTAGGGGCTGCTCGGCTGAGCACGCACACAGGCGTAGGTTGTAGTTTTGGTTGCAGTAGCTAGTTACTGCGAAGTTGGTTACACTGCCAAGCGGCTCGATTTGTGCTCTACGCTGGTCTTTCTTTAGTGGGCCGTACAAGACTTGAACTTGTGACCTCTTGCGTGTCATGCAGGTGATAGGTGTCCGTTTAGTGTTACAGGGTCCGTAAACGGGCAGGTCAGTCCATACGTCAGGAGACAGGGCAACACCTGGCAATATTCAGGAATAGGCAACAAGAGAGAAGTTAGGCAACAAAATAGGCAACAAAGAACCCCCTGACCCGAAGGCCAGGGGGTTTTGAGAGAGGCCAAGAAACGTCTAGGGAACGTACCGGTAAGCGTCTGGAAGGATCTCGTACCTTTCCAACCACTCCCAAACTTCCGGCTCGTCACACTCAGACCCAAGATGCGAGTAGGGGCCATGCTCGGCGTAAAGACCGCCATCAAGAGTGCAACAGCACAGACGGCACTTGTGATGCACGAGGTACCAAGGGCCAGCCGGGTCTTTCGCACAGGCGGCGTGCTCAGCAAAGGGATGCTCACACCCACAAACGTCCGACTCGCCTAGCAGGTCTTGAATCGTGGCAGCGTCCATCATGACAACAACGCCTCCATTGCCTCTGCGGCATCCTCGTAGCGGTTACTGGAAGTCCAACCGTAAGTCCGAACGATCATGTTCATGGACGAATGCCCGAGCCGCCACGCCACAGTCTCAGCCGGAACACCGGCTTGCAGCATGAGAACCGTGGCGGTGTGCCGAAGGTCCTTGAACGTGACCGCTGGCATTTCCAACCGCTCAAGGATCAAACGCCAATGGCGGCGAATCGTGGACTCATAAATCGGATTACCAGTATCGGCGGTGAAGATAAGGCCGTTTGATCCCTCTGTCCCGTCTACCTTCTGCCGTAGCTGCTGCCATTGCAGGGCTTCGATCACTTGCGGCCCAACCTTGAACGTGCGTCGAGATTTCTGTGTTTTCGTGGCTACGGTCTTACGCTCCGCACGGTCTAGGGTCCCGGCGATTGAGATTTCGGAGGACACCCAATCAATGTCTGCCCATCTGAGAGCTAGGGCTTCGCCCTCTCGCAGGCCGGTGGAAACACTCAGCACAAACAACGGATACAGCCAGTCTCCGGTACCCTTCAGTTCCGTCAGCATTTCCTTGACCTGTTCGGCGGTGAGGACCTGACGCTCTGAGTAGGTGACCTTCGGGGGCTTCGCCATCCCTGCCACGTTCTCTCGCACCAAGTGCCGGCCCTTGGCAACCGCTAGAGCAGCCGTGAGAATGGACCAAGCCCGCTTTTGCGTGCTGGTGGACTTCTCGCCTAGCTGTTCAAGCAATGCCTCGACGTGATCGACGGTCAGAGCCGTAAGCCTGATATCTCCTAGCTTGTAATGTCCCTCGACTTCGGTGGGCTTCAGGTAGTAACGAATAATGTCCGAGTAGTTCCGCTCGGTTGCGGGCTTCCAGACTCCGGCCCTTGTGTTGATGTCCAGCCACTTGTCCAACCACTCCCCCACTGACAAAGCCTTTGGCGCAGCCTTGTTGCCTCCGGCGTCGATGTCCTTGAGTAGTTGCTGACGCTTTGCCTCAAGTTCCTTCAGGGTTTTAGCCACAACTGAACGGCGGGCACGCTTCCCGTCTGGACCTTTCGGCAGTTCTACCGATGCCTGATACCAGCCATCGGCTCGTTTGCTGATGTTCAAACCATCCCTTGCCATCTCTACCTTCCCTCGCTCGGTCACCACATGTGACCTAGCCAGAGTCTAGCAAGCAAGAGGCCACCAGGCAACTACGGGCGCTTTCCCTTTAGTTTCCTGACTTGTCGCTCCCACCGTTTAGGCAACAACACGCTCAAGCCGCCTTAGGCGCATGGCTGCGGACTTTCTAGCCAGGCGTCGAGAGCAGCCCGAGAGACAACGTACCGTCTGCCAAGCCTCTTAACTCCCGGCAGTGTTCCCTCTTGAGCTAACTCGTAGGCAAGACTGCGCCCTATCCCTAGAAGGTCCGCTACCTCTTGGATGCTGTAGGTGAAGCGGATGGGTTGTGGTTCGAGCGCCTTGGTGGCTGATCCGCTACCAGCTTCCGGCGCTTTTGTATTGGTATTCATGCTCCGTCCTCCAGGTTCCTTTCGACCGTATGCCATGGTTTCGACACACGCATACCGTAGCAAAGAAGTGACGGTCCTGTCCACCGACGCTATGCAGTTACAGTCTGTATGCACTAGAAGCTAACGTAGATAATAGACAACTATATTAAGCGGCTGCGCAACTCTTGCAAAACGGTATCTACGCAGGACCGGAAGGTTGTTATGGTAAAATTGATTGACCAGATAATTAGTAATCGAGTCAATTCCGTTAGTCGGCTCTAGTGCTGCCACTCTGCTGAAATGATGTGCCTTAAGTAGTCCGAGTCACATCAACCAAGTCGTATCTGGCCCAGATCGTTGCCGTGGGTGGTCGGTGCCTTCTGGGGGCTGGCAAATTTGATGGGCGCAACTGCGTCCTTTCTAGGGTTCCGGTACGGCAGGCTGTGGTCGTCATCTCCCGCAGCTTGTCGTACCGGTTGAAAGCGAGAGATGACATGACACAGGCAAACACAACGATTCCCCACCTACGGGCGGTGCCGACGCCCGAGCAGTCCCCTGAGATCTCCATGGATGTCACAGAGGTGACATGGGGGCCACCAGACGAGCCAACGCACACTCTCCAGCTTTTGAACTGGACCGAACTGTTTGGTCGAGAACCGCCTGAGCAGGAGTGGACGGTTCCAAACATCGTGCCCGAAGGCAAGCAAGTGGCAATCTACGGCCAGGCCGGTTCTGGCAAGAGCCTGTTGCTGTTGGAAGCCTCTGCTGCGATTGCAGCCGGTAGAAGCCTGTATGACGAACCAGCCTCTGATCCCAGGCACGTTGTCTACCTCGATCAGGAAATGACGCCCGATGACGTACAGGAGCGCATGGAAGCGTTCGGGTACGGCTCAGACGATGCGGCTGACCTTCAGCAGTATTTCCACTACTTCCAGATGCAGAGCATTGAACCGCTCGACACCGCTCAGGGTGGACAGATGCTCATGGACATCGTGCATCAGTTCAACGCAGACCTGGTCGTGATCGACACGATGACCATGCTCGTGCAGGGTGACGAGCAGTCCTCCAACACCTACCGTGACTTTGACAGATTCGTGTCCGTCCCTCTGAAGCACGAGGAACGCTCGCTGGTGCGTTTGGACCACATGGGCAAAAACGGGGACATGAGAGGGTCCAGCCACAAAGCCGGGTACGTCGATCTGGTGTGGAAGCTGGAAAAGAAGCACGATCTCACGCTCACCTGCCGTAAGTCCCGGCTGGCCGTTGTCAAGTTCGGTGAGAAGCTCACATTCGCCATCAAGGAGGATCCGCTACGGCATGTCTCCCAGTTGGACAATGTGATCGACAGAGCGGTCGAGGACGTTATCAACTTGCTCGAAGCAGCAGGCATCCCGGCAGACGCCCCTGTCAGGAAGGCTGCCCGAGACATCCACAAGCGGACGGATCTCGTCGGACTAGCTCAAAAAGAGCGTAAGGCCAGGCTCCGAGATCCCAACCACCATGCCGTGGCAGCGTAGAGATGATCGGGAAACGCTCGGGAAACCTTATGGCAGAGGCTTCGGAAACACCACCGGGAAACATCGGGAAACTCTCCGACACACAGACCGACCACCTGCAGGTTTCCGGCGGGAAACGCTATCGGGAAACGTTGGGAAACGTTGGGGAGTCAATCGGGAAACATCCCCCACTCTAAAGAGTGGGGTGTTTCCGAAGACCACAACCCAGACTTCTAGATTCCTGTGTTGGAGAGCAGCTTAAGGGAACAACTTCCCAGTGGGACCATGTTCGAAAGTGCCATCTACCTGGGAGAACAGCAGCAACCTGTTTCCAACATGGGCCATTCAGGACTGTGTTCCCATATCTCGGCCCGGTGCACAACTACGACGCTATGTGTGCAGTATTAGCGGCTTGCGCAAAGGCCGCATGCCCTACTTTGTCGTGCACCATCACCCCCACCGATACGTAGCCAGCCCGCCGGGGTATCCCATGGATGGTTCCTGCTTCAGGACCGGTTCCGCTAAAACCCAACCCCTTCGGCAAAGGATTCAAAGACACAAGAGTCCAGTTGTACGGCGGATCCCCACCACTAGCAGAGAACCTGCAGAAATACCTCGCTCCCACCTTACCGGCGGGTAACGTGAACTGTTTGATCATCAGGTTACTATTTCCGACTTGCGGCACTATAAGCCGGTAGTAGAGATACGCACCGGCTGGCGCAATACTACTGGGGCGAGGATTGTTCAAGACAACGTCGCCTGTATAATCATCTGGTTTCTTAAGCCGTATGAAGACACTGTGGGTGCTAGACCCTACCCACGTTACAGCTTTGATGATCAAGACATCCGAAGACGGTCCCTGAATAACAACTGCTTCTGCTCCGCAGCCCTTCCCACAATTACCCAGCTGAGCAGGGCCTTGCTCGCCGGAAAAGTAGGTGTAGCCAGTAAATCTAAAGGTCAGTCCGGTTGGCGAAGCCGCAACACAGACTCTATGTCCAAATGCAGATTTACAGGTCGGATTGTGGCTCTGGGATCCTGGGGGTGACTTCCTGGGTTGGGCACCAGACGCCACGGCCTGCACGCCACCAAGGCTCGCCAGCAGGGCTAGTGCAGCCGCAACAGTCAACCTTCTGAACTTGAAGGCACGCATCGTGTCCCTCTTTCTGACACACCGCCAGTCGACTGCCCAGAAGGCTACTACCGACCCAACCTGGACTGCCTGATCCCGGCGAGGTAGGGAACGTCCTCCACAATCGTCTACAACGCTCCGGAATCGTGCGGTGGATGTTTCTGGTGCCCGTCGAGTCTTCTGCACCCTCAGAAACGATCTGAGCGTTTCGGCACTTGCTGCGGTCCAGGTCAAAGAGGGTGTCGACGTTCCATTCCAGAAGTCTCAGACACCAATGCGGTGCCGAGACTCCACCGGACCCCGGTTGCTGCCGGACGGGCCACCAACACTGCCACTGCCCGTTCTACTAAAGGCTTTCCTCTTGATTGGAGCATCGTGAACATACTTGAGAAGCTGCGGGAACGCCGGTTGTTGGGGCACCAAACGAGAGCATGGCGCATCATGCACGGCGTTTGTCTCGCATGCACTGAGGAGTCCGAACCAAACGACGTTCTGTGTTCTGGATGTCGACACCAACTCGGTTCCAACTGGATTTGGACTAATGACAGTCCGCCCGCCATTGTTCGAGCTTCATCCCATTGCCGAGGCGACAGTGCCTCACCATGTAGTGGCACTCCATTCGTGGGTGGTTACTGCACCTATCACTCGGAAGTAGCTCAAGGTCTGATCAAACCAAACGAAAACAAGACAGGATGGACACACTAACTTGCTACCTGGATGGTGACCGGTTACCACCCTAGATCCTGCGACTGCTTCACAGGGTGGCGTTAGATAGCCTCAGGATCCGAGGACTCTCAGCATGGTCACGATCCTCCGATAGCTCTATGTAGGTCGGTAGATATATCCCCTATGTAGATTGATACCGGGGGGCGGGTCAACCCCTATGAGTCTTGCGGACATTTCACCCCCGACACCAGCCGCATTTTGTACGTTTTATAGCATTTCGACACGCACTCTGAACAGGGTTTTTGAGTTTCCGATGTCATAGATCATGTCAAAATAATAGCTGCTGATATAGAGCTAACTACGCCTTATACAATCGCTCTCTTCGACACCACTTCAGCATAGAAAGGAAGTACCAACATGCGTATTACCAATCCAGGGGTACCACCCAAAGATCCGAGCACAAGGCGCAGAACCAACACGCCGAAGGCCGAACAGACAGGTATCGCTACGATCACTGCCCTGCCGGTAGTAAGGCCTCGACCGGCTAACCCGAAGTGGTCGGAGCCGATCAAGGACCTGTACCAGGCCATCATCGACTCGAACGTACCCAAGCAACAGACAGACCTGGCGTTTAGCTGGATACTGCTCGATACCTTGCACCAGGCGCTAGCGCATCCCAACCTCACTACAGGGCAGGTTTCCGCCTCACTGGTCAACTCCTGCTTGGCGAATCTCGCAAGGCTCGGGGTAGCACATGCTGACAGGGTACGGGCAGGTGTCCTACTGAAGACCGAACAGGGCCCCGATCAGGTAAAACTCGCCATTATGGCGGGATATCGAGATGCCCTGCTACCAAAGCGTGATGGCCTCTCTAATGCCCAGGCATGAAAATAGCCGCCCCTGCAGGCGGCTATTTCTCTTATGCGGTAAGGTAATCAGCTAGCTACTGGCATCTCCCTCATTGCCGGTGTTGCTTCATGATGGTCGCTTGCATGTTGGCCAGTTTCTTGGCCCTCATCTTCTCGGCCGCCTTCTTGCGGGCCATCTCGGCCATCCCGATCCAGAACATGATGGGCAGGAACACGAAGAGGAACAGGCCGAGGACGATGGCCACGCCAAGGAGACCAGCGGCTAGACCGGCGATGATGCAGAGAGCGGCCGTCACGGCGGCGCCGATCTTCAGGGCCTTCTGCCCGGCCCGCTCGACCTTAGTCAGTTGCTGCGTTTGCGTTGTCACGATTCACCCCCCTTCGGCTTGGCGAGCTTCCCGAGTCGCCAGAGTTCATGGACCCTCCGATCCCTCGGGCGAGAGCGTGTTCTCGCTCACCCAGGCGCCGGTGGAAACGGCTGGCGTGACTCGGCGTAGAGGAGTCGACCCCGAGGAGCAAACCGGGCCGTGTCGGTGCTCGGACGAGCAGTGCTAGTCCGCAGCGAACGTGTCTCAACGTCCTTCCTCCTACTCGGAGCACCTGAACTCACTGGCCCCGTGCCGAGAAGTATCGGCAGTGCGACTGCTCGGCTTTAGCTTTGACCTGCTGGCATGCTCCACCAACCCGCCGCCACTCTCGCAGGCTCACGGTGCGCTACCCGACGAGCAGCCAGGCGATCTGTTCGGACCGGTCGCACAACCTGAGTGGAAAGGTACCAAGACTCGACCAAGATGAGGTGGACACCCGCAGGCTTCTTCATGAGAAGACGCCGCCTTTCGGCGGCTTCCCTGACGACTAGTAACAGGTCCCGAACCCGTTTATCTCCCCAACACTTCCGAGACCGCCATCATCGCTTGCAAACTGTTGCAAGGACTGAAACTCTCCGTTCAAGCAACTCAAGGTGCTCTCGTCGTTCGACTCCTCCGAGCTAATCCCGGTTATCTGAGTGCTGAGGTTGGAGATCCCTCTGGAGTTCGACTTGATAGCAGCCGTAGCTTGCTTTTCGTACTGGCCAACCTGAGCCATGTCCCTCTCAAGGGTCGCTACCTCGCCACCCAACGTATTAGACGACTTCACGACTGCCACTTGATGCTTGAGTTGGTTGATTTGTGTTTGTTGTGACTGATAGGCATTGGCGCCTACTGCCACAAAGGCGATTAACGCTACTAGCAACGTGATGATCACTACTAGTGCCTTGTTCATACTGTTCACCTCCCTCACTTCTAACTAGCTGTCGTAGACGGGCATTTCTTGAGTTTGATGAACGCATCAAAGCCCTCGCCGCTCCCACCACGCTCTATCGGCAGGCTCGATGTCACTTTAAGCCAATCCGGTGGGTTGTGTATGGTCGCACTACGAGAATGAAGCCACGTAGTCGACTGTGTCACCCGTGACGACATATTTCATGAGGCTACGAAAGTCGATTGGGCGTGCTTTATGGCGGCAGTGCCCGGCGTGGACCCCATCTCGCCGGGTGGCTCATAAGTGACAGTGAAGGTAGTCGATGCACCGGAGCCTTGTATCGCACTAGGCAACGCCTCGACCGACCCGTCGGGCGCCACCATCTCCCACACATCGGAGTAAGGGGGAACCGTCCAAGAGCCGGAAGGCGTCGTCAAGCCCAGGTCCGTGAAGGTCACCGACCCGAAGTCCGGAAGGTCCTGAAGCTCACCATCATTGTTCCAGCAACCACTATTGACGTTCGGGCAACCGGGATCCTCTGCTATCCACTCAGCGGTCGTTCCGGGACCGGAGAACGGCTCGACGGCTGACGACGGTGATCCACTGGTGAGATCACTGACGTAATAGGCCCAGTAGCCAGACGTTTCCTGCCATACCTCAGCATCGATGACATCGCCGGGCGAGACCGTAAAAAGGTCGTTCGTCGGGCTTGGGGTCGCACCGTACCCGAGTGCCTCATCCGTAAACCAGGCATAGCCGCTCTGCTGTCCGCTTACGCAGCCCGACGTCGTTCCGTCCTGAAAGAGGCCAGGGTTCCCAGTAGGACCGTTGACACCTACCCAGTCTGATGTATAGCCATTTGGTACCGAGGCGCAGTCCAGCGTCGGGACCGTCCAGTCAGCACTTATCGCTTGAT
>Ga0224555_1003872_pt1 | contig 14553 bp, 9 predicted proteins | sample 714S23034metaG_FD_180687 | JGI IMG/M metagenome (GOLD analysis project Ga0224555, IMG submission 180687) | Peat soil microbial communities from Stordalen Mire, Sweden - 717 S2 30-34 | ecosystem: Environmental > Terrestrial > Soil > Wetlands > Peat | place: Sweden: Norrbotten County, Stordalen...
GACTACGAAAGCTAAGTCTTGCATTCTTATGAATGTCCATTCGATCTCCGGAGGAACCGATTGCTCGTCACAATCAGCTTCTCCGTTCTTGATCGAATGGAACAACCTCTTGAAAGATCACAGGTGGCCCACCCATACATTCGGGTGCCCCATCCATGACAGCATCATCGTCATGGGACGAGCCCTCGGCCTGGACGAATACCTTCCCTCCGGCGTCAACCGGATCGCCAACTACACCTACGACTGGGCAGGCAATCAGCGGACTTCGACGGATGGGGCTGGGGTCACCACGACCTACTCGGTTTCGCCGGCCAACGAAGTGCTTTCGATGACCAGTTCGCTCAATAACGGAACCAACCCGGCGAACATTCTTTCCAATGTGCAGAACGGCCCCAACGGCACGGCGAGCTACAATCTTGGCAACGGCCTGGCGGGCGGATATAGCTACGATACGCTGGGGCGGATGAGCGCAGGAGCTGTCACTTCGGGCGGCACACAGGTCTACGGGTTCAGCAGCGGATGGAAGGGCAGCCAGTTGCAGAGTTCCTCGGATACGGTGCTGGGTCAGACGCCGAGCCGGGGCACGACTTACGGCTACGACGAGTTCAACCGTTTGACCTCGCAAAGCGTCAACAGCGGATCGGTGCCGAGCCTCTCCTGGGTGTACGATCACTGGGGCAATCGCACTCAGCAGAATGTGACGGCGGGCAGCGGTCCGTCGCCGCAGTACGGTATCAATACGGCCACTAACCAGATCGTCGGCTACAGCTACGACGCGGCGGGCAACATGACCTACGACGGCACGCACAGCTACACCTACGACGCGGAAGGCAACATCGTGACGGTGGATGGCGGCTCGACGGCGACGTATGTGTACAACGCGCTCAACCAGCGGGTGCGGACGCTGGTGGGCACGACCGCCACGGAGGTTGTGTTCAACGCGGGCGGCCAGCGCGTCTCGGAGTGGAACGCGTCCACGCATGTGCAGATCAAGGGCCACTACTACTGGGGCGGCACGCCGGTGGCCTACTACGACCCCAGCGCCACCCACTTCGAGCATCAGGACTGGCTGGGGACCGAGCGCATGCGCACTACTTCGAGCGGCGCGGTGGAAGGAAAGTATACATCGCTGCCCTGGGGCGACGGCCAGACCACCTCCGGCACCGACACCGATGCCAACCATTACGCCATGCTCGACCACGACGCGGAGACCGACACCGACCACGCCCAGTTCCGCCAGTACAGCAATGTCCAGGGGCGATTCATGTCGCCCGATCCGTACGATGGCAGCTACGACGCAAGTAACCCGCAGAGCATGAACAGGTATGTGTATGCGCTGAACAATCCGCTGAGTAATGTCGACCCGACCGGGAAAGACGCTTGTATCTACGACGACGGGAACGGCGGGGGCGCGATCTATTACGATGAAGCTGGCGGTTGCGGCGGCAATGGCTACTGGGTTCCTGAGGGAGGGTCTGATGGTGGAACGATAACCTACGTCTCCTTTGACGACGACGGAAACTTGGAATATAAAGTGAATGGAGGAACCCTAACCTTACAGGGCGCTGGCGGAACCTCAACCGTGCTACCAGGTTCAATGGGATCTATGGCCGGCACCGCGGTGCCTTCTAACACAAGTAACGGCAATAGCGGCGGCGGTAGTGGCGGCGGCGGAGCCCCAAATAACTCCCCCAAGAACGGAAGCTTCCCATGGGGTTGGCCGATCAACGGGAATATGCTTCCGTTGAAGCCGGGGACACAAGACAATAAATGCACAACCGGACCGTTAGAAGGTCCAATGGATCAGAATCCTGCTGTTCTGAGTTGCTGCCAAGCACACGATAATTGTTACGCAGCGAATCAGTGCAACGCTACCTCATGGATACCAAATCCGCTACCTTGGGGAGCGTGTAACGTTTGCAACGCGAAAGTAGCGGCATGCATTACCGGTGCGGTATTAGGTCACTAAGCGCTTGCTTCTGAGGGCGGAGAGAGAGATGAATTATCGTTACGTAACCAGCGCGTCTGTTGGGGTGGTCTTGTTCCTCCTCTTCTTCCAGCCTTTCCTTCAGTACTCACACCGTAGCCAATTCTCTCTAGGATGGTGGCCGTTTCCAGTAGCCGCGCTACTGTGTGGGTTCCTGCTAAGTCTCGGCCTGACGCGTCGCCGATTCTGGGTTCCTACCTGTTTTCTGCTGACTCTATTTGCTGCGAATGCCATTCTGATTGTGATCGATTTCGTAAGCGGTGCCGCTGATCACAATTTGTTTCCCATTGAGTTCCTTTTTATCGCTATTCTTGCGTCGCCTGCCTATGTTGGAGCGTCACTCGGTGCAGGCGTCGACTGGCTCAGAGCTCGTCAAGAATCTCGTAGTGACAGCCCCAAATAACGCTCCAACGACGCGACCGCAACAGAAACATCAATGCTCAGACATGGAGAAGATAGGTTATGTATGGCATGGTGTTGAAACAATTGGAACGGTTGGGCTTGGTGCTGGTATGTCACTGACAGGCGTTTTAGGTTGGGGCGCAGCTTGCTTTTCGGGAAACCCGCTGTTGTGCGTTGCTGTAAGTGAGGCGGCCCCCGCATTTATATTGGGAGGTTACTACATGACAAAGGCATCTCTGAAAGAATTACAAGAACCCAACAATCCAGATTTCGGAGCAGCTTGCCAATGATCCCAGAAGAACGGTTTGCAAGATGGTTCGGTATCGGAGCGCCGTTGTTTTTGGTAATTGCTATCGCTGGTGCCGTCGTAATTCATTCTGGTTATGCAGTCCCTTGGCGGCAACTTCTTGTTCCTATTAGCCTATTTGTCGGAGTCCAGCTTGGAGCATATATTGCTGCATTCTGGGCAGGGAAATGGATTCGACAGCACGGCCAATACGGTCCTATGCCTTTGCTCGGAGGATTTTACTTATGGGGCACAGGCTTGGTGATCATGCACTATGGGTCCAAATGGGGAATTCTGCCTAGTGACGTTGATTACTTCAGCTTTAGCGTTTATATGACTCTCAGTACGGTAATCGCATGGCTTCTTATGGCCAAGTTCGGGAAAGGACTGATTAGCGCAATTTCCAAGCTGAACAAATGAGATTTGCGGCTGTGGCTCGCCAAAATGCTATCTGGGGGCAAAACGGGCACGATGAATGAACTCAGAGTCCAGCTTTGCAGTAATTTTCGAGTGGCGAGGGCTTGATCGGTGACGGTGGAGGACCACAGAAACGGTGCCGGGACCGATGTGACGATTCAGCGAGCACACTTCTCCCGTGACTTCTCGTCAAATTTATTGAAAGATGTCCGAAGCAGAAGCTCATGCCGGGTGGGGCACGGTGAGCTACAATCTTGGCAACGGCCTGGCGGGCGGGTATAGCTACGATACGCTGGGGCGGATGAGCGCAGGAGCTGTCACTTCGGGCGGCACACAGGTCTACAGTTTCAGCAGCGGATGGAAGGGTAGCCAGTTGCAAAGTTCCTCTGATACGGTGCTGGGGCAGGGCTCGAGCTACGGCTACGACGAGTTCAACCGGCTGACCTCGCGCACCGTGACCAGCGGGACGGCGCAGAACTTCTCCTGGGTGTACGATCGCTGGGGTAACCGCACCGCGCAGAATGTGACGGCGGGCATCGGTCCGTCGCCGCAGTATGGTATCAATACGGCCACTAACCAGATCGTCGGCTTCAGCTATGATGCGGCGGGCAACATGACCAACGACGGCACGCACAGCTACACCTACGACGCGGAAGGCAACATCGTGACGGTGGATGTCGGCTCGACGGCGACGTATGTCTACAACGCGCTCAACCAGCGGGTGCGGACGCTGGTAGGCTCGGCGGCCACGGAGTTTGTGTTCAACGCGGGCGGCCAGCGGGTCTCGGAGTGGAACGCGTCCACGCATGTGCAGATCAAGGGCCACTACTACTGGGGCGGCACGCCGGTAGCCTACTACGACACCAGCGCCACCCACTTCGAGCATCAGGACTGGCTGGGGACCGAGCGTATGCGCACTACTTCCAGCGGCGCGGTGGAAGGAAAGTATACATCGCTGCCCTGGGGCGACGGCCAGACCACCTCCGGCACCGACACCGATGCCAACCATTACGCCATGCTCGACCATGACGCGGAGAGCGACACCGACCACGCCCAGTTCCGCCAGTACAGCAATGTCCAGGGGCGCTTCATGTCGCCCGATCCCTACGATGGCAGCTACGACGCGAGCAACCCGCAGAGCATGAACCGCTATGTCTATGCGATGAATAACCCGCTGAGTAATGTCGATCCAAGCGGGTTGGACTGCATTACTGTGCAGGAGAACGGCGGCAGCACCTTTAATCGAGGCAACTGTCCGGGGCAAGATATAAATAACGAGTACTACGTCAATTGTCAACAATACGGGCTTCGGGATGGATGTGTAACGGGTTCTTCTTTCAATCCCTTCAATTCGACAATTACATTCACCTATAGTCCTAATGGAGATGGGACTCATGCTACCGCCACTATCACTGATGCAGACTATACGGATCCCTTCCCAGGCCCTCCAAGCCAAATAATACCCACAAGCTCAAGCAGTGGCGGCAATAGCAGCGGAGGTGGTGTTGCCCCAAATAACCCGTCCGAGAAGCAGCAGACCGACAAATGCGCTGCTCAAGCTAGTCAAGCCGCGAACTCCGAAATCAGCGTTAGTCCTGGAGCGATAAACATTCTTACGTCAATGGTTTCCGGGCTTGTAGCTGCTGGCTCAGGTGGAAGCACGACAGCAGGTGAATTTCTATTAACCTTCTTGAAGGGCGCTACCACGAGCTTTTCAATTCAACAGCTTGTGCGGATGACTATGTGGGGCAGCCTTTATACAACATCGTATCAGGGTTGCATGGGCGAACCGTCGACCTATGTCCAGGGGGTGACCTATTAAGCGATTGGACGCGACTGTCGACCATGAAGCAGAGGGGCGGAGAAACTTATGCTGAAAGACGTACCACCATCTCTTGAACCGTACATCAAAGGATTTTTGCTGACGTTGCCCCCTATGATCTTGGGCTACATGTTTCCACATCATGTCCACGTTGCATTCATTGCAGGGATATTGCTTTCGGGTTTCATTGGATGGCGTTGGGCTCCAGAGCGGCGAAGAGCCAAAGCACTGTTCCTGATAATCGCCATTGTGGTTGCTGCAAGCATAATAAGTTTTCAATTTAAATAGGATGAGCCTGTGGCTCGCCAAAATGCTATCTGGGGGCAAAACGGGCACGATGAATGAACTCAGAGTCCAGCTTTGCAGTAATTTTCGAGTGGCGAGGGTTTGATCGGTGACGGTGGAGGACTACAGAAACGGTGCCGGGACCGATGCCACGAGTCAGCGGACACACTTCTCCCGTGACTTCTCGTCAAATTTATTGAAAGATGTCCGCGACGAAAGCTCACGCGGCCAGGTCGTAGCGATGATGCAGGCCGCCGAGTCTCGGCATGGAAATGATCTTGCCACCTGCACCGTGATCGATCTCGGCTTTACGTCCTGCCGGAGTTTTCTTCTCCAATGCGAGATGCGTTCAGTCTTCGTGGTAATAGCGGACGTACTCGCTCATCAATCGCTTCAAATGCCGTTCGTTGAGCACGATGACGTGGTCGAGCAAATCCCGTCTACAGTTGCCAACCCAGCGCTCTGCAACGCCGTTCTGCCACGGACTGCGAAAGCTGGGAGTACACCTCCGGGAAGTGCGTCAGGCATTGCTGAGCGCAGTTCCGATGGACCGAAAAGTGCCGAAATGAGAGCGGCCGAAGCTGTCGGCGGCGATCCCGTTTAGAGCGGTTCTTCAATAGATATACCCTTGCAGAGATCGAAGAGGGTGGATTTTTCTTGAGGAAAAATCCACTCAGCGGCATTGGCTTCGGTGTACAGCAATTGGAGAACCGCTCTATCGACGAGATTCTGGAGGTTGACCGCAAGGCGCGGCGCAAGCAGCGTCACACCGCGCACCGGATATGGATGCGCTTGCGGCGGGAGTTGCCAGCGGTCGAGGTCGCAGAGTCGACGGTGCGCAGCTATGTCCGGCAGCGCAAGGTTGCCACGGGCCTTGCTGGACATGAGATTTTTGTGCCGCAGTCTTATGAGTTCGCAGTCCCGCGCCGTTGCGTTCAGGCAGAGAATCGCGGCAAGGTACGCAGTCTCCCACTCGGGCTTCCTGCTGCGTGCAGTAACGAGCTTAGCTAATCGTGATGAATCGGCACGTCCGGCGCACTCTCCCTTGCAGGTTGACCTAATTTACATCCACAGCGCGCTTGTGATGATGCGTGGATAGTAGCGGCTGGCCTTGCCTTCCCCTGAGACGATCTGGTCACAGCAGGCCCAGTACGAGCTGCCTTCCGTCTGCCACTTCACGTGAGCAGCATCAGCCTGGCGGAAGACCTCTGCAATCGCAGGATCGGCGTCCAGATGGAATACCTTGCGCGTGACGTGCATGAAGATGGCGATCTTGCTCATCCACGAATTATTGCTGGTTGAGGACAGCTTGATGCCGCCATCGGCAAAGAGATTACGCCGCTCAGGATCGAGCAGCAGGTTGCGCGTGTGCTCGCGCAGGACTTCAAACATGCGCTTCTCAGACGGCGTCGCGTAGATCTGCTCCAGCGTGCAGCCGGCAAAGCCCGTGTTGACGAAGTAGAGCGGATACACGCAACCCTCCACCGCGGGTAAAATGCGCGAAGAATAGCCGGGATTCGATTTCTCGAAGATGGCCGGCAGCACACCGTCAACAGCCTGATCGCAAACCATCGCAGCAACTTTGGCGGCGAGTTCTTCGCAGCTGGCTTGGCTGGCCGCATCGCCCAGTTCGCGGAACATGAGCGCGAGAGACCAGTAGGTCGCCCAGCTCTTCACGGCGATATAGATGTTGTTACGGGTCTGCGCCAGCGAATGATCCAGCGAGTCGTAAGTGGTAATCTCCTGGCCGCCCGCGCACCGGGTGCTGTCAAACTGCGCAAATCCAACATCTCCGCTGCGGTTGATCATGCTGGCCAGGCACGAATCCACTACGGTCTTGTTGCTCTTGAGCCAAGAGAAATCGCGGGTCTTGGCCACGTAGCAGCCTGCGGTCAGAACCCAGTTGCACAGCTGCTCCACCGTCATGTAGCTGAAACAGCCGGTCAGGTTCGCCAGCTCGTAACTACTGCGGCCCTGCGGCGAGAAGTTGTTATGCGCGCCCATATCGTGGCAGAAGCTGAGACCGCCGGGCCTCGTTTCATACGGGCGGTTGAGCTGAGCCTCGTCGGGCGGCGGCGGGGTCTGCGAGGGATCCACCTGCAGCGTGTCTGTCGAAGGAACGAAGTCCGATTTGTAGACCTTCACTTCGTCGGTGTAGCTGTAGCGGCGAACAAACTCATCCAGCAGGTTGCGCACCAGCCATGGATTGTGTTCCAACTCCCAGAACACGTGGTCGACGGCCAGATCCAGTGTGTTCATCATGCAGTATTCGCCCTCGTTCACCACCCATAGCGGCTGGCCTTCCACTTCGAGCAACTGTGTACTGCCGTAGTAGCTGTGCGTGGAGTGAGAGATCATGAACCGCTGATCGTCCGAGACGGCAGCGGCGTCCAGTTTGCTATCGAGCGACTGGGATGCTGCAATCATCGTGCCTGCGCTGTCGAGCGCTGTTTTCAGCACGTCCGCAAGGCCCGTGAAGTAGCGCGTATACAGATAGCGGCCATCGAGGCCGTTGGTTTGGAAGCCCTCCAGATAGGAACCAAGCGCGATCGTGATGCCGTACTTTTTCCCTGCTGGAATCTCGAATCCGAAACCGGGGCAGGATCCCAGCAGATGAACCGGATTGTGGCGTTCACGGACCCCGTCGCTGGCCGACCAGCGCATGAAGAGGAACGGGCCGTCCGCGATCTTCACGCCTTCTTCGGAAGAGGTGAAATCGAACAGTTCCGCCGCGGCGCCGGCCTCGCGACGGAAGGCGAAAGCCACTCGCCCGCTGCCAAGATCCTCCGGCAGAGTCCGGCTGCCGGGCCGTGCGTGATTCAGCGCAAACATCGCGGTTCGCGTGGTGGTGCCGGAAGTGTTATCGAATTCCAGGCGGCCCACGATAGCAGGCAGCAGACCTTCGCGCAGCCGCTGTTCGTTGTCCACTGCGGGATTGGGGATCGCTCCGAAAGGCGAATAGACCGAAAAGGTGAGCCCCTCGGCTTCCCACTGGTCGCTGGCCCAGCCATAGGAGCGCGAAATTGTGCGTTCCTCAAACGGCACGGCGTCGGGCTTGACGTTTTGTTCCGCGGGGCCGGCCTGCTCTACCAGAAAGGCATCGGCAGCCCGATTGACCGCGGCAGTATAGAAAGGCAAGCACTTCAAAGTCGCGTCAGAATACCGATCACCGTCCTTAAACCCGATGAAAACTTCCTGATCGCCGGGCTGCCCGATTTGCAGGCCAATGCCGCCGCGGGTTCCGAAGTTGCCGCAAGTAAAGCTCATGAATGCGCCCATGGGCGAATGCTGGGCATTGAAACCCACATGGTAAGAAAGCGGTGTACGTTTGCTCACGTTTTTTCCTCGTAATGAATTATATAGGCTACGGCGCAGCAATCCCTCGAATCGGACCCCTCGCCGCGACAACCGCACCGCGCAGAGCCGGTGTTCGTTTTGCTGTCGCCAACGCCAACAGGAAAGCAGTATAATTCTGTGATTTGAATCACTGCCGCCGCCGCGTTGTGCCTGAGAAAATCAGGTCAGTCTGTTTCGGGTGATGAAAAACCTCCCGCAAGGAATTAGTTTGTGTCTCGTGTGATATTCGTAGAAACGTGCTATTGTCGCAGATCACGGCTTGGAATTCCACGCATGTACTGGGCACGCGTTGGGCGACTATCTCGCCACATCGGCTTCTCCGCAGGAATCGAGATGAGTTGAACGACGCGGTTGCGTTTTTTCGGAACAGTCTTGTAAAGAGAGAAGGAATTAATGAGCGGGAATAGTACAGCGCTTCCATTTTCAGAGAAATTTGGGTACGGCCTGGGGGATCTGGCTGCCAACTTTGTCTTTCAGGCATTGATGGCGCTGCAGACGGACTTTTACACCAAGACCTACGGATTGACTCCGGCGCAAACGGCCAGAATGTTTCTTGTGGTCGGATTGGGCTCGGCCGTGTTCAATCCTGTGATGGGCGTGATTGCCGACCGCACCAGCACCCGCTGGGGCAAATTTCGCCCCTGGCTGCTGTGGACCTCGGTGCCCTTTGGCGTGATTGGCATACTGACCTTTACCACGCCTCACTTAAATCCTATGGCCAAGTTGCTGTATGCCTGGGGCACTTATCTCTTGCTGCGTTTGATCTATGCCGCCAACAACGTTCCCTATGCCTCTCTGATGGCCGTAATGACTGAAGATCCGGATGAGCGCAACAGCATTTCTTCGTATCGTCAAATGTTCGCCAACACCGCGGGATTCATCGTAGGTTGTCTGGCCATTCCGATGGTCAAGTTTCTAGGCGGTGGCAGCAGTGCACGGGGCTATCAGCTAACGATGGGCATTTTCCTTTCGCTCTCGGTGATTTTTTTCCTGATTGCCTTCGCTGTATCGAAGGAGGTAATTCAGCCCGATCCCCGCCAGAAGACCTCCGTGCTCGGCGATCTCGGCGACCTTGTAAAAAATGGCCCGTGGGTCACGCTGTTTCTGGTGACGATCTTTTATTTCACTGGACTTCTGATTCGCGGTAACGTGATGCTGCCCTACTTTGAGAACTGCGCTGGCAACAGGATGCTGTTCAGTTGGTTCAACGGCTTCGGGTTGACCGCTCTGCTGATCGGCGTTGCCTGTTCGACGGCACTGACCAAGCGTATCGGCAAACGTGCTGTTTTCTTTTGGAGCATGATGTTGACGGGACTCCTCTGTATCGCACTGGTTTTTATCCCGCCAACGGCCATCGTTCCGATCATTGCTCTGGAGGTCTTGCGCCAGTTTGTCTTTGGCTGCTCGGGTCCGGTGCTGTGGTCCATGATGGGCGATGTGGCCGATTATGGCGAATGGAAGCATGAACGACGTGCCACCGGCACGGTCACCTCCGCAGTTGTGTTTGCGCTGTGGGTTGGCGTTGCCTTGGGCGGCGCAATTTGCAATTGGCTGCTCTCTTTCTATGGTTACGTTCCCAAGCTGGCGGTGCAATCCGCGCACACATTGTTGGGCATCCGGCTGATCGCCTCCGTATACCCCGGCGCGGCATTTCTTGCTGCGGCTGTCTGCTTGATCTTCTACAGCATTAGTATGAAACTCAACCTCACCATTTCGCACGACCTGAGCGAACGGCGCAAAGGCTTTCAAGCATAGTGCGCCGTGTCGATAACGTTGTTCTGATTAGGCAATCAACCCTGGGAGATTTGGAAATGCGATTTTACCGCTGCTTCTTACTTGCTTCGACCGTATGCGTGTGGGGCTCGATTGCCCTGGCACAAACTCCTGCTCCGACTGCTACTCCAACCACGCTGAAGGACGCGTTTCGCGGCGCGTTTGTGATTGGCGCGGCGATCAACACGAACCAGATTACAGGCAAGGACACCATCGGCGACGCGCTTCTGGTGCAGCAGTTCAACTCCATCAGCCCGGAAAATGCGCTGAAGTGGGAGGCGGTGCATCCGCGTCCGGGCGTGTACGATTTCGCGCTGGCGGATCAATATGTGGAGTTTGGCCTGAAGAATCATATGTTCATCGTCGGGCACAATCTCTGCTGGCACTCGCAGACGCCGGCCTGGGTGTTCAAGGATGACCAGGGCAATCCGGTTACACGCGACGTGCTGCTGCAGCGGTTGCACGACCACATTGCGACGGTGGTGGGGCGCTACAAGGGGAAGATCAACAGCTGGGACGTGGTGAACGAAGCCTTGAATGAGGACGGAACGCTGCGCCAGTCGCAGTGGCTGAAGATCATTGGCGACGACTACATCATCAAGGCGTTTCAGTATGCGCATGAAGCCGATCCCAACGCGCAGCTGAACTACAACGACTACAACCTGGAGACTCCGGCCAAGCGCAAGGGCGCAATTGCGCTGGTGAAGAGGCTGCAGGCCGCCGGTGTGCCGATCGCGGTGGTCGGCGACCAGGGACACCTGCACATGGACGACCCTTCGGCGGAGGTGGAAGACCAGACGATTACAGACCTGGCGGCAGCGGGCGTGAAAGTGGCGATCTCAGAGTTCGACATCGATATCCTACCCTCAGCATGGGGACAGACTGCGGACGTCAACCTGAAGGTTGCGGAGAAACCCAATATGAATCCGTATGCGAACGGGCTGCCGGATGAGGTGCAGCAGAAGTTGGCGAAGCGGTATGCGGATCTGTTTGCGGTGTACTGGAAGCATCGCGCCGACATCAACCGAGTGACGCTGTGGGGCGTGCGGGACAGCGACTCATGGCTGAACAACTGGCCGGTGAGGGGGCGGACGTCGTATCCCCTTCTGTTCGACCGCGACGGCAAGCCGAAGCCGGCGTTCTATGCGGTGATCAAGACGGCAACGCATTAAGTTGTCTCGCCACAATGCGATGCAGATTTGGAATAGCCCGATAACGCCAAACAAGCCGCATAAAACGTCGACATCAAGGTATTTGAACCGTGGATGGTTGCGTGAATTGAAGAGTCTCGATGTGGAACGGGAAGGCCATCGGTTGGCATAATGGACCTCCGACCAGCAACTGGAGAGCCCCTATAGCCTCTCCACGAAGCGATAGCCGACATGAGCATCAGTCAGTGAATATCGCCGGTTGGCTGGGCACTCGTCGGAGTGAAGGTTTTGGCCTGAAGTGGCAGGACTTGGACTTCAATCGTGAGGTGGTCACCTTCCGTCAGGGCTTCGTCTCCGGCCGCATCACGCGGCTGAAGACATAAGCCTCACGGACGGAGATGAGCATTCCGGCGGAGGTGAAGGATGCGCTGTTGGACTGGAAGGAGAAGACACCGTACAGCGCCCCAGGCGATTGGGTGTTCGCAAGTCCTGCGACGAGGGGAAAACGTCCGTTCTGGCCAGACTCCATGCTCGCCAACTACATCCAACCGATCGCCGAAGCCGCAGGCCTCGGGCACATCGGCTGGCATACACTTCGCCATAGTTTCTGCGGCTGGGGCAAGTTCTCACTGAAACTGGACGAAACCAAGGAACTCGCTCGTCATCAGATCATTGCCACCACGTCGGATTTGTACGGTGGGATGTCTCTCGATGCCAAGCGCGAAGCGCAATCTCGCCTGGTGGATTATGTACACCGGGAGGCCAAAAAGCGCCCCTAACAGGGTGCCTTCGGTCTAAATCTGTCCTCAACTGTCCTTTGTGGGTTGCGGCAAAACTCACGCAAGTTGTTGATCTAAATGGTTGCGGGGGAGCGCAACGTCCCGAACGTACCCTTTGCCATTCGACTCAAATCGGCCAAGTCAACCTCCGCTGCATAAGGGTTTACGGATGTATCTTCAATAACTTACAACTGGAGCAACACCGCGTACAGGAATCTTGCGAAGCGGCAAAAACATAAGCCTCCTTGGATAGGTTAGGTGCCTTACCCACTAGGAAACAGGCTAGTTGCACAATGCTACCGAATTGTTACCTCCTAGTCCTATATTGATGACCTCTCGCAAGTCAATAGAGCCGCAACTAGTCTATGGCACGGCGGTCAGCACCAAACCGCTAACGCATGACTGTCATGCTGAGAATAATCTTGCAGTGTCTGCGAAGTCTGCTTATCAGTAAAGTGACCCGAACGAGTCCACTGCCGGGCGACTTTACTCAAAACGCCGTTTTCAGGGCATACCGTCATGGGGAAGCGACCCCATAGGTCAATTTGCGATGAGCTTCATAGCACCCATGCTCCAACAGGTGCCTGCATCACACTTCACGCAGAGCACTGGGACGCCAGAATCTGCGGATGCACCAGGTTCCAAGGCGAAAGGTGAGGAAGACCAGCAGGGCGCCGAGCGCAAGGCAACTCGGCGCGAGCCATAGGCGAAAGACTTCATGGCCGGGATGCGTCCAGGTACCGCCTGAGACGAACGAGAAGCCGCCACTGCCGTCAATGCCGTGACTACCGGGCCTGGGATCGAAAAAGATTCCGCCATTATGGGGATATATCAGCTTGAACAGGCCGATGACTACGAGCAACGCGCCCACAGCGTAGCCGGCCAGGGAAACGACGAAAGCCACCAATCCGATCAGGCTCAGCGTAGCCCACCGGGCCAGGCTGAACAGGCTCACGACGGGAGAACGGGTGACTTGTGCGCGCTTCAGAAGTTCGTCGGTGCGATAGCGAGCGGCGAGTTCGTCGGGCGTGCCGAGGGCGGCGAGGGTGGTGCTAACCATGCCTTCGGCGGTCATGGCGGCCGACTTGTCGAGGATGTGGGCATGAATCTCTTCGACAATGTCATTCGCGTCTTCGGGGGGCAGGGGGCGAAGCTTTTTACGGAGGGCCGTGAGGTAAGCGTCTACGGCTTTCTGAGATTCGGCAGAGAGAATCATAGGGGGTCCTTCCTTCCGGGACAGGTCGAGTTTCTTCGTTCAGGTGTGCAAGGAGGTTGTTCATACGGGCGGAAAATCTGGCCCAAATGCGGGTCATTTCCAGGGCTCGCTGGCGACCGGCCGGGGTAAGCCGGTAGTACTTCCGGGGATGGCCTGAGTCCGACTCCACCCATTCAGATTCGACCAGTGCCAGCGCACGAAGGCGGTTGAGCAGCGGGTAAACTGTGCCTTCGACGACGATCAGGTCAGACTTGCTTTCAAGTTCGCGCAGGATTTCCAGACCATAAAGGCGGCCATCCCAGAGAGCGGCGAGGATCGCCAACTCAAGGGAACCCTTGCGAAGCTGGACCTCCCACTTTTCGGAATTCTCTACGCTCGGACTGGGAATTTCTTTCACCGCATCATACTATGTAGTGCAAGGTAACGTGTCAACACATATTTCTATGAAATCGTGCGCCTGTGGTCAGGGCCGGCTTTATTCTCGGGATCGCCGATGAGATTGAGCACCGAGCTCCGGAAATAGGGCTCAAGTGCGCCGTCTATAGATGCCGGGAGACGGAGCTGCGTTAACCGATGAGAACTCGCGGTGCATTTGTCTTGCACCGCCTGCAAAGTCGGGTTTTGACCAAGTTCGCAACCCCTCCCCACCCGTCGTCAGACATGACTGATCCCTAAAAGGCGGGGCAGCGAATATGTGCAATTGTGAGCAGCTTCGCTGCGCTGTTTCTTCCATGCTGAGAATGGAGATCCCTTTGCCTCGCCTTCACATCTGACAGATAAGCTGATAGGCAAAACTCACAGGCGATTGCCACCTTACTCCTGTATTCTCCAGCCCGGGCGGGGCGAGCAATCATGAGAACCGGAACTACGATGACGCAATCTTCTTCAGGCCCGAACTACAGCCGCGGATTACTCGGCTTCGTGCTGGCGCTGCTGCTGGGCGCGGCGGGGTTCGCCGTTTTTGTGCGCCACGCGACCACGGGCAGGTTGGACCGTATTGCCACGATGATTACCGGCCGCACAACCACGTTTGACACCTCGACTCCGGTGGTGGTCGGCGCAATCCAGCGACTGAGCC
>Ga0224555_1003873_pt1 | contig 14552 bp, 16 predicted proteins | sample 714S23034metaG_FD_180687 | JGI IMG/M metagenome (GOLD analysis project Ga0224555, IMG submission 180687) | Peat soil microbial communities from Stordalen Mire, Sweden - 717 S2 30-34 | ecosystem: Environmental > Terrestrial > Soil > Wetlands > Peat | place: Sweden: Norrbotten County, Stordalen...
CGCATTACCGGACGCAAACGGGAGTGCCATTGCTCATAGGGGGGATTCCCAACGATAAGACGCGCACGACCGACTATGCGATCAGTATCCCGCGCGGCTTGAGTTTGCTTCTCGCCGACAACCCCATACTGTCCGAGAATTCGCGCATTGATAAAGCGTGGCAGAAAGCGCGGCCAGTGAGCGTGAGTTCAAGGATGCCGCGCAAGGCCGCCGGATAAACACTGGCCCCGCCCCACGCGCCACCCCAGTATGCGGAGATGAATCCTCTTCAATTCTTTCTGATATGCTAGCAGCCTGTCGGACTTAGAAAAAATATTTTGCATAAGTCGTTGAAGATGAATAACTAATAGTTGTTCTTATGATGTCATAATAATATGTTATTAGATTGATAATCAACCACTTGCGTATTTTTTGGAGTCTAAGTCCGACAGGCTGCTAGCCAGTTGGATCAACCGCAACCAGCAGAACGTGATCGAATATCTCCAAGAGGAGGTCAAAGTCCTCAAGGAGCAGCTCGGCAAGAAGCCTCGGTTCTGCGAGTCCACCGCATTCAACACTCCCTTAGCCGGACCGTTGGCACCCTTCAGGCGGTCCTTCCCTTGGTGGCAGAGGTAAAAAGATGCGAGGGATCTCGCACCACAACCCAGTGGGAGTTAATCGCCAAGCGGACCATTTGTTTGGCGTGGCCTGAACCCCACACTTGGATTGCCGCCGCGATCAAGTCTCCGACTGTCATCTCTTTTCTATGTTTCGTTTCCATACGCCAAAAAATAATCCTGAAAGCATTCCCGTGGCTATGGGGTGTTCACCCCCAAGGGGGGAGTCGCAATTCCCCAAGCCTTCGAGGAGGTTGAACTCACCGCGTCGATGCGGCGGAGGGGGCCGGCCGACTCCACTTGGCGCAGCCCATTCTCTTAAGCCCAACTGGCCAGTCCTGAGTTTCAAATCTCGGATTTCCGAGGGTGCAATGGAGCGGCTGCAAACGTCGGGTGTGAAGATGCGGCGAGGACACCAGGTGGATCGCCCGCATGACACGGCGCGGTTGGCACATCGATGGCGTTCAAACGCCCAACAGGGACTCCGTTCTTCGCCAATGGCAAAGCCGGGATTAGTTTTTCCTCAACCGTTAAGGCTCGATACGTCACGGGCACCTGCCATTCAGCGTAGTTCGGATCGAAAGCCTTCATGGCGCTGACCACCCGCAAGCGGAAAGTCTTTTCGATCAATCCCCCCTGTCCCGGCAGAATTTTGAAGTGGATGCGGAAAAAGGACCAACCGCCGCCCCGTGCCTTTTCCACTTCCCCAATCATGGGCTCGCTCAAGATAATCGCGCCGAACTGCTCCCACATTCCTTTGGCTTCGTCCCCGACTATTTGAACGACCTTTTGCGGGTCCACGCCAGCCGGAATCTTGACATTCCCGTACGCGTCCACACCACCGGGCGGAAACCGGCTGACGGTGCCAATGTTCCGGTTGGGAATCAAAACCTTCTGATGGAGAAAATTGACCAGCGTGGTGTAACGCAGTCCAATTTCCTCCACGCGGCCAATGACGATGGTGTTGGAACTCGCAATTTCCACCAAATCGCCCACATCCATGGCGTCGCAAAAAATCAGCGTCATGCCGCTGACGATGTCCTGAACCAAACCCTGTGAACCAAAGCTGATGGCCAGGCCGATAATCGAAGCGCCGGCCAAATAGGCTGTCAAGTTGACGCCGAATTCCTGGAGGATCAATCCAAAGGCACAAAAATAGAGGACAAAAATGAGGGCGCTGACGATAAGGCGGCTAATCGTAATGAATTTCGGCTGGCGCGTCCTGAAAAGAAGCGGATATTTCTTCTGATGGCTTTTGCGTTTAAGAATCAGCCATTCGCTGCTGTGCCGGATAATTTTAACCGCCACTTGCACGAAAATGACCAGGCCGACAATGAGAAGCAGCCGCATTTCCGTGGATGACCCTTTGCCCGAAAAATGACCATAAATGCGACTCACCACCGTATCATCTACTGCATGAAAAAAGGAATTTGGCGGCTGGTTTGTCATATATGCAGAAAGCGTGAAGAACCCTTTATCGCAGATTCAACAACTTGCACGGCCTCAAGAACTACGAGATTGACCCGCCTCCCGGCGTTGGCTTGGTTTGGTACTACGTCTTGTTGTGAAACCCATGGATGCGGGTGAGGTTGCGTTCTGCGGTTAATTCCGCCTCCGCCGCCAGCCAATGTTGCACATCGCGTCCGGTCCGTGAACCTTCGTTTTCATAACTGAAATATGCCTTTCTGGCTACCTCATCTGGTGATGGCACAAAATCCCTTGTCTCTCGTTCTGATTCCTTGGTTGCAGCCGTCGGCGATGAGTCAGGGGGCTTTTGGTTCTTATCTTGGTAGAAGGTCTTATGTTTCATGCTGCCATGATATGTTTTGAACAGGGTGCCCGCTATGGGGTGTTCACCCCTATCGGAGAATCAACCTTCGACCCGAAACCGTGCAGAACGCGCGCTTGCGGAAATAGCCCCGAAAGGCAGTATCATGGTGCAATGCGCCAATGTTCTGACATACAAATGAACCGACCAACTCAAACCATCCTGCATACGGGCAAGTTCCTGGCTTTGATCAAAGAAGGCCATTGGGAATATGTGGATCGGGTCAACGCCACCGGCGCCGCCATCATTCTGGCCATGACGGCAGAACAGAAAATTCTCCTGGTGGAGCAATACCGCATTCCGGTCCATGCGCGCACAATTGAGCTTCCCGCCGGAATTATCGGGGACGAGCCGGGCTGCTCGAACGAATCTCAGGCCGAAGCGGCCCGACGCGAGCTATTGGAGGAAACCGGCTATGCGGCGGACAATTTTGTGCCGTTGATGACGGGCCCGGGTTGCAGCGGCCTCACTTCCGAACGGGTGACGTTGTGCCAAGCTTCGGGGTTGCGTCGCGTTGGGAAAGGTAGTGGTGTGGCCAACGAAAAAATCACCGTCCATGAAATTCCGATGGTTGAAGTGGTGAGGTGGCTGGAAGCAAGAGCGAGAACCGGAGTCCTGATAGACCCCAAGATTTATGCGGGTCTTTTCTTCGTGACACAGAACAAATAACCAACCTTGCGGCCACACATTCCATCCCCAATTTGACGCATCAGGCCCAATATTGCCGAAATCAAGTTCCCTGTTTTACCGTATCGAGGTCAAAGTGATGGTGGACGTGCGCCACAATTTGCGACTCGGTCATTTTGTCGGTCGTTTCCATCGTGACGATGTGAGCGTCGGTTTTCTCTTTCTCGAATCGCTTTTTCAGTTCGCCCTTGGCCTCGCCGGGACCAAAGATCAAGATCGCTCCAGCATCACGAAGATAAGCAACGATCTCGTCGTAATAGCGCGCGAGATACCCGGAGTAAGCTCTCTGGCGCGAATCATCGGCAGGAACTTCCTGGTATTCAAAGCGGCCAATGGAGGGATCGCCGGTACGCCGAAGCTGCTTTTGCACATTAGATTGGATGCGCTTTGTTTCTTCCCCAGTTTTTGAGAGGACGACGATCAAAGCCTCTTGATGGTCAACCCAAAGACCCGCTTCGACTTTCAGACTTCCGCCATTGTTTATCCCGTTTGTGTTTTTCATTGAAATCATTGTAGCGGCCGGATCGTCCACCTTATATGGGGTGAAACCCTGCTGCAGACCTTGTGCTCAAGATGCCTTCCTCGGATTGAACGTGGAAAGTGATGCCAATTGTTTCCACAAACGCTCCTCATCTTTGCTGATTCGCGGCGGGACTTGGATGGAAACCCCGACGTAAAGATCGCCGCGTTTGCCGGTGCCAGCGGGCAGTCCTTTGCCCCGGACGCGCAGCTGATGTCCCTGCTGAGTACTGGCGGGAACTTTCAATGAAAGACTGCCTTCCAGGGTTCTCACGGTTACTGTTGTGCCCAATACTGCCTCCCAAGGGGCTAATTCCAGATGGCCCACGAGATCGGTGCCGCGCGCCTGCCAATCTGGGTGCTGGGCATAGCGCACGTTCAGAAAGATGTCTCCGGCACTGCCTCCGCCCAACCCATCGCCCCCTTTGCCCGGAACCCGAATTGACTGGCCCGCCTGGACGCCAGCGGGAATTCGCACTTGGTGGGTTTCCGTCTCCTCTTGGCCCGTGCGGGCATTGATTCGCCGCACCGAAATCGCTCGCATGGCCCCTTTGAGCACTTCATCAAGCGTGATGAGAATGTCCCCTCGCATGTCCTGACCGCGGAGGGATTCCTGTGGTTCGGTTCCGTCCACAGCTCCGTTGGGATCGAAAGGAGAAGCGCCGCGAGATCGGCCGCCGCGTCCGCCAAAGAATTGTTCAAAAAAATCACTGAAACCCGTGCCCTCGAATTGGAAATCATATTCATCACCGCCCGCTCCTTGCGGAGCGGATCGGCCTCCGGCCCGGCCGGACGGCGGGCGCGGCTCCCCGGCCGTTTTCCAGTTGGCGCCCAACTGGTCGTATTTTTTACGACTGTCTGGATGGCTCAAGACCTCATTGGCTTCGTTGATTTCCTTGAATTTCTCCTCCGCTGTTTTCTTGTCCTTGGCAACGTCAGGATGATACTTCCGCGCCAGCGTGCGAAAAGCCTTCTTGATTTCCTCGTCCGTCGCCTTGGGCAACACACCCAGGACCCGGTAATAGTCCTTAAATTCAGCGGGCATGGTGGCCTTGTTTTGTGTGCTTCAGGTCATTGACCACGACTTTGGCCGGGCGAAAGACCTTCTCACCCCGCCGGTAACCGCGCTGAAACACCTCCAGGACGGCGTGGTTGGCTTGAGCCGGATCGTGGCGCTGTGAAACCGCTTCATGCCGGTGCGGGTCGAACGGCTGGCCGACACTCTCCTCGGTCTCGATGCCATGCTGGCGGAGCAACAGGCGCAATTGCTGCAATGTCATTTCCACACCCTGATGAAACTGTGGAGTTCCAAGGGAGGCGCCTGAAGCCAAGGCCCGTTCAAGGTTGTCGAGGGAGGGCAGCAACTCACGGATAAAGGATTCCTTTTGCGCGACTGCACGGCTCTCGACTTCCTGGCGGCTTCGCCGCTTGAAATTCTCGAAGTCAGCAGCCAAGCGCAGGTTCAGGTCCTTTTGTTCGGCGAGCTCCTGGCGGAGCGGGTCCGACTCTGCGGCGGTGATCTTGGCGGCGGAGGCGCTGGCTTCCGGACCAACCGACGGTGGATCTTGGATGTCCTGCTTCATGTGCTAATTGCTTTTGAAAAGTAGTGGAATATGGATGGAAGTATGGACTTGCCTTTGACAAACCTCGTTCGCTTCCGCTGTTCGTTTGGAATCTCGCCTCCTTCGTTTTCCCATCGTTCAATTGCTCTCTGTTCCATAGTCCTGGTGTCGCCAATCCGCAGGCGCCAAACTACGTCTAACGCTTTGAGTAAGGCGGTGTTTCCCAGAGCAATAACCGGCAATGCCCGATGGTGGGCTTCACAGCCGTTGAAGGACCCCTGTTTGAATGTGTTCATGGCACGAGAACTGCCGCGCCCTCGAATCGTCCAGCGCGGAGATCGGTGAGGGCTTGATTGGCCTGGTTGAGCGGATAGCGCGTGGTATGCGTGACAATGCCGAACTCCGGCACGAGCCGCAGGAAGTCAATTCCATCCTGTCGCGTGAGATTGGCCACCGACACGAGTTGCCGCTCCTCCCACAGCAAATGATAGGGGAAGCTTGGAATGTCGCTCATATGGATGCCTGCGCAAACGACCCGTCCCCCCTTTCGGACTCCTTTCAGCGCCAAAGGCACGAGATCGCCAACGGTCGCAAAAATGATCGCTGCATCGAGCGGTTCCGGTGGCATCTCGTCGGATCCACCTGCCCAAGCCGCGCCAAGCCGCCGGGCGAAAGACTGCGAATTCACATCTCCCGGCCGAGTAAAGGCAAATACCGACCGTCCCTGGCACTTGGCGACTTGTGCCAAAATATGGGCGGCGGCACCAAAACCATAAAGCCCCAGCTTCTTGCCGGTGCCAGCGATCACCAACGAACGCCAACCGATCAGGCCGGCGCACAGCAAAGGGGCGAGTTCCACGTCATTGCCGGCTTCACTGAGCGGGAATGCAAAGCGCGCATCGGCGATCGTTGCTGTCGCGAAACCCCCGTCGCGAGTGTAGCCTGTGAAAAGCGGACGATCGCAGAGATTTTCCTGGCCGCCCACGCAATAGGGACAAACGCCGCAGGTATGGCCGAGCCAAGGAATGCCGACGCGTTCACCCGCTTTCAATCCCTCCACGCCAGCCCCGATCGCATCAATCCGCCCGATGATTTCGTGACCGGGAATTATCGGCACCATTGGGTCTGGCAACTCGCCATCCACGACGTGCAAATCCGTGCGGCAGACCCCGCAAGCGGCCACCTTCACTCGAATCTCGCCAGGTCCCGGTTGCCGTTCGGGCAGTTCTGTCCATTGAAGAGCAGTTCCAATTTTCTTTAGTACCATCGCATGCATGATCTTCTTGCATTTTCATCACTTCTCACCCCACTGAGACGCCGAGAATTCGACCGATGAGGGCGGTCACGGCCATGGCCAGGGCGCCGCCTAAAGTAACACGCCATGATGCGCGGCCCAAGGGCGCGCCGCCGAGATAACCGCCAAACGCGCCGAGAACGGCGAGACTCAGCAGGCAGAGCACCGCAATCAAGGGAATGCGCAGCGACGCCGGCGCGACGAAAAGGGCTGCAATCGGAATCGTGGCAAAGAACGCAAAGCTCGCAGCGGATATCCACGCTGCCTGCATCGGGCGCGCAAGTGATGTCTGGTCGATCCCAAGCTCGTCGCGCAAGTGCGCGCCAAGCCGGTCACCCGCGCTGAGTTGCACCGCGACTTTCATGGCAAGATCCTTTTCCAGGCCTCGCTTCTCATAGATCAAGGCCAGTTCCTGCAATTCGGCTTGCGGCTCGGTCGCAAGCTCTTGATTCTCACGCCCGATGTCGGCTTGCTCCGCATCGCGTTGCGAGCTAACCGAAACATATTCGCCCACGGCCATCGACATCGCCCCCGCAACAAGGCCCGCCACGCCGGCAATCATGATGGCCTGCTTCGATGCGGAGGCCGCCGCGACACCAATCATGAGGCTCGCGGTCGATACGATGGCGTCGTCCGACCCGAGCACTGCGGCGCGCAACCAGCCCACGCGCCCACTCCGGTGCATTTCCCTTTGGTTCGACTGCATTACAGGGTTCGCCTTCATGTCCCAACACTCGAGACTGATCTGCCTGATGCCTCCAATTTCGTGGGGATTATTCTCGACCCACCCTGTTTTTTACCGGAGACGGCGTTCACCGTGCCGACGGTTACAACCCGACGAACGGCTTCACTCATCCGGCGGACTTTAGGCATGGCCATTTGGAGGTTCATCAAATTTTCATCATTTCCAGTTTATGCCGGAAGGCTCGTTTATCATGTTAACCATGGGTGAAATCGAGCACCACCCGTGACGCTACATCACCATGATCGAGCCGTTCGAGGACCTGATTGACCGAGGAAAGAGGTTGCATTACGATATCGGCCTGGACCTTGCCCTCGGCTGCGAAGGCGAGCGCTTCGGCCATGTTCTGGCGGGTGCCGACGAACGAACCACGAATGGTGATGCAGTTCGACACCACATCAAAAAGAGGTGTCGGGAATGCTACACAGCGGCCAGTTCATCAACCCAGTAACCCTTGCGATTGTAGTGACGATGCAGCGCATCCTCATAATCCCTAGTCAGCAGAAACGCCTCCGTGTATTCCGGCGACTGCTTGATCGTCTCGCGGGAAAGATTGACGAAGACTTTCGACTCGCCCCAACTGACACGCTCGATCCATTGCGGCGAAACCAGCACCTTTTTTCCCGGCCACCAGTTCAGGGTGTTGATGAGAAGATAGCGAATCGTCCAGGTGTCATCGTCGATGATGAAATCCTCGACGTGACCAATTTCGCCGTCTGTCGCCTGGATGTGATAGCCACTGACTTCGTGAGTGCTCCGCAAGTGGTGATTCCACGTTTTCCTGCCTTGGGTGGCTTCCCTCCATTTTGCGCGGTCTCGCACGAGGTTGCGCTCATATCCCCAGGTATATGGGCCGGCCCAGTACATCGGCCATCCATAATACCCGTAATAATTCTCCTCAAATTGCCGGGAAACGGGCCTGTCGCTGTTCAAGGATGGACTATCCTCGATTTGCTTCTTGGTCAAATTAACTTCGATTTGGTCCTTGTATATGTCTGTATTTACAGCGACCAGCGCATAAGGCGAAATCAGCACCTGCCGGCCTGGGAGCCAGTTTCCTGTGTCGGCGACCAGATAGCGAATGGTCCAGTGCCGGTCATCAAAATAAAATTCTTTGACCCTCCCGATTTCCCCATCAAGGCTGTCCAATTTGTAACCCTTAATTGTTTTGGCTGTGTATAACATAATAATTCCTTCGTTCTTTGCGTTTCGTTTCTGTTGGCGTCCGGCTAAAACCACGTTTGAAATCGGTTGCACGCGGCCTGCAAGAGTGCCAGCATCTATATTGGTCTGGCAGGGCGGCTTGGCTATGGGGTGTAACCCTACCGTGGCATGGTCCTCATTTGGGCGATGCTTGCATTCAGATAATATTGCACTGTCGGATTGGAATTGCGCTTGATTTCATCGGGAGTGCCAATCGCCAGAATGCAACCGTCTTCGAGCACCGCGATGCGACCCGCGATGCCGAAAGCCAGGTCGCGATCGTGCGTGACCACCAGCGAAGTGGCATGGACTTGCTCATTAAGTTTTACGATGTCTTCAGCGATTTCGACCGAGGAAACCGGGTCCAACCCACTGGTGGGTTCGTCATAAAAGATCAACTGCGGTTCGACAACCAAGGCCCGGGCTATGGCCACCCGCTTCGTCATCCCGCCAGAGAGTTCGCCGGGCATTTCATTTTCGGTTCCTTTCAAGCCGACGCTTTCGAGGTCTTTGGAAACGATCCGCGCGATTTCGTCAGGTGATTTGAGGTGATGCTCGGCTAGATAGAAGCCGACGTTTTCTCCCACGGTCAGCGAGGTCAGCAGTGCGCCCGACTGAAAAACCATCGCCACGCGGTAGCGGGTTGTGACCTCCGGCGATTGAATCGGCTGGCCTTCGATTAGGACTTCGCCCGCGTCCGGCTCCTCCAGGCCAATGAGCTGCCTGAGCAGCACCGTCTTGCCGCAGCCACTCGGTCCCATGATGACGAAAATCTCGCCGGCTTTGACCTCGAGGTCGATGCCCTTTAGCACTTCGTGGCCGTTGTAACCCTTGCGAAGCCCTCGGACTTGGAGCCTGACACCCTGCCGCTCAACAAAGCTGCGCACATTGTTGCGGGGCACAGCCTTTTCTGCGGTCGGATCCATCTATGCCGCCTTTTTTTCATCCACAACTTCCGCATCGATGATCGGGCCTTCCTCTTTCTTGCCGCCGTCCGGAGAGCCATCCGCTTCACTTTGGCTTCCTGTTGGGCCACCGGCGTGACCTTGGCCCGGCCGGGCCTTTTCTGAGGCCGCCTTGTAAAGTTCGGCCGAGACCACTTGCCAGGTCTCGTTGAGCTTTTCGCCAGCCGTCTTGATGGCTGCGGCGTCGCTGCCCTTGAGCGTTTCCTTCATTTCGCTAAGGGCGGATTCGATTTTGCTGCGATTGGCGTCAGAGATTTTCTCATGGTTGTCCTTCAGCAGTTTTTCCGTGCGATACACCGCGTTGTCGGCCTCGTTCCTGGCTTCCAGCTCTTCCTTGCGTTTCTGGTCCTCCTCGGCATGGAGTTCGCCATCCTTGCGCATCTTCTCGATTTCAGCCTTGGAGAGGCCGCTATTTGCGGTGATGGTGATCTTCTGCTCCTTGCCGGTGCCGAGATCCTTGGCGCTGACGTTGAGGATGCCGTTGGCATCAATGTCAAAACTAACTTCGATTTGCGGCACTCCGCGCGGGGCCGGCGGTATGTCGCCGAGCATGAACTTGCCTATGGTCTTGCTGTCTCGGGAAAACTGGCGCTCCCCCTGCAAAACATGAATTTCCACGCCGGGTTGATTGTCTGCGGCGGTGGAAAAGACTTGCGACTTGCGGCTCGGGATCGTGGTATTCCGCTCGATCAATTTTGTGAACACCCCGCCGAGCGTCTCAATGCCGAGCGACAGCGGTGTCACATCCAGCAAAACCACGTCCTTGACCTCGCCTTTGAGCACGCCAGCCTGAATGGCGGCTCCAACCGCGACCACTTCATCCGGGTTGACTCCCTGGTGTGGAGATTTGTTGACCAAGGTGTGCGCCGTTTCGACCACGCGCGGCATTCGGGTCATGCCGCCGACCAGCACCAATTCGTCGATTTTCGCGGCCGCGATGTCAGCGTCCTTCAAACAAGCCTTCACCGGGGCGATGGTGCGCTCAAACAGTGCATCACAGAGTTGCTCCATTTTGGCGCGCGTGAGTTTGAGGCTCAGATGCTTGGGCCCACTGGCGTCTGCGGAGATGAACGGCAGGTTGATATCGTAATCTTGTGCGCTGGAGAGGGCGATCTTGGCCTTTTCCGCCTCTTCCTTGATGCGTTGCAGGGCATCGGGCTGCTTGCGCAAGTCCATCCCCTGGCTCCTCTTGAACTCGTCCAGCATCCAATCCATGAGACGATTGTCCCAGTCGTCGCCGCCCAGGTGCGTGTCACCGTTGGTGGCTTTGACGTGGAACACGCCGTCGCCGATTTCCAGCACCGAGATGTCGAATGTGCCGCCGCCGAGGTCATAGACCGCAATCGTCTCGTCTTTCTTCTTGTCCAAACCATAGGCCAGCGAGGCGGCGGTGGGTTCATTGATGATGCGGAGTACCTCCAGGCCAGCGATACGGCCGGCGTCCTTCGTTGCCTGGCGCTGCGAGTCATTGAAATAGGCCGGCGTCGTGATGACCGCCTGGGTGATTTTTTCGCCCAGCCGCGTCTCGGCATCCGCCTTGAGCTTGGCCAGAATCATGGCCGAGATTTCCGGCGGGCTGAATTGCTTGGGCTTGCCGTCCACTTCTACCTCGACGGCCGCGTCGCCGTTGGCGGCCCGCACCACTTTGTACGGGACGCGTTTGATTTCTTCCTGCACTTCGTCAAATTTTCGCCCCATGAACCGCTTGATCGAATAAATCGTGTTGCGGGAGTTAGTGACAGCCTGTCGTTTGGCGGCTTCGCCCACCAGGCGCTCGCCGGTTTTGGTGAAAGCAACCACCGAGGGCGTCGTGCGTTTGCCTTCGGAGTTCTCGAGCACCGCAGGCTCGCCGCCTTCAATAACCGCCATGCAGGAGTTTGTCGTCCCTAAATCAATGCCAAGTACTTTTGCCATAAAATGATGAATGTTTTTTTGAATTTATTGTCGCCGATCGACTTCTTCACTGATCACTGATCCAACCCTACGCGCTGGAGTCGCTTCATCGCTATGGGGTGTTGACCTTATGGCTATCTTTGAACGAACTGAGGACCTAGCGCCGGATAATTGGTGTAGCCCTCTTCCGCTCCTCCATAAAAAGTCGATTCGTCCGGCGCATTGAGTGGCGCCTTCAAGCGAAAACGCTCCGGAAGGTCTGGGTTCGCGATGAACAATCTCCCAAACGCCACCGCATCGGCTAAGTCCTCCGCCAGGGCTTGCGTTGCCGTCGCGCGATTGAACCCGTTGGCGACAATAAACGGCCCCTGAAATTCTTGCCGTAGCGCCGCCAGCGGAACGGGTGCCGCGCCATGCCGCAAATCATCCTCCGTGGACACGATCAAATGCGCATAGGCGAGTTTGAAGCGGTTCAACTCATGCAGAACATGGCCGAACGTCGCCAGCGGGTTCGAATCGTGCATGTCATTGAAAACACCCCCCGGCGAGAAGCGGATGCCCACGCGATCAGCACCCCACACCTTTGTGACCGCGTCGGCCACTTCCAGCGTTAGCCGGGCACGATTTCGCACAGGACCGCCATATTCATCCGTGCGGTGGTTGGTGCCACCGCGGAGAAATTGATCCAGCAGATAACCGTTGGCATTGTGAATTTCAACGCCATCGAAGCCGGCCGTCTTGGCGCGTTGCGCGGCGGCGGCATATTGCGCCACGATGCCCGGCAATTCTTCCTTCTTTAACGCACGTGGCACGACGTAAGGTTGCAAGCCTTTTTCCGTGAGCACCTGGCCGGTTCGCGGGGCGATGGCGCTGGGCGCGACCGGTAATCCGCCGTGCGGTTGGAAGCTTGGGTGCGAAATTCGGCCCATGTGCCAGAGCTGAAGGAATATGCGGCCCCGGCGCGATGCACCGCCTCGGTAACGTGCTGCCACCCTGTGGCCTGTTCATCGGTGTAGATGCCGGGCGAATTGGGACAACCCGTGCCCTGTTGGGAAATCGCCGTGGCTTCGTTGATAATCAGGCCCGCTCCCGCTCGCTACGCATAATACTCCGCCATCAAAGATGTTGGCAAGCGGCCCGCCGCATACGCGCACCCCACTCTTTACGGGTGATGTTAATGATGGAGTCATTCACCAGACATAGCGCAAACTCACCGCCACAGAAATGCCCAATCACCATCTCCGGACTATGCCGGGCCGAAAGCCTCTCGCTTAACCTTCAGCCTTCGCTTCTATCTGTTCCATTCGGGCTTGCACTTGTGCAATTTGACTGCATAAATTTATGCTAGTGCCAATGCAAAAAGTCCAACGCAAGACGATATTCCTTCTATTATTTCTTTGCCTGCCCTCAATTTGGGCGGCAGAAACACCGTCGGAAAAGGCCGACGCCTTGCTGGCTGGATTGGTGGAGACCAATGACCCCGGCTTGGCGGTCCTAGTGGCGCAGGGCGGCAAAATCTTGTTTGAAAAGGGTTACGGGCTAGCCGACCTGGAACATGCTGTACCCGTCATCCCGCAAACCGCCTTCCGCATCGCCTCGATCACCAAGCAATTCACCGCCTCGGCAGTTTTGAAACTGCAGGAGCAGGTAAAACTGAGCATCGACGATAAATTATCCAAATACATCCCCGATTTTCCGCGCGGGGATGAGGTCACCCTGCGCCAATTACTGACCCATACCTCCGGCATCCACAATTACAACGACGACCCGGAATTCTTTGATCCTGCGACCAACGACACCACCGAGGCCATCATTGAGACGATGAAGAAGGAACCTTATAATTTCGATCCGGGGACGAAATGGAGTTACGACAATTCGGGCTACGTGTTGCTCGGTTACATCGTAGAGAAGGTCTCGGGGCAAGGTTACGGGGATTTTCTACGTGAGAATTTCTTCCAGCCCTTGGGTATGACCAACACCGGCGTTTACCACGCGCAGCTTGGTCTGCCGCACGAGGCGATGGGCTACAGACTGGGCACCAACGGCTTCGAGCGGGTGAACTGGGATCCATCGTGGTTTGGCGGTGCCGGCGCGCTCTACTCCACAGTGGAAGACCTGTATCGCTGGAACGAGGGCATCTTCAACGGCCGGGTGCTGGACCCTGCCAGCCTCCAAGCGGCATTCACTCCTGCCAAGATGAGTATATACGAGGTCGCCAATTCGGGTGCCGGCGGCGGTTTCGGCTGGCTGGTCACCCGCCACCGCGGGTTGCGGGAAATTATGCACGGCGGCTCCGTGCCCGGCTTCAGAAGTTGGCTGCGGCGGGTGCCGGAGGAGAAATTCACCGTGGCCATCCTGGCCAACTCCAGACCCGGACGTACAAACGCGATTCCCCAAGAACTAACGCAGCAACTGGTGGACATTTTTCTGGCAGACAAACTCACGCCGCTGCCCAGCGTAAACACGAACGTTTCGCCTAAGGCGTATGCCGCCTTAACGGGCCGGTACGAGCTGGGAGGGCAAATCGTGACCATCAGCAGACGCGGCCCTCACCTGTTTGTTCAGTATGCTGGCGCCCCGGAAGCAGAAATATTTCCCCAGTCCGACACTCAATTCTTCCTAAAAGGGGGGAACGCACAAATCACCTTCGTGAAAGATGAAAGCGGCAACGCTGTCAAATTACTCTACCACGACGATATCGGTCTCGCCCCGGCCGCCCTGCGGGTACACCCGGACTCGTGACAGCGAAGGCCGGTACGCAATGATTTAAGAGGGAAAACTCACGCCACCCGGCATAATCCGGTTCCCGGCATAGTTCCTATCATGCCGCTCCCGGCATGATAGGCAAAACCATTCAAGTTCTATCCCTCCTGCTGGTTCTCAAGCGCCGCCGGACCCAACCACCGACCGTCGTCACCGAGATCGGGGCAAGCCTGCTGATTGTGCCAGCCTCGGTCATTGCCAACTGGAAAGCTGAGATTCACAAGTTTGCGCCTTCGCTGTCCCATCCACGTCCACCGGCTGGACCGTCCCCTGTGGCAGCCGCCGGGGCAGAACAGGCCGGCGGCGTGGCTGAGGTTCGGGAATCAAAAGGCATTGCTCCAACAGTTGGGCCGGGAAGCGGCCCCGCCCCGACGGTGAAAGCGCGACGAAGAACTGGACCCTCGGAAACCAGGCATCCAGCAGCTTGAAGAACTGCGGTTGTCGGCCGGCTTCGCACCAGACATCCGGCCGGTCCAGGAGGACCACGCCTGGCTGCTGGA
>Ga0224555_1003876_pt1 | contig 14549 bp, 14 predicted proteins | sample 714S23034metaG_FD_180687 | JGI IMG/M metagenome (GOLD analysis project Ga0224555, IMG submission 180687) | Peat soil microbial communities from Stordalen Mire, Sweden - 717 S2 30-34 | ecosystem: Environmental > Terrestrial > Soil > Wetlands > Peat | place: Sweden: Norrbotten County, Stordalen...
ACCAGCTACATCTTCACCGACTACCTGAGCAAGGTGAGCAAGGAATGGGCCAACGGCCCCGGCAAGGGCACCTCGCCCAGTTGGCCGGTGGGCGTCGGCGGCAAGGGCAATGAGGGCGTCGCCGGCCTGGTTCGCCAGTTGCCCGGAGCCCTGGGCTATGTCGAGTTGATCTACGCTCTGCAAAACAAGATCAGCTACGGCGCGGTCAAGAACCCCGCCGGAACCTGGGTAAAAGCCTCCATCGCGGGCGTCACCGAGGCCGCGGCCAGCGTAAAACAGCTCCCCGCCGACTACCGCGTCTCCATCACCAACGCGCCGGGCAAGGAGGCTTACCCCATCTCCAGCTTTACCTGGCTGCTGGTGCCGGTCAGGTCTCCCGACGCGGCCAAGGGCAAGGTCATCAAGGATCTGCTGAGCTGGATCGTTACTTCCGGCGAGAGCGAGGTTTCGGCTCTCTCCTATGCCCCGCTGCCCAAGTCGGTTGCAACAAAGGTGCTCAAGACCGTCTACTCGTTGCAGTAAAGCCATGCCACAGGGTTCTGCAAGTGATTCAAGTCTGGAGTAATTGAAACGGGAATCCCAGGTCTCGCATTTGAGACCTGGGATTCCACAAGATACCCATAGACATGAATCCGCGCCAGCTCAAAAGTCATGCGGCTCTAGCCCGCCAGTTGCTCCCCAATCAGCCGATCGACCAGGACCATCAGGTGCTCGCCCGTCCGCGGCAGCACGAACGCCGAGGCCGCCCCATCCCAGTCCAGCTTGAAGCTCGTCGATAGCGCGGAAATCCAAATCTGGCGCATGGGCGCATTCGGCGTAATGACGAATTTGCCCGGCGGCGCCTCAAACAGCACATGCAACACACCGCCCTGCTCCTCGACCTCGAAGCCGGCGTCGTCGTCTTCCTCGCGCAAAATCAAATGCTGCATCAGCGAGTCGAGAGCGGTTTCAACCAGACTGCGAAACTCCAATTCATCCAACATGGCCCCAGTGTAGCAAGCCGGGAGTGGCAAGTGATAACTGCCAGACCATCACGCCCGCCCGCCTTCGTCCTGCGCCGTTAAGTTCATCCCGTCCGTCGCATCTGGATGAATCCTGCAAAACAGGCCGCCATGTGTCTTGAAATCAGACAGAGAATCTTGAGAAAAGATTAAAGTTCGACCCCATCCAGCCGATCTTCGCCATCAAGGGCAAACCTTAGCGGGGAGCGAACGAAGATGGAAATCGGACCAGTCACGGGCATCAGCGCATTGCCGGTCGTCAGGTCTCTACCCGCCGATCCGGAGCTGTCGGCCGTCTTCGATATCGAAAACTTTGCCAGAATCGGCGACGAGACCTATTCGCCCAGCGGCGGAAAATCCGCAGGCGGACGCGAAGATGAGTTCGACGATCCAGCCGTCGAAGACGAGGATGAGTTCCAGCCGCAGGTCGCCGAACCAGCCCCACCCCGCCAGATCAGCTTCTTCGCTTGAACGCACTTCCCCGCCAACCCCTCCGCGAGGGAATCAAGCAGCCAGCGACCTGCTTTTCGAATATTTCCTGAGTAAATTGACACGATTTTTCGCGGCGGATGGTTGCGAAAAACTGCCTTTTTATGTAATTTACTAACTAGTTAGTCAATATGGCCGCCACCCCTCCAAACCGCACCCAGACCGAGCGCGCTGACCAGACCCGCGCCCGCATTCTCGACGCCGCCATTCGTGAATTCAGCTCGAACGGCCTGGCCGGGGCGCGCACCGAGCAGATTGCCGAAGCCGCGGGCGTGAACAAGGCGCTACTCTACTACTACTTCAAAGGGAAAGAGGCACTGTATGCGGCCGCGCTGGAGTCGGTGGCCGAGGGCGTCAGGGCCACCAGCATGGCCGTGCTTGAGGGAAGCGCCACTGCCGGAGAGCGCTTCCTGTTGTCTGCGCTCAACCATTTCGACCGCATCCACACCAACCCGGGATTCCAGAGCCTGATGCAGCAGGAGATGATTCGCCTGCACCGCGGCGAAGACAACGCCCTCACGCCGCTGGTTGACAGGGTCTTCAGGCCGTTGATGGAGCGCATGCTGCAGGTGCTTGAAGAAGGCATTGCCACAGGCGAGCTAATCCCCGCGGACCCCTCGCAAATCCGCTATGCGGCGCTGGGAGCCAATGTCTTTTATTTCCTTTCCGCGCCGTTCATGAAGATGATTCAGGGCGCCGACCCCCTGGAAAAAAGCGCATTGGAGTTCCGCCGGTTCTCAGCGATCCAATATCTGGGCCAAACCCTCTTTATCGATCGGGAGCAGGGGGCGCGGGTGGCCGCGCGAGTACTCGCAGCCACGCCCATGCCCAATAACGGCGGAATTCTGCCGCAGCCAACGCCGGAATTCCGCCCAATTGTGAACCATTAAGTGAGGCGCAAGTGAATGCACGCAATCGAGTTTTTCTGATCCTGGCTCTGCTCACCGTGGGATCGCTCATCTGGTACTTCCTCACGGTGCGGCCCACCGGTGACCTGCAACTGATCGGCACCGTGGACGCCAACGAGGTGCTGGTGAGCGCCAAGATTCCCGGCCGCATCCAGACGCTGACCGTGGACGAAGGCCAGGATGTGAAGGCCGGCCAGCTCATCGCCATCGTCGAGAGCGACGACCTGGAGGCCGCGCGCAAAGCCGCCGAGGCCACCGCCAGCAGCCAGCGGTGGAAGCTGGGCGAAACCGTCGAAACCGAACGCCAAACCCGCGGCGAAACCGGCAGCGCCACCGTCAACGCCGAGGCTCTGCTGAAGGCGGCGCAGGCCACGCTGGCCCAGGCCCGGGCCAACTACGAACATCAGCAGGCCGACACCAGCCGCACCGTGGCGCTGGCCCAGCAGGGCATCATGAGCGCCCAGGCCAGGGATGAAGCGGCCACCAGCCTCCAAGCCTCCAAGGCCGCCGTCGATACAGCCAGGGAAAACGTCTCCGCCGCTGAAGCCTCGCTGCGCCAGGCGCGCGCCCATGAACTGCTCACCACGGTCGCGGCGCGCACGGTGGACTCGACCCGCGACGAAGTGGCCAACGCCCGCGCCCTGGCCGACCAGGCCAAGGTGCAGGTGGGCTACTCGCAGGTATTTGCCCCGGTCACCGGCAAAGTCAACGTCCGCGCCGCGCGCCAGGGCGAGGTGGTGGCCGCGGGCGCGCCCATCGTCACCATCATGGACCTGACCCAGACCTGGATTTACGCGCCGCTGCCCGAGACGCAGGCCGACGCCGTCCAACTGGGCGACTCGCTCCGCGTCGTCATGCCCTCGGGCGCAACCCTCCAGGGAAAAATCATCGTGAAGGCCGCCGAGGCCGACTTCGCCACCCAGCGCGACGTCAGCAGCCGCAAGCGCGACATCAAGACCATCCAGTTGAAGCTGCTCATCGACAATCCCGGCGAGCGTTTTGTCCCCGGCATGACCGCGGAAGTGTACATCCCCAAAAACAAGCTGGTGAAACAGTGACCCCCACATCCCAGCCCGCCGCCATCGCCGTCGAAAACATCGTCAAGCGTTACGGCGCCTTTGAAGCGGTCAAAGGCGTCAGCTTCTCTGTGGCCGACGGCGAAATCTTCGGTCTGCTCGGCCCCAACGGCGCCGGCAAAAGCACCCTCATCCGCATGATGACGACGCTTGTCCCCATCACCGGCGGACGGGCCATGGTTGCAGGCCACGACGTAGCCCGGGAGCCCGACGCCGTCCGCCGCATGATCGGCGTCATTCCCCAGGCGCTCACCAGTGACCCCGACCTCACCGTCGAAGAGAATCTGAGCATCTATGCCAAGCTCTACAGCGTGCCCAAGGCCGAGCGACAGAAAAATATTCAGGAAGTGCTTGAAGCCGTCGATCTGACCAAATGGCGCGGCGCGCAGGTCAAGACGCTCTCCGGCGGAATGCGCCGCCGCGTTGAAATCGCCCGCGGCCTGGTCCACAATCCGCAAATTTTCTTTCTCGACGAGCCCACCACCGGCCTCGATCCTGTCTCTCGCATCGCCGTCTGGGAGATGCTCGACAACCTGCGCGAAACCCGCCATCTCACCATGCTGCTGACCACCCACTACATGGAAGAGGCCGACAAGCTCTGCGACCGCATCGCCATTGTCGATCACGGTACTCTGGTCGCTCTCGGCACACCCATTGAACTCAAGCACAGCGTCCCCGGAGCCAACGTCGTCGAAGTCCATTTTGACCGCGAAACCACCGAGTGGCAGCAGCGCCTGGAACACCTGGACGGCGTCACCAGCGTGCAGGCCGAGAGCGCCGGCTTCTATCGCGTGCTAACTTCCTACGGCTCCAAAACCACCATGCAGTTAGTCGAGTTAGCCGCATCCCTCGGCGAAACGCTCACCTCGCTCAGTGTCCAGAACACCTCGCTCGACGATGTCTTCGTCCACTACACGGGCCGCCAACTCCGCGATGAGCAGGTCAAGCCGCCTGCCTTTACCATGCCGCCCCGTCCCGGAGCCCAACCATGAACAGAATGTTTGCCATTATCGAGCGCGAGATGCGCAAGTTCTTCCGTTCACCTACGCTGATGATCATGTCTCTCATGATGCCGATCTTGCAGTTGGTCATCATGGGAAATGCCTTCGGCGGCAAGATCACCGGCGCGCGCGTCGCCGTTGTTGACTACGATCACGGCCCCGAGGCCGTCAAACTCCGCGAGGCCTTCGATTCCATCGCCGTCAACATCAAGACCTTCACCACTATCAATTACACCGACGAGAACATGGCCCGCGAAGACGTGCGCACCGGCAAAATCGACGCCGCCGTCGTCATTCCCGCCCAGTACTCCCGCCGCGTCTATGCGCAGGACGCGCCCCATCTCGGCCTGGTTGTCGACAACTCCGACCAGTTCATGTCCGGCTCCCTCGAGGCCGAAATGCAGTTGGTGGTGAGCGCGCTCACCACCCCCGTGATTCAGCCCCGCCTTGCCAGCCAGCTTGCCCTTGAAATCGTCGAACTCTACCCTTATGTCAATTACATGAAGTTTCTTCTTCCACTCACCGTGGCCCTGGCCATGTATATCTCCGTCATGATCGGTGGAGGCATGTTATACATCGACGACAAGGCGCGAGGCGTTCACGAGGGCTATCTCGTCACTCCTATCACGCGTCTTGAGTTAGTCTTCGGCATGAACATAGCCGGCTCCATCAAGGCCGTTCTGGCCGGCATCTCCCTGACTGTAATCGGCTCACTCATGGCCGGCCTCGGCGTCATCTTCCATCCAGAGGCCGACCTGGAATTGCTTGCCCTCATCATCGTCACATCCGTCGCCTTCAACGGCATGATGTTTCTGATGATGGTCCGTGTCGACGACCCACTGGTCCCTCGCGCCATGTTCGGCGTGCTCAATACGCTCTTGCTTTATCCCTCTGGAGGCATGTATCCCATCGCCGCCTTTCCGCGCTGGCTTCGCGCCATCTCCATCATTGATCCCTTCACCTATTGCGTACACGGCTTCAGAGCCATCCTGCTCAAGGACGGCGGATTCGTAGCCATCCAATACGACCTGCTCTTCCTTTTCGTCTTCGGCATGGGAACGCTGCTCATCGCCACGCCGCTCTTCAAGCGCACGCTCTGAGCAATTGGTTGCGGAAGGTTGCCGCGCGAGCCTGGGGGCATCACAGGCCGCGTCCCATCAAGACCTCTTACCGTGCCGCGGCCAGCAGAAACCGAATCGCGGTCGCCTCCGCCCAGTGAATCTCGTTGCCCGAGTCACGGGAGAGATAGGCGCAGTGGCCACCGTGGCGCGTCTCAACAAAGGCAATATACGGGTTGGCGACGAGCTTGGCGCGGGTCTCGGGCAAGAGCCGAATGAAGGGATCGTCCTGAGCGCACAAAACAAGCGTCGGAACCGCGATGCGGTCCACCACATGGGCGCTGGCTGCCTTGTCATAGTAGTCGCCGGCATCGCGAAAGCCCCAATAGCGGGCAACGATCTTGTCGTCGAACTGGCGGATGGAGCGAACCGGCCCAATCTCCCTGGCGGACGCATAAATGCCGGGAAACAGCTCCGCCTTGCGGGCGTAGCGCCTCATCAGGCCGCGCAAAAAATGCCCCTCATAGCCGCGGTTGATCGCTCGTGCAGGGCGTCGGCGCCGGGCGCCAGGTCGATGGCCGCACAGACCGCGGCCACGGCGCAAAGCGGCGGCCGGTTGCCCCACTCTCCGGCCAGCTTGAGCACCAGGTTGCCGCCCATTGAGTAGCCCACCAGCGCCACCCGCTCCAGGCCAAAGCGCTCCGCAAAGTGCAGCACCACCGCGCCCAGATCGCCTGAAAGCCCGGAGTGATAGAGCGTGGGTGTCAGCATATCCGTATCGCCGCAGTTGCGCATGTTCATGCGGATTACGTTGCAGCCCGCGTCCCAGGCCCGCGCGGCAAGGCCCCGAATGTATTGGGAGTCCGAAGAGCCTTCAAGACCGTGAACCAGCACCAAGGTCAGCCGTCTGGAGCGCTCCGATTCAGGCTGCCAATGGCAATGGCACAGCACGCGGCTGCCATCCGCGGGATCCACCTCGACCGTTTCCGCGGCGTCGGCGAGCCGGAAGGCAGGCCGGGGAAGAAAATTACCCACAATCGTTTGCAGATGGCCGTTGCTCAAGCCGCGTCTGGGCTCAAAAGCGGTGAGCCACCCCGGCAGGCCGCGGGTGGGGCTGTCAATCGCTGTATTTTCCTGGATTTCTGGAATCACGGGGACTCGGCAACTCGGGAAGTGGGCTTTCGGCCCGTGCGGTCCGTGCAGAACTTGGGGCGGCGGGTGGGGATCGAACCCACGACATCCTGAGCCACAGTCAGGCGTTCTGCCACTGAACTACTGCCGCCATCTATCTTTTTGATTGTAGCATCGAATCAGGCAGTCCGGCCCAACCCGCCCGAGGGAACCTACCCATGCCCCACCTCAAGCCAATTCCGGCTGGATCCACGGCTCCAGCCGCCCCTTCCGCGCCGGATCGCTGGAACCGCGGCGCCTGGCTCTTCCGCGACCGGACTCTGCACGGGCTGGAGATCCTTCTGGATGAGGCTTTCACCATTCCCGGCACCCAGATCCGCTTCGGACTGGGCGGAATCATCGGGCTGGTTCCCGCTCTGGGCGATGTGCTGGCCGGCTTGCTCTCGCTCATCATTCCCCTGGCTGCCTGGATTCGCGGCGTGCCCTACGTCACGCTGGCGCGCATGGCCGCAAATCTCGGCATCGGGGTGCTGGTGGGTTCGGTTCCCCTCTTCGGCGACATCTTCGACATCGCCTGGAAGGCCAATCGCCGCAACTATCGCCTGCTCTGCCGCCATCTGGCCGAGCCACGCCGCCACACCGGGCGGGATTGGGCGTTTCTTCTGCTGCTGGCCGGGGCTCTGGCGCTGGTCTTCGCCATTCCCCTGGCGCTGGTGGTGGGTCTGGTGCTCTGGCTTGCCAGCCGCTAGAGCGGAACCAGAATCACTGTACCCTATTTGGACTTGTGCGAGGTCGCCGCTTCTTGGGGTCGCGTCGACTTGAGTGCAATGGTTTCGAGGTATGGCAATTCTGATTCCGCTATCGGGCATATCGACAAATACTGGCACGACAGCGTCAGTGTTTGTCGATATGCCGTTCATCAAACCCGCCCATCAAGAAACCGATCCGCGATACAATCGAAACAGACCGTCGGGGCGTGGCGCAGCCTGGTAGCGCATCTGCTTTGGGAGCAGAGGGTCGGGAGTTCGAATCTCTCCGCCCCGACCATCGAATCAACCGCCAGGCACTTCTTCAGACAAAATCGGCCGTTCGCGCCGGTCAGTGCTTTTCTGTCGTGGTATGGCCGCGTCCATCGCGCGTTTCATTCCCCTTGAACTGATCGGGAGATTTACGCTGCGCTGCGGGCTTGTCGCCTGCTCTTGGCGTTGCGCCGTTATAGCCGTGCTGCGGATCCAACGTGTTATCGACCTTTCCGTGAAAGTCGTTGGAGGCATGAAACCACGGCCCGACGCCGATAAATGCGCCACCATTGAACCATTCCGCGCCGTAGTAGCCGTCGGGAACGCAGTTATAGGGGGCATAGTCATAGTAACCGTAGGGACAATCGGGGGCGACTCCGATGTTAACGGTAACCTGAGCCTCTGATTTGGGAGCGGTTGCCGCAAAGAACATTCCAACACCAGCAGCTAATACAAGTAACTTGATTCCACGCATGGTTTCTCCTCGCCATCGCCGAGGCCCTTATCTACATGCCCCAACGCTATTCACCTTAGCGGCTTGGATCGTCCTTGTCTGAGCAATAAGAACCGCGATGCCGGTCCGGCAGCCGTCGGCAACTGCCGGCTTCAAGCTACCTTACCTTCCACTTCGCTGAGAGCGCGGCAAGTTTTTCATTGATCGTGGGCTGCGGTCCCGCTGTAGGCTTTTCCGGCCTTGCCGCGGCCTTTTCAGGCTTGGCCGCTGGACGCGGAGACGGCGCCGACAACTGCTTGATCGAGAGCGCAATGCGCTTTGCCTTCATATCCACGCTCAGCACCTTTACCTTGACGATCTGCCCCGTCTTCACGGCCTCCGACGGCTCCTTGATATAGCGGTTGGAGAGTTCGCTGATGTGAACCAGGCCGTCCTGATGAACGCCGATATCCACGAACGCGCCAAACTTGGTCACGTTCGTCACCACGCCCTCCAGCACCATGCCCGGCTCCACGTCGGCCAGTTCCCTCACCTCTTCGCGAAAGCTGGGCGCAACAAACTTGTCGCGCGGATCGCGTCCCGGCTTGCGCAACTCGGCCAGAATGTCGTTCACCGTGAAGGCGCCTGCCAAAATCCGGCTGCGGTCAACCTGTTCGAGCAGTTGCGGCTGCTGAATAATCTGCTCAACCGACGCATTCAGCAATCCCGCAATCTGTTCCACCACCGGGTACGATTCCGGGTGAACGGCGGTCATGTCCAGCGGATTGTCGCCATTGCGAATGCGCAAAAAGCCCGCCGCCTGCTCGAATGTCTTGGGGCCGATGCCCGCAACCTCAAGCACTTGCGCGCGCGAGCGGAAGCTGCCCTTTTCATTGCGATAGCTCACGATATTCAGCGCGGTTCGCTCCGTGATTCCGGCAACAAAACGCAACAGCGTCCACGATGAAGTATTCAAATCCACGCCGACCTTGTTGACGCAGCTTTCAATCGTCGCCTCCAGCGACTCCTGCAACTGGCGCTGGTCAACATCGTGCTGGTACTGGCCCACCCCGATCGATTTCGGATCGACCTTCACCAGTTCCGACAGCGGATCCTGCAAGCGGCGCGCAATCGAGATTGCGCCGCGCACCGTCAGGTCGAGATCGGGAAACTCCTGCCTGGCAACAGCGGAAGCGGAGTAAACGCTGGCGCCCGATTCACTCACCGTGACTGAGAAGATTTTGTCGATCTTTTTCTCGCGCAGAAACTCGCGGACAAAGGCATCGGTTTCGCGGCCGGCGGTGCCGTTGCCAATGGCGATGGCGCGCACGTTGTGCTTGCGCAGCAGGGCTTCAAGCTTCGGCATCGCTTCCTCATTGCCGTGCTTCGACGTATGCAGATAAAGCACGTCGTGCGCCAGCAGCTTGCCGGTCTCATCCACCACCGCGACTTTGCAGCCGGTGCGCAGGCCCGGATCGATGCCCAGCACCGAGATCGGCCCGGCCGGCGGAGCCAGCAGAAGGTTATAGAGATTGTCGCGGAAAACCTTGATGGCTTCGGTATCGGAACGCTTCTTCAACTCCAGGCGAATCTCGCCCTGAATGGACGAGTTCAGCAGCCGCTTCCACGCGTCGTCGATGGCCATTTCCAACTGCCGCGTCCAGTCGCCCTGTGCGCGCAAAACATGCCTCTGGATGATCACGACGGCCCGCTCCGGTTCCACTTCAATGAGGAAGTAGAGCACGTTTTCGCCTTCTCCGCGGCGAATGGCCAACATGCGATGCGAAGGAATGGTCTTCACCGGCTCCTTGTACTCGTAGTACATCTTGAACTTTTCCTGCTCGTCCACCGCATCCATCACCTTGCGGCTGACCACGATGCCTTCGTCAAAGACAAGCTGGCGCAGCGCCTTGCGCAGATCGGCGTCTTCGCTGATCCACTCGGCAACAATGTGCCGCGCGCCTTCCAGCGCTTCGTCCACCGTGGCCACGCCCAGCTCCGCATTCACAAAGCTGGCAGCAAATCTCTCCAGCGGTTCCGCGGAGTTCTGCTGCGCCCATAGATATTGCGCCAGCGGCTCCAGGCCCTTTTCGCGTGCGATGGTGGCCTTGGTGCGGCGCTTGGGCTTGTAGGGCAGGTAGAGATCTTCCAGTTCGCTCTTGTCGAGCGTGGCCTCGATGCGGGCCTTGAGTTCGTCGGTCAGCTTGCCCTGCTCCGCAATCGAACTGAGAATGGTTTCGCGGCGCTCGGCGAGATCGCGAAAGTAGGCAAGCTTCTCCTCGATGGCGAGAATCTGCACTTCGTCCAGGTTGCCGGTGGCCTCCTTGCGATAGCGCGCGATAAACGGCACGGTACCGCCGTCGTCCAGCAGTTCAATCACCGATACCAGCCCGCGCATGGGCAGATTCAACGTCTGGGCAATGTGAAGAAGAATTTCAGGAGAGAGGTTTTTTGTGTCTTTCATGAGCAGTCTTTGTTTATGGTACATGCCGCCGCTGAGGAAATGCGGTTCCAAAAAAATGTGCAAAAAAAACAGGGCCGGGATGTGCCCGATTCACCCCGCATTCACGGGAGAAGATGGCACATCCGGGCCCTGCCTTTGCGTCCGTTTTCCAGAGAAATCTGCCCGGCGCGGCTTGCGGCTACGCCAGTTCCAGTTTCAGCGTGATGCCTACGTCTGAAATCTTCTCCGCGGGCATCTGGACCTTCAATCCGGCTTCGTCCTGACTCCACTTCAATTCGCCCTTGTAGCCCAGCAGCGACGCATTGCGGATCTTGCCCGGGGCCTGGGCGCTGGCCAGACCGAGCGCCGGCACCACAGCCTCCTTTTCCGGCCAACCCATCACGAACGCATAAATTGTGCTGCCCTTGACGGTGAAGCGAACGTCCTCCGCAGTCAGGTCTTTCTGCTTGTCCTCGTTGAAGTTGCCCGTTTCAATCTTGACTTTGGTTGACGGGCCATCGCCGTAGATCTTCCACGGACGCGAGCTGTAGATGCCTTCACTGTTCACCGCCATCCACGCGGTAATGCCTTCCAGCACCTCCACCTCCTCAAAGTCCAGTTCGCCGGAGTTGGGCAGCGGGAAGTTGAGCAGAAGATTGCCGTTCTTGCTGACGATATCGACCAGCAGATCGATCACCTTCTTGGCCGACTTGTACTTCTGGCCGCGCTTGTAGTGCCACTGGCCGATGCAGGTATCGGTCTGCCACGGATTCGCCGCAATGAGGTCCGAGACGCCGCGCTCATGATCCAGCAGACAAGTGCCAATGGCGCAATCCGAGGCTTCCTTGCTGTTGTAAACCGCCTCTGTCACGCCGCCGTGCATCTGCGCGCTCACGTTGTAGAGGTGCGCAACCATCTTCAGCCCATACTCGTCGAAGGGAAGGTGGCCGTCGGTGTAAAGAAGGTCGGGCTGATACTTGTCGATGAGGTCGGTCATGCGGTCCAGATAGTGCTGGCGCCACGCATCCGGTATGCCGTTGTCGTCCCACGTCAGCTTGTTTACAAAACGCGCGCAATCGGCATCGTGATACAGGTCCGCGTTCACCGGATCAACGCCGTCATAGGGCACACCTGCCAGCGACCCGGTCTTGTCGGCGCCGTGGCTCACGGCAAACCACTTGTAACTGATCCAAAGATGCTCGCTGACGCCGAACCGCAAACCGTTCTTCCGCGCGGCCTTCGCCCACAATCCGACGACGTCTTTCTTCGGCCCCATCTTCACCGAATTCCACCGCGTATACTTCGAGTTCCAAAGATCGAAGTTATCGTGATGCACACCCATGCTGACGAAATACTTGGCGCCAGCCTTCTTGTAGAGGCTCATCAGGTTCTCGGGATCCCACTTGGCTGCCTTCCATTCGCCCACAATGTCCTTGTAGCCGACCTTGGAAGGATGCCCATAGTGCTCCACGTGATAAAGGTATTGTTCCGATCCCTGCATGTACATGTTGCGGGCGTACCAATCCCCATCTTCGACTGCCGACTGCGGTCCCCAGTGGGCCCAAATGCCGAATTTGGCATCGCGGAACCAATCCGGAATCCGGTAGGCCTGTAAGGACGACCTGGTTCCCAGAAAGTTTCCGCCCTGGGCTGCTCCCTGGGCTGAAGCAAACCGGGACAGAGCAAGTGCGGAACATGCACCGCCCATAGTTTTGAGCAAATCACGCCTGTTCAATGCCATTCGACTATCTTTCCTTTCACGGTACCGCTTACATCGGGGGCCTGGAGTGCAATCTTTGCCGCTGCGGGCAAAGTTGCCTGTTTCTATTTCAAATCCGACACCAGCAAGGCCTGGCGAAGACGCTCTTCCGCCCCGGCGTTCCAGTAGCCGCAATCGAGTTCAAAGAAGACGGAGGTATACGGAATCGTCATGTCCGTCTTGATAATCAGGATGCGAAAAACCTGGGCGGATTGGTCAAGCTTGGCAATGATCTGCTCGTGCGGAATGCGCTTTACGCTGGAGCCATAGACCGCGGCATCGAGTTGCTTCCGGTACTCCGTGATGCCGGGCGCATCGTTCTCCGCCACAAAGCTCAATTCTTTGTCCACATAGACGTTTGCCCGGATGTGCCTGGATGCGGTAATCGCATCCAGAACGGTCCGCACGACATGAATCTGATCGGCGTCGGCGAGGATGGTTTCGATTCCCGGCTTCGATTGCGCGGGATAAGCCGAATCGGCAACCACGACCCAGTTGCGATGCCCATACAGCGGCAAAAGAGCGCCAAGTTGACGCTCCCAGCCGGGCGCCGCGGAAGTTACTGACTCAGTCATCGTTTCTTTCCTCGTTGCAACTCTGGAGCATGTTCAATATTCGTATACGGTTTGGGTGCCCCAGGTCCCGATTCCGGAACCTGGGAAAACACGCCCTAACTCAGTTCTTCATCCTGGCAGACGGCCACCTTGCCGCACTTGCCAGAGGCCATCAGCGCATAGGCCTCGGCCGCGCGCTCCAGCGGAAACCTGTGCGTGATGATATCGGCCGGATGCAGGTTCCAGCGGACCAGCCGCTCCACCAGTTCTTCCATCAGCCACGTCGATGTTACCCACGACCCATAAAGCGTCTTCTGATCGTGAATCATGTCGGGAGAGGGATTGATCTCGACCCTTCCACCCTCGCCGATAAAGACGATCTTGCCCCACTTGCGCGTGGCGCGAATCGCCGTGGCCCGCGCCGTGTCGTTCGCCGAGCAATCCACCGCGCGCTCCACGCCAAAGCCGCCGGTGAGTTGCTTCACCTGGGCAACATTCTCCGGCCCCGAGGCCAGAACCGCGTCGCAGAGCCCCAGGTCCATGGCAATCTTCATGCGCTCGGGAACCACGTCGATGCCGATGATCTTGTTGGCGCCAAGCTTGCGGCAAAGCGCGCCCGTAGCCAGGCCAACCGGACCCAATCCGGTAATCAGCACAGCATGATTGCCATTGATGCCGATCTTTTCCAGACCCTCGTAGACGGTTCCGAACCCGCAGGCCACCTGCGCGCCGTCGGCAAAGGTCAACTCATCGGGAAGAGCGATCAGATCCTTCTCTTCAGCAATCATGTACTCGGCCATGCCGCCGTCGCGTTGCCATCCGTAGGCGCGGCGATACTTTTCACTGGTGCATGAAATCATGTAGCCGCGCCGGCAGTCGTTGCAAACTCCGCAACCGGAAATGTGGTACACAATCACGCGGTCACCGGTCTTGAAGCGGCGGCAACCCTCGCCGGCGGTCACAATCTGACCGCAAGGCTCGTGCCCCGCGATCACGCCCTGGTAGCCTTCCGGCCCCTTGCCCAGGTGCTCATGATAGATACACCGAATATCCGAGCCGCAGATGGTCGAGGCCTTCACGCGCAACAGAACCTCTCCATGACCCGGAGACGGCACCGGCACGCTGCGCATCTCGACGGTCGAGTTTCCGGGCAGAAACGCCGCGGTCATTGTCTTATTCATCTTTCCTTGTCTCCCCCCGCCACTCCCATCGAGTGGTCGGTCATGTTGCATGGCCGCTGTGCGCCACCTCGGCGCCAGCGCAATTCTACGCTGGCGTAATTTCTCCGTTCACGTCCCACAGAGCTTCCCAGGTCTGCCCATCTTTCCACAGAAAAACCTGGCCCTTGATCAGCCGGCAGTTGCGGTCGAGCTTGGCAATCGCCTGCATCTCTGCCTCCGTCAGCGGATCGCCGGCGGCGCCCGCAAGATTGGCGCGGTAGTTGTGAATTGAAAACGGAATCGGCGTTTGGCCGCGCTGCACCGCCCACTTGATGCAAACCACCGCGGGATGAATCCCATGACGTTTGGCGATCTCAATAATGACCGGATCTTCGGTGGGTGAGGTGTCCTCGGGCGTACGGTCGCGCTCCGGGCGTCCCGGCGAGCCAATCGGGCAGTAGCCGATGGGCTGGATTCCGTTCTCCACCACAAACTTGAACAGCTCCGGCTGCTGGAA
>Ga0224555_1003878_pt1 | contig 14545 bp, 13 predicted proteins | sample 714S23034metaG_FD_180687 | JGI IMG/M metagenome (GOLD analysis project Ga0224555, IMG submission 180687) | Peat soil microbial communities from Stordalen Mire, Sweden - 717 S2 30-34 | ecosystem: Environmental > Terrestrial > Soil > Wetlands > Peat | place: Sweden: Norrbotten County, Stordalen...
ACTGAGAGCCTATAACGAATAAATAGTGGACTGCGTTTCCGTGATGCTGCTCGCCAACTGCAAGGCTGTGGCTTTGCCATCTGAAAGTGACCCAGACAAATGCCGGCAGGATGATCAGCAGGCCCAGCGTGTGCCACAAAGGCGCGATCTGCGCGGCCTTCGCTCGCGATGCCGGCTGTCCCGCATTGGTTTCCATGGGTCGCATCCAAACCATCCGAATCCTGCGCCGCCCCCTGCGGGCGAGCATTTCCGCTCACACACGTTTGGCGACTAGTTTGACGTCAAGTTCCATCCCCATCGCATCCGCGTAGCGCATCAGGGTTCGCATGGTCACGTTCTCCGGCCTGCGCTCTGTTCTGCTCAACTGGGGTGTGCTGGTCCCCATCGCGACCGCCAACTGTGCCTGCGTCAGTCCCTTGCTCTTTCGCTGCTTGGCCAGTTCCAGGCCAATCGCCAGCAGTCGGACCTCTTCCTTGTACCCCTGGCGTACTGCCGGGATTTGCAGTTGCTGCTCGACGAACTCGTCCCAGGCTGTTTTCATCGCTTTTCTCTCCCACTCCCGCGGGGCTCCTGTTTACCGGATTGCCCCTGTTTCGATCCATGCCCTCTCGACTCATGCGCGACCATTCTATGCAGCGCCAACCGGATTTCCGGCGGAGGCACCGCCTCTGTGTTCTTCGCAAAACCGTTCAGAAGTATGCAAGTCCGCCGATCGTCGAAGAAGTAAAGCACCCTGTAGCGGGTTTTGCCCAAACGCAGGCGAAGTTCCCTCAACCTGCCCTCGATCTGCGATGTATAAGGAAAGTCGAGCGAAGGCCCATGATCCTTGAGCAGTTGAATCCTGGCGATGAGCTTTCCTCGCACTTCTTCCGGCAACCCCAGCATCCAATCCCGTACCGGCAGAGCTTCTTCGTTTCCCTTGAAAAACTCGACGCTCCAACCCGTAGGGTCCTTCTGCATCACATCGGCATTTTATCAAAAATGATAAACAGACGGTTGAAAATTTGCAGGTAGATCGTGTTTTGCCCTGGCAATCGCGCTCAACGCCCCGGTTTACACGGCGGAACAGCTTTGGAGAAACCTGAATGCCGGCATCCCGATTCATGTGATTCGGTGAACGGATTTAATGTATCGTGCGACGCATTTCAAAAGGCTAGCCAAAGCTCGTTTTTCCGGCGCACGGGTCATTAGTATCCTAGACCTGAACGAATAGACTTTACCAATAGGTCTTTGAGCACGTTCAACGCAGCGGCCTGTTCTGCCAAAGGCTTATTGTCCACAATAGCCCTCTCGTAAGTAGCAAGCGCAGATTGTTCGCCAATCTGTCCATAAACCTGAACAAGCAAACAGAGTCTATGCCACGCTAATTCGTTCGTCTTTTTCCAGGCAGCTTGCTCGTCCGCCTCCATCTTTCCACCGGCCTCAAGGAGTTCATAGGTGGACAACTCCCGTTCAATGACGGCTTCTGCGATCTTTTCCGTTTTGGCGAGACGTATTTTGAATTTCTCGTGCTTTCGAGCGTCGCGTTGATTTACAAACCATCCCGTTACGATGACAAGCGTAGAAACAACAATTGATACCGCGGTGAATCCGTCCTTCCAGACCATGACGCCCTCTTTCATTCAGCGAGGCAATTGTATTCGTTACCGTAATCTGTGTCAGTTTTCCAGAGTGCATAAGTTTCATATGCAGTAGCATCTAAGGCCGGAGCATCGCTCCGGCCTTGGCTGTTTCCGTTGGCTCGCTGACCAGCTCACCCCTGAATGTCGAACTGCTCCGGATGCAGCGTCGCATCGCTCTTCACCAGGATGTTCTTGCCCACCAGCTCCTCAAATTCCGTAAGCCAGCTGGCGTTGTTTTGCTTGAGCACCTTGACCGTCTCCGGATTCACGCGCAACAGCACATCGGCGCCTTCGAAGTGCTTTTTCATCTTGCGCAGCTCGGTGTAAATCTCGTTGCACACCGTGGTCGAGCTTTTCACCATGCCGGTCGCCTGGCACGTTGGGCAGGGAACTGAAAGCGTCCGCTCCAGCGACTGCTTGACGCGTTTGCGCGTGATCGCCACCAGGCCAAAGTCGTTGAATTGCAGAACCTTGGTCGGAGCGCGATCGGCTTTGAGCGCTTCTTCGAGGGCGGCGAGGACCTTGAACCGATTCTTGCGCTCATCCATGTCGATGAAGTCGATGACGATAATGCCGCCCAGGTCGCGCAGCCGAATCTGGCGGACAATCTCCGGCACCGCGTCGAGGTTGGTCTTCACGATCGTGTCCTCAAGCCGCGCCGACTTGCCCACATATTTGCCGGTGTTGATGTCGATGGCCACCAGCGCTTCAGTTTGATTGATGACGATCGACCCGCCGCTCTTGAGCCAGACCTTCGAGCGCAGCGCCTTTGAAATCTCGTCCTGAATCCCGAAATGCTCAAACAGCGGCGTCTCCTTGGTGTAGAGCTTGACGCGCCGCACCAGCGAGGGAGAAAACCGGTTGAGGAACTTCACGATGCGCTCGTAATCGGCTTCCGAATCGACCCAGATGTTGGAGAAGTTGGAGCTCACCTGGTCGCGCAGAATCCGCTCGATGAGCGAGAGGTCGTGATAAATAAGCGCCGGCGAATTCGACGAGTCCGACCGCTGCTTGATGTCGTTCCAAAGGTTCATGAGGAAGCGCAGATCGGCGCGCAATTCGTCTTCCGATGCGCCTTCGGCCGCGGTCCGCACAATGAATCCGCCGGTTGCTTCACCGCGCTCGTGCACCAAAATCCGCTTCAGCCGGTGGCGTTCCTCATCCGAGGCGATCTTGCGGCTTACGCCCACATGCGTCACCGTCGGCATGAAGACCAGAAAACGTCCCGGCAGCGCGATATGGCTGGTAATGCGCGCGCCTTTCTTGGCAATCGGCTCCTTGGCAATCTGAACCAGAATCTCCTGGCCCGATTTCAGAAGGTCTGAAATGATCGGCAGGTCTGAGGTCTGCATCGAGCGGCGCGAAGGTCCGCGGCGGTTCCCCGCTCCCTGCACAGGCTTTCCGGGGCGTCCACGGCTTCCGCGTGCATTGCGGTCGCGGCGCGGCTGTCCGCCTGCCGGCTGCGTTCCAGCGGCAGGTTCTTCCTCCTCTTCGTCCTCGCCGTCAATTCCTTCCTCGTCGTCGCCGTTTTGCTCGTCCAGATTCAATTGAATGCGATGGTCGAGGTGCGCCTCCTGCAACATTTCGCCCAGGTCGCCGGAGCGAATCTGGGGGGGAAGCGTCTCCTCCTCGTAATCGTCGAGATCGGGCTCCTCGGTCTTGTGGCGGCGATGATGAGGAGCGGCCTCAAATTCCTCGCCCTCGATCACCTCTTCTTCGATGTGTCCGGCGCCGGGCGCATAGGCTGAGACCGCCGGCGCCGATGGTGCGGGCGCGGGCGCTGCAGGCTCTTCTTCTCTTTTCTTCTTTCCGCCCAGGCCGAACAAGCGGAAGCCGGTGGGAGACGCAGGATCGATGCGATGCGAGGCGGATCCATCGGCTTCCGTCTCCGCGGCGGGCTCCTCTTGCTCCGCAGCGCGCAGTGTCTCCTCCTCATACAACTCATCGTCGTCGGCCGGATCTTCTTCCGAGCGCGATTCAACCGAATCCGGCGCCAACTGGTCTTCGGCGAATTCGACGCTGTGCTCCCGGGGCGCCGCTTCGATCTCGCGCCACGAAGGCGGCGTGGACTCTTCTACCGTCGCACCCTGCTTCTCCGTGCCGTGCTCTTCATTGCCCGCTTCCTCGTGTTCGAGCTCTGCGTGTTGAGTTTCATCAGGCTCAGCGCCGGCCGTCGATTCAGCGCTCTCTTCGTCTCCTGCCTCAGATTCGCCGGCTGCCGGCTCGCCCGCTTCCTCCGCCGGCTCCTCCCTCTGCGGGCGACGACGCGAGATCGATTCTCCGGGCAACAAGCCGCTGCCGTCCCACTGCAGGGGAGCTTCAACCAGCGTCGAAGGCTTGAAGGTCGGGCGCGGCCCGGCGGGAGCTTCGGGCGCGGACTTTGGTGTCTCGTCCGCCGGCGCGCCACCGTACTTTGAAAGCGATTCTCCAGGCAGCACAAAGGGCTCCGGAGCCTTCTGGGAGCGATGGGGCTGAGGAGTGAAATGTGCCTCGGCCGCTTGAATCTCTTCGGCCTTCTCCGGTTCCGCATCCGGCTTACGCGAGGTTTCGGAGGATTCCCCGGCTGCCTCGCCAGGCTCGGAGGTCGACCCGGTGCCGCGGCTTCCGCGACGATGGCGGCGTCCGCGCCAGCGCCTGTTCCCGCCGGCTTCCTCGCTGCCTTCTTCGTGTTCGGGAACCGCCGGATATTCGGGGGTGGAAGGTGCGTTGGCCGCCGTCTCCGACGCGCTGCCCTCTGCCGGCTGGCGATCCCGCGGCTGCCGCTCCTGCCGAGTGTCCTGTCCCTGTCCCGGTGCCTGCCCCGGCCCCGGCCCCTGCTGCGGTTTCTGTCCGCTGCGCGAACCGCGATCGTCCTGCCGTCCGCTCCGGCCCTGCTCCTGGCCGTTTGTGTGCCGAACCTCCCGTGGAGGCTGGGTTGCGCCGGTTGCCGCTGCCTTTTCGATCTCGTCGTTGTCTTCCTGGTCTTCCAGTTCGACAAAGTCGGTTACATACAGGAAGGCATCGCGCTCCAGGCCCAGATCCACAAATGCGGATTGCATGCCGGGAAGGACGCGGGTTACGCGGCCGTTGTAAATGGAGCCCGCGAGGGTGTACTCGTTTTCGCGTTCGTAGTAGATTTCCGCGAGTTGATCGTCTTCAAGAATTGCAAGCCGCGTCTCATGCGGCGTGCTGGAGATACAAATTTCCTTTGCCATCTTACCTTTCCGTCCGGCAGATTAATGCTGCCGGTACCCGCGGCAAGGCCGGAAGGAGGCGCGCAAAACCGGAAGGCGAGGCGATAAGCAGAAAGGACGACCTGAAAGCGCTGATGCGGCGGCTTCCGTGCGGCTGCCAACCCGGGAGGGCGGCGAACCACGGCGGATATCCAATAGTACTAACCGTACAAGCTGTCGAGTGCGGTGATCCGTTTGCAGAGATTTTGTGGCCATTCTCGCCGAAAAACCCGGCCGGGCCGTTTCGCCGCTGGCGTGCGCATGGAATTGCCGCGTGAAGGGAGCGGGGAGTGCCTCCCAACCGCGATCCATGCAGCGTACAGGCCGCCAAGGGCCTTCCCGTCTCTGCGTGCTCATGAACCCAATCCTGCCGGGCGTGATCCATCGGGACCTGGCCGGCGAAATGCATTAAAACCAATCACTTGCGAGCCAGACCCTTCCGGCCGGCGCAAGAGAAAAACTCATGTACCCGCGTCCCATCCTGCCGGACAAAGACGCCTCAGTTCACGAACCGGCGCATGCGGACATTCATCGCCACGCCCAGCGCCAGGAACGTAAACAACACCGAAGAACCGCCGTAACTCATTAACGGTAAAGGAATTCCGGTGACTGGCATAAAGCCGATGACCATGCCCACGTTGACCGCGATCTGGAAGGTCAACACAGCCACAATTCCCATAATAATCAAGGAACCAGGCAGATCCGCGGCAGTTTGAGCGTTTTGAATCAAACGCATCAATATGAAGAAGTATAGCAGCAGGACGAAAAGCGCGCCCACAAACCCATGTTCCTCGCTGAATGAGGCGAAAATGAAGTCCGTATACGGAATAGGCAAAAAGTAGCCCTGAGTCTGGCTTCCTTTCTCAGCACCCTTGCCCGCCAGCCCACCTGAACCGACCGCAATGAGAGATTGCCGGATTTGATAGCCGCTGCCCTTGGGGTCGTTATCGGGATTGATGAAGCTGGTAAGCCGCGCCTTTTGATACTGTTTCAGGACCTTCCCGCTGGACCAGACCCCGGCAATGAGAGCCAGCGCGCAAACTGACAGAATCGTCGCCTGGCGGACGCTGATGCCGCCCAGAAATAATCCCGCGACCAGAATGGGACAGTAGGTAAGCGTGGTGCCCAGATCGGGCTGAATCAGCACCAGCGCCATGGGTGCGCCAACCAGAGCAAAGGCTCTGAATATCTCCCTCCAGGTAAGGTTGCGCCCTCCCAGATTTGCAAAGTAGCGCGCCACCACCAGGATCAGCACCAGCTTCACCCACTCCGACGGCTGAAACTGGATGGGTCCCAGGCTGATCCAGCGCCGCGCGCCCAATGCCTTGTGCCCCACCAGCTTTACCGCAACCAGGGCCAGCAAGAAAACGCCATAAGCCCAAGGCGCCCAATCGAGCAGGCGGTGATAGTCGATTTTGGCCAGCACGAACATGCCGGCCAATCCCGCGCCAATCCACAGCATCTGCTTGGTTTCAAAGCTCGCAAACCGGGTATGCAGCGTGGCCGAGTGAATCTGCAGGACTGAGATCACGCTCAGCATCAGCACCAGGCCCAGCAGCCCCCAGTCGAACTCGCGAAAGCTCAGCATCCGGCGCATCGCGGTCATTGACCCTTGCCTCCGCTCGCGGGTCGAACTGCTTCCGGCTGGGGCGCGGCTGCGGCAATGCTTGCTCCGCGTGCCTGTTCGGCATCAAGCTTTTGCGCGGCGCGGGCCGCCGGGCTCGCCCGCGTTTTCGCCTGCGCAACAATCTTGCCATTCTGAATCAGGAACTCGCCGGCATGCATCCTGTCCGGGCTGCCGCTCCCGCTGCCGAGTTTGCGGCCGGAGTCCGGTGTCGTCCACACCGCGCTCATCTCCACCGGCGCTGCTTCCTTCACCGGCGCCAGGTTATTCGCCAGCCGCCGCTGCTTCTCAATATAGGCGGCGGCGACCCTGGCGCCAATGCGGGCGGGGTAGTAACTAAAGCCGCCGTTCTGCCAGAGCACGGCCACCACCAGCTCGGGATTCTTGCTCGGAGCCACGCCCACAAACCACACGTTGGGATTGGTGGACTTGCCTTTGGTTGTCTTGCCCAAAGCCTCGTGGCTCATTACCTGCGCGGTTCCGGTCTTGCCGCCGAAGTCGATTCCTCGTAATCCATCCGCGCCGGCGGTGTGAAAGAGACCGGGCTGAGTCACCTGGTACATGCCGTCGGTGATGGTGGTCCAGTTGTCGGGGTCGATGGGGATATACGCGTCGCCGCTGCCCGGAAAGCTCTCCAGCAGCGCCTTGCGAAAGTCCCCGGGAAGCTGATCCTGGAATACAACGTGGGGGCGGACCAGGTGACCGCCCGAGGCGATGCCGCCGATAATGCGCGCCAGTTGGATCGGCGTGGCTTCCACCGCGCCCTGGCCGATGGCGACGTCGAGCGTCTCGTCGGGATACCAGCGGGCATGGTAGTTTTTCAGCTTCCACTCCGCCGATGGCATCAGCCCGGCCTGCTCGCCGGGAAGATCGATGCCGGTCTTCTGCCCGTATCCGAACTCGGTGGCGTATTTCGCGATTCTGTCGATGCCCAGCTTGTCGCCCAGCATGTAATAAAACGTGTCGCAGGAGAAGGGAATCGCGTTGTGAATGTTCACCGCGCCGTGATGTTCGTCGCAATGGTGGAAGAATCCGTAGGGGCCCCATCCGCCCGAGCAGGTGATCTTCATGTCCTGCGCAATCCCCTCCTGCAGGCCGGCAACGGACATCAGGATCTTGAATGTCGAACCCGGCGCCAGTTGAGCCTGAATGGCCTTGTTCATCAGCGGGTGATCGGGGTCGTTGATGAGCTTGTTCCAGTCCACGCGGTTGATGCGAACGGCAAAGGCGTTGGGATCGAAGCTGGGACGGGAGACCATGGCCAGTATGTCGCCATTGCGCGGATCCATGGCCACGATGGCGCCGCTGCGGCTGCCCAGTGCCAGCTCCGCGGCCTTCTGCAGGTCTTCGTCAATGGTCAGTTTCAGGTCCTGTCCCGGCGTCGCGTGCTCGATTCCCAGGTAGCCCACCTCGCGACCGTGACTGTCTACAATCACTTCGCGAGAACCGTCCTGGCCCCTCAGCAACTGGTCGTAGGTCTCCTCCACGCCGGCCTTGCCCACCACGTCGCCGGGCTCGTAGTAGGCAAAGCGCGGATTGTTCAGATCGTCCTCGCTCACTTCGCCCACGTAACCGATCAGGTTGGCCGCAAATCCGTCGCGCGGATAAAGCCGGCGTTCCTCGTCGATGGTTTCCAGCTCCGGCAGCTCATTGCGGTGCGACTCGATAAACGCCTGCTCGTCGGCGGTAATGTCCTGCTTGATCGGGATGGGTTGATAGCCGGGCGCGGTGCGGTAATGGCGGATGGTGGCGCGCAACTGGTCGAGGTCCAGGTTGAGGCCGCGGGCAATCAGGGGCAGATCGTCGTCGACGTTGCGATTCTGCTCCCGCACCAGAAAACAGGAAACAGAAGGGTAATTGTCCACGATCAGGCGGTTTTCGCGGTCGAACAGCTTGCCGCGCGGAGCCAGGATAGGCTCTTTGCGTATGCGGTTCTGCTCCGCGAGCTGCTTGAAGTTCTCCCCGCCCAGCACCTGCAGCCGCCACAGTTGCCCGGCCAGCACCAGCATCATGAGCAGAATGCCGTACTGCACCACCGTCAACTTGAGGGAGGAGAGCTTTTCGCCGCGATTAAAGTTGATCTGCGCCATGTTTCCTAGTCTAAGGATACGTCTATTCCCGTTCTATTCCCTATTCCCTATTCCCTATTCACTTTTTCACTTATTCACTTCTTCACTCGTTCCCTATTCCCAGTCCTTCATCACTCCCTGATCTGCAGACGGTCGAGCAGCGGAAACAGCACCATGGCGATCAGCGAGTTGCCGATGGCGCGGAACAGCTCGGTGAACCACTGCCATTCCAGCTCCAGGCCGAGCAGAATCCGATAGGTGAAGACAAAGATGGCGCTCGAGAGCAGCGAAAGCAAAAAGGTGAGCATCAGGCGAATGGTGTGGTTTTCCACGTCGATGCGCACGCCCACCGACGCGGCCAGAAAGCCGACCGCGGTTTTGGCGATGCCGTCGATGCCGATCGCGTGGTGCGAGAGCGCATCTTCAAACAGACCCATGGCCGCGCCCATGAGAGTTCCCTGGATGGGGCTGCGCCGGCCCAGCGCAAAATATACAGTCACCACCAGTGGCAGGTCGAACCAGTCATAGCGCCCGATCACCCGCGGCAACCACGCCTGGAGCACCAGTGCGGCCAGCGGCAACAAAGCGTAAAGCAGCAGAGGATAGCGGCGGATCTCCAGATCGCGGCGGAAGTTGGCGCCCAGGACTGACATGGCTAGGGATTCCTCTCCGGCTTGGCTTTCTGCGGCGTGGGCGTTTGAGCCTTTGGTGTTTGGGGCTTGGCCGGCGCATCCGGCTTTGAGGAGTCGTTCGATGCGGGAACTGGTTCGGAATTCGCTCCCGGAGTGAAGCGGTCCGGATGCAGCGCCTGGGGCGGGTGGGCCACGATAATGGGATTCGAGTTATCCAACAGCGGCTGCTGATCCGGCGGAAGGTTGGGATCGATCAAACCGGGAAGATGCTCGGCCATGATCTGCGAGGCCTTCAACTGGTCCCTGATTGCCTGGTCTTTAATCGCCTGGGCTTCAGCGCCTTTCTCGGTTTCGCTCGAGCTTATGTCCTGCTGTTCCTGCGGCGAAAAGCGCGGCTCGGTGTTGGTGACCACCAGCACCTCGTCGAGCTGGTCAAGATGCGCCGCGGGCTTGACCATGACATCGATGAAGGCGTCGCGGTCCGGATCGCGCACCACTTTCTCAACCACCCCAACCGGCAGTCCGCGCGGAAATATCAGGTCGCCTCCGGCGGTGAGCACCACTTCGCCGGGTTTGATGCGCTCGTCGGCCAGTATGCCCACAATCTCAAGCTGGCCCGAAACATTGCCGGTGAGGATGCCGCGAATCCGCGTCGTTTCAAGTATCACGCCCGCGCCGCTGGTCTGGTCGTCGATCAACAGCACCTGGGCGGTGCTCGGAAAGACGTCGCGCACTTTGCCCACGATACCGTCGGCCGTAATCACGGCCATGTCGGGCTTGAGACCGTAGTTCGAACCTTTGTCGAGGTAGAAAACCCGCGACTGATCGCTGCCGCCGGAGCCGATGGCCTGCGCCGCCACCGTCGAGTAGATATATTTCTGCTGGAAGCCGAGCAGAGCCTGCAGGCGCTGGCCCTGGCGCGCGTCTTCAAGCAGCGCGGCCTGTTCCAGCCGCAGCCGGTCGATGGTCTGCTGCAGTTCCTGGTTTTGCCGGCGCACATGACGCAGGTCGGCATAGTTCGTCCACAGGTAGTCAATGCCGAGTTTCGATCCATGGATGCCCCGCTCCGCCGGCGCCACCAGGTCCTCAGCCCATAGCCGGATGAGCCGCACCCCGGAACTGTCGCCGGGGTCCAGGCTCGAATGCCCGGCCGCGGTGTGCCGCACCTGCACGGCCAGCCCCAGGATCTGCGCCATCAGGACGGTCAGCAGCACCAGCAGATTGCGATAGCGGACGAAGAAGGATTCCATAGAAGCCAGTGGTCAGTGGTCAGTGAACAGTGGTCAGATAAAGCCGTGCAGTTGCGAACCTGCACGTTTATGTCTCGGGAAACACAGGCTCGGCATGTGAAGCCGCAGAATTCAAACTCCGCAAGCACCTGCTGATCACTGATCACTGACCACTGACCACTGTTCTTAGTCGATCTTGATCTTGCGCAGCAGGCGGAAGTCGGAAAGCATCTTGCCGGTTCCAAGAACCACTGAAGCCAGCGGATCGTCGGCCACTGAAACCGGCAGCCCGGTCTCCTCGCGGATGCGCTTATCGAGATTCTTGATCAGCGCGCCCCCGCCGGTCAGCACGATGCCGCGGTCGCTGATGTCCGCCGAAAGCTCGGGCGGGGTGCGCTCCAGGGCCACGCGGATGGCGTTCATGATCACGGCAATGCATTCGCCCAGCGCCTCGCGAATCTCGCTGTCGTCAATCGTAATGGTTTTCGGCACGCCCTCAATCAGGTTGCGGCCCTTGATCTCAAGTGTGAGCGGCTTGTCCAGCGGAAATGCCGAACCGATCTCAATCTTGATCATCTCCGCCGTGCGCTCGCCGATCAGCAGGTTGTATTTGCGCTTCAGATAGTTGGTAATGGCCTCGTCCATCTGGTTGCCGGCCATGCGCACCGAGCGCGAGTACACAATGCCTGAGAGCGAGATGACGGCGATATCGGTCGTCCCGCCGCCAATGTCCACCACCATGTTGCCGGAGGGCTCGGTAATCGGCAGCCCCGCGCCGATCGCCGCCACCATGGCCTGTTCCACCAGGTAAACTTCACTGGCCTTGGCGCGATACGCCGAGTCTTCGACGGCGCGCTTTTCCACCTGCGTAATCTCCGACGGCACCCCGATCACGATGCGCGGATGCACCAGCATCTTGCGGTTGTGCGCCTTCTGGATAAAGTAATTGAGCATCTTTTCGGTCACTTTGAAGTCGGCGATGACGCCGTCCTTCATCGGCTTGATGGCCACGATGTTGCCCGGCGTGCGGCCCAGCATCTCCTTGGCCGCCTTGCCCACTGCCTCCACCTCGCCCGTGTTCTTGTTGATGGCCACAATCGAGGGCTCGTTCACAACGATGCCCTTGCCGGCAGCGAAGACAAGGGTATTGGCAGTGCCGAGATCGATGGCTAGATCGCTCGAAAACATGCTGAATAGCGAGCGCAAACCGTGCGATCGCGAAGAGCGCGAAGGATATCCGTTCAAAGACATTGGGAGCTGAGCTCTACCTCAAAGCCTATTGTACGGCTTGCCGCTGCGGCCCGTCGGCGCGCCCAAACAGCTCCCGCCGATCCCCAGCCGCCGGTTGCCCTTGTTCACCATCCCTGCCCCTTCCGCGTTACCATGTTCAACGGCGATTAAAGAGGTCCCCAATGTCCTGTCCCACGTATCACAATCTGATCGGCGGCCAGTGGTTACCGGCCACAAGCGGCAAAACCATCCTCAACCTCAACCCGGCAGACCACTCCGACGTGGTGGGGGCATTTCCCTCCTCGCACGCTGAGGACGTTGGACTTGCGGTCGCGGCGGCAAAAAAGGCCTTCGCCACATGGCGGCTGGTTCCCGCCCCCAGACGGGCTGAGATCCTGATGCGCGCCGGCATCCTGCTCCAGCAGCGCAAGGAAAAATACGCCCGCGATATGACCCGCGAAATGGGCAAAGTCCTGGCTGAAACCCGCGGCGACGTCCAGGAGGCCATCGACGAGGCCTTCTACGTGGCCGGCGAGGGACGCCGTCTCTTCGGCCAGACCACCCCCAGCGAGTTGCAGAACAAGTTCGCCATGAGCGTGCGCATGCCGGTCGGCGTGGTTGGCCTCATCACCCCGTGGAACTTCCCCATGGCCATTCCCAGTTGGAAGCTCTTTCCCGCGCTCGTTTCAGGCAACACCTGCGTCATCAAGCCGGCCACCGACACGCCGCTCTCCACCTACAACCTCGTTCAGGCGCTGGTCGACGCGGGCCTTCCGCCGGGCGTGGTCAACATCGTCTCCGGAACCGGCTCGGCCGCCGGCGCGGCCCTGGTTGAACACCCCGACGTGCGCGCCATCAGCTTTACCGGGTCCAGCGAGGTGGGCTCTCACGTGGCCCAGCGCGCCGCCGCCACCTTCAAGCAGGTTTCGCTTGAAATGGGCGGCAAAAACGCGCAGATTGTCCTCGACGACGCCAATCTTGAACTGGCTCTCGACGGCGCGCTCTGGGGAGCATTCGGCACCACCGGCCAGCGCTGCACGGCCACCAGCCGCATCCTGCTGCAAAAAGGGATCGCCGCGGAGTTCACGTCGAAGTTTGTCGAGCGCGCAAAAAAGCTCAAGGTCGGCAACGGCCTCGATGAACAAATCGAAGTCGGGCCCCAGGTCAACGCAAATCAAATCGAGACATCGGCCAGGTACGTCGGCATCGCTCTCGGCGAAGGCGCGAAGCTCCTCTGTGGCGGACACGCGCTCACTCAAGGCCCCCATGCCCACGGAAACTTTTTCGAGCCCACGGTGATTGGCGCGGTAACTCCCGCCATGCGCATCGCCCGCGAAGAAGTCTTCGGCCCGGTCGTCAGCCTGATTGAATTTTCCACCTTCGAAGAAGCCATCGAAATCGCCAACTCCATCGACTACGGCCTATCGACATCTCTTTATACGAAGGACGTAAACCGCGCCTTCACCGCCATGCGCGATCTCGAGTCGGGCATCACCTACATCAACGCGCCCACCATCGGCGCGGAGGTGCACCTGCCCTTCGGCGGCGTAAAGCACACCGGCAACGGCCATCGCGAAGGCAACGGCGCCATCGACTTCTTCACCACCTGGAAAGCCGTCTACGTCGATTACTCCGACAAGCTCCAGCGCGCCCAAATCGACAACGCGGAGTGAGGGATGGAAGGGACATTGGCTCGCTCGTGCTCATATGTCGAGGACGATTTTGTCAGGCTCACGGAGGTGACGGATGGCGGCAATTTCGCCCTTTGTCGTTAGTTCCAGCTCGGTGTGAACCACCTTACCTCCCTTAAGGGCTCGCTTCCCTTTCACGAGTCCATACAAAATGAGAGTCTCAACTTGCTCCTGAGTCGAGGCCCGCATTTGGTCTGGCGCCTCCGCAGGAAGTTCGCTCACCTCAGCATTCCCGGCTTCAGGACTCACAACGGTAATCAGTGCCCAACTGTCAACGCCCTTCCCAGGGTTGTTGTAAAGGTGAGCCAGGATGAGACGTTCCGGCGTTATCAGATTAATGGTGGGCAGATTGTTCTTGATTTTCGCCATATGGCATTGTACGAAGCCGAGCTTCGAAGTGCATCAATCGGGTATTGGCGGTTTCGTCTCTGAGATCTGGGAATCAATGTGATCCCAAACCGGAATCGCGCTACAATTCACCCATGCAGCACTCCTTGGAGCAAATCCGGCAACTCGCACACGATCTTCCGGAAGATCAGCGTCTCCTGCTCGCCAACTCTCTCCTGGAGAGCGTTAGCAATCAGGCTGAAGCCACCGAAGCCGAGCTTGCCGCGGAATGGGACGAGGAGATCGCCCGCCGCGTCGCGGAGATCAAGGCGGGCGCCGCGGCGACCTGTTCACTCGATAATTTGACTTCGGACCTGCGCTCGATTGTGGATCGGTGAAGACAGTACGAGTCGATGAACGCGCCCGGCGCGAGGCCAGGGAAGCGACGGAACGGTACGCCGAGCGCGGCAGAATGCTTGGCCGCAGGTTCAGGGACGAATTGCTCGCAGCGCTGTTCTACGCAGCTTCTCATCCGCTCTCCTGCTCTCCCTACCTGCACGGGACCCGAAGAGCGTTCCTCAAGAAGTTCCCCTATTTCGTGATCTTTCTTGACTGGGAAGGCCTGATTTTCGTTGTGGCAGTAGCCCACGCCAAGCGGCGTGAGGGGTATTGGAAAGCGCGCATCTGAAGTCCAGGAGAAGGTAAGCCATCTATGAGCAAGCGTTTAAAGCCAATCCCCAGGTTCGCAAATGAGGCAGCTGAGCGCGCCTTTTGGGAGTCGCCCGAAAACGACAGCACGGAATACGTGGATTGGAGCAAGGCAAAGCTGACCGTGCTCCCCAGGCTCAAGCCTTCCACCGAGTCGATTTCGCTGCGCATGCCGGAGAATCTGCTGGATACCATTCGCAG
>Ga0224555_1003879_pt1 | contig 14543 bp, 11 predicted proteins | sample 714S23034metaG_FD_180687 | JGI IMG/M metagenome (GOLD analysis project Ga0224555, IMG submission 180687) | Peat soil microbial communities from Stordalen Mire, Sweden - 717 S2 30-34 | ecosystem: Environmental > Terrestrial > Soil > Wetlands > Peat | place: Sweden: Norrbotten County, Stordalen...
CCGGATTTTAGTGCGGGGGGACAAATCGAGGGCGCTGTAACCAATTCAGGAGCAACTCCGAAGGTGGAACCGGCGTCGGGTTCCACAATTCCGCATGAGTCCGCTTCCGAAACGCAGGAAGAAGGCCCCAAGCCTGCGCCGCGTTCTAAGCAAGGTCGACCGATGTTTTTGGTCGCCGTGGCCGCGTGCGCGATTCTTGCGGCCGTACCCAGCACGCGTCGAAAATCCTTCGTGCTCGGGCACTCGGCCGTGGCAATCGTGCAGGCGTGGTTGAATCCTCCGCCACCAGCTTTGCCGCAGCCCGAGCCTTTGCACGACAATTTTGGCCAGGCTGGGGACGAGTTCAAGCTTCCGGCTTCGGCAAATATTCCAGATGCGACGACAGACCCTTCGCAAATCCGCATAGAGCCGGTGGTCGATCCTACCGCGAAACCAGATAAGAGCGCGGACGCGAACGGCGGAGCGAACGCCGGAGCAAACGAGGTTAGCCAAGGGAAGGAGACGACAGCGGATAGCACGCTCGTGGTGCCGGCGCCAACTTCCCCAGTGACAACTGCTCCGGCAGCGGCCTCGATTCCAGTGCCTCAAATTGTGCCGCAGTCGGCAAGAACCGCGCCTCCGGCTCAAACGGTGCCCGCTGTATTGGTTCCAGCGCACAGCGCTTCTTCTGCAGGTAGCATGGGTATTCCATCGAGCCTGAAATCGCAGATTGCGTCATCGACTCCTGACGCAAGCGGACCGATGCCGCCCGAGGCGGCAATGTCATCCATCGAGCCCGTAGTATTACCGGAGGCCACGGTGCTCAATCTGCTGGCGCAGCAGCCGGTCCAGGCGGAATACCCGGCGAGGGCCAACGGACAACGGGGAAGCGTGGTTCTACAGGTGCTGATTGGGCGCGATGGCACGGTGCAGGACGCGAAGTTTCTGCAAGGATCACTGGTTTTTGCGCGGTCGGCCATTGACACGGTAAAGCAATGGCAATTCAAGCCTTACTCGTTGAACGGGCGGCCGGTGTCGGTCCAGAGCTCGGTTACGCTGGATTTTAAGCCGCCAGCTTAATGGGTAACGAAGGTTGGAGCGGGGCGTCTAAAGTTAGGATGCGGGAAATCCCAGCGCCTGAACAAGAGCAGCCCAGGGCTATGGCGCCGCATCAGATATAATTAAACAAAGTCCGCAGGGAATTACGCCTTCCCGGAAAACGAAGAATTTAATGTCCATGAAGATCAAAGCTGGAGTTCTGATTTCGTCATTCGCTGTGTTGCTCTTTATTGTGGCCGGCTCGCTAGGCGGGGTGCACGCTTCGTCGAACGACGGGTCGTACCGCCAGATGCAGGTTTACAGCGAGGTATTGTCGCGGGTACAGAGCGAGTACGTGGAAGACCCGAACATTCCCAAGGTGACGGATGGAGCTTTGCACGGGCTGGTGGAGTCGCTCGATCCGAACTCGAGCTACATGACGGCGGCTGCGTACAAGGCCTTCAAGGCGCACAAGGCGGAGGGCAAGGGCTGGATTGGCGCGACCGTCTCAAAGCGCTTTGGATATGCGGACGTGGTTTCGGTGCTGCCGGGATCTCCAGCAGATAAAGCGGGAATTGAAGCGACCGATATTTTTGAATCAATCGAAGGCAAGAGCACACGGGACATGTCATTGCCGGAGATTCACGACGCCTTGTCTGGCGCTCCCGGTACCACGGTAAATGTTGAGGTCGTGCGGGCGCGGCGGGCTGAACCGCAGAAGATGTCGATTCAGCGCGATGTGGTGAGCATTCCTCCGGTATCGGACAAGATGCTGGAAGATGGCATCGGCTACATTAAGGTGGACGCGCTGACCAAGGGCAAGGCCCAGGAGATCGCGGCCAAGGTCAAGTCTCTGGAAAAAGCCGGGGCTAAGAAGTTGGTTCTTGACTTGCGCTACACGGCGGATGGCGAAGAGAGCGAAGGCGTGGCGACCGCGAATCTTTTCCTGAATCATGGAACGATCACCTATCTGCAAGGCCAGAAGTTCCCCCGGGAAGCGTTTAATGCCGATCCGGCAAAGGCGATCACTGCACTCCCGATCGCGGTGCTTGTCAACAAGGGAACCGCGGGAGCGGCCGAGATTGTCGCGGCCGCGCTGCTGGAGAATGCGCGCGCCGACGTGGTGGGCGACAAGACTTTCGGTGATGGGTCGGTGCAAAAAACGATCGATCTTCCGGATGGTGGCGCATTGATTCTTTCGGTCGCGAAATATTATTCGCCGAGCGGCAAGGCGATCCAGGATGCGGCGGTAACTCCAAATGTGCTGGTGGCAGACGAAACTGACAATGTGATCTCAGACGACGAGGATTCGGAACCGCCTCCGGCGGACACTGAGGCCAAGCCAAAGAATACGCAGGACGACCAGTTGAAAAAGGCAGTGGAAGTTCTGAAGAGCCGGGCCAGCTAGTCTGTTGATCGCCTCGAGTTAATTCATCGCGCACCGCAAGGTGCGCGATTTTTGTTTAGGACCACAGATGGTATGTTGTGGCTCCGCTACTGGCGCCCTGCTATTCTGAATTCATCTCGCAATGAAACCGCTCTATGAAGATCTTCCGCCGGTGGAGATTGCCGGCCGGAAGTTAGTAGGCCGTGTTTTATTTGGCCTGCTGGTGCTGGTCTCCGCTCTGGTGGGCGCGGTCGCCGGCCTTCTGCTGGTTTATACCACCGACTTGCCCCAGGTAGAGGCGCTCGAAGCCTACCGTCCCAGTTCGATCACCGAGTTATACGACGATCACGGCCGCGTGATTGGCTCCTTCGCCCTGCAACGCCGCGTGGTAACCGGCTATGACGATTTCGCTCCGGTGCTGCGTGACGCGCTGGTCTCGATTGAAGATAAGGATTTCTACAAGCATTCCGGCATCAACTTCTGGCGCATTGTGGGCGCGGCCTACCGCGATATCCAATCCGGCGGCCGCGTGCAGGGGGCATCCACGCTGACCATGCAACTGGCGCGCAATCTTTTCTTATCACCCGATCGATCCTTTCACCGCAAAGTGCAGGAGGCGATGCTGGCGATCCAGATCGAGCGGCGTTTCACCAAGCGTCAAATCTTCGAGCTTTATGCCAATCAGATTTTTCTGGGACATGGCGCGTACGGCTTTGAGGCGGCCTCGGAATACTATTTCAGCAAACCGGCGAAGCAACTCACCCTGCCGGAAGCCGCGATGTTAGCTGGACTTCCCAAGGGGCCAGGGATTTATTCGCCGATTAACCATCCCGAGCGGGCCATCAAACGTCGCAACCTCGTAATCAATGCCATGCTCGAGGACGGAAAAATCACGGCGTCGCAGGCGGCAGATGCGCGCTCCGCGCCGCTGGTTCTGCATCTGCAAGATGACCCCAACTCCCTCGCGCCATATTTCGTCGAAGAGATCCGGCGCTATCTGGAGAATAAATATGGAGCGGACCAGGTCCACGAGGGCGGGTTGAAAGTTTATACATCGCTGGACGTCGATCTGCAAAAGGCCGCGAATCAGGCGGTGCTCGATGGCCTGGCGGCGTATGAGCGGCGTCACGGATGGAAGGGCCATTTGGAGAACGTGGTCGCGGAAGGAAATTCGATTGATAAGTACGAGCATCCCGATTGGGAGGATGAGCCCGAGGTCAATGGATACGTTCACGCGCTGGTGACGTCAGCGGGAATTGGGATTGCTACGGTAAAGTTCGGGCGCTACTCGGCCGCTTTGGTGCAGTCCGATGTGGCATGGACGCAAGGCAAGATTCAAGACCTCCTGCGCGAGGGGGATATTTGCTACGTAAAGATTTTGTCGTTGAGCGCGAACGGCGCGGCGCGCGTGAGCCTCGAGCAGGATTCGGGCGCGCAGGGGGCTCTGGTCGCCATCGACAATGCCACAGGCGGAATCAAAGCGATGGTCGGAGGGCGAGACTTCAGTGAATCAAAGTTCGATCGCGCCACGCAAGCCCTGCGGCAGGTAGGGTCGTCGTTTAAACCTTACGTTTATACGACTGTCATTGATAAGGGTGGCAGCCCGGACGACACGATTCTCGATGAGCCGGTGACGTTTGAGACGGGCTCGGGCCCGTACTCGCCGCACAACTACGATGAGAAATTCGAAGGGATCATCACGCTTCGCCGGGCACTGGCGCAGTCACGGAATATACCAGCATTGAAATTGGCCGCCAAGGTCGGCATTAAGAATGTGATCGATTATGCGGAGCGCTTCGGAATAACCGCCAAACTGCCGCCGTATCTGCCCGTGGCCCTGGGCGCGGCGGAAATCACGTTGATGGAGCAGACTTCAGCGTACAGCGTTTTTCCCAATGACGGCGTTCGGGTCACGCCGCGCTATATCACGAAAGTGACCGACTATGAAGGGCGCGTGCTCGAAGAAGATTATCCCGAAGCAAAAGATGTAGTCAGCCAGCGGACAGCGCGCGTGATGACCGGCATGCTGCGCGAAGTGGTGCTGCATGGGACGGGCGTGGCCGCCGCGAAGATGGGTTTTCCGGTCGCAGGGAAGACCGGGACCACGAACGATTTCACCGACGCATGGTTCGTGGGATTTTCTCCAACGATGACGTGCGGCGTATGGGTCGGCTATGACGAGAAAAAATCATTGGGCGCAAAAGAGACTGGCGCCCATGCGGCGCTTCCAATCTGGATAAACTTTATGAATACAGCGATGGCTGGAAAAGATCCGGGGCAATTTCAGCCGGCTCCGGAAGTGCCCGTGGTTGCTGTACAAAAGGTGGATACGCCGGATACGGCGACAGGAGAGGATGAAACTCACTGATGTGTAGCGCGGGCGCACTCGTCCGCGTCTCGCCAATACCATGAAATCTTTCTTTCGATTTGCGTTGCTGGCGCTCGTGCTCGTGTTGGTGGCACTGCTGTCGGCGGTCACTGCGATGCGCTTTGCCATCCACGGGCAGGAAGTGCAAGTTCCTGCGATGGTTGGACTCACGCTTGCCGACGCAGAGCGCACCGCCGCCGGGCTTGGATTGCAGATTGAAGTAGAACGGCAATATTACAGTCCGCAAATTCCCGAGGGCCGCATCATGACCCAGTTGCCCCTCGCCGGGAGCAAGGTTCGACGCGGCTGGCAGGTGCGTGTGGCGCAGAGCATGGGACCGCAGCGGGTGGCGATTCCGGATGTGACGAAGGAGAGTGAGCGTGCCGCGGAGTGGAACATTCGCCGGCGCGGATTAGATGTCGGCTCAACCGCGGAGATCCAGTTGCCGGGAACTCCCGCGGACGAGGTACTGGCGCAGAGTCCGCCGGCAAATGCAAATCAGGTGGCGGCGCCAAGAACCAGTCTGCTGGTCAGCGTGGCCGCTGATCCGCCAGCTTATGTGATGCCAAGTTTTGTTGGACAGCCGTTGGGCACGGCGAGCCACGCCGTTCAGGATGCAGGTTTTAAGTTGGGGAATGCGAGCATGGCAGCCGCCCCTGCACTGGCCGCCGCCGGTCCGCCGCCTCAGTCTTCGCCGGCTAGTGTGATCGTTGCGCAAACTCCAGCGGCAGGGCAGAAAGTGCTAGCGGGAGCGACGGTGAATTTCGTGGTGCGGTGACCCTCTAGACCTTTTCAAGAACCGCGGCGAAGAAGCCGTCGCAGGGATGGATGCCGGGGAGCGTGCGCAGGTACTGGCCACGCGTGAGCGACGGAAGATCCGGCCAGATCAGTGTGCCTTCCCGTGTCACTCGCTCGAGTTCGATGCGGCAATCGACGATCCGGAATGATTGATTTTCTTCCAGACAACGAGCGATGACGTCATCGTTCTCTTCTTTTTCCAGCGAGCAAGTGGAGTAAATCACGCGTCCTCCGGAGGCAACTTGAGCCATCGCCGAGCCCAGGATGGCCATTTGGCGCGTTTGCAGATCCGTTAGATTTTCGGAAACCAGCCGCCACTTGATTTCTGGATTACGCGCCAGAGTGCCCGTGCCCGAGCAGGGCACGTCGGCGAGGACTCGGTCAAACTTTCCAGCCAAGGACAAATTGCGGGCATCAGCAGCGAGGACAGAAATATTTCTCGACGTGCCTCCTGCAGCTGAATGATCCAAACTGAGTAATCTTTTCAGCAGCCGCGCGCGGTGCGGGTGAAGATCGACAGCGACGATGTCAGCTTGCGGATTGGCATCGGAAATCGCCGCGGTTTTGCCGCCGGGTGCGGCGCAACAGTCGAGAATATGGGTGCCCTGGCCGACGAGAGATGCAACCAGCTGTGAAGCTTCATCTTGAATCATGCAGAGGCCTGCACGGAACGCGGCTGTTTTGGTGATGTCTCCGTGCCGAACCTGCCGGGCCGAAGACAGCAACGCGCCGGGAGCGAGTTCGACTCCCTCTGCCCGGATCTCATCTTCAACTTTGGCTTGCTCGTCCGAATTACGAAAACGGATTGCCGTTACCGGAATCGACTGATCGTGCTGGCAAATCCTAAAACCGGCAACGAGACCGTAGGCCTGAACCCAGCGTTCAACCAGCCATAACGGGTGGGCGCTGCTGAGGGCCAGAGTTTCGGCCGAGGCGTTGTTGATCGTTGGGATTGTCTCGGTGGTGCGGGAAAGTTTGCGCAGAACCGCATTCGCGAATGGAGCGGCGGAACGCTTGCGGGCGCGCTTGACCAGTTCGACGCTTTCGTTAATCGCGGCGCGAGGCGGAACCCGCAGCCATCGCAGTTGATAAAGCGCGAGTCGAAGTGCGGTGAGAACTTCCAGGTCAAGCTTGGCCAGTGGTTGCGCGGAACTTCCGGCGATTTCAGTGTCAAGCAAAGATCGCCAGCGCAAAACTCCCATCACTAGTTCAGTGGCGAGGGCGTGATCGATCGTGGTTAGACGGTCGTAGGTGCGAGAGTGCAGGAGTTCGGAGGCGTACGAGGACTCGCGTTCGATACGGATCAGGATGTCGAATGCGGCGGCGCGGGCGGGGGAGACTGTTGGGCGCGTGGATTTCACTCTCGTCAGTATGCCGGATGCGGGGAGAGATTTGCGATCTTCTGATGATCTGGTCGGTAAAAATCCTTCAACATCGTTGACACTGGGTGACAGCGCGGGCGCCCGTAGTCCACGCATCTCAGAAGCTGCCTTACGAGTCTAGCTTCTCGCCGGTTTGAGGACGGTAACCGCGAACGAAATCGGCAGCGGATGTGCGCTTCTTGCCTTCCACTTGTAGTTCGATAAGTTCGAGTGCGGTGTTTTGGCCGCAGCCCACGAGGAGCCGATCGCGTTCCACCGTCAACTCCGATACTGGGAGGTTGCGATCGAGCGCGGCCGCTTTCCAGACTTGCAGGGTCTTCGCGCGGAATTTTGTGTACGCCCCGGGCCACGGTTGAAAACCGCGCAGACGATTCAAGATTTGCATCGCTGAACGAGAAAAATCGATCAGGCCATCCTCTTTCTTCAGGATCGGTGCAATTGTGGCTGAGGCATGATCTTGCCGCCGCGGATGAATGGTGCCGGCTTGTATTCCGCGCAAAGTTTCAATTGTTAAATCTGCCCCGATTGCAGCTAGTTTCGGCGCCAGCGTTTCCGCAGTGTCCTCCAGGGCAATGGGCAGATTTTCTTGCAGAAGAATGTCACCGGTATCAAGTCCGGCGTCGATTTTCATCGTAGTAACTCCGGTGACGGTTTCGCCACTGGCAATCGCCCACTGAATCGGCGCCGCCCCGCGATATTTGGGCAAAAGCGAGGCGTGCAGATTGATGTTGCCGACAGGGGGAAGGTCGAGCATCCACGGGGGAACAATGCGGCCGTAGCCGACGATGATGATTGCATCCGGGCTGAGAGCCGTGAGTTGGGAGCGAAAGTCTTCGTTGTTCTTGATGCGTTCGGGCTGCGCGACCGGCAATCCTAACTGCAATCCACGCTGTTTGACGGGAGACGAAACCAGTTCGAGGCCGCGTCCACGCGGACGATCCGGCTGGGTGACGACCAGATGCACGGGAAATCCGGCCTCGACTAATTTTTCGAGCGTGGGCACCGCGAATGCGGGCGTGCCGCAGAAAACCAGAGAGAGGGAAGAAGGCATTGGGTAATTTTGTAATCGGGTAATGGTGTAATTTGAGTGCACTCCACTGAAGCGACAATTACCCGATTGCCAAATTACCTAATTCCAAATTCTTCTACCATTCTCCGGCTTTGCCCAGCTTTTTGATTTTGCGCTTGATCAGGTCACGTTTTATCGCGCTGATGTGACTGATGTAAAGTTTGCCATTCAGGTGATCGGTTTCGTGCTGGAAGGCGCGGGCCAGAAGATCCTCCCCGGTGTGTTCGAAAAAAGTTCCATTCACATCCTGAGCGCGAATGGTGACCATCTTGGCGCGGGAAACATTCTCGCGGAAGTCCGGGATGCTGAGGCATCCCTCGCTCTGCGCGTGGCGGCCTTCTTTATGAATAATCTCAGGGTTGATGAGGACGATTTTGGCGTCGGGATCTTCTTTGAAAGTAACGTCGACGACGGCGATGCGGCGCGGGATGCCGATTTGCGGCGCAGCTAGGCCTACGCCTCGCGCGGCGTACATCGACTCGAACATGTCGTCGATCAGCGTCTTCAGCTCTTCGTCAAAGACAGTGACTTTCTCGGAAGATTTTTCGAGTACTGGGTTCCCGAATTTTACGATAGGATAAATCATTCCTGAAGTTGATCTTCTAGTTTAGATCATCATTTCGATCATCAGAAGTTTTTCAGTTGCATGCGGTAGCCCTCAAAGTTGCGCAACGTTTCTGCCATGGAGTCGCCGCCAAATTTTTCCAGGGCGCAACGAGCGAGAGTGAGAGCAACCATGGCTTCGGCCGCAACGCCGGCGGCGGGAACGACGCAGACGTCGGAGCGCTCATAGGCGGCGCTGACGGGCTGGCGCGTCGCAAAATCTACCGATTGAAGAGGGCGGCGCAGGGTCGAGATGGGCTTGAGATAGCCCCGCACACGAATCTCTTCTCCGTTGGAAACGCCGCCTTCAATTCCTCCGGCGTGGTTGCGGGTGCGGGTGAATCCGCTGAGGCTTGCCGGTTTGTCGTAGCCGATTTCGTCGTGCACGGCCGAGCCCGGCAAAGCAGCGGCGGTGATGCCGGAACCGATCTCGACTCCCTTCACGGCTTGCAACGACATAACGGCCGCGGCCAGCAGGGCGTCGAGACGTTCATCCCATTGTGCGTAAGTGCCGAGGCCAGGCGGAACGCCGTGGCCTACTACTTCGAAAACTCCTCCCAAGGAATCGCCGTTCTTGAAGACTTTGTCAACTTCGGTTTTCATGCGCTGTTCCGCTTCGCGGTCGGCGCAGTTCAAAAGAATCTCTTGCTGGGGATAGAGCGCCTGAATCTGCTCCCACCCAACTTCTTGCGACAAGGACACGCTGCCTACCGCAATCACGTGGCTGAGAACCTCAATGCCGAGTTCGCGCAGGAACGCTTTGGCGAGGGCTCCGATGGCTACGCGCGCCGCTGACTCGCGGGCGGAGGCGCGTTCGAGAACATATCGAGCCTCGGGAAAGTTGTATTTCAAAGCTCCGGCAAGATCGGCGTGTCCCGGGCGGGGCGAAGCTACGCGCTTGTGGCGAGCGGGATCGCCTTCTTCTACGGGAAGAGATTCCCGCCAGTTTTTCCAGTCGCGATTTTCCAGTTGGATAGAAATCGGCGATCCGATGGTAATCCCGTGACGAACGCCGGAGAGAATGTGAGCCGTGTCGTGCTCGATCTTCATGCGTCCGCCGCGTCCGTAGCCCTGCTGGCGGCGCCAGAGTTCGCGGTCGAGAAATGCCTGGTCTATTTTCAAGCCCGCGGGCAGACCTGAGAGAAAAGCGACCAGAGCTTCGCCATGTGATTCTCCGGCGGTGAAGTAACGCAGCATAAGTGGTCGATTTTACCTGATGCGGCTCATATGCGGCAGGCAAAGGCTTAAATACAGAGGGCCCGGAGGATCACAGAGTAGAGCTTTCGGCTTTGTCTGCTAGTTCTTTCAGATTGTTTACCTGCAGATCCGGATTTCCTTCCGCTGCTTTCACCGCGCCCGCGCCTGTGCGCGGCGACGGCCGATTCACCCAAACTGTCGCGAGGCCTAGCGATTGGGCTGGGATTACGTCGTGGTAGATGCTCTGGCCCACGTGCAAGATGCGGTCGCGAGGAACGTTGATCCGGCTGAGCGCGAGCTCGAAGATTTCGAGAGAGGGCTTGTAAGCTTTCGCTTGTTGCGCGGTGACGATCGGATCGAATTCCACTTCCAACTTGGGGCGCGTCGCGGCGAATAGATCATCGTCGATGTTCGAAATGATGGCGAGCCGGAAACGGCTGCGCAGTTGCTGGAGTGCGGCGACTGTGTCGGGCCAGGGCTTCCAAGTCGCCAGTGATTCCGGGAGCGAGCTCACTTCGGCAGTGCTTGGAGAGAATCCTAGCTCATCTCCAAATTGCTGGACTACGGACTGCAGGACTTCGCGATAAGGGCGATACTTCCCCTGTTCGGCGCTGGCTTCGAACTCTCCGTAGAGGCGGAGCATCTCGGCCTCGTCGACGTGTTTGTTATTAGCAGCCAGGATCTTGTGCAGGCAGTCTAGAATTCCATCTTCCCAGTTGATCAGGGTGCCGTAGCAATCGAAGGTGAGAATTTCGAAACGATTAAAGTTGAGCATGGTGATTACTTTCTCTTGAATCGTACAGGCCCTCGGCGGCTAAAGCTCGTCAATCTTCATGTCTTTCGGCGCGGCTGAACAGGCAGCGGAAAAAATCGTTCCGCGCCAAACGCGATCGACTACGGGGCTGAATCCCGACATATTCTGAACGGCTTACGCCGCCGTCAGGCGGTGCTCTTCCACCGTGTTGGCTGCAATCGTGGGTTTTTCCGCAGCCCAGGAAGCCTCGATTCTAAGCGGCGAGATCTAACCTTCAAATCCTGGCAGGGTTGGGGCCGCTTCCCGAGAAGCGCTGGCAGGCTCCGGCTCTGGTTCGGGTTCGGCGACAGCGGCAGCATCCTCGGGAGGTCCAGGCTTCGTCGCCAGGAACTTCGCGCTGTTCAGCAGCGGTCGACCTAACGAGGCGTTGTAGGAGGTCCAGGGGCTTTCCATGTCGGCCTCGCGTTCGAATTGGGCGCGCATCGCTTCCATCTTGGAATCGAGGTCGTCCATGTAGTGCAGCAGGAGCGCCTCAGGAAACATGGGCAGCTTGGGCGATCCGAATTCGTACTCTCCGTGATGGCTAATAATGAGGTGCTCGAGCAGCGTCTTGAGCTCTGGCGGAAAGTCCGGGAACAGAGCCAGCTTGGCCTGCAGCATCTCGAGTTCGATGATCATGTGGCCGAGAAGCTGGCCTCGCGTGCTGTAAGAAAATGATCGGTTGTACGTAAGCTCGTGGATCTTGCCGATATCGTGCAGGAAGGCGCCGGTTAGCAACAAGTCGCGATTGACCTGAGGATAATTTCTACAAACTAGGTCGCAGGAGCGAAATAGGGAAACTACGTGATCAAGCAGGCCGCCAATGTAGGCGTGGTGCAGCGTCTTTGCGGCAGGCGCGTTGCGATACGCGGCGGCGATCTGCGGATCCAGCATGAATGCCTGCAACAGGCATTTGAGATGAGGGTTCTGGAAGGACGCGACAAAATCGGTGAGCGTCTGCCAGAGCTCGTCTATATTTTTGGTGGTCTTCGGCAGGTAGTCGGAGAATTCGATTTCGCTTTCGGCGAGCTTGCGGAGCTTGTGAATGGTGAGCTGGAAACGGTTCTTGTATTTGTTGATTAGGCCTTTGATCTTCAGGAAATCATCCTGCTCGAAGGCGTTGAGAACTTCGTCCACGTTGTCCCACATTTTGGCTTCGAGCTGGCCGCTGCGGTCGCCGAGGGTAAGAGCCAGGTAAGGCTCGCCAGTTTTCTTGGGCTTGATTTGTTTGGCAACCACCACGAAATTGGAGGTGATGATTTTGTTTTCGTGGCGGGTGCAGTCGCAGATAAAAAATTCCTTCATTGGGTAGGTTCAGTGTAAATCAGAAAGGACAGGCGAAGTTGGCAACTGTCGGCTTTCTGCAGCCAGTATCGTCTTACCCCGCGGGCTTTAACTGGGCTGGGCTCGCTTCGCTCGCGGGACGGCCGAAGGCGGCCGTCCCCACCTGAGTTCAGTAGGCGGCTATCCTCACCTGAGCCAATAAACCTTACAGGACGCCCAGCTTTTTCTTCTTCTTTAGCTTTTTCGCGTCGGTCGCCTTGGCGCTGGCGGTTTCGACCGGTTTGGTCTGGTTCGGACTGGCTCCGGTATCGATGTAGCCGGGCTTGTAATCGATGTAGGCTTCTTCCCGCAGTTTGGTCAAATAAGCGCGGAGCGCGGGCTGGAGCTTCTGATAATACAGGGCGTCCATAACCTTGGGCTCGACTTCTTTCAGGGGCGGAATACCTGCTTGCGTATGGGTCGTGACCTTCAGGATGACGTAGCCCTGCTTGGTGCGGATCACATCGGTGACCTCGCCGGCTTTCATGGCGAAGGTTCTGTCTTCCAGTTCCTTGGCGAGCGTGCCGCGCCTGAAGACTCCGAGATCCCCGCCCTGCGCGGCGGAGGGACCGTCAGAATATTTTTTCGCGATATCGTCAAAGTTGGCACCGCCGCGAATCTGCTTCAGCAGATCGTTGGCCTTGGCTTCGGCTGGGGCCAGGGCCGCATCATCCGGCTTGGCCGCATCGGCGGAAGCGTCCGCGGCGGCGTTCTGGGCGGGCTGGCCCGAGGCCGCTGTCTTCTGCGGAGCAACCAGGATCTCGCTCAGCTTGATCATTTCCGGTTGCTCCATCTCCGACTTGTGTTCGTCGTAGAACTGCTGCTCTTCTTCTTTGCTGATGTTGAGATGAGAGCCGACCTCTTCGCCGATCACCTTCTGCGTGATGATCTGGTTCCGCATGTTCTGCTTAAAATCTTCATAGGAGATTCCCTGGGCGGTCGCGGCTTTCTCCAAGTCTTCCATCGAATCCAGTTTCATTTCCTTGCGCATCTGGTCGAGGCGCTTGATCAAGTCGGTATCGCCCGTGATCCCGAGGTCTTTACCCTTTTCAATCAGAAGTTGCTGGTCGACCAGGTCGCGCAGCACATCCTTTTCGCGCTCGGCATAGAGCTTGTCCGCATTCGCCGGATCCTGCTGTTTGACGTCGTCTTTGAGCTGATCTTTGCTGCGCTCGAATTCAGAGAGCGTGATGATCTGGCCGTTAACGCGGGTAATAATCTCTTCGACGATCTGGCCTGAGCTAGGAGGCAAATCGGAGGTCGACGGCTGAACCTTGGCCGATTGCACCGGGGACGCCTGACCTACTGCGATCAGTGGCAGACATGCCACGCCAAAGACTATCAGGAATGATTTGTTCATAGGGTTTCGGTGGGCCACACAGCCTGGGCTTGCGGGCGACGGCCTTTCGGGTATTTTACTACGTCAGGCCGGGCGCGCGGGCCCTGATCTTATCGCCTGATCTTAAGCTGGGATGCGCCACCGCAGCAGGCGCGTTGTCAGGCGTTGCGCTTGAGACAAAGGGCGGTCATGTCCTCGGACACCGGGGGATCGCAGGTAAACTCCCCGACCGCGCTCAAAATGGATGCGCAAATCGCCTCGGCATTGGGGGCGGAATCGGCGATTAGGCGGTCCTTGACCCGCTCCAGGCCGAATTCCAGATCTTCGGCCTTGTCGTCTTTGCAGTGGCCCTCCACCACTCCGCGCGAGACCAGCAGAACAACCGCACCTTTCTCGATGCCTACCGTCGGCGCATCGCATGTGGCGTGGGAGAAAAGGCCGAGTGGAAGGCCGGTGGACGCAAGCTCCGTGATCCCAGCGGCGTCGCGCAAAAGCGCCGGCGTATGACCGGCGTTGGTGTAGCACAGCGTGCCGAACAGCTCGTGATAGCAGCCGATAAATGCGGGACAGGAGTGAACGCCCGAGGCCGCTTCCATCAGTCCACGATTGAGCCTGAGGCAGAGTGTGGTCATCGCTTCAGACTCGTTGATATCGGGCGGAGAAAATAACTCTGCTCCCACGGTTCGGAAGATATCTTGCGCGGCGGAGAGGATGACTTGATTGTTCTCCCGTCGTCCGGCGACATCCAGCAGGCCGAACAAAATTCGCTGGGGCCCGATGCGCACTGAATCGTAGAAATCTCCGGCAACGCGCAATCCTAGAGTGGTGGCGGCGATCTCGGCGCCAACCATGTTCGGAAAGCCGCCAGCCACGGGCTCGACGGCCGGCGTGGGCTCAGACGTGCGGGAGTGGAACAGGAAGGACATTTAGCGAAGCTAGCATAGAGGCGAGGCGGGGACAATCAGAGAAGGTTTAAGTGCGAAACCCTCGCCCTGATTGGCTCCTGGCTCGGCTGAACAGGGCAGTTGGCTGAGTTCAGGCCTCGGACCTAAGACGCAAGACCTGAGCCGGTCGGGCATCACCGGTCCTCAGCCCTAATCCCCATACTTGTCGCTCAAGTACTTGGCGAGCTCGGCCTCGAATTGGCCGTAATCGGAGTGGATGCTGGAGCGCATCGCCGCTTCGGTGGAGCTGCCTTCGCTGAGGCGCTGCAAAATGCGCTGGATGTCCCCCACTCCGTAAGAATCGTTGATATAAGTAACGGCAG
>Ga0224555_1003881_pt1 | contig 14537 bp, 10 predicted proteins | sample 714S23034metaG_FD_180687 | JGI IMG/M metagenome (GOLD analysis project Ga0224555, IMG submission 180687) | Peat soil microbial communities from Stordalen Mire, Sweden - 717 S2 30-34 | ecosystem: Environmental > Terrestrial > Soil > Wetlands > Peat | place: Sweden: Norrbotten County, Stordalen...
GGCGGCGGGGAAAACCAGAGCGGGTGATGGCCGAAATCAGGCGAGAAATTTTGCGGAAGATTTCCGCCCGAATCAAAAAAGAGCGGGCCGCTCACGTTTTGACGAAAGATTCAGACCTCTGGCAGCGCATAAAGGCAGAAGATGAAATCTGAACGCAAACATTTGAAAAGCACCGAAATGGCCAAACAAAGGCGAAGGTGTGACTTTTGGCGTGGTCGCAGTTCGTCGAATCGTCCCTCTTAATGGCGCTGGAAGGTCAAAGGTCGCCAATAATGTCGCGCAACCGAATGCCGAGGGCTTTTGTGATTCTGAGCAGCGAGTCAATCGTGATCGCCCGCTCCGCCCGTTCCACTTGGCTGATGTAAACGGGATGAAGGTCCGCTTTCTCAGCCAGTTTCTCCTGGCTGAATCCGGCCTTCTCGCGGTGCAATCGAATATTCTCGCCGATCAGACGGCGGTGTTTTGGAGGACCAACCACAATCCATTACAAAAACAGCAGGCCGCACGGAGAAGCCATAAGCTACCAGCTTTAGATTGTGCTTGCGTTGCAACCGCCAAAAGCATAAAAACGGTCAAGTTTAGGAGAAATGGCGTACGACCCCGGCGGCGGGAAGAATCCCGATTGCAAAGCGGGCCGCTTTTCGTCACAAGAAATTGACAAACAAATGATTGCACCGCGTCGAGATTAGGCTCTAAATGAAAATACAGGGACCAGACAACAATGAACAACGGCGAATTCAAAAGCGTTGACCGCCAGACCCTCAAGCGGAAATACTTGGAGTGCTTCAATGTTCGCACCACCAACGCGGCGACGTGGCGGGAGGCGGTCACGACCTTGATTGACTGCGGGGTTTCCCGCGACACGCTCATCAACTGGGGCGTTTATGCGGGCTATCCGAAAATCACTGTGTCCAGCATGTTGAGCCGCATCCTGTGCTCCATTGGCCTCCGCGAACGCCGCGAGGGAGCCGGGCGCAAACCATCTCACGACTCCCTGGCGCTTCTGGATTACGCCGGCCGGCAATATGGAGAGCGATCATTAAGAGTCTTGCGCGCCGCCTTGCGAGCCGGGAAGGCAGAGGCTGATGAGGCGAATAATTTGCGGGTCGAAGTGGAATCGAGGGAGAATGAAAATAAATGCGGTACTGCAATTAGGCGTCCACACCGACCCGCCAAGGGGCGATTGCGGATGGCCCAAGCCACTTTGGAGACAGACTTCAACGCAACAATCAAATCGAATCGTAGAATTCGCAGCGAAATATGAAAGAACATCCTCATCCAGACTTGGGACGAAGGGCCGACAGGCAAAAATACCCACCATTTGACCAACCACCATTGCGGCAATTTTCCGGTACTGCCCCCAAACATTTTCGACGCAGCGGCTGGATTGTCTTTCTGTTGATGCTGCTGTGTGCATTCCATCTGGCGGCGCAGCCAGCGCCATCATCGAAAGGCGGCCCGTTGGATTCGTGGTCTTTCAAGGACACGACCAATTGGACCGATGATTACGGCGATGCTCCCATGTCATTCACAAACATCTTTGGCACCAATGTTACGGGCATGAACGCCTTGGTCGTGGATAGCGCCAGCGAAGCATGGTTGCAATTCGCTGTGTTTCAGGATGGCTGCACAAATATGACTGTTGACGACGGGACAGTTATGTTCTGGTTCGCCAGTGATTGGACGAGCACGAGCCTGGGAGGAACGGGACCAGGAGCGCCCTACGGCCCCTTATTCGAGACCGGCTATTATACCTCCAACGCCAGCGTCGGTTGGTGGAGTATTTACGTTGACCAATGGGGCAGCAATGTTTATTTTTCCGCCCAAACCAACAGCGGCCTGCAAACTAATTATCTTTCCGCGCCGATTGCATGGACAAATGATGTTTTCCACTTAATCGCGGTTACGTACTCCAGCACCAATACCCAACTTTTCCTTGATGGAACGAACGCGGCCACAGGCCCCGCTATGACTATTTATCCTGATAACACAGTCCTCAGCAACGGATTCTGGATTGGCGGCGCAAGTAACGGAATGGCTCAAAGTCACGGCCAGATCAGTGGTGTTGTAACATATAATTACGCCCTCGACTCAAACACGATTTACTCGACCTTCTTCCTTAGCTCAATCTTCTATGGCGCCGTGCCGGAAATTACCCAAGCTCCCTTTACACCTCAAGCAATTCCGTCATTTGACGCCGTTACCGGGCCGGGATACCTGCTGGTCGTCAGCAGCAACAGCGGTTGTGGCAACAACGCCAACGTCTGGTTAACCAACACGTCAGCCGTGATGACTAACGGAGCGGTCAATCTCACATTTACAATCGCTGGTGGTTCCAACGGCCTTCCATACGATGTCTTTGCAACTCCCGCCTTGGCCCAACCTCTCACCAATGGCATCTGGACGTGGATGGGCCAGGGCTATCAGTGCTGCACATACACTATTCCGGGTTTGACCAATGGCGATGTTTTTTTGGTGCTCGGAACACCACAGGACTCTTATGGAAACGGGCTGACTGACGCATACGAACTCCTCGTTCTGCATCAGAATCCGGCTAACGGGAGCAAGAGTGGGGACGGAATGCTGGACGGGTGGAAAGTCCTATGGGGGATGACGAACGTTACCATCAATAACAGCGCCCAGGCGTCGGAGCGGGCCAATTACATTTATGATAACACAGGCCGTCTCCAAACGAATTCGGGCGTCTCCTTTACAGGATTCTCGCCCGAGGCATTCTGGTTCGACGGCGAAGGCAATATCACTACTGACCAACCTTAACCAGGAACAACCAATGAAAAAGCTGCTTATCCAAGTTTTTCTACTCACCGCGATTGTTGCGTCTGCTCAAGACAGTTCCGATCCCGGATTCTCGCAACAGACGAACGCAGTTGAAGCGTCTCAGGACAGCACCGGCGGCGCTCAGCCGCTATTTCAACCTGAGTACACTCCGATAACTCAGACCGCATCCGCGATTGCCGAGGCCATTACGCCGGATATTCAGGCGCTGGCCGCGAATCTTGGTTATGACCCGACGCGCATGTTTAATTTTGTGCATGACGAAATCCGCTACGTCCACTATTTTGGATCGAAAAAGGGCGCGGAATTGACATTGCTTGAGCGGAGTGGAAACGACTTCGATCAATGCGCGTTGCTATCGGCTCTCCTTCAAACCTCCGGCTACTTGCCGACGTACCAGTTTGCATTGCTCAAAATTCCATTTGACAACTCCACCAACTACCAAGACCTCCACCATTGGTGGGGGCTGAGTTTTTTCAACACAAACTGGGTCAATACCAGCAATTTTCTCGCCTATTTTACAGGCACGCGAGGCGACCCGGCGTGGTACACCTTTGGCTCGGATACCAATACCATCGGCATTCCAAGAGTATGGCTGGAACTGACGATGAATGGCACAAATTATTATTTGGACCCGGCATTCAAAATCAGCCTGCCGGTCACGGGTATTAACCTCTCCAATGCAATGAGTTTAAACACCAACACACTGATGACGACGGCAGGCGGCACGAACACTGGATACTCCGTGAGCGGCCTCAACGAGTCGTCTTTGCGCGCCGCTTTGCAGACCTGCAACAGCAACCTTCTCGGCTACCTGTCGAACAACATGCCGAATGCCAGCGTCGCTCAAGTGATCGGCGGACAGCAAGTTGTCTCTTCGGTCGGATCGCCCTTGACCACCGCGCTGGCATTTCCGGTTTACACGAACAGCACATACCTGCTCCAGAACTGGACCAATCAGCCCACTAATTTCATGGGCAAGTTTTCCATGACGTTTGCGGGGACAAACCAGACTTGGTTCACGCCGCAACTGGAAGGGCAGAGACTGTCGTTGACTTTTGACAGCAACGCCCTGGCCCAGCTTTGGCTTGAGGATTCGCTGGTGCTGCAAACGACAAATACCGGACCGACGAATACCAACACTATCAACGTCATCTTTTCAGCCACCCACCCGTATGGGGGCTGGAATGCCAGCACTCAGACGCCGAATGATGTCGCATCCAAGGGATTTGACAGAAGTTCAACCAATGCGTACCAGCGCACCAATTCCAGTTATGCGGTCATGTATGCTTTTGATCCCGCTCCTCAGTGGTTGCAGGCCCGCCAGCGAAAACTGGAGGCCTACCTGGGGCAAGGTCTATCCAATTCATCGAGACAAGTGACTACTGAAACCTTAAATGTGATGGGGTTGGGATGGATGGTGCAGACCGAACTGGCTCATCAGTTGTTGTGCCAGGAATGGGGGCAGTTGCCTGAAAGCCAGCATCGGTTCGGACGAATGGGACAGGAGCAAAGCAGAGGTTATTACGTGGACGTTTACCTTCAACTGGACGGCACCTTCCCGGCAACCAGTTACAACTCCCCGGACCTCATCAGCAACGATGAGGAATTTGACTTAGACAGCTATTTTGCGAGCGCGATGGAGCATGGAATTATCGAGCAATTGCAGAACAGTAATTTGGTGGCTGCGTCCACAATCAAAATGATTGAGATCGCGAGCACGAATTCGCAAAGCATATATATGGCCAGCAGTTCCGATTGGACCAGCGGGCCGAATATTCGCGGAAGCTTGGTGGGTTATAGTTCAACAACTCTCAGCACGTTGGATGGCCTCATTAGCAGCGGCTTTATCCTTTTGCTGCCGCAAAATGGCACAAACCATGTGGCCGGGGCTGGCACATGGGATGGAGACGGTTACGTACAATTGGGAACGTCGGCCAATGGTCGTTCGATGGGAATGATTATCGGAGGTGGCTACAATGGCGGATATGATTCAAATCCGAATGCGACGGTGAATCCACCCTTTGTCGCGCAAACAGGTGAAAATCAACCAACCTTCTTCAATCCCCAATCCCCCACATTGTCAATTCCGACTCAGCTAGGGGCTGACCCGGTCAACATGGTGGATGGCACCTTCCAAATCACGTCCGCCGATCTGTCGGTGGGGCAAAGTGAGCCGCGAGGGCTAAATTTGACGCGGTATTATTCTTCCGAACGAATCACTTCCAACCCCGCGGGGATGGCTCCCGGATGGCTCCATAGTTACTATTGCAACGCTAGAGCGTTAAGCAACCCTGAGGCCGGTTTGGGCACTGAAACGGTTGAACAAATGTCACCGATGATCGTGGCTACCTATGCCGCGCTTAATCTCTACATAGACAACGGAACCCTTGACCCGAAAAACTGGACGGTGACGGCTCTCATTGCGAAGTGGGGAATTGACCAACTCATCAACAACGCTGTTTCAGTTAATTTAGGAAACAACACCATCCAGTTTGCACGGCAGCCAAACGGCTCCTACACTCCGCCCGGCAACAGCACCATGACTTTGACCCAATCTGGAAATGCGTATGTCTTGCAAGAGCGGAACGGACGCACTTTCAACTTCAATACGAATAGCGTGCTCACGAACATTGTCGATCAATATGGGCAATCACTGAAACTTTCATATAACTCAAACAATTTTGTGACGAATGTTACCGACTGGAAAAGCAGAAGCCTCACATTCACCTACACCGGAGGGACGTTGACTTCTGTATCAGACAGCACAGGCCGCTCAATTTCCTATGGCTACACAGGCGGCGAGTTGACTTCCTATACCGACCCGGAACAGAAGACAACCAGTTACGCCTATGACACAAGTAACGAGCTTGTCGCCACATTCGACGGCCTCGGCAATCTTGTAGAAAGTAATTATTATGATGGACTGGGACATATCACAACCCAACTTACCGAAGGGAACACCAATAAGACATGGCAAATCGGCGCGTCCGGGTATCTAACTATTGCTGTGGACCCTGCGGGCGACACACTCGTTTACATTTACGACAACAAATCTCGTCTGATTGCGTTTCAGGACGGGATGGGAAATGTTACTCAGACAACGTACGACGGTCAAGATCATGTCATCCAGACCGTATCACCACTTGGCGAAACCAATCAATTTATTTACAACGGCAATAACAATCTGATAGAGACGATTGATCCGCTTGGATACAGCAATGTTTTTAGATTTGACACCAATAATAACTTGATTGCCTCCACAGATGCGCGGGGCAAAACGAGCCATTTTGGGTACAACAGCCAATTCAGTCTTGTAGGCTCCACAAACGGCAACGGAGATTATTTCACGCTCGCATATAATACTGACGGAACGCTTCACACCAGGACGGACTCAAGCGGAACAACTACTTACGGCTATGACACGTACGGCACTCTCAATAATATTACGTATCAAAGTCCCCTTGGCAGCGAAAGTTTCGTGAACAGCCCACTGGGAGACCCGACCAGCCACACCGATGTTAGGGGATTCACAACCACTTTCGCTTACAACAATCGGCGGCAACTCACCAACGCCGTTGCGCCCACAAATCTCACCATCCAGGTCACTTTCGACGCAAATGCCAATCTTTCCACAACGGTGGATTCAAGGGGTTATGTGATCAGTAATAATTGGAGCACCACGCGAAAGCTAATTAGCACAACGATGCCGTCCACGCCGCAGGGAACGCCAGTCGTCACCAGCACCTACGACAATCGGGACTGGGTGGCCAGTACGCAAAATCCCCTGGGAAAGAGCACATATTATACCAATGACGGGGCTCATCGGCTCATCGCTGCTACCGACCCGCTGCAAAGAACAACGTTGCTGGCGTACGATAACGACAGCCATCAAACTAGCGCGACCGATGCAGCCGGAGATTTGACGAGGCAATTTTGGGACTCTCGTGGCAAGCTAATAAAACTGATTGATGCGGCCACCAACGTCGTCGGAAAAGGGTATGATGGGGCTGGCAATTTGATCTATCTCACCAATCGCAATAGCAACGTCTGGTCATTTCAATATGACGGCGCTAATCGGCTGACAAACACCATTAGCCCTCTCGGTCATTCATTCAGCCAAGCGTATAACAATCGCGGTTTGCTGCAATCAAGCACCGACCCTACGAACCGGACAACTATTTATGGCTATGATGCTCGAGGCCGCATGACTAGCAAAATCGACCCGACCGGCACCACCACCTATTATCTTGACCTGAACGGTAACTTGACCAACCTCACCGAAAATGGCCAGTCCATGCAACAAACCTTCGATGCCTACAATCAGCTATTTAGTTATACCGATGTTAATGGTTATACTGTCCAATACCGCCACGATGCCAACGGAAATGTCACGAACTTGATCTATCCGGGTAACCTCACAGTCAAATATTATTACGACAGTAACAACCGGCTAACGAACATCACGGACTGGTCAAGCCGACAGACAATTATCACCTACGATTTGGCTGGCCACGTCACCAGCGTTTCTCGTCCAAACAACACAACGCGGACGATTAGCTACGACAACGATGGGGAGTTGACGAACATTGTCGATCAAACTACCACGAAATTCCCGATTTGTTTCTACACCTTGAGCTACAACCAGGCAGGCCGGGTGCAATGGGAATTCAAAGGACCGCCACCGCACACGAACACCCCGCCTAGCAGGACGATGGCTTACGACAACGACAACCGGCTTTACACATTCAGCGGCACCAGCGTAAGCGTTGACAATGTCGGCAATTTAACGTATGGTCCAGGCACGAACAACACGTTTGAAACATACAGTTATGACCCGCGAAATCGCCTCACCAACGCGGGTGGGCTGACCTGTGGGTATGACCCGGCGAATAACCGGACATTTCTTACCAACGGTGGGAGCGTATCGGTTTATATCGTTGACGCGTTGAACTCTCAAGTGCTCATGCGAATCACTGGCGGCGTGACTAATTACTACATCTACGGAGGAGGGCTTCTCTACGAAATCGACAAGACTGCCACCAGCACAAGTCTTGCGTTTTATCATTTCGACTGTCGAGGCAGCACATCCGTCTTAACGGACGGCAACGGGAATCCAACTGATGGAATTGAATACAGTTCTTACGGAACGACGACCTATCGTTTTGGAACGAACAGCACACCGTTCCTTTACAACGGCCAATTTGGCGTGCAGACCGACCCGAATGGCTTGTTTTATATGCGGGCCAGATACTACGACCCGTACATCTCGCGGTTCATTAACGCCGACCCGTCAGGGTTTGGTGGTGGATTGAACTTTTACCTGTTCTGCAATGACAATCCGATCAGCAATGAAGATCCGTTTGGGCTCGGGCCTGGATATGGCAACCCTGTTTCGGGACCATTTGGGCCAGTCGGGCCATCAAGCGCTTTTGCGCCAGGGATGCCATATTATCCGAATGGCGCCTTTTATGTGCCCGGGACCATGCCCTCTACGCCGTTACAGAATTTTGCCGGTAGTGTCATTATTGGTGCGGGCATCGCACCTGCTGTCGTTTTGGCCGCCCCAGTCGTCGTCGAGGTTGGCGCATCGGCGCTTACTGCGGGATCGCTTGGCACTATATCTACAGCGACGGCAACGACAATTAGCACAGGTGCTGTGGATACGGGATTATTGGTCGCTGGAGGTTATGGTGGTTATACGACACTCGTAAACACCTCTCAGAGTGTTGGATCTGCGACGGTAACGGGCAATTGGAACGCTGCCGCTGCAAATTTTGGAACTCTTGTAGGGGGCGGGTTAGTAGGAGTTAGTGGCGGTGGACGGTCGATGGTAGAAGGAATGATGGGGGAGCCAAGCACATCTCCCAATACATGGAACCCGTATACGATTTTTCAAAATGAAGTGAGTAAAATCTATAATCCTCTCCAAACAGACGGCAGCACTTCCGGCTGGTTGGCATCCTCGCCCACTCCCTTCAGCGGGGGCCTTTCAGCCACCGGTGTCGCGGCTGCCGCGACTAGCCAGTCATCATCTACCGGCAAATAGACATGCAACCACCTGAAATTTCCCGACTGCTTACCCGGTGGTTTTATAGACGTGTGATCATCTTTAAAATTATGCAACTTGTGACGTGTGGGTGCGCTGGTGCAGCCTTCCTGCTTCCAGGTGGTTGGCGTTGGGCAATTGGCATCTTTTTGATCTGCGTGCTGTTCACGATAGGTTGGGCTAAGGCACGTGGTGGGTATTTATCCGCTCGAAAGGTTTTCCAAAATCCGCAGTTTGTTTATTGGGCGCATCCGGCAAACCCAAAAGACAGTCGTGTTTCAGCGGAACCCGTGAATGGTTGTAAACTTCTGACGCTGCACCTTCGTGACGGCACCCAGTTTCAACCTTATCTATCAGCGAAAGACATGCCTACCTTTATTGCCTGGTTAAAGGAACAAAATCCATCAGTCCGATTGGGGCCTTACGACGACGACGCTCAAACGACGACGCGACCGGCATGAAACCCATCACCACTATGAACACCGCGAAACGACACTGGAGCCAAAACGGCGTCACCCCTCCACCTGCCGGCCTCGAATAAGGAATCAATGAAAATTCTCAAGTGCAGTCCAATTGCATTTGCCCTTGCTTTGACAATGGTTGAGTCGACACTTGCGCAAACTTGGAGCCAGACTAGTGCGCCAATCGCGAACTGGTATTCTATCGCTTCATCTGGCGATGGCAATAAACTCGTGGCTGTGACCCAAGGAGACCAGACAAATGAAGGCAATTGGTTTAGCATCCTGCCCGGTGCGATCTACACCTCAACAAATTCGGGATTGTTATGGAACCTAACCGAAGGCCCAAGCAATGTGTGGCTGTCCGTTGCCTCCTCGTATGACGGGAACGAACTCGCAGCCGTTCCTGAATATGGCGGGATATATATCTCGAGGGATGCAGGCCAAAGTTGGTCGGAAGCTACGAACGCGCCTATTGCGTCGTGGGGGAACGTTGCTATGTCGGCTGATGGCTCAACCATCGCAGCAACAATTCCAGGTGCGGAGGCTGTCGCCGGTGGCATTTATGTTTCCACCAATGCCGGTACAACCTGGGCGCAATCAAGCGCCCCAACGGACCAGGACTGGGATTCATTTGCAGTATCAGCAGACGGTATAACAATGATCGCGGGATCAATAGACGGATGGGTCTTTTTTTCTACGAATACAGGAGTGACGTGGATGCAAGCAAGCCTTCCCAATATATTTTGGGGAGGAGTCGCCGCGTCCTCAAATGGAGTACTTGTAGCAGCGGTTAAATTAACTCCGACAGCGTATAGTGGCCCAATCTTCATTTCTACCAATTTCGGTTTAACCTGGGCGCAATCTAGTGCCCCAATTGCAGGATGGCAACCAGTCGCCATATCCGCTAACGGAAGCAGAATAGTAGCTGCGAATGAAAATGGCCAGATTTATACGTCACCGGATTCAGGAGTCACATGGCTCCAAAACGTCGCGCCCGACATAGGCTGGACAGCGATGGCATCCTCAGCAGACGGAACAAAACTCGTAGCTATCGTCAATGGCGGCGGAATCTACATTCCGATGTTGGGTATTGCCGGAGCGTTTGGCGGAGTCGCTCTTTCGTGGCCGTCAAACTCATTCGATTTTCAATTACAACAAAGTTTTGATCTTTCCTCGACAAACTGGACAACCGTAACAAACGTTCCTATGTTAAACCTTACAAATTTGCAATACGGATTGACGCTGCCATTGATAAATCGCAATTGTTTTTATCGAATCCAACAATCTCAAACAGCCCATCAAACAAGTGCCCATTGCGGTAGAAGCCTGCACCAACCTGGCCAACGCTATTTGGACTCCGCTCCAAACCATCACGCTGACGAACGGATTGGTTTATTTCAGTGATCCGCAGGGACGAATTATCCCTGCCGGTTTTACGTTGCGCCGCCCTGCACGCGCTATCGTTCCTACTGATTTTCGCCAGCTTCACCCTCGGGTTCCGGCTTAGGCAACGATTCCCGCTGTGGGTCAAATCCCTTCACTATCAGTTGCAAGTCCTTGCCCAAAGGCGTGATTTCTATGCGCTCAATAAACGGCTGCTTATCGTCGGGTTGCTCGTACTTGACGTCGTTCTCCTGAATATATTCGACAGAGTGTTGGACGAGAACTTCGTAAAGGGCGGCCAGGCGGTGTCCCTCGATGCGGACTTCGCAGGTGGCAAACGACAGCACCAGTGCCACGGATGGGTTATACTGCACCATTTCCAAATACGAATATGGCAGCGCGACGGCATCGCGGCCCGTGGGGCGAATATCCAGCATGGCGATGGGGCGGGAAGTGCAGACTTTGTACGGCTGGCGGGTTTCGGATTCTTTATTCATAGGTGTATTCCTTGTTGAATGGCCTTCTGCCGTTCAATTTTTTGGGATGGCTTTTGGGGAATCGTTTGCTCCGGGGTTTGTCGAAATGCTTGTTGTTCCACGATGACCTCGCGTTCTTTGGGCTGATTGTGCATGGTATGTGCAGCATAGCCGCGAGAGCGAGCGAGCCTTCAAAATTTCGGGCAACGTGCATTTGGCCAAGTCCGATAGGGGTAGGGATGAGGAATGGAACCTCACCCCTTCCTCCAAACCGGACGGGCGGATTGCCGATAAATGAAGCCATCCAACATTTGGCCAACGACGGCGATGGGAGTTGGGGTCTGGCGGAAGCCACAAATAGGCAAATCAAATAAATCACACCTCCCTCAATCGACACAACCAATCCCTCGCCAATGGCTGTGGCAAAAGCCGGGCGCATATCTTGAAGCAACCAAAGTAAGCCCCAAAAAGACGGATATGTGATAAGGTGCATGCCGATCAGCCAAAGAATGAAGAAACTCGGCCTTCGGGAGCGCCGGAGAACCAAGTTGATGCACATTACCTCCAATAAAATGGCGAAAGCGGTTAAAAAGAAGATTTCTGGCATGATGGAGTTTTTAGCCAGCGGAATCGGGTTGGGCATTGCGGGCATGGCCAGAGAGATTATCCCCGCCGAAACTACGAAACGGCAAACGTGATCTTTGAAGTTGGAGTGGATATTCATTTTAATCCCGCTTTTGCCGCCGCTTCCGGGTCAATTTCTTTAAGTTCATTTGTAGCATTCATGCGGACATTTTCATCCGGATCATTCAAAAGATTTACGAATAAAGGAATGGCTTTTTTGCGTTGATCAGGAAACTTGGCACACGGACCATCCGTCAAGTAGTGGGCGGCTTCACTGCGCACATCGGGAAATTGGTTAGTCAATCCTTTGATCAAAAGCGACACGGCATTTGATCCGCTGCCGCATGATGCGACCATGGCGCGGACCGCAATGCCGCCGTTGGTGCTGTCCATCAGCGTCTGCAATCGAGGCAGTGCCGGTCGGGCCTGTTCGCCCAAAATGATGAATCCCATGACGGCCTCATTGTTGACATCGAAGGCAGGGAGACCAAACGGTGGTCGCACATAGACCAGTCGCCAAAGCAACGAGGGTATCGCGTTGGTTCCCATTTGACAGAGGGCATGTCTTGCATCATCGGAAAATGCGCCATTGGAATCATGCATTTTCAACCATTCGCCAAGCGGTTTACCTCCGTAAATTGGCTCTTCTGGCAATTGCAACTCCAGCGGATGCTCCTTTTGATATTGTTCCGTCAGAATCTCTTTCGCTCTGTCAGCGATGACAGGATCTGAATCGGCGGCGGCGGTTTGCATGGCTGGTTCAACGAGTGCAGTCATCGGGTAATGGCACAACAGTCTGAACGCAGCGCGCCGTTGATCGGGGGCAGGAGATTGAACCCGGTCGAGAATGAAGGGCAATGCCTTGTCCGGCGCGGTCTCCGCCAAAGCTTGCAAGGCGGCGTCCATGGGCGGCCTTCCTCGGGTTACGCAATTTGTCAAGATGGCCAGCGACTCGGTGGGGGCAATAATGACCAAGGTTTTCAGCGCCGCGCTGGCTGTGCTCCCCCCGCCGTTCTGAACGAGATTGCTCAAGATCGGGAAGACGTCCAGCGCATTGGTGCCGAAATGGGCAAGCGAATCCGCGGCACACGAACTAACGGAGTCGGATGAATCTTTCAAAGCGGCAACCAGCAGTGGAACGGCCAATTCGGGCGCGGAGGTTTGAAGCCCAATGTCATTGACGGCGGTAACCCGCACCGCATCCGAAGAATCTTTAAGCCGGTCTTTTATGCGGGCGATATAAACCGCGACATCATCGGTGACCGACGCCAAGCCGTCTATGCTCCACTGCCTGACGCGCGCGTCGTGATTTGTGAGTGCCCGACAAAACACAGGTTCCGCCGGCTTGCCAATGCTCGACAGGCACCGCATGGCGGTGAAGGAATGGTTGTTTTCATCAAGCAGTGTTGCCAGTTCTCCAACTGCGGGCGCGGCGTTCGTATTTAAAACCTCAAAACCGGCGATCCCGAGCTGTTGAAAATCCTCCGCGGAATGCCATTTGAGAAAATCCAAATGGAATTCAGCGCTTTTGGCCATGATCCATGGACTAACTGGGTCTGCTTTGGCCTCAACCAACCTCAACAACCTCGGCAATGCCCTCCTGGCCCCGATGGCGCGAATGGCGGTCCGAGCTTCCGCCAGGCGCTGCGTCTCCATTAGGGGGGTGTCGGAGCATTGTTCCAACCAACTGGTCAGCGACCGCCCTCTATAACGCGGGTCTCGCGCGGACAATATCAGGATTATCCCGATCGAAGCTGCTATCAGAATAAAGAAAAGAAATGCGCGTTGCGCTTTCATACGGGCTTTGCCTCGAGAATAATTCTTGCGCTTTACGCAATCCGGTTGGCAAGCACTAATTTGGTCGTTCGCAACATGACGGTTGCTGCGAACGGCGAGGAGAAATCAGGCGCCGCCGTTTCCCGTTTCCAGCCCTATAGACCGCCAGGGAAACGGAAGCGGGAAATACTCCCTTTGCTCTAGCGAAGGATACCCCAGCGCGCTGCAGCCGCCGTGAGCGGCCACAACACCGCGTTCAGAACGAAACCGATGCTGATCCTCAGCCAGCCCTCTTTGGGGCGCGTTGCATGCATAGAGATGTCTGAGGCACTGAACATCTCCTAACAAGTGACGTCAACGTTTTATTTTCTTTCAGCAAGTCGCCCACTGGCTTTGCGCAGGGACTCCCCTTTGAGTTCCAGCCGGTAGGTATTGTGAACCAACCTGTCCAAAATGGCGTCGGCCACGGCGGCCGGTATTACGCGGAAGAGATCGAAACCGGCCTGCGCAAGTCGCTCAAAACGGCGGATCGTGACGAGGCCGAGAATCTGCTCCTTGCCCTGAACGAGTCCAGCCGCAATCCTCACTTGAACCAGCGCATGGCTCATGTCTACCTGGCCGGAAGCGACCCGGATGGGATAGCAATAGCCGATGAGTTGCTATTGAGCGCCTGTCAAATCAGTGGCGTACCGGATCGGCAGCGTACTGCGGGAATATATTTACATTGTACAGACGAAAATGATGTTTCGTTGTTCTAGGATTTTCGAACACGCTCTTAAGGCACAACAGACGCAGCGGCTTTGGGAGTGCCAAAAGCGGTGATTATGTTGGTAAATCCGTTGGAGGTTGCCTTGATCCAAATCGCTGGCCCGCTGAACTGGCTTGCCAGTGAATTGCTAAACGTGATCCACCCCAATAACGATCCTCTGCCGCCATAAAGGGAAACGAATAGCGGCCACTGGCCGGAGGACG
>Ga0224555_1003882_pt1 | contig 14537 bp, 11 predicted proteins | sample 714S23034metaG_FD_180687 | JGI IMG/M metagenome (GOLD analysis project Ga0224555, IMG submission 180687) | Peat soil microbial communities from Stordalen Mire, Sweden - 717 S2 30-34 | ecosystem: Environmental > Terrestrial > Soil > Wetlands > Peat | place: Sweden: Norrbotten County, Stordalen...
CCATCTGCATCTGCGTATATCGGGGCGTCCGAGATGGTCTGTGCTACTTCGAGGTGTACCTCACGGACGACCCTGATGGCCCCAAGGCCGTTCTCTCTCGTGCAACCGATGCAGTGAGCATCGTAGGGCTTCAGCAGTTCGGAAGCTGTAGCAACATCGTTCATGCCCGGATCGAGCCACAGGTCATAGCTGTCTTGGTCGAGGATGACTGGCATCCTGTCGTGGACAGGTGAGGTCACGGCATTCGGAGTCGTGGTCAAAATCGAGCAGGTCTTTATCCATTGCCCGCTTGCATCTTCCCAGCCATCCCATAATCCAGCGAACGCGAACAACTCCCCGTCGTTAACCTCAAAGCAATATGGCTGTTTCGCTTTTCCCGTTCGCGCCCACTCGTAAAATCCGTCTGCGGGGATCAGGCACCTGCGAGATTTCAACGCATCGCGGAACGCAGGCTTCTCACTCGCTGTTTCCGATCTGGCGTTAATCATCCTCGCTGCACCGGAGGAGTCCTTCGCCCATGACGGAATGAGACCCCAGCGCATCAGCGATAGTTCCCGAACAGGTTCTTTCGGATTCTGGCGGATGACTGGGATTGGCTGGGTTGGGGCAATGTTGTAGTGGGGGTTCCAGTCTGGTTCGTCGGAAACGCAGTCGAAATATTCCTCGACAATCTGCTTTCTCCGCGAAAGTCGGTAGCGCCCGCACATTGGGAGATTATGGCAGATCGGATCTCGACGGTGGCATCTCTTCTACGATTAATCGAAAGTCTGGTTCCATCCGATGACGGTCATTCAGGGTCAGGGATCAGGAAAGGGATTCCGGAATAGGGTTCCTAAAGATGGTCTTAAAGGTCGAGGCTGGGCTGGGTGCCGGGAAGTCCCCGCCGCCGTGTACCTGCACTGCGTTTTGGTCCGGTCGTGACCGCAATAAAACCTCGCTACAATGCCTCTAGGACGCGATTAGAAGCCTGTCAGCGGGTCGTCTGGAGTTGATGACCCTAAACTATGTCTGTAACAGGTCAATTCTGAAATGCCCGCCCAGAGCCTCTTCTGGAGGATTCTACCGAATACAAAAAATGTGTCATGATTCCCGGCCTGTCTGTACGAACATTTACGGGCCGCAGGTGAAGGTGGTACTCGAATTACCTCGGTGACCTTATCACCGCAGAGGCTTCCTGCGAGGAATAGTGATCTCACCATGCGACGCCGATGACGAGACCTGCGGCCCGAACGGCAGGCGGACAGCGCAGCGGGCTGGCCGCTGGGCAACACGAGGAGTCAATGGGAACAACGAAACTGACGAAATCTGAACAGACAATTCTGACGTACTACAAACAGCTGACGAGACAGAGCAACAAATTCTGTTTGAGGTTGGAGAAGATCGCCGGGACACTCAGCATCGACGAAAAGACGGTGCGGCGCGCCAACACGCATTTCAGAGAACTCGGCTGGCTCTTCTGGATCGCTGGCAGCAAGGGGCAGGCAAACCAGTATTGGCTCCGAACGGACATTCTACCGAGTACACAAAAATGTCCAACTCTGACGTAATTACAGCATGACAGTAATACACCAACCTAACATATATGCATATACCTATCAGATTATAATTATAGTAAGTAGTAATACATCAGATGACTGAGTTGGACATTTTAGGAGGTCTTGAGACGGTTTTGAAGCATTCCGCTTGAGTTAATTAAGGCCTGAAAGGTAACAAAGTGAAGTTAATCAAAGAGATGCATCAATTGCCGACCGAAGGCGAACATGAGGTCATGATCGTTGACTTCGAAGACCTCGGCGTCGCCCGCTGGACGTATCAGGACGAGCACAAACTCAAGTTGACATTCGAAACCCTCGACCAGCAGGTTAACGGCAAGCCACTGAGGTTTACCCAGACTTACGCCAAGCGGTTCAAATCGAGCAAGGCTCACAACAAGTCAAAACTTCTACGCCTCATCGAAGACATGGGGTTCGTCTGGAATTACGGCGAATTTGACACCGACTGGCTCCTCGGCCAGCGTCTCCGTGTTCTCATCCAACACAGTAAGGGCGGCCAGTTCGCCAACATTGTCTATGTCTTCAAAGACCCGAACGTTGTGCGCGAAAACAGGTGCCTTTTGAAAACTCCGAAAAAGTGCGAGTGCGGGAAACGTGCCGATTTAGAGTTTTCAGCGGAGATACACAGGGCACTTCCTGAATTCTTACCAGATGCCGAATGGTGCGGGCTTGAAAAATGCGTTTTCTCGAAGCATGCAAGACATGAAATGGAAGTCGAGTATAAGAAAGGGTAAGCCTGCCGCACTCATTTCACCGTCTGCACCACCGACCAAAAACTCATCTGGTATCAGGTAGAAAAAGGCGCGTCCGCCTGATCCCTAATCCACCGTCTGTGTCAGCGAAGCCGAACTGCCGTCAAAACTGGCGCTGCCGTTGTACGTCGCCGTGATGGTATGCGTGCCCGAGGCCCTCACTCCCCGGCTTTCTGGGGCGTGTGCTGCGGTGCCTGACGGCAGATGCAGATGCCGACGCAGAGTGTTGAGGCCGATCCGTTCGACCGCTTCAACTCGCTCGACGGCAAACGCTCTGTCGTGATGATGCGGGGAGTAGTGGTCGACACCTGACGCTGTCACCCTGTCGAGGATTCGCAAATTCTGGCTCGCTTCCGCGTCCGCCGCAAGTTGCTCCGACACCACGTTCAAGGGAGTGTACGGATTTATTTTCTCAGGGTTCCATAGCGACGGAACGCCCAGGGCCCTTGTCGGCCAGGCCACTGCCGATGGCAAGGGAAACCTCAGCGGAACGGTAACGAAGAGTGAGTACGGAACACCCCTGACGGTCACTTTCACCGGCACGTATTCGGTTGCGAAAAATTGCACCGGCAGCGTGACCTTTGGTGACCAGGACGGCGAGACCAGACACGTCAACTTTGTTTTTGACAACAGCGATAAGGGTTGGCAGGCTATCCAAACCGATAGCGGCCGCATCATGTCCGGTTTTGCCCTCGCAGAGGGAGCTGCAGTGTGCGGGGAAAACGGGAAGAAGCAAACCTTTGCCGCCAATCTGAGCGGGAGCGTCATTGGCGTGGGTCCGGTGGCCTATGTCGAGCAAGTGATTCTGGACGGTAAGGGAAACGTCTCCGGCAGCGGGACTTCCAGCCTGGACGGCACGATTGACACGGCTCCAATTACAGGCACGTACACGGAAAATGCCGACTGCACCGGAAGCGCGCAGATTACGCCTCAGGGATTTAGCACGTTGAATTTCAATTTTGTCGTGGTCAACGTCGGAAAGGAAATCCTGCTGATCGAGACTGACACAAACACCATCGTCTCCGGAACCATGCAGCAGTAGTGCACTGGGATGATCGAAACCGAGGTGCGTGCAAACGCCTGGGCCTGCGGTAATGCCCAAGGCATCCCCTTGGGAGCGCAACATGATTTCAAGCTGGATTGAGACGTAAGACGAATCGCAAACCAACACCGTGCCGCCCGATGTCTGGGCGGCTTCTTTTGCAGCACGCGGAAGTGTTGCTCGGTAACTTCTGTTATCAGGCGTTAGCACAAGCTTGCGGTGCGCCGTGAAAGGCGCTAGTCCTCAGCGGGTGCAAGTCCCGCCCGGGAACTGGTTCGCTCCACCCGGTAGCAATCAGAGCGGCGACGGAGGAAACGAAGTCGTCGGAGCCTCTGATGTAGAGGGTCACTTAGGTGACTTGGCGAGCATGTAGGCCGTAACGCGCAGTGAACGCTGAGCAGGCCCCGAAACGTGCAATGCAGGAGCCATCCTATCCGTATGCTCGGGATGGCCGACGCGGATGGAACAGTACGAGCGAATGAGTTCCACCAGACCTGCCGGGGTAGTGGCGACGGCATGCAGGCACAGGGGAGTAGCAGCAATCACGGGAAGCCCCGGCGGTGATCGCCTCGGCGATCAACTGGCACCTCGTGAGAGGCAGACTGGGCCGTTGTGGGTGACGGAGAGGTCCGTAGGAGCGATGAAGCCGGGTAATGCCGGTCGAGCAAAGGGGTCTCAGTTGAAAGGAAACGCAAAAAGCGACGAAGACGGAGGGATTGGCGATGAGTCTATCAACCCCAGAAAGTGTTCAGAAGTTGCAGACGGCGTTGCACGACAAAGCGAAGGAAGCGCCCAACTCTCGCTTCTATGCGCTGTATGACAAGGTGTACCGCAAGGACGTTTTAACTTTCGCCTACCAATGCTGCAAAGCCAATGGCGGAGCGGCAGGAGTCGACGGCCAAACGTTCGAGGACATCGAGGCATACGGCAAGGAGCGATGGTTGGACGAACTGGCGCAAGAACTGAAGAACCGAACCTATCAACCACTTCCTGTCCGGCGAGTGTACATACCGAAGCCAGATGGGAAACAGCGGCCGTTAGGAGTACCCGCTATCCGCGACAGGGCAGCGGAAATGGCAGCAGTTCTGGTACTCGAACCCATATTCGAAGCTGACCTGCAGCCGGAACAGTACGCCTATCGGAAAGACCGCAGCGCACTGGACGCAGTAAGACACGTCCATAAGCTGATCAACACTGGCCACGGAGAAATCGTAGATGCAGATCTCAGTTCCTACTTTGACACTCTCCCGCATTCCGAGCTTCTAAAGTCGGTAGCTCGCCGGGTCGTAGACGGGAACATGCTCCATCTGATCAAGATGTGGCTGGAAGCTCCAGTCGAGGAAACGGATGAGCGGGGAAACAAGCGTCGAAGCACGCGAAACCGGGATGAAGGTCGGGGGAGTCCACAAGGCTCTCCAATCAGCCCGTTGCTGAGTAATCTGTACATGCGCCGGTTCGTGCTCGGATGGAAGAAACTGGAGCACGAGAAGCGTCTGAAAGCGTACATCGTTAATTATGCCGATGACCTGGTGATCTGCTGTCGCAGTCAGGCCGAAGAGGCCTTAGCTACGATGCGGAACATGATGTCGAAGCTGAAGCTGACGGTGAGCGATACCAAGACGCGGGTCTGCAAGCTGCCGGAAGAAAAGTTCGACTTCTTAGGGTACACGTTCGGGCGATGTTACTCGCCGAAGACGGGACGGGCCTATTTAGGAACGACCCCGTCGAAGAAACGGGTGCAACGCATCTGCAAGGCGATCAGCCAAGAGACCGGACGGAACAAGACTCTTCTGGCCCAAGAAACAGTCATCACGACACTCAATCGAATTATGATTGGGTGGGCGAATTACTTTTGTTTGGGACCAGTCAGTAATGCCTATCGAGCTATAGACCGACATGCTCGTCGACGGCTGCGCCGGTGGCTGTGTGCCAAGCACAAGCTGCGCTGGCCGGCGACCAAACGGTATCCGGAAGCCGCCCTGCATCGCACGCTTGGGCTCGTCCAGCTTAGTCCGCGGACGACCAGCTTTCCGTGGGCGACCTCGTGACACTTTCTCCGAGAGCCGGATGCGGGAAAACTGCCAGTCCGGTTCGATGAGCGGGTTGTGTCAAGAAGACGAGAAATCGTCCTGCTGTACGAAAGATGAAGGAGGGTCCTTCGGAGTCGCCCTGTAGGGGGAGGCTTCAAACTGCCATAAGCTGCTTCAGCCAAAAGCTGCGGTGGTGAACGTTATGGTTAAAAGGCGTGACGATGATCACGTCATGTAGGGATGAGAGAGACGAGTGCAAACGAACCTCTGACCACGCATCGAAATCGAACTCAGACGACATCAAAACCGGAATGTCCCGCTTGTTCCGGGAGCAGCATGGAAGGGACCTACTTACTGGCCATGCGATGTCCGGTGTATAGGAGGCGTGACTCTCATCCGGGCTTTCGTACGGAACTTGAGAACCTGGTCGGTGATGCTAAGGGAGAAGGCCCAAGCGGCAGCCCCGCGAGGCCGACAGTACCGATGCGCCGAGCAGGGGCGGACTGCTCCGTAGTAGCGATGAGACGGGGTAATTCTCGTGGAGCGAAGGGGGCGGGTCACCGAGTCGGGATCGACATGGGTCAACTGGCAACAGGAGGAACCCGATGGTCTTGGCGGAAGGCGCCAGCCTTCCACGGGTGGCACGAGCCGTGTGACCGGAGACGGTCAAGCACGGATCTGTGAGAGGCTCGGGGCGAAATTCCCCGGGCCTACTCGGCAACAGGAAACAGAGCCATGCCAAGCCGGACTGAGGCAACGTGGGCGAAAGCCGCGTCACGAGCCACCGGAAGACTAACGCCACTGCGCCTGTTCTCGACTCCACCCGTTTGTTCGCCGAGAACCCCGGTCATTGAGTGAAATCGCGATTTTGCGACAGTTGAGACTCGTGACTCCTGTTCAGTCGAAATGTCCGGTCCGAAGCTTCCGCTCATAGTGGGCCATCAAACACCGCGCTGCTGGCCCGTTCTGTCACATCGCTATGTGAACTCCGTCACTGACCTTTTCATAAATTTCCATTTAAGCTAACGCCCAGCCAGCTTGTTCCCCCCAGGCTGTCCTGTTCGGCCGAACTCTCGGCCCGCAAGCTCAAGGCCGCCGTCCGGCGATTGGCTTTCCCCCGATTTGCATGTAACAAGGAGATATTTATGCGCGCTTCTATTTCTTTCGTCTCTCTGTCCCGCCGAGCAGTAGTGCTCATGCTCCTGTTGTTCATGGCAGCGGTTACTTATGCTCAGATCACACCCTCCGATGACTCCTACATAAACTCGGCGGCTTCCGCCACCAACTATGGCACCGCTGTCACACTCGATCTCAGCAGCCCTGCCGACACCGCCTTCATTCGTTTCGACCTGACCGCGGTGCCCGCCGGCTATACCGGCGCTTCCATCGCCAAGGCCACGCTGAAACTGTATGTCAACGCCTGCACCAAGGCCGGCAGCTTTAACGTTGATCTGGTCAACGGCGCCTGGACAGAGAAGACGATCGACTACAGCAACGAGCCTGCGCTTGGAACAACGATTGCCCCCAGCGTCCCGCTCGCCACGACGAACAAGGGAACATACGTGGAGATCGACATCACGCCGGCCCTGGTCGAATGGTTGAACGGCACGCAGCCGAACGATGGCATCGCGCTGGTGGCGAACAGTCCGTTGGTCGCGACTTTTGATAGCAAGGAGAACACGGCGACCAGCCACCCGCCCGAGTTGGATATTGTGTATGCCAGCGGCGGCACGATCACGGGCATAACCACCGCGAGCGGCAGCGGCCTGCAAGGTGGCGGCACCAGCGGCACGCTCAATCTGAGCCTCACCAATGCGTGTGCGACCAATCAAGTGTTGCAGTGGAACGGCACGGCATGGGTATGCGCGAATCTCGGCGGAGGTGGGACCGTAACCAGCGTCGGCTTCACCGCGCCTTCGACCGATTTCATCGTGACCGGCTCGCCGGTGACGACCAGCGGCACGTTGGGTCTGGGATGGCTCGTGGCTCCCGACTTCAACAACACGCCGAACGCCATCATAAAGCGCGACAGTAACGGCAACTTCAGCGCCGGAGCCATCAATGCTCAAACTAGCTTCAATCTGGCCGGCAACGTCTTCGACTCCGGCTCTTTCGCAAACTACAACGCATTCTTAGGATTTGCGGGGAGTCCGAACATCCCGCCTACGGGCATCGCCAATACGGCTGGCGGATATCAGGCGCTTTTTTCCGACACGGCCGGACAAGGCAACACCGCCTATGGCACGCAGGCACTTTATAGCAACACCACCGGCAGCGGGAACATCGCGCTGGGCGGGCACACACTTTTCATGAACACGATAGGCGCGTCCAATACGGCCGTCGGAGGATATGCCCTGAAGCTCGCCACCAACGCTTCCCAGAACACGGCCACTGGCAATTCGGCGCTCTTCTCCACCACCACCGGCAGCAACAACACCGCCAGCGGCTACCAGGCGCTCTACTACAACACGACGGGCAGCTACAACACAGCCCTGGGCTACGAGGCAGCCTACGACCAGACCTACACCACCTTGACCAACGCGACTGCTATCGGTGCCAACTCCGACGTAACGGAAAGCAATGCCCTGGTGCTGGGCAGTATCAACGGAGTAAACGGCGCGACTGCCAACACCAGCGTCGGCATCGGCACCACGGCTCCGCAATACGCGCTCGACGTGCATGGAACGGGCAACTTCACCGGCCTGGTGAACTTTGCTTCCGGCCAAACCTTCCCCGGAGCCGGCACGATCACGGGAGTGACGGCGGGTACCGACCTGACTGGAGGAGGCACGGGCGGCAATGTCACTTTGAACGTGGATACCACAAAGGTGGTCACCGGCGTGGTAGCCGGCACTGACCTAACCGGCGGCGGCACGGGCGGCGTGCTGACGCTCAATCTCGACACCACCAAGGTTCCACAGCTCGCGGCGACCAACACGTTCATGGGGAAGCAATACATTAACAACAACGTGGCCATCTCGGCAACGAACAGCACCGCACTGACCGTGATCGGCGGCTACACGGGGGTCTCCGGCGCCGGAACCGGCTACGGCTTGTACGGCACCGCCACAAATGCAACCTCCTACGGCGTGTACGGCTCCGGAAGCTACGGCGTGTACGGCGACGGAACCGGCACTGAGAGCTACGGCGTGTATGGCACCGGAAGCGCCTACGGCTTGTACGGCAACGGAACCGGCACTACGAGCTACGGCGTGTACGGCTCTGGAGGCTACTACGGCGTGTCCGGCAACGGAAGCGGCACTACAAGCTACGGCGTGTACGGCTACTCAAGTAACATCGGCATGTTCGGCTCTGGAGGCTATTACGCCGTCTTCGCCGACGGAAATTTAGGCTACACGGGAAGCCTTACAGGCGCGGTGGCGCTGCCTGACGAGCGCGTCGTCTCACTCTACGCGATGCAGAGCCCGGAGAACTGGTTTGAAGATTTCGGCTCCGGCCAATTGAAGGACGGCGTTGCCACTATCAAGCTCGAAGCCACCTTCGCTCATACCGTAAACACCAGCACTGCGTATCACGTATTCCTCACGCCCAACGGCGACTCCAAGGGGTTGTATGTCAGCCAGAAGACGGCAACGTCCTTTGAGGTGCGTGAACAGGGCGGTGGAACTTCCAATGTGGCCTTCGACTATCGCATCGTTGCCAAGCGGAGAGGTCTGGAAAGCTTGCGGTTGGAGGACCAGCACGCCGACCATGAAACTGCGGAAGCAATCCGACAGTTCATTGCGACGCGCCCGTCCAACACACCGCGGCTGCAACATCCGCCTAAGCCTCCGGAGCATGCCGCGGTTCCCGAGCCGCCGAAGCTGGAGCCGCCCAAGCTTTTGCAGCAGCCCCCTGTGCCAGCGCAGCCGCGCACGAGCCGGCCCGTGCCGCAGCAACACGTCGCGGTTCCCGAGCCGCCGAAATAGCTCCGCAGTTCGCACGGTTAAGGCGGAGGGAACTGTCGTTCATCAGTAATAGCGAAGGGCGGGGTCACCTGACTTAGCCACGGGCGACTCCTGTTTTCGCGTATTCTGCGCATGGTTGATGAAAACAGGCGTGGGTGTTGAAAAAGGGCTGCGTGAAATCGGAAGTTAGTGGGTGTGAGTACCACAGCGAGGAAGAGTTTCTTGCTGTTCTGGGAACTAAGTTGTTGCCGGGAGCGGTGGCTGCGGCCCTTGGCTGAGGAAGCGGACCAATCGCTTGATGTTTTGCGCAGCCGCCGCCAGGAAGAACTGCTCCCGAACAAACTTTAATCTCCGCAGACGCAAACGACGAAGTCCGATCTGATTCTTGAGTTCCGCGAACAGCGCCTCCACCTTTCTTCTTTGTCTTTGCGCCTGGACAAAGGCTGGAGTATTGACCAGGTCCCGCGCGCGTTGCCGGGCCGGCTCATGGATGTGGATGGCGAGATACTTGTACTGGCCCGTGGTGCATTGCGCCTTTTGCGAACACGCACCGCAACGCTTGCGGCTTCCGATGTAGGCGTGGGTTCGATTCCTCACATTCAAACCGACGAAGTTGAGTGCTTGGCCAGCAGGACAGAGGTAGCGGTTGGTTTCGGGAAGATAGGTGAAGCGGTCGGGACCGTAGAGCGGGTTGTTCTTGCGCAGAGCACTGTCGCGAGTGCGCATATACGGTGTGATGCCCCGCTCGATGAGCCATTGCAGAAACTCGCCATTGCCGTACGTGGCATCGGCAGCCACCGACGCGGGCTCTCGTCCTTGCTGTTCGGCAAAGCGAGCGATCATATCTTTCGCGGCCACCGTTTCCTGGCTCATGCGTGCCGCCGTCGCTTGCACTCCCACAATCACACAACTCTGATTGTCGATCAGGTAATTGTCGTAGTAACCCAGCCGCGCCGGAGTTCCTCCCTTGGTCGCGTAGGTTGCATCCGGATCGGTGGTTGACACCAGCTCCTGCTGATGCACCGGCTCTTCGGTCGGGTTCTGCTGCTCCAGTTCCACCAGATACTGGCGCACGGTTTGGTTCACTTGCGCCGCCTCCGCTAACTGCTCGCGTGGGATTCGGCTTCCCTTGTTGGCATTGGCCTCGACGAAACTGCCATCCACCGAAAGGTTTTCTCCTTGCACCAGTCCCGCTTCCAGACAGCGTGCCACGATCTTTTCAAACAGTTGCTCGAACAGCTTCGACTCCTGGAACCTTCCGTGCCGGTTCTTGGAGAACGTGGAGTGGTGCGGAATCTCCTGGTCGAACCCCAGTCCCGTAAACCAGCGCCACGCCAGATGCATGCGCAGTTCCTCCACCAGCTTGCGCTCACTGGTGATGCCGTAGAGATATCCGATCAACAGGATGCGCAGCAGAAGCTCTGGATCGATCGACGGACGGCCAGTCTCGCTATAACTCGCTTTCAGCTTTTCGCGCACAAAGGCCAAGCTGATGTGCTTTTCGATCAGCCGTGCTAATCATGATGGGGCAACACGATCGTTCCGAAGCGTTGTTTTACTACTTCCGCCTGGAAGATCAGGTTCCTGAGACTCACCTGCTACGGCTTCCGCGAATGGTGATCCAGCAAAGCATGGCAACCTTCTTTTACCACGCTTTTGTTCCCATTCACCCTGCTAATCACAGTGACTTTTTCAACACCCACAGGCGATTACACTCAGAATCCGGGGGTCAATGCGTGTATGGCGAATGGCGCAACCGCCTAGCCGCGACGCGGTTGGAACCATTCCTTTCCCGGACTGGTGAAGATTAAGAAGAAAGCAACAGCTTGAAGTCCAGACTGCACACTGCTCAGCAATCCCGAAGCCGGAGACCGAGCAAACTCCGACCGCACGATGAATACGAAAGGTACAACGCCGAGCAAAAACAGCACCAGAAAAATGATGCGGGCCCAATTCCTGCCCTGACCGATCTTCCAAATGAAGAAGGCGGTTATGGCAAAGGTGAAGATGATGACGAATGCATTGAACGCGACCGAGGCCCGAGAGGTGAGATATGCCCAGTCCAGCGGCGTTTTCAGGGCGCCAATGGCCAAACTTGCCCACAGTAACCCAATGGCCCGCCGGACCGCCACGGGTTTGAGTAAAGGGAGGTTTTGGTCTTGCAATGTCTCTTGTTGCACGGTAGCACTTTACGCCGAGTGAGGCGATTCTGGAAGGCATCCGGCCACTTGTTGTTAACAGGCGTCGTGAGTGAGGAAGCAGTCGGAGAATGTCGCTCATAGCATCGCAGACTGGCGAGCAGCACCAAGGCAGGAGCCAGAGTTGCGGTTGACATTGGCAGCGTTCATACTCCGACCATGACACTCAAAAATGCGGCATTGCTGGCACTGATCGGGACGATTCTGATGACGACTCTTCTAGTGTGGCAGTTCGTCTTCAACTTCCTCAATCTCCTGCGGGGCTTGGTTCCTGCGGTCACGCTCTTCGCGTCGTTCATTTATGCGTTTGGTTGCTTCAGCGTGATGGTGTTCTTTTTCGTGTTCCATAGAACGCAGTCGTGATGTTGGCGAGAGATCATTTTCCCATGGACGGCTCTGGCTTGCGGGACCCATCAGGAGGGCCATTCTGCGGGGATTTAGCTGCCCGGAGTGGTTTGGGTCGGCTCGGGCGTTTCAGAGGTGCAGGCAGCCTTTGTGACCACCCCAGCGAGCACTTTCACGCGTATCTGGTGAAACCAACAAATTGATCGAAATATGCCACGCGACCGCAGGCGTTAGTGATCGTTCTTGGATTGAAGCCCCACGCCACACCGTAGCGGCACACAAAATCCTCAATCGTGAGCATGGTTGGATATGTCCTCAATTCATTTTCGAGATATTGAAGGGTCTCGCCCCTATTGATAAAACCACTGCACACGCCGACAAGGTCTGGCGTATTACCATCTTGTGTCGCCTCCGCAAAAACAGTTGCCGGACGCCCTCCTTGGGTCTGATAAATCACTCTGCGAACAGCGTCGGCAAGGGAACTGGGAGTGGGCAACGTAAGTGGGGGCACGGCTACATTGTAGTCTAGCGGTCGCCGACACGCGCCATAACCGTGAAACGGAAGAAGGGGGCATGGAGACTTCGAAATGAACCTAGACGATTTCCACCAATCACTCACCGCGACCGAGCCACCAACCGGACTCACGCTCGCCCTCGCCGGACTGTGGTGGGATGCCAAGGGCGATTGGACGCGAGCGCACGAATCGGCACAACAAGATGAAGGACGCGATGGTTCGTGGGTTCATGCATACTTGCATCGCAAAGAGGGCGATCAGAGAAACGCGGCGTACTGGTATAGCCGGGCGGCCAAGCCCGTTTGCCGGGAGCGGCTCGATGTAGAGTGGCTCGACATTGTGAGAGCCTTACTCGGATAGAGGGGGGGGCGTGATTTAAAGTGTCGTTGCGGACGACACTTCGCCTCCGCAGCCGCTTTGTCGAGATTTCGTTGGACGCAAGACGACGGTGCCAATAATCTAGTATGGTTCTCCCGCGTGGCAGGTTTGAAGGAGGTTTCCAAATGAGCGATCCGTTCCTCAGCGTGACTCGTGTGAGCACTGAGCAAGGTGCAATGACTGCCACCCTGCAGGCAGCGTTGCAGCAGCGGCAGAACAAGGTCTACGCCAGAGACGAAGTCGGAAATGAACGACTGACCTTCCGCCTTGAATTGGCTCGGATGATGCGTGAGGAGTCCCAACACTACATGCGTGCGGGTCAGCCAACATCGGACGAGGAACATTGCGCCGCGATCAGAAGAATCTCGGACAGTCTCTCGGCTCGGTTCGGAACGATCCTGAAGGGAGGGCGCTTTCGATACGGGACATCCCAGAAGGCTTTCAACCTCTACCTCAAATTCCTCTGGCGGCTAGGCGCACTGGGCGATGGCAAACCGCCTCACTGTCCGGTCGACGGCATCGTGCTCGACGCGGCTGGCTTGACCGGATCGTGGACGTGGTCGGACGACGAGCTAGAGTATCGGCGCTGGATCGACGAGATTCGGAAGAAGGCTGCGCCGCGTACCTTGGCAGACTGGGAATATGATACGTGGTTGGCGTCTCAATCTACGTCAGTCACCGCGCCTGTGAAGCCTTGCGCCTAACGACTCCGGTGCTGCTGATCTGTCACTCACATTCAGTTTCGCTGTAAGCGGCGTCACGATAAAGTTTATTGAGAACGATGCGTGTGTGATCGAGTACAGTCTGGGCGGTGCTGCGAAGCATCGGAATATTGTGCATGATATGGTTTCCTGCTTCCTCCACAGCTTCAGCACTGGTTGATTCGATGTTGTCGAGTAGTTTCTTCTCCTCAGCCTCTTGAATCATGAATTCCAGTCTTCGCTTTTCCTTGCGCGGCACGCGGAGCTTATCCCTAAGAGCGTGCTCGATTAGACTCCTGCAAAGAGCAATGCACGCACTATCGAAACCATACAGGAAAACTTCGTGTGCTTCTGTGAAGAGCCGCCTCACAGTCTCGTTGGCGACCTCTTTATGCTGGACACGCTCCAAAACAGAAGCACGGTCAACGATCTGCGGCAGCCTCGCAACCAGTTCATAGGAGTAATGCCGATCCAAATTGTTCTCAGTTTTCCAGTCGTCAAAGACGCGTTCTAGTGTGGGCGCCTGCGCAAGCTTTTGCCGACGAAACTCAAGCAACACTGCCATGAGGAATCGCCACATTAGCTTGCCATCCGTCTGTTCAGTTTTCACTGCGTTCGCCGTAACTTGGGTCGTGGTGCGACACCGCGCTGCAATTTCTGCCGAAGTTTGTTCATTTGCCAGCAGGTTCTTCCATCGTTCGAGAGACTCTCCAATTTCAGGAAAATCCGCCTTGAAGTCCTCGTCAGAGATGTCGCGATTCATGCGATTTAACTCGGCAAGAAATTTGAGAAATCCCAGTCTCCCAAGACCCGTGGAATGCCCGTACTTGCCTATATCTTCGGTTCTACCCCGGATGGCTGATGGCATGTCGAGTATCCAAGAAGCGATCTTTGTAGCCACCTCCCTCACGCTCTCAGCGTCTTCCTGCTGTAACTGACAACAAAACTCGTCCAACGCCTTGTCTACTGACTCGCGCCGTATTCCTTCACCTAGCTAGCAGGCTGCGGAAAAATGGACTCCGCGACTTAGATCCTCTCCAGTCTTAGTGATTTTGTGATTCGGGAAGGGTTCTGGCTGCATCCGCTGGTGTCCCGCGGATTCATTTTCGGGCCTG
>Ga0224555_1003883_pt1 | contig 14536 bp, 8 predicted proteins | sample 714S23034metaG_FD_180687 | JGI IMG/M metagenome (GOLD analysis project Ga0224555, IMG submission 180687) | Peat soil microbial communities from Stordalen Mire, Sweden - 717 S2 30-34 | ecosystem: Environmental > Terrestrial > Soil > Wetlands > Peat | place: Sweden: Norrbotten County, Stordalen...
ACCTCATGCGCAGAAACTCGGGTACACTCCGCGCCTTCGACCCGTAGTAAAACGGCATCATGAAGATGCCCACGAAAATCATGGCCGGGATGGCGCCAATCCCGTAGAATTGCGCCGTCTCCAGCCCATATTTGGCTCCGGAAGCGCCCATCCCGATGACCTCTTGCGCCCCCAGGTTGGCGCTGATAAAGGCCAGTCCGCAGATCCACGCGGGGAGCGCCCTGCCCGCCTGGAAAAAGTCCTTGCTCGTCTTCATGTAGCGCTTCAGGGCAAACCCAATGCCCAGCACAAACACGAAATACAACAGCATGATCAGCCAATCGACGGACGTGAGCTTCAAGAAAACTCCTTGTATAGCGAATGACGCGGATAATCAGCGGTTTGCATGAGGTTCGGACCTTACTTCACGTACCCGGACGAGTGCAGCCCAGCAAATGAAAACGTTTTCACTCACTATAGCGGTGGCACATAGAACCCGTCAAATCTGCACCGGGAGGAAAGTGCTCAGCAACCCTAAGCGGTTCTCCCTAATCTCAAGAAACTTATCAATGCCCACGATTTGCAACACATCACCCCGGCACTTCCTTACGACTCTTTTGGAGGGCTGAGTTGCATCTGCCCGGCAGCTATCTAGCCGGGACGGTCTTTCAAGAATGAAAGACGCAGACTCTCAGCTGCGCCTGTTTGTATGCAGACATTTGTCGTTGGGGCCAAGAAGAGTGTTCTCTCGACGGCAGAGCAAATACTACGCCGCAAATAAAACGGCTGACAATCATACAAAGGTATGGTTGCAGGGAATGACCTTTGGAGTTTCGTTGAACCAGCGGAGGCACTTTCGGGATTGAGGTTGCGAAATGCGATTTTTTGCAGGAGGCCCATGCCAGGTCCCGTGAAGAAACCTTCGCTCAATCTTCCGCGTGTTGGGAAGGTCTTGACGAGCCCGGAAGCGGCAAAGCCGATCTGCATGATTTTCAGGGGCTGCTGATGATTGCTTTTTGCACGGTGCTGTGCGGCGGAGGGAATGCGGTCGACTTGGCGCTGTTCGCAGAGGTGAGAGAGCCTTTTCGGCGCGCCTTTCTCAATTGGGACAATGGCGTGCCCAACCACGATAGAGAGCGGAAGAATCTCGATGTTTGGTTGTGCTATTTTAGGGAACATCCGATGAACTGCTCAAATGGCGGAAAAATATCAACTTAGAGGGGTGCTTCGGGATGTGAGCCCGCTGGTTTGGCGGCACCTCTCGATCAGCAGCGAGACCAATCTTGCCCAACTCCATGGAATTCTACAGCTGGCGTTTGCCTGGAGCGGTGAACATCTCCAACTCTTCCATATTCATTGACGGGACTACGTGTTTCGCAGTATGGCGGGAATGTCTTTGGTGACGATGCCCTTCAAGTCCGGCTTTCCCGCTTCGGCTCCATGATGGCGAGCGGTTCCGGTGTGAATACGACTTTAGGGCCGGTTGGGTCCCGCGTTGCAGAGAATACCACGATCTCCAAATCGCCCGTTCAAATCACGTACAAAGATTTCTCAGAACCTCCAAGCCCCTCTTTTTACGCCGCCCTTGACAATTGATCTCGGAACCGAGCGGATTGGTCTAGAATCAGGGAGCATGCTGCGATTAGGCTAGTAGAATCACCGCATTTGATCTGACCGGAGTGACGAGGTGTCTAAGAAAGCTGCCATTTTCCTTCTGGTTCTCTCTGTCGTTGTCACTTCGTCTGTGGCAGAGGCTCAGGATGTGGGATTTCCAGGCTATACAAAGCGAGTTTGGGACGCGCGGGATGGCCTTCCGGAGCAGACGGCGCTGGCTTTTGCGCAAACGAAAGACGGTAGTCTCTGGATCGGCTCCACAGGCGGGTTATTGCGGTTCGACGGGGCTCGCTTTACTGCCTACAACCGGCAAAATGCTCCTTTTCTGCTGGAGCGCATAGTGAGTTGCTTGCTGGCTTCGCGCGACGGAAGCCTGTGGATCGGAACCGCAGGAGGCGGCCTTGTGCGGTATCGAGGGGGCGCTTTTCAGACCTATCCGGCCTCCGACGGTCTCACCAATAGTTTTATAAGGACTATCTATGAAGACCGCCGCGGGACCGTTTGGGTAGGGGCTGACCAAGGCCTTTTCAAGGTCTCCGGGCCGTCAATGATCCGAGTTGACGGCAGCAATGGTATCCCGTCCATCTTTGTACGAGCGATCGCCGAGGATCAGCATGGGCACATTTGGGTGGGAGGCACTACTCTGCTCGAGTTTGATGGTGCATCGTTTGCACAAGAGCATGCGCCGAACTCGGAGTTGACCGGCGACCTGATTACCTCGATGCTTATCACCCGAGACGGCACCTTCTGGGTGGGCACACTAACTGGATTATTCAACGTAACAAGTTCAGGCGTCTGGTCTCGAACCCCTGGCGTTTCAGCGCAGGTGGCTGTAATCCAAGAGGGCACGAATGGATTACTATGGGTTGGCACTGTGGGACAAGGGCTTTATCTTTACCGCCAGCGGCATCTTGTCCACGTCTCGTCTACAGAACTACCCAGCAGGACAGTTCAGGCTATTCTGGAAGATCGCGAGAAGAACATCTGGCTCGGCACGCGAACCGGGATTCTCAGTTTGAGCAGGACGCCGGTCGACATCGTCTCTCTGCCTGGCGGGGCCGACTTCGAATACGAGACGATCTACCGGGATAGTGATGGCTCCATCTTGGTAGCGACCTCGGCACAGCTATTTCGGATTCGGGATGGGATCGCTAAACGTTTTAGTTTTGCAGGCATGCCCAATCTTCGTGTGCGCACCTTGCTACGCGATCGACAGGGGAACCTTTGGATTGGTACTGATGGCTCAGGTCTCTTGCGAGTGGCGGGGCATCAAATCCAGCGATTTACCTACAAGAATGGGCTAATTAATGATTTTGTTCGAGCGATTTTGCAAAGTCGTGATGGCAGTATCTGGGTAGGCACAGATGGCGGGATCACGCACATTGGACCGAGAGCACGTCAGAGTTTTAATGCCTCTAATGGCCTGGCCTATTTCAGCGTTACGGCACTCTTCGAAGATCGGGATGAGGACCTCTGGGTAGGAACGAGTCGGGGCCTAAGCCACATATCCAACGGAAGAATTGTGCATGACGCTGCTACCCAGTCTATGCAGAATGAACAGTTGTGGAGCATCGATCAGGATCCTAGCGGAGGAATCTGGTTTGGTACGAGTAGTGGACTCTACGGGTACAGAGCAGGCAAAGTCATTCACTTGACCACCTCCGATGGACTTGCAAATAACACGATCTATCAGATTCTGCAGGATTTGAGGGGCAACATCTGGCTAAGCGGTCCGAACAGTGTTTCGCGCCTGGCAGTGAAGGAACTGGAAGCCTTTGCGGAAGGCGAAACAAGTCATGTACACCTTAACTTGTATCTGGATTCCTACGAACTGGAATCAGCTGCGCTTTACGGTGGTATGCAGCCAAGTGGTCTTGTAACTCCCTCTGGAGACGTGTGGCTTCCTAGCAATAGGGGTGCCGTTCATATTGCTGTCGACCGAATCCTTCCCCGATCGTTATCTCCAGTTGTAATAGACAATCTCGTCGCCGATGGTCAGCAAGTTCCTCTAGGTCAGACTGTCTCGCTGAGACCCGGGACCGGACGGCTAGAAATCGACTTCGGCGCAGTTCATCTCGCGTCGCAAGAGGGCCTTCGTTACCGCTTCAAGATGGAGGGCCTGGAATTCTGGAGCGAAGCGTCAGCTCGCAGGACGGCTGATTACACGCATCTTCCGCCAGGCAAGTACCGATTTCGTGTCCAGTCCTTCGAAGTTGACAACCCCGATGCTGTCTCGGAAGCCACACTTTTTATTGTCCAAGAGCCGCATTTCTACGCGACGTTATGGTTTCTCGGGTGTTGCGCAATTGCGTTGTTGGGCATGGTCTTCGCAATTTACAGGCTGCGCCTGCGACAGATGCGGATGCGTTTCTACGCAGTGAGTGAGGAGAGAACTCGGTTGGCGCGCGAGATGCATGACACGATCATTCAAGGTTGCGTTGGCGTTTCTTCGCTGCTGGAAGCCGTGCTGGGAGTGGAGGCTTCTGAAGAGCCCTTGCGCCAGCAACTCCTCAGCTATGCGACAGATCAGGTGCGTGCGACGATCGAGACCGCGCGCGACGCAGTTTGGTCTTTACGCCATGGCTCCACTCTGGCGACAGACGCGGGTGGACTGTGCAAAGACCTTTCCAAACAGTTGCAGTCGGACTCTGGAATCCCGGTCGCGTGCTCAGTCGCTGGTAATGCATTTAAGCTTGGAGAGTCCGCGACGCACGAGCTGATGATGACCGTCAAGGAAGCGCTAACAAATGCAATTGCACATGGGAATCCGAAAAAGATCAACATCGATCTATGCTTCACTCAGCAATTCCTGAAGGTCGATGTCCAGGATGACGGAAGCGGTTTCGACACAAATGTCGTCTTGTCTCAAAACGGGCATTATGGAATCCTCGGAATGCAGGAGCGTATTCTGCTCGTAGGTGGCAACTTGAGCATTGAGAGTGATCCTGCAAAAGGCACGGTCGTGCACATCATCCTTCCGCGCAAGCAGAAGGTGCTGGAAAGAATGGTGACTGGTAATGCGAGTCAAGGCCCCCACGAAGATTAAGGTACTTGTGGTAGACGACCATCCCGTTGTGCGGGTCGGCATCAGCACGATCATCGATACCCAGCCAGACATGATAGTTGTAGCGGAAACTGGGAGCGGGGAAGACGCGATCACGCTGTATCGAGAGCACCTACCCGACTTGACCGTAATGGATCTTCGTTTGGAACGAATGAGTGGAGTTGCGTGCATTCGAAAGATTCGCGCGGAATTCCCTGAAGCGCGCTTTGTTGTGCTTACCACATATCGAGGAGATGAAGACATCCACCAGGCTCTCAAAGCCGGCGCGAGCGGTTATCTCATCAAGGGAATGCCACGCGAGATTCTGCTCGATGCCTTGCGGCGCGTTCATGGAGGTGAGAGATTCTTGCCTCCTCCAGTTACTCAGGTGCTTTCGGAACGAAAACCGGAAACGGAGTTGAGTGCCAGGGAGCGCCAGGTACTTTCGCTTTTGGCTGCGGGAAAGTGCAACAAGGAGATTGCCACATCTCTTGGAATTGCAGAGATTACAGTGAAATGCCATCTGAGCGTGATCTTCCTCCGCTTACACGTTACCGATCGAACACAGGCGGTCATTGCTGCCGTCCGCCGCGGTCTAGTGCATATGTGAAATCCTAGGCACAGCCCACCCTGCGGCGCCATCCGCGATTCGCATCCGCCACCGCCATTTGCACTTCCTTCGCCATCTATACCTTTGTATGATTGTCAGCCGTTTCATTTGCGGCGTAGACTGTGCGCTGTCTTCGTGAAGGTACTTTCAGAAGCATGCAGATTCTGTTGCCGAGGTATCAGGCGGCAATAAATGGATTTTGCATGAAAACGTTGCCATGCGTCCGCGAAGCGCCTATTGGAGCACGCAAATGGGTGCCGCATGCAGACTTCAACCGGCAAAGCGAGGCCAATGTGAAATACGTATCAAAGCTGTTCTTCCCGCTGCTTGTGTTACCCGCCAGTATTTTGGCAGCACAGGAATTCACCGGACGCGTTACTGATTCGTCAGACGCGGTTACCCGTATGTGAGGCGCTGAAGATGTCCGCCTTCAGTCTTGGCTTCATAGCAGGGGCCATATTCGGCCCGGGGACATTGCTGATTGGGAGCCTTTTTGTCTACTCTCTTGCCGAGCATGTAAATTCCTGGATCAAACGAAGGAGGCAGTATGCTGCAAGAGAGAAGTGTCCAATCGCAGAGCCCAATGGGGACTCCTTAGCCGCCGGTCCGCGCCCATGGTCGCTGATAAAGGCAGGCCAGATAGTTCATGTATTTCGAGTCCCAAGTCGGACCAACCACGAAGAACTCGTGTCCGGAAGAACTGAATCACAGGTAAGTTAGGTGTTAATATGAGTGCTCTTACACCGTCCCAAGAAGCGGGTTCTCGATGTAAGTATCGATGGGCCTTCAGTGGAGCGCTCGGAAGCATTTGACGGCAGCTAGGTAGTAACCCGCTTATGGAGACGGATGTGAAAGCTCGGTCGGCGCTGGTCCTAATAGGGATGTCTTTCGTTGTTCCGGTCCTAATGTACGCGTCTACGTTCTATGTGAGCGCTCTCGGAGGAGATGATTCCAATTTGGGCACATCTCCATCGGCGGCCTGGAAGACTCTCGAGAAAGTGAACGGGCATCTGTATAAAGCAGGAGACCGGATCATGCTTCGTGCGGGATCCCGCTGGGAGGGTCATCTCGTGCTATCAAGCTCCGGCTCGGAAGGCGCGCCCATCTTGGTCGACCAATATGGAGAGGGAGCGCTACCACGCATTGATGGCGACGGAAAAGTTGAGAATGTTATTGAACTGATTAATGTTGAAGAAATCGAAGTGCGACACATTGAGATTACAAACCGCGGTGAGCAGTCCGGATTGCGTCGAGGCGTCCTAGTCGCGGTGGAAAACTTTGGTACAGCGCATCATTTATTGATCTCGGATCTGTACATCCACGACATCAACGGTACAAACGAGCGCAAGGAGACCGGGGGTATTCTTTTCCGGACAGTGGGCGACAAGGTACCGAGCCGGTTCGATGACCTGCTCATCCAGCGGAACATCGTTTGGAAAGTAGACCGGTCCGCCATCGCGGCCCAGAGCTCCGAATCCGCGCGCTCCAGATGGAATCCCAGCCTCCACGTTGTCATCCGTGACAACTATGTTGAGGATATTGGCGGTGATGGCATCGTGCCCTGGGCGACCGATGGCGCATTGATTGAGCATAATGTGGTGCTGCACTGCAACAGTCGCGCCGGCAGTTTCAACGCCGGGATTTGGCCATGGAGTACAGACAATTCCCTCTTTCGGCTGAATGAGGCAGCCTTTACGCAAACTACGCGCGATGGCGAAGGGTTCGACTCGGATTACAATTCGAGGAATACCCAATTTCTCTATAACTATAGCCACGACAATGAGGGTGGATTCATGCTGATTTGTGCGCCCGGCAAGCGCAACCCGGCTGAAAACATTGGAAACACTGGAACCGTCATTCGGCATAATATCAGCCGTAATGACCACAACCGCACCTTTAATCTTAGTGGGGCAGATCAGACGACAGTGGAGCAGAACGCGATCTACACATCCCCTGAGGACGATGTGCAGGTACTACTTGTGAGCAGTTGGGACGGCTGGTCAAAAGGGGCTGTGTTCCGTCAAAACACATTTGATGTGGCGGGAACGGCGCACTACGGGCATGAGGTTCATCGGAGTCAGGATGGGAAGTACGAGATCGCACCTGGATGGGGCGAGGCAACGGATATTCAATTTGAGGGCAATCGCTTTTTCGGTCACAATGTTGATCTTCCGCCCGATCCAAAGGCTTTGATCGATCCAACCTACCATTCTGAGAGCCTGGACTGGAATGAACCGGTCTTTAATCCAGCACATCCTGAAGATTTCTCCGCGTATCTCGTAGAGCACCGTCAGTGGTTGATGCAGCTGTTCACTGCGCAATTCGGGCATTCGCCGCAATTGGGCGAGTAATATTAGCCGCCCTCGTTCTGGTCGGATCTGGACTCTGCGCGACGTTTGGGTTTTGAAGAGGAGGCCTCCTGAATGAAGTGGACCACTCTCGGATCGCGGGTGGTTCACTCGACGCATCCTTCCTTTTCGCGTGGGACGCAAATGCTTCTGTGCGGCTCACGAACTTATCGCAAGTTCGCCATCTCGGGCAAGAGGAAACCGACCGTAATCATCTGGTGTTTATTCTGTGAGGTATTTCGAATGCTCTTTTTTTGTCGTCTCCGCTCGAACATCTCTTTCGCGATCTTTCTCTTTCTAACCACGTGCTGTTCCATTTCCCCGAGAGTTCACGCGGAATCTCCGGTGAATGACCACATGTTTCGAGCAGCGGAAACTGCGCGAAGCGCTATCGACTTCGACGAGCGAGGATTTCTGATTCACGGACGGCGAACGTTCATCGTTTCAGCCGGAATGGAATATGCCAGAGTCCCGCGCGAACTCTGGCGCGATCGATTGCTCAGACTCAAACGCGGCGGATTCAATACAGTCGAAATCTATACGTTCTGGAATTTTCATGAGCCGCAGGAAGGTCAGTTCGATTTTGCCGGGGACCACGATCTCGATGCCTTCCTCAAACTGGTCCATGAACTGAACATGTATGTAATCGCTCGCGTTGGACCCTACTATTGCGCTGAATGGGACCAGGGCGGCTATCCGCTATGGCTGCGTTTCAAACCGGATGTTCTCGTCCGGCAACCCAACGCAGCGTTCGAGCGCTACGTGGATCGCTTTTTTGACAAGCTGATTCCGATAATTGCAGCCAATCAGATCAACCGCGGCGGCCCCGTGATCCTGGTGCAGTTGGAGAACGAGCATCCCGAGGGATGGGGCACTGATATGCCGAACTCCTACTTCACTCATCTCCGCGATAAGGCGGTATCACTGGGTGTTGAGGTGCCGTATTTCTTCAGCGGGCTGCATCACGCGAGCGACCCCGCAGGCGATTTGGTGTCGTTTGACGATCCCGCTCGGCCCAATCCCTGGTTCAGCACAGAATTCTGGAGTGTGTGGTACGACCACTATGGTCCAGAGCCGACAGACGCAACAGTATTCGGCCGACGGGCATGGAAGATGATCGCGCATGGCGGCAATGGATACAACGTGTACATGGCGCATGGCGGCACCAACTTCGGATATACCAACAGCCACGAAGACGCAGCGTCCTACGACTACGGCGCCGCCGTTGGTCAAGCCGGCGACCTGCGTCCTCTCTACTACAGCTTCAAACAGGCTGCATGGTTCGCACGTAGTTTTTCAAACATCCTGGAGAACAGTACCGATGCGACCCCAACCACGCAGGCGACGGTCTCTAATCCTCAGGTGAAACTCACGGCGCGACGCAGTCCCTCCGGCACCGTCCTCTTTCTGGACAACCCCACTAGTTCTGACCAGGAAACAGACGTAGAGCTATCGACTGGGGAAGCGCCAAAGAAGGCACATCTTGTATTGGCTCCCAGCGAGATCGTTCCGCTCCTCTCAAAGGCCGAACTTACTGAAGGGGTTGCCGTTGAGTGGTCTGCGAGCCGCATCCTTGGCACAGCTACAGCAGGCAATAATCTCACATTGGTCGCATACGGTCCTCCAGGAAGTACCGCTACCTTCGATTTCGCTACAGAGAAATCGCCGCAAATTCAAGCGGGCGAAAGCGCATTCCAGAAGACGACCGGCGGCTTGCGCTTGAGCGTTTCATTTTCCGAGGAACGTCCAGCAGAGTACACCTTCTCAGTGGGCGCCAATCGCATTCGCGTTCTCGCTGTAAGCCAGCGTCGTGCCGACGCAACATGGTTCGTAGACGTTGGCCAGAACACCTATGTTATCTCCGGACCTTCCTATGTAGGCGACGCTCGTATGCAGGTCGGACGATTGCAGTTCACCGCGGAGCACCCGTGGCAGAGCCAGAATGCTCCGATGGACGTTTTCGCTTATGGGCCCGGCGACGTTCCCCTGCAGTTCTCCACGAAAAGTCCACAGCCGGCGCACATAACATCCCTGCAGACTGCGACCTGGCAAACTGCGTCAGCGTCTAAGCCCGCCTCCATCCTATTCGATGATCGCGGATGGAAGCAGAGTACGAACCCAGAGCAGATGGGCGCTGATGGTGATTTGACCGCGGATGCATGGTATCGAACCTCGGTAGACATTGCTCGTCCAGGAAGGAAGCTGTTGCGGTTCGACCGGGGCGGAGGCCGTGCAACGGTTTTCGTAGACGGTGTTGCTGCAGGCAAGATCGAATCGCATTCCCCGGCCTTCCTCGTTGACCTCTCTGCGGGAAAGCACTCTATCGCAATCTTCACCGCGCACGATGGCCGGGACAAACTTTACAATTTCCTTGGTTCACTAACCCAAACAGATGCTAAGGGCCTTGATGGTGCCGCCACCCTCTGGGACGATGCGGTGATTGAAACGCCAGTCTGGCGGACCGCACCGGCGACCGCACCGGCGACCGCACCGGCGAATTGGTCTGATAACCAGCAGGCCCCCCCGGCAACAGATTCGCCCGTGTGGCGGAACTATGCAGCGGGAGAAGACGTCTCCCCCCACAAGAATGGCCTCGCATGGTTCATGACCACGATCAATCGCACGGCTGCTCAGCATCATCTTATTGAGTTCCCAGGCGCGATCCCCGTTTTCCTGAACGGGGTTAAAGTCGGGAATCATCCGCGATGGGGCGACCCATTCTCTCTGAGCCTCGACGCAGCTTTTCAGCAAGGGTCTTCCATCAATCTTGCACTTCTGGCCCCCAATTACTTTGCCGCTGGAGGCCTGAGTAGAGGTGCACGTCTCATTAGCTATAACGACGAACATCCAGGAACGGGGTGGCGTATGCGTGGTGGCACTGGCACTGTTACCGACAGTGAGTGGCGTGATTTAGAGCCAAACGAACACTTTGATGGGCCCCAGTTCTTTCGAACCACATTCAATGTGCCATTGACAGGTGCGCAACAGACAACGTCAATCTGGCGTGTTGTAGTCGCAGGGATGGGCCACGGCAATGTTTGGGTCAATGGCCATAATCTCGGGCGATATCCGGAGAGGATACCTGTCAATGGTCTATATATCCCGGAATGCTGGTTACAGCTGAAGAACACGGTCGAGATTTACGACGAGGATGGAAACATTCCGAACAACGTGTCCATTCAGGTTGAGCCGGCAGCAAGTCGCGATCGCGCGGATTACGTTTCTCACGAATGAGTAGTCAATCGTGTTTTGTTCCTTAGCTCTCGCCATTCAACGGATTCGGCCGCCAAAGCCTTCCGGGCATTTTGTCAAAAAAAGGAACTGACCAGCGGTTAAAGAAGGATCAGATGAAAAAGCTTTCTGTGCTGCTTTTCCGATTTCTTTTCGTCCTGATGGCGGTCAAATCGGCGAATGCCGCTTCGCAACAAGTGCTCCCTGGTGAAGTGTGGCGTGACAACCGCGGTCAGCAAATTCAGGCACATGGCGGCGGAATCCTGCACTGGAAAGACGCCTATTACTGGGTTGGTGAAGATCGCACGCAATCAAACGACCCTGAAAAGCGCTATGTTGCGTGTTACGCCTCAAAGGATCTTGTGCACTGGACCTTCCGGGGTCAAATACTGGCGCTAACCGACCCGGAACATCTCGGCCCCTACTGGGTGCTTGAGCGCCCCAAGCTCTTTCACAATCCGCGCACCGGCAAATTCGTCCTGTACTTCCACCTTGATGATGGCCACTACAAACTTGCGCGCGTGGGAATTGCCGTAAGCGAGCGCATTGATGGCAACTACACCTACGTCAAAAGCTTCCGCCCACTCGATCAGGAAAGCCGCGACATCGGCCAGTTCATCGACGACGATGGTTCTGCCTATCTCATCTTCGAGTCGCGTCCCACCAAGGGCTTTTTTATTGCCAAGCTTTCTGACGACTACATGACAGTCGACAAGCAGATCAGCTTTATCAGCGCCCCACTTGAAGGCGGCGCTTTGGTCCACTTTAACGGCCTGTATTATGTGCTCGGATCTCATATGACCGGATGGCGCCCCAATCCGAATGTATATGCGACAGCTCCCTCGCTCACCGGCCCGTGGACAGAGTTCAAGGACATCGCCCCGGCGGAGGTGAACACCTACCAGGCGCAATCAACGATGCTTCTCAAAATCGTCGGCTCCCAAGAGACATCGATCATTTTCATGGGTGATATCTGGAAACCCAGGACACTTTGGGATTCCAGATATCTTTGGATGCCGGTGCAGATTGGAAGTGGAGAATTGCACCTTCCTCCACCGCACCCTTGGTTGGTGAACGTCAAAACTGGAAGCACGACAATCGAGTAAGTCGCAAATCAATCGCAGTGTGGATTCCGTTGTATCAGAATCCCCACTGCGGACTGTGCCCGGTGCTAGTTGCGGTCCTGGACAGTTGCCAGCGGTGTGCAGTTGCTCATCGAGGTGACACTGCGAGGGTGCAACGTAGTCGTTAAGTTCGCGACGAAACCGGATCTGCCGTTGGCAGATCCGGTTTCTTAACTGCCACAACTATTAACCCGCAGGAATGCTGCCAGTTTCACATTGCGCGAAATACCCGGAGCCGAAGGAAATGGCGGAATTAATCCAGGGCTCAATGTATGAGCAGCTTTGCATTCGCTGTTTATGGCGCTGTGATGTCAGATATACAGGCAGATCCTCGGTGAAAGTTTTCTTTCATATGTATCACTCCAGATGAGTTCTTGAACGCTTCGTCTAGTTCCCAATCCGCATCTCTTGGTTGGGATCATGGCGCCGGAACGTCTCCGCCGCGCTTGCACCCTCATAAACATTGACGATTCTTGCGCTTCTAGGTCTCAGAATTACAACTCAAAAAGAAAATGCGGGATACATACCTTTGTATGATTGTCAATCGTTACAACGTGCACGTAAACTTGCCGCGAAATTGAACCCCACAAAAAGACGCTGCGTAGTGATGCGTTCTAGTACGAGACGACGGGGCAATTCGATGTATACGTTTTCAGATGGCGCAGAGATAGAAGGATGCGCTGTCTGAGCATGTCACCGTGAAGAATAGGGTGGCAGCGTACGTAAACTCACTGAGTTCAAAGGAGAGCCATATGCGACGTTCAGTAGTTCTGATTGTTTCGATTGTCAGCGTGTTGTTCTTTGGCTTGTCTGCTTTCGCGCAGCAGGTTACAGGCAACGTTGAGGGGACCATTACCGACCAGCACAAGGCTGTAATTGTGGGTGCGCCGGTTCAACTCACGGAGGTGGCGACGAACGTCGTGCGCACCGCGAAGTCCAATGCCTCCGGATATTTCCAGTTCGGCACTTTACCGCCCGGCAACTATTCCGTGCAGGTCGAAGTTCCCGGATTCAAAACCATGGTGCAAGGCATCGAAGTGCGTGTGGCGGAGACCTCGTCTGCAAATCTTCAACTTGAGGTGGGATCGGCCGCAGAGACCGTTACTGTCACCGCCTCCACTGAGACTGTCAACACGGTCGAGGCGTCGGTCGACTTCAGCCTCCACGGTCAGGAAGTGCAGGACCTTCCGAACCTGGGTCGGGACGCTCTTTCGATCTCTGGGTTTCTGCCAGGCGTATCGATGGCAGGCAGCTCCGCTCAGATGGCAGGCAACACCGGTGAGACGGCCAACGTGGACGGAAATCGCCAACAAAGAAACGACTTTTATGTTGACGGTATGGAAAACCAGGAATACCGCAACGGAAGTGGGCAGACTCCCAATCCAGATGCCGTTGAAGAGGTCCAGGTTACGACCTCGAACAGCGGAGTCGAACTTGGCAAAGCGACGGGCGGCGTATTCAACATCGTCACCAAGAGCGGCACGAATCAGTTCCATGGCGACGGCTTCTACTTCTTTCAATTGACCAACGGGAACGCCAACAGTTGGATGAATGATTATTGGAATGGTCAGGCGGGCAAAAAGTTATACTCCCAGCCGAGCACCCCTGAAAAGTATATAGGCGGCACCGTTGGCGGCCCAATCCGCATCCCCCACCTCTACAATGGCAAGGACAAAGCTTTTTTCTTCTTCGCCTACGATCACTACTCGACCAACTCCCAAGGTAATGCCGACCAATCGTTTGCGCCCACCGCAGCGATGCTGACCGGCGATTTCAGCGATGGTTTCAACACGATCATCGATCCTACAACCGGCAAGCCGTTTCCAGGGAACAAAATCCCCGCGGCCAGAATTGATCCGGTTGGAAAAAGCCTAGCCTCGCTGCTCCCTACCGTGTCCACGTATGGTCCAAATAACATATATTACTGGCTGTTCAGCCAACCTGCGCATAACAGCAATTACCTGGGGAAGGTCGATTACCACTGGAATAGCAAAAACACCACTACGTTCACCCTTGGCAATAACGCCGGCTACAACGTGGCGCCCAACGAAGGCGACTCTTCCTGGAGCAACATCCCGAAATGGGGACCCAAGGTAATGAACACCACCACCAAGACGTATACTGGTCACCACGCCTGGATCATCTCTCCCAACCTCTTGGCCGATTTCCGGTTGGGATACACGGATCTTGACTCGGTTTCGGACAATTACGCTTATGAGGCCACACCATTCTACAAGGCTGGAGAATCTGCCCTTGCGGCTATGGGCGCCGGTTCCGGAAATGTTCCCGTTACGATGGCTGGAGAGGAACTCTATCTGCCTCAAATCGCAATCGGCGAGTGGTGGTGGGGGCACAATCTGTCGGGCACGGAAGGTTGGCTCGGAACTTTCGACCAGCCCAGTTACCACTTCGGTGGCACTCTGTCCTGGACCAAGCAGAAGCACTCCTTCAAGTTTGGAATGGACTCCACGCGGCAGCAGCAGCTGTATGCTGACAGTTTTGCTCCTTCAACGGGGGACGGTTGGGACGGATATTTCACGTGCCCCACTGACGGTACCTCTCATGATTGCCAAGGGTCAAACAATAA